>Ga0209724_1001922_pt1 | contig 18311 bp, 19 predicted proteins | sample grotaG_FD_184143 | JGI IMG/M metagenome (GOLD analysis project Ga0209724, IMG submission 184143) | Glacier valley bacterial and archeal communities from Borup Fiord, Nunavut, Canada, to study Microbial Dark Matter (Phase II) -... | ecosystem: Environmental > Aquatic > Freshwater > Ice > Glacier ...
AGTCGTTGCAGGGGCCGCCACGTAAATACTACGAATTGACTGAGGATGGAAAATTGTTCCTTAACGAACTGGATATGGCCTGGAGTGATCTTGTCGATGCAATAAACCAACTTAAAAATAATAACCTGTAGAAAATTCAATTACCATGAAAAAAACATTTACAATTAACATTAGCGGAACAGTTTTTCACATCGATGACGATGCCTACGAAAGACTTAATTATTACATTTTACAGATTAACAGATACTTTGGCAATGATGCCGATGCCAATGAAATTGTCCAGGATATTGAATCAAGGATTTCCGAACTTTTTCAGGAACGCATTAAGGATGGCAGCGAAGTGATTACGATTGCCCAGGTTGAAGAAATCATCAAGATCATGGGAATGCCGGAAGCGTTTGCAGATTCTAAAGATGAAAACGAAGAGGTTGTTACTAAAATGCCTCGTTCACGTACGAAAAAGCTTTATCGTGATCCCGACGACCGAATTTTAGGAGGTGTTTGTAGTGGCTTGGCAGCCTTTTTCAATATCGATCCGATTATTATCCGGCTTATTTTCGTTGCACTTTTCTTTGGAGGAGGATCAAGTCTTATTATCTATCTTATTTTATGGATTATAGCTCCAAAAGCAGCCAATACAGCCCAACGGCTCGAGATGAAAGGCGAAGAGGTGAATATCAACAATATCTCTAAAACCATCAAGGAAGAAATTCAGGATGTAAAAGAAAACTACCAAAATTTCAGGGCAAATAAATCATATATCCGCAGCCGTGAACGACTTGATGATGCCGGTAATATAGCCCTGTCGGTACTGAGGGCAATTCTGAAAATTATCGTTGTTTTCTTTGGAATTATACTTGTTTCAATTGGAATAATTGCAATCATCGCACTTTTCACTTCACTTTTTGTCTCCAGTGAATTTATCGGAATAACTCCTTTTAGCGACGAACTACCAAATTACCTCGGTTTGTTTGTAAGCGATGGAACACTCACATGGTTCTGGATCGGGCTTGCGCTAACGCTTGGAATCCCATTGATTATGCTTGCATACCTGGGAACGAAACTTATTTTCCGATTCGAATCGAATAATCCGGCAATTGGGTTTTCGTCCCTCGGCCTTTGGATCTTTGGAGTCATCCTGCTGATTTTTGCATCAGTACATGGTGTTAGTGATTTTAAAAGCGTTTCCACCAGTACAAAACAAGAACCGGTTGTCACAAAATCCGACACCCTGTACCTTAAGCTTGGTGCCGATGAATTCACAGATTACCTCGACTCAAATTTCGATCTTGACGGACTCCGGATTGCATCGGTAAATGGGAAGCAATTCCTGCTCAATGAACCACGGTTTGAAATAGAAAAAAGTGAAACGAACGAATTCAGTGTCGTGGTAAAGTCAAAAGCAAGGGGTCGTGACCTGGATATCGCACAAAACAATGCGCGGAATATCAATTACAAGTTTGAACAAAAAGATTCGGTGCTTACGTTCCAGCCATGGTTCATGCTTCCTGATAAAACGATATGGCATAAACAAGAGATCGACATTGTTCTGAAAGTGCCTGAAAATAAAACGATTTACCTGAGCGATGAAATGGTAAAGATTATCCACGATATCAAAAATACCTCGAACATGTGGGATGGAGATATGGTCGGGAAATACTGGAAAATGACACCTGAAGGTCTGGAACTGACTCAAAGGAAAGCAGCACCTGTTGAAACTCCTAAAAAATTAAAAAAATGAATCTCTTTTACAAACTTGGGGTTATGGTTGCAATAATAGTAACAACCTTGACCGGGTCCGCACAAAGCCGCTCGTACCGGATCTTTGATGAGTATGCAAATCATGATGGCTTTACCTATATGGCATTTTCGAAGTCAATGATTGATGCCATCAATTTAGTATTAGATGAAGAGAACAAAAAGGTCACTGGCGATCTGAATGAGATCAGGATTTTGGTTTTAAACCGTGAGAAAAGTAACCTTGGCGGATCACTTCCCAAAATCATTTCCGGAAAGTTTAATAAACTGAATTACAGAAAACTGGAACCAAATGACAAGGGAGATGGTGATGATGTTGAGTTCTGGGTTGAGGGTGATTCAAAAAAGGTAAAAGAGTGTCATGTTATCGTAACAGACAGTAAGGATAACCAATTCAGTTGCCTGGTCTCTTTCTATGGAAATTTCAAGGTTGAAGATCTGAAAAGTTTGGAGAAGTTCAGTCGCAAACAGTCGGAAGAATAGAAACTAAGGTTGATGGTGAAGGGATAAAGGTTAAAGGACCAGGAACAAAATTCTGAGGACTTTAACCTTATTCTTTACGCCCCCGGGCCATCTCCCTTTCTGCATCTTTTGACTTCAGACTTTGGCGCTTGTCATAATTAATTTTCCCACGTGACAATGCAATCTCCATTTTGGCCAATCCATTATCATTCAAGAACATTCTTATCGGGACAATGGTAAGCCCCGACTCCTTTAATTTCCGTTCAAGCTTATTCAGTTCACGTCTGCTCATCAGCAGTTTACGTTCGCGACGCACTTCGTGGTTGTTGCAGGTTCCAAAATCGTATTCCGAAATGCTGAGATTCCGGATATATAACTCGCCGGCAACAAAATGGCAGTAAGCATCGTTCATGCTTACTTTACTCAACCGAATCGATTTGATCTCGGTGCCAAGTAATACAAGACCGGCCACGTACTTTTCGATGAACTCGTAATCGAAGCTTGCACGTTTATTTTTTATATTTATTTTCTGCTGAAGTATCATATTTAAATTCTCGAAATGCAATTTACAAATTTAACAAAACCATTTATGAATCTGCCATCCGCCTATTGAATTGCGCCAAAGAATGATGATAGGATAAAACTAATCATTAAATAAATGATCAGAATCGTTGATGAAGAAAGCGTGCTGAAATTAGATTGTCGTTCGGAAGGAATATCTAACATGACCGGTGTCCCGTGAAAGAAAATGTAGAACGAATAAAGGAAGAAGAGCCCAAGAATATAAAACCAGGGAATCATTCCGAAGATAATCGCAACCAAAATTCCGGGCACAAAAGAATATACCACGAGCTTTGAAGCCTGCGTCAAGTTTTGAGTTCCACCAAAAGTTTTGATCATCGCATTGATTGCGAGAATACCCATTAATATCGATATTAAAATACTTAAAACCGATCTTAATCCGGATACGATTATTATATCCCAGGAAAATCCGGTTCCTGCCATCTGAAAATAACTTCCAATCATAGCCGCTACCGCTGTGAGGATCAGTAACGGGAATAAGAAATTGGCCATTAAATGGAAGAACGAACCCTCTTCCTCCTTGATTTTGATCCACTCCTCTTTAGGCGATGCAATTATTCCGATACACCTTGAGAATAAATTCTTAATAAATAGGTTGATATTCATTTTTACCCTTTTAGATTTACAAAAATAAGCTAATTTGCCTAACAATTTAAATTTGTGATGAGCGGAGCAAAATTCGACATGGTTACCATACTCGGGCCAACAGCATCAGGAAAGACGGAAGTAGCTGTTAAATTGGCACTTAAACTTGGCGGGGAAGTTATTTCAGCCGATTCGCGACAGATTTACCGTAATATGGATCTCGGTACCGGCAAAGATATTGAGGAATACCGGGTGGACGGGGTCGATGTACCTTATCATCTGATTGATATCGCAGAGGCTGGGTATCAATACAATGTTTTTGAATTTCAACGCGATTTTCTGAAGGCTTATCACGCAATCAAGGAAAAAGGATCTTTTCCGGTGATGTGCGGAGGAAGCGGTATGTACCTGGAGGCAATTCTTAAAGGCTACCGTTTGATTCAAGTTCCTGTGAATGAAGAACGAAGGGCAGAAATGCAACTTTTATCGCTCGAAGACTTGATTGAAATACTAAAGCATTATAAATCAATAAATAACACAAGCGATACCGAAAATAAAAAAAGGGCAATCAGGGCAATCGAAATCGAAGAGTTTTGTTTGACGCATCCAGAAACGGATCTCTCCTTCCCCGTTATCAACAGCCTGATCGTCGGTGTAAAATACGACCGCGATTCGCGCCGGCGAAGAATTACCGCAAGGCTGAAACAACGTCTCGACAACGGAATGATTGACGAGGTTCAGAAATTAATTGACAACGGTCTAAAACCCGAAGATCTCACCTACTACGGACTTGAATATAAATACCTCACTCTGTTTATCACGGGTAAATTAACTTACGACGAAATGTTCGAAGGATTAAATACTGCGATTCACCAGTTTGCCAAAAGACAGATGACCTGGTTCAGAAAAATGGAACGCGATGGATTTGACATCAAATGGTTGGATGGCTATATGCCGACCGATGAAAAAACTGATAAAATAATATCATGGCTTAACCATTGATTATCATTGGCTCTACCCTCTGAACAAAACCATTACAATGGGCGTTATTTTGTTTTGACGGTAATTTTAACCAATTTTACGACAATTAAGAAAATTAAATGAACATAATAATAAAAACCAAAGAGCAAATCGACGGTATCCGCAAAAGTTCAAAACTGGCAGGAGAAGTTCTGCTCTACATTGCAGACTTTGTAAAAGAAGGTGTTAGCACATACTATTTAGATCAACTAATTAATAACTACATCGTTGAGCGCAATGCCATTCCGGCAACGATGAATTACAACGGTTTTCCAAAGTCGTGTTGTATATCTCCCAATGATGTTGTTTGTCACGGAATTCCGTCAGAAGATGTTATTTTAAAAAACGGTGATATTCTCAATATCGATATCACGACCATTTTGAATGGCTATTTCGGAGACACCAGCAAAATGTTTATTGTGGGTGAAACCAGCGAAACGGCAATGAAACTCGTAAATGCAACCAAACATTGTATGGATCTTGGAATTCAGCAGGTTCGACCAGGAAATTATTTTGGAAATATTGGGTATGTCATATCACGTTATGCAATAGCTCAGGGATTTACAGTTGTTTATGAATATTGCGGACATGGCGTTGGAATTGAATTCCACGAAGAACCACAGGTCGATCATGCAGCAAGAAAAAACAGCGGTCCCAAGATGAAACCGGGAATGACGTTCACAATCGAACCAATGATCAACGAAGGAAAACCACGTGTGAAAGTTGACGAGACAGATGGTTGGACAGCCCGGACAGTTGACAAAAAGCTTTCGGCTCAATTCGAACATACGATATTGGTGACCGAAACCGGCTTTGAAGTTCTGACCGATGTTGCAAACGAATATCAAATTTCTTGAGAAGGGAAGAGTTTTCAGTAATACTCTCTGAATATTAAGGAAATGCCTGAAAATAAGATTTGGATCTTATTTTCAGGCATTTTTATGATTCTGATTCTCCGATCTATTTATCTCTCTTATAAGTAATTTTTAACATCAGCAAATGAAATCAGTTCAATACCTTTTGCCTTCCATGTCTCGAAAGGAAGCGGTAAATTGGGTAATTCTTTGATTGCATCCTTAAACACATATACTTTGATTCCGCGCTCTGCCAAACCTATAACTGCTTTATCAACACAAACATTGGTGGATACTCCATAAACAAATACCTGATCCGGTTGAAGTATTGCCACTACTTTATCGGCATATGGATTACCTGTAAATACATCGAATGCATCTTTTCGGATCACAATATTACGAAAACGCTCAGGATTATCAAACTCAGCATAAATTGCCAGATCCAAATCCCAGTCAATCAAAATCGGAGATTCAGGAAGTGTTTCACTAATAAACTCTGCACCAGATGAACCAGCAAGGCAATGCTGCGGAAAACTTGTCGCAAAATCAGGAGTTAATGAAAGTTCCTCTGAGTTGATATGATGATAATCACATGTATTAACTACCCGTATTCCTTCTGCTTTTGCAAAATCTGTAATCTGTTTCAATACTGGTCTGATCTCTTCAGCGCCTTGTACATACAGCTTACCAGACTGATCGATAAAATCTTCCTGGGTATCGACATTCCAGAACAGTGTTTTGTGGTTACTCATAAATCAATATTTTAGTACTATTTAAACGACTATTTTTTAGCTTGCCTGGCTTTAAACTCAGACAGTCCTTTATCAAGAAATTCGACGAAATGATCGGGATTCAAATCCCGGGCAGTCGGTTTAATGAGAAGCTGTTGATTATGATCGAGTAAAACATAGTAGGGCTGTGCATTAACACCAAACCTTGAGATCTGAAAATCAGCGAATTTCTTACCAATTGTCTTTTTAACCTTTTGATCATAGGTTGATGTGATCCACTCATTTTGCGGAAGATCGGTCTTGTCATCAACATATAATGCAATTATTACAAAATCGTTTTTAAGCCGCTCCAACACGCGCGGATCCGACCATACGTTGGCTTCCATCTCGCGGCAATTCACACAGCCATGGCCTGTAAAATCGATGAATACGGGCTTGTTTTGGGCTTTGGCACAAGCTAATCCCTGTTCAAAATCGAAAAAACCTTCCAAGCCATGAGGTAATTCAAGAAATTCTGAGAATTTTGGCTTTTCGCATAGACTCTTTGCAGAATCTGAAAAATTAGCCAAACCAGATGGGCGATGATCCACCAGTTTAACTTCATCCCTGATAATTCGGTGCAGGTCGAAATCGTGCGAGGTCATGGGTGGAAGGTATCCGGATATCGCTTTAAGCGGTGCTCCAAACATCCCGGGAATCAGGTAAACAACGAAAGTAAAGGTGATCAAAGCCAACATCAACCGTGGAACCGAAATAAATTTGGTTTCACTGTCGTGTGCAAACTTCATTTTTCCAAGCAAATAGAAACCCATCATCGTAAAAATAACGATCCAGAAGGCAATGTAAACTTCGCGATCAAGTATTCGCCAGTGGTAGGTTTGATCGGCAATACTCAAGAACTTAAGTCCCAGTGCCAATTCTACAAACCCAAGTACTACTTTCACTGAATTCAGCCATCCACCTGATTTAGGTAAGTTTGATAACCACTGTGGAAATATGGCAAAAAGAGTAAATGGCAACGCAAAAGCCAGTGAGAATCCAAGCATACCAACAATTGGCTTAATCACCATTCCTCCGGCCGATTCAACCAGTATAGCCCCCACAATTGGTCCTGTACAACTAAATGATACCAGCACCAATGTTAAAGCCATGAAGAAGGCACCGCCGATTCCTCCTTTATCTACAAACCGATCAGTTGTATTCCCCCAACTGCTTGGAAGAACAATTTCGAATGCACCAAAGAAAGAGAAGGCAAAAACTACAAATATGATAAAAAACAATACATTTGGTATCCAATGAGTACTGATCCAGTTCGCAAAATCGGCACCTAAAGTCAAAGCAACAACAGTACCAATCAGGGTGTAAATCAGAATAATCGATCCGCCATAGATAAAAGCTTGTATTTTAGCTTGTGTCTTCGACTTATTGCTGTTCATAAAAAAAGAGACCGTCATCGGAATCATCGGAAAAACGCAAGGAGTCAATATAGCTGCAAGTCCGGCCGCAAAACTGAAGATTAAAAACCACCATAAACTATGCTGACTATTCCCTACATCAGTTGTAATTATTGGGCTTTTCACCGAAACTGTGGCACTATCCAGGTTGGCAATTTGAGTCGTAATTACTGGCTTTTCAACAGGTGCCGCAGCATTATCCGATCCGGCAATACTAAATGTGAAGTCATGCTCATCAAGCGTACAGGTTTCATCATTGCAACTCTGGTATTCAATAGAACCCTTCAAGTCAAATGACTGACTGGAAAGAACTTTTATTTTTTGAACAAAGACTGCCTGGTTACTATAAAACTCAAGATCCATATTAAAGATCTTATCGTGTTCCTTCGTTGGAACGGTTTTTGAAATCACACCACCAATAACCTGGAAATTTGATTTGTCGGGAGTAAAAGTAAAAGTCGTCTTGATTGGCCCACCTTCGGGTAAATTGGTGGAATATAAATGCCAACCAGGATCAATTGCAGCTTTAACAATAAGTTCGATCTCACTATTCCCGGCAGGTTTTTGCTCAAAGCTCCACTTCACAGGTTTCAATAATTGGCCAAAGGCAATAACACTTGACACAAATATCAGTAATATAAGAAGTAACTGTTTTTTTATCATTTTTAAGAAATCAATATTTCAATTTCAAAGCTACAAAAAAAGCTCATGCTTTAATGTGCATGAGCTTTTAATGTCTAAAAGATAATTTCTTCGTTGTTCTCGTCACAAAACTTTGAATCGAGAAAACTCATCGAATTAGTTTCTTCAATCCGAACCCTCTTGCGATACTTCCATCTCCACTTGAGCGCTTTCGAGGGAAAACCTCTTGTAAGAAACGCGCCCACAAAGGGGTGCAGTTTAATTGTCAGCTTTTGTTTGTGCAGTTCTTCGAAGATATACCTGATTTTCTGTTCAATCTCTTCGATGAATAATAAGGTTGGAGTTACTTTTCCTGAACCTTTGCAAACCGGGCAAATTTCGGCAGTTTCAATCGACATCTCCTGTCGAACCCGTTGGCGTGTAATCTGCATCAAACAAAACTTGCTCAATGGCAAGATGTTATGCTTTGTTCTGTCGGAAGCCATAGCTTCCTTCATTTTCTCGAAAACTTTCTGGCGGTTTTCATTCCCATGCATATCGATAAAATCGATAACAATAATACCTCCCATGTCGCGAAGGCGTAATTGTCGGGCAACTTCTTCGGCGGCAGCAACATTTACCTCAAGGGCATTTGATTCCTGATCGCCGGTTTTTGATCTGTTTCCACTGTTTACATCAATTACATGAAATGCTTCAGTGTGCTCAATAATCAGATAGGCACCGCTCCTGAATGAGACGGTTTTACCAAAAGATGCTTTTATTTGTTTATCGATTCCAAAATATTCAAGAATTGGCAATTTGCCATTGTAGTGCTTTACTACTTTTTTCTTTTCAGAATCAATCGTCCCTACATACTCCTTGATTTCAGCGGCAATCTCCTCGTTATTCACATAAATATTCGAAAACTCAGGATTGTATAAATCTCTGATCATTCCGATTGTGCGATCGAGTTCTCCTAAAATCAGCGACGGTGCTACGGCTTTTTCGAGTTTGACTACTGCATTCTCGAACTTAGTCACCAATCTCCGCAATTCCGGATCTAATTCCGCTACTCGTTTCCCTTCAGCTGCTGTCCTTACTATGACCCCATAATTCTTGGGGCATATGCTTTGGACTAATTTTTTTAAACGACTTTTTTCTTCAGTCGATTCGATTTTTTGAGAAACTGAAATTTTGTTACTGAAGGGGATCAGAACCATGTTTCTGCCAGCTACAGATATTTCGGAAGTGAGCCTTGGTCCTTTGGTCGAAATCGGTTCCTTGGCAATTTGTACCAGAATCGTCTGACCCGTTTTAAGAACGTCGGTGATCTTCCCATCTTTCTGTATATCAGGTTCCGGCTGAACTTTTATTTCAGTTGTCAGCTTTAACTTTTTGGAACTTGCCTGTTTCAGAAACTTGTTTAAAGTCTGGAATTGTGGTCCTAAATCCAAATAATGAAGGAACGCATCTTTCTCGTAGCCTACATCAACAAAAACAGCGTTTAATCCGGGCATGATTTTCTTCACCTTTGCAAGGTAAATATCTCCAACCGCAAATTTCAGATCACTGTTTTCCCTGTTAAGTTCTACCAGTTTTTTGTTTTCGAGTAAAGCAATTTCAACATGTGAGGGCGATACATCAATAATCAGTTCATTACTCACGTTCTTTACTCTTACTGTAAATAAATATTAATAAATGCAACAAACCTAAAGTGCAAAAGCACTTTAGGTTCAAAATCTTTGTTCTACCACGAAAAGACTATTTTTTCTTCTTATGGCGGTTTTTCCTCAAACGTTTTTTGCGTTTGTGAGTAGCCATCTTATGTCCTTTTCTTTTTTTACCGCTCGGCATAATTTAAATACGTTTAATTATTTTACATTACTCTTAACCCGGCCAACAAAAGTCTTAGCTGGTTTGAATGAAGGGATAAAATGTTCAGGGATGATGATGGTAGTGTTACGCGAAATGTTACGGGCTGTTTTTTCAGCGCGTTTTTTCACGATAAAACTTCCAAAACCACGAAGGTAAACATTGTTTCCTTCCGCAAGTGAACCGGATACGGTGTCCATAAATGCTTCAACTGCTTTTTGAACAGTTACTTTCTCGATACCCGTGTTTTTCGAAATCTCGTTTACGATATCTGCTTTTGTCATTGCTATAAATTTAAATGATTCGACTTTCTATTTTAATTTTGGTTCACAAATATATAGCTTTTGATTTAACCAACATCATACTAATCAATTATTTTTGCTTTTTTAATGAAAATTTTTAAAAAACAGCAAAAACATGCCCAAATTCTATAAAATATTGACAGTTTGGTATCAACAGAACAAACGCGACCTCCCCTGGAGAACAAAAAATGACCCTTATTGGGTGTGGGTATCCGAAATAATACTTCAGCAGACGCGAGTCGACCAGGGAACAGCCTATTTTCTCCGTTTCATCGAGCGATTTCCCGATGTAAAAACGCTCGCTGATGCCCCCGAAAATGAAGTTTTAAAGCTATGGCAGGGTCTGGGATACTATTCAAGGGCACGAAACATGCACGTAGCCGCCCGGCAAATCATGAACGAATTTAACGGATCATTTCCCGACACTATTATTAATATAGAGAAACTAAAAGGAATTGGATCCTACACCGCTGCCGCGATTGCATCAATTGCATTCGGTTTGCCATATGCTGCGATCGACGGAAATGTCTATCGCGTACTTTCAAGGGTGTTTGGAATAGAAACGCCCATCGATTCAACAATCGGGAAACGGGAATTTAGCGAGTTGGCCAACGAATTGCTCGACCGGCAAAATCCTTCAGTTTTTAATGAAGGGCTTATGGAATTTGGTGCATTGCAATGCACGCCTCAAAATCCTGACTGCAATAGTTGTCCATTTCGGGATCAATGCATTGCGTTTAATCAAAACAAAATCGCAATGCTTCCGTTCAAGTCGAAGAAAACAAAGGTGAAAAATCGTTATTTCAATTACCTTTTCATCCGGCAGGAACAATATTTTTATCTTGAGAAACGCGAAGAGAACGATATCTGGCGCAATCTGTATCAGTTTCCTCTTATTGAGTCAGCAAAAGCATTAAATATTGCAGAATTTCTGACCACTGAGCAATTCAAATCATTATTTAATGGGATAGACATCGTGGTTGACTCAATTAGTCCTGAAATAATTCATGTTCTGACCCATCAGAGACTACATGTCAGGTTTATAGAAATTAATATTTCAAAATCGGAAATCCATTTTCCCTGGATAAAAGTTCTTCCAAATGAGGTTCATGACTTTCCAATTCCAAAACTAATTGATAACTTTTTAATGGGAAAAACATGACTACAGTTGTAAAACCCTGATAATTCGTCATATTTTTTTATCTTTGAAAACTTGTAATTTTGATGCTTTTTTCGTAATTTAGACTTACAAACCATAATCTTAAAAGTCATGTCAGTTAACAAAGTTATTTTAGTAGGGAATGTAGGGAAAGACCCTGAAGTAAAGCATCTTGACAGTGATACTTCTGTCGCAAATTTCTCTTTGGCTACCTCGGATAATTACACGAATAAAGCCGGAGAGAAAGTAACAACCACCGAATGGCACAATATCGTTTGCTGGCGTGGTTTGGCAACAATAGCTGAAAACTACATCCGTAAGGGAAGTCAGATTTATGTCGATGGCAAAATCAGAACCAGAAGTTACGATGCTCAGGATGGATCAAAAAGATACATCACCGAAATCCTTGCCGACACAATTCAGTTACTGGGTAGGAAAAGTGATGGTACATCCGCCGAGGGAAACAAAGCATCTCAACCTTCAGGAGTAAGCGAACCTTTCAATAGCACAAACGCTTACAGCAATGATGATAAAGAGGGCGACGATTTACCCTTCTAATATTTAAAATAATAAAATTGGAAACAGACGCGGTTTCATTTTTTGAAACGCTAAATGGGGGTATCGGATATAATCATTTTACTTCCGAAACCCTCACAGGCTTATTTATTGTAATTGTATTACTAGCAATCTCGGCACTTATATCAGGATCGGAAGTTGCACTCTTCTCGCTGGAACCGAAAGAGATTAAAGATCTAAAATTGAATAAGAAACGCTCTGCCAGCTTAGTAATTAAACTATTATCTGAGCCGGAGCAACTTCTTGCAGCTATTTTGGTCGGGAATAATTTTGTAAATATTGCGATCGTACTGTTGACTGCTCACATAACGAATAGCCTGATTGATTTTTCACTCGTTCCTACCCTGGGGTTTATTTTCAAAACTGTCTTCATAACCGCGCTGATTCTCCTTTTTGGTGAGATCATCCCTAAGGTATACGCGGCTCATTACCCTAAGACATTAGTGCTAAAGGTAGCGGCATTCATTAATATTCTCGTAATCATCACAAAGCCTGTCAATTTTTTACTGATTAATTCAACATCCTTTGTAAACAAACGTCTCATCAAATACAAAAAGAACCTTTCAATCGACGAAATTTCCAAAGCACTACAGCTCACAGATCATCTCGACATTTCGGATGATAAGGAAATTCTGGAAGGAATCGTGAAATTCGGGAACAAGAGTGTCAATGAGATCATGCATTCAAGACTTGAAGTTACTTCAATCGACATACACAGCAATTTCGAACGGGTACTTCAGACGATTAAGGAATCAGGCTACTCAAGGATACCAGTATATGCCGGAACACTTGACGACGTGCGGGGAATACTCTATATTAAAGATCTTCTCCCATACCTGGAAAAAAGTGCAGCATACAGGTGGCAACCCCTTATGCGGCAACCATTCTTCGTTCCTGAAACAAAAAAAATAGATGATCTTCTCGAAGATTTTCAAAAATCGAAAGTCCACATAGCCATTGTGGTTGACGAATTTGGAGGGACATCAGGACTGGTAACACTTGAAGACATTCTTGAAGAAATTGTAGGTGACATAGCCGACGAATTTGACGAAGATGAGTCCTTGTATTCGCAAATAAGTAATTTTGAATACCTTTTCGATGGAAGAATAATGCTCAATGACTTCTGTAAAGTATTTGACTACGAAGATGATATATTTGACGATATTCGCGGGGAAGCTGATACATTGGCGGGGTTGATCCTTGAGTTAAAAGGTGAATTTCCGATGTTGAATGAGAAGTTAAACTGCAAAAACTTCACTTTTGAGGTTGAAGGGGTGAACACCAGACGTATCACAAAAATCAAAGTCACCATTGAGCCAATCGCACCAACTAATTCACTATAAGATGATACAAGTGAAGCAAATACTTATTTTTCTGTCGTTAGGATTACTGATTTTTTTCGATTCGTGCCGGAAAGAGTATACACCACGACCAAGAGGATACTTCAGAATCTCTTTTCCTGTAAAGAATTATAAGTCACTTCAGATGCCAGTACCCTACAATTTTCAGATACCGGTCTATTCGAATGCAGGTCACGATTCATTAAACCTGAAACAACTTGATTGGGTTACCATCGAAGTCCCTGCCAACCATGCACAAATCCATCTAAGCTATAAGGAGATCGATAAGAATCTGGGGGAATATATTGAAGAGTCGCGCACACTCGCCTACAAACATTCGCGAAAAGCAAGTTCGATCGAAGAACAGATTTTTACAAATCCATCGAAAAAGGTTTTTGGAACGATTTATAATATCAAAGGAAATGCTGCATCGCCCATGCAGTTTTATCTGACGGACAGCATAAAACATTTTCTTCGTGGATCGCTGTATATTAAGGAAATACCAAATATCGACAGTTTGCAACCCGTCATTGAATTCCTAAATCAGGACGTGATCCGACTGATTGAAACGACTAAATGGAAGGAGCTTAAATAATGCCACTGATACTTCGCGAAAATATCGACAACGGAGAGATCGGACTATGGAAAGTGTCGGAAGAGATTGAAACGCTGCTGTCATTGGCCAAATTATCTGATTCTGATATAATTACCTATTCCGGAATTACTGCCATTCACCGTAAAAAAGAGTGGCTCGCAACAAGAGCGCTTCTTAACGAACTAATTTCCGAACGACAACTTATTAAATATCATATCGATGGCCGGCCCTATCTTGAAAACGGCTCAACTAACATAAGCATCTCTCACTCTACAGGTTATATCGCAATAATCCTCCTATCTGCTTTTATTCCAGGTATTGACATTGAGCTCATTACCCGGAAAGTAGGAAAAGTCGGCAGTCGGTTTCTTTCTTCCGACGAGTTAGCAGTTTGCAATGAAGAGGCAGAACTTTCGAATCATCGGATGTTGGTTCATTGGTGTGCGAAAGAGGCCATCTATAAAATGGTGCCCTTTAGTAATATTGAATTTGCTACGGACATCCGGGTTTTATTGAGTAACTCTGTAGAAGATTCAGGTTCATTTCAGGGATTTTTCAATGACAAATCTGGTCCGATACATATCATATTGTATTATAGGATAGTAAGCGAAGTGCTCATTGTTTGGGGTTGGGTAGATCCGGTCGGGTTTTCTATTTAATAGGCTGAAAAAGAATTTTCTCTTATATGGATTGAACAATCGGGGCGTTGAAACGTCTCTATAATATTTATCCTAAGACAAATAAAATCGACATGAAAATACCTGATCCACACATCATTGTTATTTTCGGCGCTTCTGGCGATCTGACAAAAAGAATGCTTATCCCGGCAATTCATCAATTATTCCTTCTCCATCTTCTGCCTGATAATTTTGCAATATTAGGTACAAGCAGAACACCACTTACAGATGTAGAGTTTCGCAAAAGGATGAATGAGTTTTTACCGAAAATTGAAGAATCAAATTCTCAGTTTCTTGGTAAAATCTATTATCAAACAATTGATTACGAATCGCAGGACGATTATAAGAAGCTAAAAAGCCGGTTAGAAAGCCTGGGACAATCCTTGAATATTCCTGCAAATTACCTGTTCTATCTTTCCACGCCACCAAATCTTTACGATGTAATCCCTGAAAAACTGGCACTTGCGGATCTGAATCTGCAAGCGGACGGTTTCAAAAGGCTGATTATTGAAAAGCCCTTTGGTATCAATCTTTCAAGCGCCAGGAAATTGAATATTAGTCTTCTGAAAAATTACGAAGAAAACCAGATCTACCGGATTGATCATTATCTTGGAAAGGAAACCGTTCAAAACCTGATGGTTACACGGTTTGCGAATGGAATATTTGAACCTGTTTGGAACCGGAATTTCATCGAGCGGGTTGAAATATCATCGGCAGAAAGTCTTGGCGTTGAAGGACGTGGTGGATATTACGACCATTCAGGGGCCATGCGCGATATGGTACAAAACCATTTACTTCAGGTTGTAGGAATGGTCGCCATGGAACCTCCCGTTGTAATTGAAGCAGATGCCATACGCCACGAGGTAATGAAAGTTTTTCAATCATTACGCCCAATAAAACCGGAGGATATTCATAAACAAGTAATTAGAGGGCAATATACTGCATCGACCATAAAAGGCCAGTCGATTGCCGGTTATCGCGATGAGCCGGGAGTTGATCCCGATTCGCACACCGAAACTTTCGTTGCGATGAAGTTTTACATCGATAACTGGCGATGGGCAGGCGTCCCATTTTTTATTAGGTCAGGAAAAAAATTACCAACAAGGGTAACTGAAATCGTCATCGAATTTAAACCTACACCACATCATCTTTTTGATCAGAAAGGGTTCGATCAATATAAACCCAATCAACTAATTATCAGGATACAACCCGACGAAGGTATATTGCTGAAATTCAACATGAAAGAGCCCGGAGCCGGATTCATGGTGAACCAGGTAAATATGGATTTTCACTATTCGAGTCTTACAGATATTCATTTACCAGCGGCGTACGAACGTCTCATACTTGATTCGCTACATGGCGATGCTACGCTCTTCTCGCGAGGCGATACTGTCGAAGCCGCATGGAATTTCATTCAACCAATTCTTGACGCATGGGAAAATGATCATTCAATTCCCATATATGGTTATCCTGCAGGGACATGGGGACCCTATGAATCTGACGACCTAATGGAAGGTAATAGTACATGGCGGTATCCCTGTAAGAATCTGGCAGATGATGGGTTATACTGTGAATTATAAATTGTAAATCAATGAAACCAAATATTCATATTTTTAAAACACCTGAAGATCTGGCCAATTCATTTGCGCTACAATTAATTAGTTGGGTAAATGAAACTGTTGGAGATACTTTTCATCTGGCATTGTCTGGTGGAAAAACACCGTCGTTGCTGTTTTCAATCTTTGCAGAAAAATATTTGCATGAAGCACCCTGGCATAAAATTCACTTTTGGTGGGGCGATGAAAGGATGGTCGCACCTAACGATCCGGAAAGCAATTTTGGCGTTGTGAATAAACTTCTTTTCTGGAAAATTGGGGTATCTCAAGATCAAATACATCGGATTAATGGTGAAGCTGACCCAACTGAGGAAGTGAAAAGATATGGTCTGGAAATAAAAACGCTGGTTCCTTTGATGGGAAATTGGCCGGCATTCGACCTGATTATGCTGGGTTTGGGTGACGACGGGCATACTGCCTCCATTTTTCCGGAACAGATGGAATTACTTGAATCTGACGAGATCACCGAAATTGCATTTCAACCGGGCACCGGACAGAAACGCATTACCTTAACCGGTAAAGTACTTAACAACGCCAAAAGAGTTGCATTCCTGATTTCGGGAGCATCAAAAGCGAAGATTTTCAATGAAATAATTCACAACTCCGAAAATTCATCTGCTTATCCGGCTTGGCATATTCATCCTGTTGGAGAATTGCATTGGTTTGGAGATAAGGCTGGTATGAATTTAAATATATGAAAATGGATTGAAATATGTTGTTTGAACATATTTCAATCCATCTCTATCTATCTGAACAGCAGGAATATTGCTACTTCACCAAGAAGTCAAACATTTTTCTTTCGCCAATATAACCTTCGAGTTGGTCATTGATTTTCACAGGACCAACACCTGCCGGAGTACCTGTATAAATCAGATCACCAATCTTTAAAGTCACAAATTGCGAAATATATTCGATGATCGTATCGACCGCAAAGATCATATCGCGTGAATTTCCCAGTTGCACCAATTCACCATTTTTGCGTAACGAAAAATCAATCTGACCAAGATCGCCCAACTCTTCCTTAGGGATAAATCCGCCCAGGACCGCCGCCGAATCAAATGCTTTGGCTTTTTCCCATGGCAACCCTTTTTCGATGAGCTGGCGTTGCAGATCGCGGGCAGTAAAATCGACACCCAGACCAATTTCATCATAATAACGATGTGCATAACGAGCTTCGATACTCTTTCCCAGACGGTTAATCTTAACAACAAGTTCAACTTCGTAATGAACCTCATTCGAAAATCCCGGAATATAGAAATGCCGGTTATCCAACAATAATGACGAATCGGGCTTCATGAAAAAAACCGGTTCCGTGGGAATATCATGCTCAAGTTCACGGGCATGTTTTAAATAATTACGACCTATGCAAATGATCTTCATTGCTGTATATTTAATATTTAAAAGACTTTAGACCTTTCGGTTTAATTCCTTCAGTTTTATGGCGGTCAGTACTTTTTTTGTATAAAGCGGAAACTCACCCTGCATCATCCACGAAAAATATCCGGGTTCCTCGCGAAGAACTCTTTCGACAGGCTTTCCTTTGTGCTTTCCAAAGTTGAAGACTTCGACCCCTTTTTCGTCATAAACAATCCGACCTGCGAAATCGACACTTTTATCAAACGCTGAAAATGAGGATAATGCATCAACACTATTTACGACAGGACATGATTTCTTACCGTTATCATCAAATTCAACACCTTCATATCTGTCAAGTTGTGCTTTCAAAACTTCGTAAGTTGCTTTGGTATCAGCCATTGCACTATGCGCATTCTCGAATTCTTCTAAAAGGTAAAATTTATACGCTGCTGCCAGTGTTCGTTTCTCCATGCGATGGAAAATGATCTGAACGTCAACGAATTTATGTTTTTTCAGATCGAGATCAATATCAACCCGCAAAAACTCTTCTGTAAGCAGGGGAATATCAAACCGTGTTGAATTGAAACCTGCCAAATCGCATCCTTCAATGAATTTGGCGTATAATTTTGCAACCTCTTTGAAAAGTGGTGCATCTTTCACATCCTCATCGTAAATTCCATGAATAGCAGATGATTGCGCAGGAATTGGAATTCCAGGATTGATCCGCTGCAACTTCTCCTCTTCCCTCCCG
>Ga0209724_1001926_pt1 | contig 18283 bp, 9 predicted proteins | sample grotaG_FD_184143 | JGI IMG/M metagenome (GOLD analysis project Ga0209724, IMG submission 184143) | Glacier valley bacterial and archeal communities from Borup Fiord, Nunavut, Canada, to study Microbial Dark Matter (Phase II) -... | ecosystem: Environmental > Aquatic > Freshwater > Ice > Glacier ...
CTGCGTCAGGCCGTGATCGACAACGTCAACGTGTTCGAGGTGCTGATCGAGGCCGTGCGCGTGTGCTCGCTCGGGCAGATCACGAGCGCGCTGTTCGAAGTGGGGGGGCAGTACCGGCGCAGCATGTGACGGGCGCGCCCCGCCATGAAAAAGCCCCGCGTCGGCGGGGCTTTTCGTTGGCCGACCGGACGTCAGCGCGTCACTGGCAGGTCTGGAACTTGAACGAGGCGATGCGCGTCGACCAGTTAAATGCACCGTTCGTCTTCAGGTACTCGGTCGTGTACCAGAACGTGCAGCCATCCACCGGATCGACCGTCATCGCACTGTAGTCGCCCCAGCGCGAAAGGTTTTGGCCAGTCTGCGAACCCGTTCCTTCGAGGATCGAGGTTTCGGCCTGCATCGAGCCCAGCGGATCGCCTGCGGCGCGCCCCGTGTAGCGGATGCCCGGATTGATCGTCGACGACGAGACGCTGTAGCCGAGCGCCATGTTGCCCTGCTTGTCCTGCGCGATCGATCCCATCCAGCGGTACGTGGCGTCGGGGTTGTACGTCCCCTGCTGGTAGACCTGGCTGGCCGTTCGCGGGTTGCGCACTTCATACCAGCGCACGGCCGTGTTGCCGTTCTTGTGCAGGTTGCCGATCTGGACCGAGTGGGTCACGACCACGCTGTCGTAGGTCCCGAAGTTCCGGTAGGCGAGGCGGAACATCAGGCGGTCGGCGAGCGAGTCCAGCTTCTGGCTGACGCCCTTCTGCGGGATGCAGGTGCCGCCGTTGCACGCAGCCGAATACGAGGCGACCGGAATCGAGGCCGGCGTGGTCGAGAAGGTGGTGTTGGCCGAATTGACGAAGTCCACGTGCATCAGCCAGCGGTACAGCGAAGATGCGCCGCGCGACATGAAGATGCCGGGCGCGCCGGCCGGCGGCGGCGTGGTGCCGTCGAGGTCCGCCGGCAGCAGGCCGCCATAGGAGGTCGACAGCTGGGAGCACTGCTGCGTGGCCGCCGTGCCCGCGAGCATCGCTGTCCGGTCGTACGCACACGCCCTGGCACCCGCGAAGGTGTTGCCGTTGAACATGTTGAACGAGATGTAGTACGCATCCGACCAGACGCCGATCTTCGGATAGTCGGGGAAGGTCGAGCCGTAGGAGAACGCGTACAGGTTGTAGCCCCCGGTCGCATCGTCCGTCTTCGAGACCGCGACGCACTGGTAGTACGGCGCCGCCGTCACGGCGAACTGCGTGATGACCCAGCGCTTTGCAAGCTGGTCGAACACCACGACCGGATCACCGTCGTTGTCCGCCGCGCATGCGCCGCCCAGCGGCTGGAACAGCGTGTTGATCGGCACGGGCCCGTAGGTGACCGCCCCGGTTGCCTTGTCGAAGACCGCCAGCGCCGTGTTGACAGTCTGTACATATTGCGTGGTGCCCACTGCCCCGTTGGTGTCCGGTGGCGCCGAGTTGACGGTGAAGGTTCCTTGCGGCCCTGTGAAGCCCTGACCGATTCCGTCGAAACCGCGTGCGGTCGTCGTCGCCGCTGCCGTGGTGACCTGGGGCTGGAGGGCCGCGTCGGTGGGGCTGCCCGGTCCGTCGAGGAACGGCAGCGGCCGTGCCGGGTGCGCGACGCGGCTCTTGCTGAATTCGTCGTTTTTCGGCATCGCGCCGCGTAGCGACATCATCACCGCATGATCAGCCGAGGTCACTTCGACGCCGTTGGATCCCGGCGGCGCCGCCGAGGCGCTTCCGAACACCAGAACCGCAAGGAATGGCCACGCCCGGACGAGCTGTTTCGCTGCATGCGTCATCGAATCTCCTGTTTCATGAACGGTCGAGGCCACCTCGACCAACGACTCGACGGAGCGCCGTCGAGCGAGTTGCATCGTGCGGACAATCGGTGGGTCTGTAAAGCTCAGGCATAAATAGGCACGCGTCAAAGCGAAACGCCCCGCGCTGAACAACACGCGGGGCGCCTTGACCAGCCTCGGCGACTCTTGGACGCCTTGGGTCGCCTACCGGTCGAACGCCTTCTTCAATTGCTTGCCGGCGTACTCCTGCGCTTCTTCGGCCTTGTCCACCACCGCGGCCATGCCGAAGAACTCGTGCGTCACACCCGTATAGACCTTGTGTTCGACCGTTACACCGGCCTTCTTCAACGCGTCGGTGATCAGGTCGCCGTCACTACGCAGCGGATCGATCTGCGCATTGATCACCGTCACTGGCGGCAAGCCGGCCAGGTCGGCATGCACGAGGTCGACGCGAGGGTCGGCCTTGTCGGCGGGCTTCGCGAACAGCTTGTCGACGAACCAGCCGATCATCGCCTTGTTGAGCGGCTTGGCCGTTGCGCTGTCGACGTAGGAGGGCGTCGACAGGTCGCCGGTCTGCGCGACCGGATACACGGCCACGACCGCGAGCGGCGCCTGGAGGTTGGCCTTCTTCGCGGCGATGGCCGTGGAGATCGCGAGGTTGCCGCCGGCGCTCTCGCCTGCCAGCGCCAGCTTCGACGGAATGCCGTTCATCGAAGCCGCGTTCGCCGCGACCCATCGGTACGCGGCGAGCGTGTCGTCCCACGCCGCGGGAAACTTCGCTTCCGGCGATCGGCGATAGTCGATCGACACCACGATGGCGTTGGCCGTCTTCGACAGGCCGCGCGCGCCGCCGTCGTACACGTCCTTGTCGGCGATCACCCAGCCGCCGCCGTGCGTGTAGAGGACGACCGGGAAGGGGCCTTTGCCGCTCGGCGTGTAGACCCGGGCCGGGATGTTGCCGGCCGCACCGGGCACTTCGCGATCGACGCTGGTGACGCCCTTGACGAGCTTCAGCGGATCGGTGTCCTTGCCCTTGCTCTTGAGGACCGCCATGACGGCATCGGTGGGCGTCGGTTGCTTGCGCGCTTCTGCCGGCTCGAGCGTCTCGATCGGCTTGCCGTTCAGGCCTGCCAGGGCCTTGAGGACCTCGCCCATGTCGCGGTCGGCCTTGTAGTCGGTCCCGGTGAGCGCCATCGCCGAAGCATCGGCGGCGCCGGCGGGTGCGCTCAGTCCGAGACCCACGACGGACGCGACGCCGGCCAGCAACAGCGGGAGGCGCGAAAGGGAATGGAAGGTCGCGGGAGTGCGACGGGATGGGTTCATGGAGGCGCCTTGGTTGAAGTTCGTGTTCGGGAAGTGGTCGTGCCGCGGGCACAAGACCGCGCGCTAAGCATGGGACCGCATCGCGAACGCCCGTGTCGGTCCCCGAACCAATTGGCCGTCGGTGCGTTTGGCGGCCCTGTCGGACAGCGTCCTGCCGATGCCGTCCGCGTGCCCATCCTCGTGGGCGACCGTGGCGCGTTGCCCGCGTTGGCGGCCCGCTGCCACGGTCGCGCGCTTTCCCTCAGTCGCGATCCGGCGCGCCCAGCGGGAAGAAGTGCCGATACGGCCGCGCCTCGTCGATCGCGCGCGCGAACGATGGCCGTGCCAGCAGGCGACGCCGGTACGCGTGGACGTGGGCGAACGCCGGGTCGATCGCGTGGGTCCAGTCCGCGTAGAACAGGAAGGGCGCGGCCGCGCAGTCGGCCAGGCTGAAGTGCTCGCCGACCGCCCACGTGCGTCCGGCCATGCGCGCGTCGAGGACGCCGTAGGCGGTGTCGAGCATCGACCGGGCCTCGGCGACGCCGTGCGCGTCGCGCGCATCGGCCGGCCGCATCGCATCGAAGACGATCTTCTGCTGCGGCGTCGAGATGTAGTTGTCGAAGAAGCGGTCCCACATCCGCACGTCCAGCGCCTCGTCGCGCGCGGCCGGGATCAGGCGCACGGCGCCGGGGTGGTGGAGCCCGAGGTGCTCGATGATCACGGTCGCCTCGAACAGCGTCCGGTCGCCGTCGACCAGCAGCGGGAAGCGCTTGATCGGCCAGAGCGCGTCGAACGCGGCGCCGACCTCGGGCGTCTGCGGCGACAGCCGCCGGAAGTCGAAACCGACGTCGTTCTCGTACAGCGCGATCAGGACCTTCTGGCAGTAAGACGAGAACGGATGGGCATAGAGCTGCAGGGGCATCGAGGGTCTCCGGTGATGGATGGGGCGCGGCGGTCCGCGATCCGGGTCTTCACCTGCACCACGAGCGAGCCGGCCGACGATCGACCGCGGACGTGAATATTCCCGTCTTTCGCAGCTTTCCCGCCCTTGCGAATTCACGCAAACTCCGCTCACCCGAAGCTCTCTCGAATGCCGGAGTTCCCATGGCGTCCCTGCGCGATCGTCCGTACGGCCAGTTCAATTTCCTCGTCGATCTCGGCGACGGCGACCCGAACGGCCCGCACGCCGGCTTCCAGGAGATCAGCCAGGTCGCCGTCGAGACGCAGGTGATCGAGTACCGCAACGGCAACGCGAAGACCAACGAGCCGATCAAGCTGACGGGCCTGTCGAAGAGCAGCGACGTGACGCTCAAGCGCGGCATCATCGGCTCGCTCGACCTGTTCCACTGGCTCGACCAGGTCCGCAACGGGGACCAGGGCGCGGTTCGCGACGTGACGATCCGCCTGATCAGCGAGGACCACACCCAGGTCGTGCAGACCTGGAAGCTCACGCGCGCCCGCATCGTGCGGCACGCGTCCGGGCCGTTCGACGCGCGGGGCGGCGACGTCGCGGTCGAGGAGATCGTGCTCGCCTACGAACACCTGTCGATCGAGTGAGCGCACGACGATGGCGGTGATGCGCGAGCGGCCCTACGCGAGCTCCCGGTTCCTCGTCGATCTCGGCGCCGGCGACTCGCGGACCGCTTCCGCGGGGTTCTGCGAGGTGGTGCTGCCGGCGATGCAGGTGCCCGAAGGCGATCCGTTCGTCGTCCCGGAATACCTCGTCCTGCGACGCGGCTTCGTCGGCGCGCTCGACCTGCACGCGTGGTTCGGCAAGGCCAGCCGCGGCAAGGCGCCGAAGCGCCGCACGGTCCGCATCGAACTGCTCGACGACGACGGCGAGCGGGTCGTCGCCACCTGGCGCTTTCGCAACGTGCGGCCCGTCAGTCTCTCGTACTCGCCGCTACGGGCCATGGAGCCGGCGGTCCTCATCGAGACCGTCGAACTGGCCTTCGACCGCGTCGAGTTGCTGTGACGCATCGTTTCGCGAGCCGGCACTGCCCGGCGGCGGGCGGTCGTGGCATCCTGCAGCGGTCACGCACCCCCGCCTTCCCCAGAGCCCGAGACGGCCATCCCCTGAAGCGAATGCCTGCGTCGATGCCCGGTCCCGTTACTCCCCTCTCGTCGCGCGAGCGCGAACGATCCCCGTCGCGCCGCGCGCATGCCGCCTGATCGCGCGCACCCTGACGCGCCCAGCGTGCGCTTCGACGACGCGAGCGGTGCGCCGGTGCCGGGCTTCGGCGTGATCGAAGACGCCCGGGCCCTCACCGGCGCCCAGCGTCTGCTGCTGGTGCTTCCGGACGGCGACCGCTGGACGGTCGCCGCGTCGCGCGTCCCGCCGGACGAGACGGCAGCGGACCTGTTCGCCGCGGTCGGTCCATGGCTCGAGGACGCGCGCGCGACCGGCACCGCGCGCCTGCGCCACGGACCGGACGGCGCGGCGCCGGTCGACCAGCGTTCCTGTCTCGTCGTGCCGCTGGTCCTGCAGCGCCACGTCGTCGGCTGCCTCTACCTCGACGTGGAAGGAAGTGTCGGTCGCTTCGACGAGGTGGACCGCGATCGCATCGTGTCGCTCGCCGGACGGTCCGCGATGGCTGTCGACCGCGCGCGGCTGCTCAGGGAGGTCGCGCACCGCACGGCCGAGCTCGCCGTGATCGACAGCGTGCAGCAGGCCGTGGGTGCGGCCCTCGACTTCCAGGCGATCGCGGACGTCGTCGGCGACAGGCTGCGCGAGGTCTTCGCGACCGGCGACCTGAGCATCCTCTGGTGGGACGAGGCGGCCGGCCAGTCGGACTGGCTCTATTCGTACGAACACGGCGTGCGGCTGGACGACATGCCGCCGGTGCGCCCGAGGCCGGGTGGCTACTACGAGCGGCTGCTCCGCGAGCGGAACACGATTGTCTTCGCGAACATCGCCGAGCAGCGGGCGGCGGGCATGTTCGGCGTGCCGGGTACCGACATCGGGCGCAGCATCGTGATCGTGCCGATGGTCTGCGGCGACCGCTTCATCGGCAACGTCTTCGTCGAGAACCACGAGCGGGACGACGCCTTCGACCCGTCCGACGTGCGCCTGATCGAAACGGTGACGGCGAGCATGGGTATCGCGCTCGAGAACGCCCGCCTGTTCGACGAGACGCAGCGGCTGCTCAAGGAGGCCGAGCAGCGCAACGCCGAGCTGGCGGTCATCAACAGCATCCAGGAAGGCATGGCCGCGGAACTGGGCTTCCAGGCGATCGTCGACCTGGTCGGCGACAAGCTGCGCGAGGTCTTCGCGAGCGGCAACGTCGGCATCCACTGGTGGGACGAGGCGACCGGGCTCGCACATCCGCTCTACGTCTACGAGCACGGCGTCCGTTTCCGGATCGGTCCCTTCAGGCCCGGTGGCGCGGCGGCGCGCATCCTCCGCGACCGCGCGACGATCGTCGCCGGCACGCGCGACGAACAGGCGGCCGAAGGATTCTTCACGGCACCGGGTTCCGACCAGAGCCTGTCGGTGGTCGGCGTGCCGATCGTCGGCAGCGACCGCACGATCGGCAAGATCATCCTCGAGGACCACGCGCGCGAACACGCATTCGTCGCGAGCGACATCCGGCTGCTGACGACGGTCGCCGCCAGCATGGGCGTCGCGCTCGAGAACGCGCGGCTGTTCGACGAGACGCAGCGGCTGCTGAAGGAGACCGAGCAGCGCGCCGCCGAGATGGCGGTCATCAACAGCATCCAGCAGGGCATGTCGGGCTCGCTCGACTTCCAAACGATCGTCGAGATGGTCGGCATGAAGCTCTGCGACGTACTCGGCACGAAGGACATCGGCATCCGCTGGTTCGACCACGAGGCGAGGCGCATCGATTTCCTGTTCGAGCTGGAGCACGGGACGCGGATCGAGATCCCGTCCGAGACGCGCACCGCGGACCAGTGGGCGCGCATGGCGCTGCGTCGCGACACCGTCGTCTGCAATACGGCCGCCGAGACCTCGGCGCGCGGCACGGTCCCGGGCACCGATACGTCGTTGTCGAGCGTCGAAGTCCGGATCATCGGCGGTCAGCGAATGCTGGGGTCGATCATCGTCGAGAGTTTCGAACGTGAGCATGCGTTCGGCGACGCCGAGGTCCGCCTGCTCGGCACCGTCGCGTCGAGCATGGGCGTCGCGCTCGAGAACGCGCGGCTGTTCGACGAGACGCAGCGGCTGCTCAAGGAGACCGAGCAGCGCGCCGCCGAGCTGGCCATCATCAACAGCGTGCAGGAGGGCCTCGCGTCCAAGCTCGACATGCAGGCGATCTACGACCTGGTCGGCGACAAGGTCCGCGACATCTTCGATGCGCAGGTGGTGCTGCTCGCGAGCTTCGACCACGCGCGTGACGTCGAGGTCTTCAACTATGTGTTCGAGAAGGGACTGCGCGTCACGACCACCGAGCGCCCGATCAACCGGACCCGGCGCGAGCTGATCGACAGCCGGCAGCCGATCTACTTCCCGCATCTGACGCCGGAAGGCATCGCGGCGCGCGGCAGCGCGACGATCGCGGGAACCGAGGCGCCCAGGTCCGTGATGTTCGCCCCGATGCTGGTCGGCCCCGAGGTGCGGGGCTATCTCAGCATCCAGAACGTCGATCGCTTCGATGCGTTCAGCGATGCGGACCTGCGCCTGCTGCAGACGCTCGCATCGAGCATGAGCGTCGCGCTCGAGAGCGCTCGCCTCTTCGCCGAGACGCTGCAGCGGGCCGCCGAGCTCGACACGGTGAACCGCGTCTCGCGGCGCCTGTCGGGCAAGCTCGACCTCGACGCGCTGATCGAGCTGGTCGGCGAGCAGGTCCGGATGGTCTTTCGCGCCGACATGGCCTACGTCGCGCTGCTCGACCGTACCAGCGGCATGGTGGACTTCCCGTACCGCTTCGGCGAGGCGAACGCGTCGATCGCCTATGGCCAGGGCCTGGTCAGCAAGATCATCGAGACCGGTCAGGCGCTGATCCTCAATGCCGACGTCGATCGCCGCAGTACCGAGATGGGCGCGACGATCATCGGCCGCCAGGCGCGGTCTTATCTCGGCGTGCCGATCGTCGTCGAAGGGATCTCGCAGGGCGTCATCAGCGTGCAGAACGCCGAGCGCGAAGGCGCGTACGACGCGAACGACCAGCGGCTGCTCGAGACCATCGCGGCCAACGTCGGCGTGGCGCTGAAGAACGCGCTCCTGTTCGAGGAGACCACCGCAGCGCTCGATCAGCAGATCGCCACGGCCGAGATCCTGGGTGTGATCAGTGGATCGATGGCCGACGCGCAGCCGGTGTTCGAGAAGATTCTGGAGAGCGCCCGCCGTCTGTTCGCCAGCGGCGCATTGAACGTCGTGCTCGTCGGCGAGGACCATCAACTGCGCATGGTCGCCTACGAGGGCGGTCTCCGGGGTCGCGAGACGGTGGCGAAGAGCTATCCGCGTCCGCTCGGCGGTAGTTCCGTCGAAGTCGCGTTCCGCGCCGGAGCCGTTGTGCACATCCCCGACGCGATGCACGGCGACGATGTTCCCGTCGGTGTTCGACGGCTGGCGGGCGAGCTCGCGCTCAACTTCTCGCAGATGACCGCGCCGATGATGTGGGACGGTCGTGGCATCGGGGCGATCATGGCGGTCAATTCTCCACTGCGAGCTTTCACGGCGAAGGAACAGAGCCTGCTGCAGACGTTCGCGAACCAGGCCGTCATCGCGATCCAGAACGCGCGCCTGTTCAACGAGGCGAAGGAAGCGCGCGCCGCGGCCGAGACGGCCAACGAGGCCAAGAGTGCTTTCCTGGCGACGATGAGCCACGAGATCCGCACGCCGATGAACGCGGTGATCGGCATGAGCGGCCTGCTGCTCGACACGCCGCTCAACGACGAGCAGCGCGACTTCGCCGGGACCATCCGCGACAGCGGCGACGCGCTGCTGACGATCATCAACGACATCCTCGACTTCTCGAAGATCGAAGCCGGCCGGATGGACATCGAGGCGCATCCGTTCGACCTGCGCGACTGCGTCGAGTCGGCGCTCGACCTGATCGGCGCACGGGCGGCCGAGAAGCATCTCGACCTCGCTTACGTGTTCGAGGGCGACGTGCCTTCCGCGGTGCTCGGCGACGTCACGCGTCTGCGCCAGATCCTGCTCAATCTGCTGTCGAACGCGGTCAAGTTCACCGAGCGCGGCGAGGTCGTGCTGACCGTGTCCTCGCCCGGCGACGAATTGTGCTTCGCGGTGCGCGACACTGGCATCGGCCTGTCCGAAGAAGGCAGGAGCCGCCTGTTCCAGAAATTCAGCCAGGCCGACAGCAGTACCACGCGCAAGTACGGCGGCACCGGCCTCGGCCTCGCGATCAGCAAGTTGCTTGCCGAGTTGATGGGCGGCACGATGGACGTCGACAGCGCGGGCCTCGGCCAGGGCGCCACCTTTCGCTTCACGATCCACGCGCCGGCCGCCGAACTGCCGGTCGGCAAGCGCCGCGACTTCATCGGCGCGCAGCCGGCGCTGCAGGGCAAGCGCATCCTCGTCGTGGACGACAACGCGACCAATCGCCGCCTCCTCGCGCTGCAGGCGGCCAAGTGGGGCATGGTCGTCGAGGACACCGAGGATCCGACGCAGGTCGTGGCACTGATCGAACGCCAGGTCTACGACCTCGCGATCCTCGACATGCACATGCCGTCGCGCGACGGCGCGACGCTCGCCGCCGACATCCGTGCGGCGGGGCACGCGTTGCCGCTGGTGCTGTTCAGCTCGTTGGGCCGCAAGGAGGCCGCGGACTCGCCGTTCGCCGCCACGCTCGCGAAGCCGCTCAGGCAGAGCCAGCTGTTCGACACGCTGGTGACGCTGCTGGCCGATGGAACGGTCCGGGAGGTCGCGTCGGCCGTCGACAAGCCGCGGATCGATGCATCGCTCGCCGAGCGTCATCCGCTGCGGATCCTGCTGGCCGAGGACAACGTGGTGAACCAGAAGCTCGCGATCCGGCTGTTGCAGCAGATGGGCTATCGCGCGGACCTCGCGAGCAATGGGATCGAGGCCATCGAGAGCGTCGCGCGCCAGACCTACGACGTGGTCCTGATGGACGTACAGATGCCGGAGATGGACGGGCTCGAGGCGACGCGCCGCATCGTCGCCCGCTGGCCGAACGGTGAGCGACCGCGCATCGTCGCGATGACCGCCAACGCGATGCAGGGCGATCGGGAGACCTGCATCGCCGCGGGGATGGACGACTACGTGGTCAAGCCGATCCGGGTGGAGTTGCTGGTGGCGGCGCTGATGCAGGTGGCGATGCGGGTGGGGGCTGCGACATGACTTCTGACGGTCCGGGCCCTGCGCGTCGGGCGGCTGCCTGTCCGCCTCGGCAGATGACAACCGACCGACGGGTGCGTCGATGGACATGAAACGCCGCGTCGCGTCGTCCCAGCGTCCCGCTTCGATCGGTGCTCGCTTGTTCGCCGGCATGACGCGGCTCCATACGATGCAAGGCGTCGATGCCGTGGTCGAGATGCTGGGTGCGGAGACCGCGACCACGCTCGGTGCACAGCGCTGTCTGGTCGTACTCGATCACGACGGCAATCTTCGCGTGGCAGCCGCGCGCCTGCCTCCCGGTGAGGACGCCGCGGCACTCCTGCAGGCCATCCTTCCCTGGCTCGTTCAAGCGCGCCGGACGCGAACGACCCGGCTGCGCCACGGACCGCACGGCGCCGACGCACACGATCAGCGCTCGTGTCTCGTCGCACCGCTGGTCGCACACGGGATCGTGCTCGGCCATCTCTACGCGGACGCCGAAGGCGCGCACGGCCGGTTCGACCGCGACGATCGCGATCTTCTCGCGGCCCTGGCGACGCACGGCGCGCTGGCACTGTCCCACGCGCGCGCGTTGCAGACGGCTCAGGTCGCAGGGCGCCTCGGGAGCGCCGACATCGGCGCTCGCGCCGCCGAGCTCGCGATCGAGAACGTACGCCTCAGCGACGAAGCGAAGGAAGCGCACGACCAGCAGATCGCGACCGCGGAGGTGCTGGAGGTCATCGGCAGTTCGATGGCCGACGCGCAGCCGGTCTTCGTCAAGATCGTCGACAGTTGCCAGCGACTGTTCGGCGGCGACCACGCGGTGATCTCGCTGGTTCGCGAGGATGGCCAGATCTTCCATGCGCACATCGGCGGCGTGGAGTCGAAGATCACGTTCGAGGGCCGGCTCTTCCACAAGACGGCCGACGGCCGCAACGCCGAGGTCGCGGCGTACCTGAACCGTTACTTCCCGTGCCCGGTCGACGCGTCGTACCAGGGTTACGCGATCCGCAAGCGTCGCGTCGTGCACTACCCCGACATGCTGAACGGCCCGAACGTCCCCGAGGTCATGCGGCAGAGCGCGCGCGACATGGGCAACTATTCGATGCTGATCGCGCCGATGCTCTGGGAAGGCCGCGCCATCGGCACGGTGCACGTGGTCCGCTGGCCGCCGAAGCCGTACACCGCGAAGGAGTCGAGCCTCCTGCGGACCTTCGCCGATCAGGCTGCGATCGCGATCCAGAACGCGCGCCTGTTCAACGAGACGAAGGAGGCGCTCGAACAGCAGACGGCGACCGCGATGGTCCTGCAGACGATCAACCGCTCGGTGCAGGACACGCAACCGGTGTTCGACACCATCCTCAATAGCTGCGCGCGCCTGTTCAAGGTTCAAGGTTCGCTGATCGTGCTGCTCGGCGACGACCTGAAGCTGCGCGTCGGCGCGCTGCACGGCCACGCGACCGGCGTCGACGGCGCGTACACGGCGCAGGAGATCCTGCAGATGGAGCGCATCCGCGCGCTGTATCCGATGAAGGTCGAAGGCACCGCCGCGGAAGCGGCGATCCGCGCGCGACAGGTCGTGATCTACCCTGACATCCTCCACGGCGAGGACGTGCCGCGGAGCATGCGGGCCGCCGCTGTCGCGACCGGCCACAACTACGCGGCGATGATGGCACCGCTGATGCGCGGAGACGAGGCGATCGGCGCCATCGGGCTGCAGCGCCACGCGCTCGGCCCGTTCGCACCCAAGGAGGTCGCGCTACTGAAGACCTTCGCCGACCAGGCCGTCATCGCGATCCAGAACGCGCAGCTCTTCAACGAGACGAAGGACGCGCTCGAACGCCAGACCGCGACGGCCGACGTGCTGCGGGTGATCAGTGAATCACCCACCGACGTCGGGCCGGTCCTCGACGCCGTCGCGCAGCGCGCCGGCATTCTGTGCCGCGCCGACGGCGCGCGCGTCTGGCTGGTGCGCGACGGTGCGCTGCACGCGATGACGGGCTACGGGCCCCGGTTCTCCGATTCGCGCACGACGAGCCTGCCGGTCCGTCGCACGTCGATCGCCGGTCGAGCGATCGTCGACAAGCGCATCGTGCACGTCGAGGATGTCGTCGCGCTGCTCGACACCGAGTATCCCGATGTCCGCGAGATCCAGGCGGCGATCGGCTTCCGTACCGCGCTCAACGTGCCTCTCCTGCGGGACGGCGAGGCGATCGGCGTCATCGCGATCTTCCGCGAAGAGGTGCGCGCATTCGGACCCGCCGAAATCGCGCTGGTGGAGACGTTCGCGGACCAGGCCGTGATCGCGATCGAGAACGTGCGGCTGTTCAACGAAACGAAGGAAGCGCTGGAGCGCCAGACCGCATCGGCCGACGTCCTCGAGGTCATCAGCGGGTCGATGGCCGACGCGCAGCCGGTCTTCGACAGGGTGCTCGACAGTTGCGAACGGCTCTTCGGCGCGGAGGACATGGCCGTGTTACTCGTCGATGGCCCCGACCTGAAGCTGGTCGCGCAGCGCGGCGTCTTGAGCGACAGCGCCCTGGCGAACACGACCTATCCGCGACCGGTGGCCGGCTCGTTAAGCGAACGCGCCATCCTCGACACCGAGGTGATCCATATCCCGGACACGTCGAAGCGCGACGATCTGCCGCCCTATCTCAGGAACCTGATCGGCACGACCGGTGCGTTCACGCTCGTCACTGCGCCGATGGTCTGGCAAGGCCAGGGCATCGGCACGATCAACGTGGCGCGCACGCCGCCGCGCCCCTTGACGGCGCAGGAGCTCGCACTGCTGAAGTCGTTCGCCGACCAGTCAGTGATCGCGATCCAGAACGCGCGGCTGTTCAACGAGACGAAGGAAGCGCTGGCTCAGCAGACCGCATCGGCCGAAGTGCTCCAGGCGATCAGCCGCTCGGTCGACGACGCGCAGCCGGTGTTCGACACCATCCTCGACAGCTGCGCGCGCATCTTCAACGTCGAGGGATCGTTCATCGCGCTGGTCGACGACGCACAGATGCTGCATCTCGCGGCGGTCCACGCGCACGCGACCTCGGACAGCGCACCGGGGCGCACGCAGCAGGAGTTGCAGCAGACGGCGGAGCGGGTCCGTGCGCGCTATCCACGGCCGCTCGCCGGCACCGGCGCGGAGGCGGCGATCCGCGCACGTCGCGTCCTCAACTTCGCCGACGTCCTGCACGGTCCCGACGTGCCGGAAGCGCTGCGCCAGGCGGCCGAGGAGATGGGCGTCAACTATTCGATGATCATGGCGCCGCTGATGCGCGGCGACGCGGGCATCGGCTGCCTGGCGATGACGCGCGCGACGCTGGGCGGCTTCACGGCCAAGGAAGAAGCGCTGCTGAAGACCTTCGCCGACCAGGCCGTCATCGCGATCCAGAACGCGCGGCTGTTCAACGAGACGAAGCAAGCGCTGGAGCACCAGACCGCAACCAGCGAGGTGCTGCGCGTGATCAGCGAGTCGCCGGCCGACGTGCAGCCGGTCCTCGATGCGCTGGCGCAGCGGGCGGGGGACCTGTGTCGTGCAGACGGCGCACGGGTCTGGCTGGTCCGCGACGGCCAGTTGCACGCGATGACCAGCTACGGTTCGCGCTACGTCGGGTCGAAGGGCGACGTGCTGGCGATCCGTCGCACGTCGATCGGCGGTCGCGCGGTGCTCGACAAGGCGTTCGTGCACATCGAAGACATCGTGCCGCTGCTCGACAGCGAGTACCCCGACGTGAGGGAGATGCACGCGCGCCTCGGTTTCCGCTCGGTGCTCAACGTCCCGATGCTGCGTGACGGCGAGGCCATCGGCGTGATTTCGCTGCTGCGAAACGCGCCGGGGCCATTTGCGCCGGCGGACATCTCGCTCGTGCAGACCTTCGCGGATCAGGCCGTGATCGCGATCGAGAACGTGCGGTTGTTCAACGAAACACGCGAAGCGCTCGAGCAACAGACCGCCACCTCCGAGGTGCTCGAGGTGATCAGCAATTCGGTAGCGGACGCCAAGCCGGTCTTCGACAAGATCCTCGACAGCTGCCAACGACTGATCGAGTGCACGGACCTCGCCGTGATGACGGTCGACGAGCAGTCGCTCGTGCATCTGGGCGCGGTTCGCGGCGAAGGGGGAAACCGGTTCGCGAACTACCGGCCCGTCCCTCTCGAAAAGACGGTTATCGCGGAAGCGTTGCGCGCGCGGCGCCTGATGTTCCATCCCGACACATTGCACGGCGACGGCGTCCCGGAGGTGATTCGCCGCATGGCGGCCAAGATCGGCAACTTCTCCCTCGTCGTCGCGCCGATGGTGTGGCAAGGCGACGGCGTCGGCGCGTTGTTCGTCGCTCGCGCGCACGCCAAAGGCTTCACCGCGAAGGAAATGGCGCTGCTCGAGACCTTCGCGGACCAGGCGGTGATCGCCATCCAGAACGCGCGCCTCTTCAGGCAGGCGCAGGAAGCGCGGGCCGCTGCAGAGACCGCCAACGAAGCCAAGAGTTCGTTCCTCGCGACGATGAGCCACGAGATCCGCACCCCGATGAACGCCGTCATCGGCATGAGCGGGCTGCTGCTCGACACGCCGCTCAACGAAGAACAGCGCGACTTCGCCGGCACCATCCGTGACAGCGGCGACGCGTTGCTGACGATCATCAACGACATCCTCGACTTCTCGAAGATCGAGGCCGGTCGGATGGACATCGAGGTCCATCCGTTCGACTTGCGCGAGTGCGTCGAGGCGGCGCTCGACCTGATCGGGCCGCGCGCGGCCGAGAAGAAGCTCGACCTCGCTTATCTGTTCGAAGGCAACGTGCCGACGGCACTCGACGGCGACGTGACGCGGCTGCGCCAGGTGCTGCTGAACCTGCTGTCGAACGCCGTGAAGTTCACGGAGCGCGGTGAGGTCGTGATCACGGTGACGTCGCGCTTCGAAGACGCAGTGGCCGACCCCGTCGTCGAGCTCACGTTCACCGTGCGCGACACCGGTATCGGCCTGTCCGACGAAGGCAAGGGCCGCCTCTTCCAGTCGTTCTCGCAGGCCGACTCGTCGACGACGCGCAAGTACGGCGGCACCGGCCTCGGACTCGCGATCAGCAAGAAGCTCGCGGAGCTGATGGGCGGCACGATCCGGGTCGAGAGCGACGGCCCGGGGACGGGCTCGACCTTCTTCTTCACGATGGTCGCGCCGCTGGCGACGTCGCCGACGACGGCGCGCCGCGAACTCATCGGGCTCCAGCCGGCGCTGGCCGGCAAGCGCGTGCTGGTGGTCGACGACAACGCGACCAACCGCAAGGTGCTCGCGCTGCAATCGGGCAAGTGGGGCATGGTCACGCGCGACACGGCGTCGGGTCTCGTCGCGCTCGACTGGCTGGCGGCGGGCGAGGCCTTCGACGTCGCGATCCTCGACATGCACATGCCGGAGATGGATGGCCTCACGCTCGCGGGCCGCATCCACGCGTCGCAGCCGGACTTGCCCATGGTCCTGTTCAGTTCGCTCGGTCGACGCGAGGCCGGCGACACTGAAGGGCTGTTCAAGGACTATCTCAGCAAACCGCTACGCCAGTCGCAACTGTTCGACACGCTGGTCGGGCTGCTCGCGCACGATCACGTCGCGCTGCCGGCCGCGAAAGCCAAGCCGGCCCTGGACCCGGGCATGGCCGCACGGCATCCGCTGCGCATCCTGCTGGCCGAGGACAACGCGGTGAACCAGAAGCTCGCGCTGCGGCTGCTTCAGCAGATGGGGTATCGAGCGGATGTCGCGAGCAATGGACAGGAGGCCATCGAGAGCGTCGAGCGCCAGACCTACGACGTGATCCTGATGGACGTGCAGATGCCGGAGCTGGACGGCCTCGACGCCTCGCGTACGATCACGACCCGCTGGTCCGCCGACGAGCGGCCGCGCATCGTGGCGATGACCGCGAACGCGATGCAGGGTGACCGCGAGCGCTGCATGGCGGCCGGGATGGACGACTATGTGACCAAGCCGATCCGCGTCGATGCGCTCGTCGACGCGCTGCTCGCTGCACAACCCCGGAAGGACATCCGAATTGCCTGAACCCACCATCGATCCCGCGACCTTCGCCGCCCTCGGCGAGATGGCGGGTGCCGAATTCGTCACCGAGCTGGTCGACACCTTCCTCGAGGAGGCGCCACGCATGCTGGCCGAGATGCGCGAGGCTTCCGCGAAGCGGGACGCCGAGTCCTTTCGCCGCGCGGCGCATTCGCTGAAGTCGAACAGCAACACCTTCGGCGCGATGGCGCTCGGCGAGGCCGCGAAGTCGCTCGAACTCGAAGGACTCGAGGCGACGAGCCCGGCCGCTCTCGACGCGCTCGATGCCGCGTACGCCCGCGCCGCCGCGGCCCTCAGGGCGCTGTGCGATGGCTGACCGCGGACATCGCCTGCTGGTCGTCGACGACAACAAGGTCAACCGCCTGCTGCTGTCGCGCACGCTCGAGCAGCTCGGTCACCGCGTCTCGACGGCCGAGAACGGCGTGATCGCGCTCGCCAGACTGCGCGAGGAGCCGTACGACCTGATGCTGCTCGACATGGAGATGCCCGAGATGGACGGCTTCACCGTGCTCGAGCACTTGTCGCGCGACCTCAAGCTGCGCGACCTGCCGGTGATCGTCACGTCGTCGCTCGAAGGCATCGCGCACGTCGCGCGCTGCATCGAGCTCGGGGCCGAGGACTATCTCTACAAGCCCGTCAACGGCGTGCTGCTGAAGGCGCGCGTCGGCAGCAGCCTCGAGAAGAAGCGCCTGCGCGACCAGCAGAAGGAACTGATCAGCCGCTTCGCGACGTCGGAGGTCGCGCAGGACCTGGAGCAGTCGGGCTTCTCGCTCGGCGGCCGGCATGTCGACGCGTCGGTCATGTTCTGCGACATCCGCGGTTTCACGGCCCTCGCCGAATCGCAGCCGCCCGACGAGACCATCGAGCTGCTGAACACCTACTACACGCTGATGTTCGACGCGATCAACGGCGCGGGCGGCGTGGTGAACCAGATGATCGGCGATGGCCTGATGGCGATCTTCGGTGCGCCGCTGGCGCTGGCCGACCATCGCGAGGCCGCGGTACGAGCGGCGCTCGAGATGATCGAGATGATCGAACTGTTCAACGCGGAACGCACGGCCGGCGGCAAGGTGCCGATCCGCGTCGGCGTTGGCATTGCGTCCGGCCCGCTGATCGCGGGCTACACCGGCACCCAGGCGCGTGCCACCTACACCTGCGTGGGCGATACCGTGAACCTGGCGGCGCGGCTCGAAGCCCACACCAAGCAGGTGCCGTACGACATCCTGATCGACGACGCGACGCTGGACGCGAGCCATGGCGACGTCGCCATCACCACGGTCGGCCAGGTGGTCTTCCACGGCAAGTCGACGTCGGTCGCCGTCCACGCGGTCGAGCGCCTGACGCGCTGACCGCGCCGCGGGTCGCATCTTCGCGATCGCCGCCTGCATCTCGTCGGCGCTGACTGGCGAGGTTGGTCGGATCGATTTGGTTGGCGGTGACGAGCTACGGGCCGACCGGGCCCCCGCCTCGCTGCCGGTCGTGGGTTGCGGTGGTTGTGTGGAGATTGCCCTCGTGCCGGGCGGGTATCTACTTTCTCTTGGTCGCCAAGAGAAAGTAGACAAAGAGAAGGCGAGCCCCGGAGCCAGCCACTCGCTGCGCGAGCGGTGCCCGCGTCAGCGGGCCGTCAGGCGGCGCCTGCGCAACTTTCTACGCTCAGACAGGCGCAGGCTCGAATCCGCCTGCCGACCCGCTGACGCGGCAGGCTCCGAACGGGCGGCACGTCAAAGTCAAAGTCAACGTCAACGTCAACGTCAACGGCAACCGCGAAGCCGAGCCGGGGGGTGCGATGGCGAAGCCGAGCCGTGCGCTCTGCCCTTGTGATGCTGCCGATTCCCGGAGGGTTCGGGCGGGTCTGTTGAGGTCG
>Ga0209724_1001927_pt1 | contig 18276 bp, 12 predicted proteins | sample grotaG_FD_184143 | JGI IMG/M metagenome (GOLD analysis project Ga0209724, IMG submission 184143) | Glacier valley bacterial and archeal communities from Borup Fiord, Nunavut, Canada, to study Microbial Dark Matter (Phase II) -... | ecosystem: Environmental > Aquatic > Freshwater > Ice > Glacier ...
TTGTGTTACCTTAAGACAATTTTCATTATCTCCAATCAGTGCTAAAGCAGAAACCGCATCCAAGGTATTGTATAAAAAATGGGGATTTATCTGTGCTTGAATAATTTCTAATTCGTTTTTAGTAATAATCTTTTCTTCTTTTTTTACCTTCTCGATTAAATCCTGAATTGAGCCAATCATCTGATTAAATACTTTTTTCAAATGACTGATTTCATCCCAGTTCCTTTCGTTTATCTCCATTTTTACTAGCTGTCCGTTATCGACTAATTGCATGTGTTTCTGTACTTTATTAAGAGGATTGAATATTAACTTCGTTAATACAATGGAACAGGCAAAAACAAAGATTAAATTCAAAGATATGACTAATATAATATAGGAACTGTAGGTTTTATCCATCGTAATATTATTATTTATGGGTAGCGTCCCGATTAACTTCCAATCCTCTATCCCTAGCTCCTGCTGCACTAAAATCATCTTTTGATTGCCTACCGTAATTGTTCGATATCCTATATCATTCTTTTCGTCTTCTAATATGTATTGATTCATTTCACTATCATACTCGGAAGGTTTCACAATGAAATTATCCTGAGAATCAATAATGTAGAATCTGGAATCATACTCTTTCCCAACCTCATCAAAATATTCCTGAATTGTTTTCTCATCTACATTAATCATCAATATTGCTAGCGGTTTATAAGTATCTACATCTGAAATTTCTCGGATCAAAGTAATATAATTTTTATTATTTTGTGAGAAGGAAAGTACCCCTTCACTTTGATGAATAAAGAGTACATCTCCTCCTGCTTTCTTCATATCAGCGTACCAATTGCTGGTTTCAATTAATTCCTGATTTGCAAAGATCGGTCCGGATTTGTAAGAAAAATAAGGATTCCTATAATTATCAAATACAAATACGCTGGAAATATAATCTCCAGAAAGCAGCATATTAATCAAGCTATCTTGTATCGTCTTATAAATCGCTGGGTCTATACTTGAGGAACTAACCTTTGACAATGCTTCTTGTACTTCTCTATCAAAGTAAATTAGATCAGAAAATTGGGTAACATTCTCAAAGATAAAGTTTAGGTTACCCTTTAGGGCATTGACTGTCTGCATTGCTGCATTTCCAACCTCCTTCTCGACCTTTCTCTCATTGATGAGGGTAAAGAATCCAAAAGAAAGAATAAAGGATAAAATAAGTACAGTAATATAAACCAGAATAATCCTAGTTCTAATTTTTATTGTATGAAAGTAATCCTTTCTTCTTATCATCCGTGTTCCTCTCTGACTATACAAACTAATCCCATGAACTCCAAATTTCCGGCTGATAACCTACTGTAGCCAGTTTGCCGTTTCTAACTATTGGCGTTTTGAATAGCTTTGGGTTCTCCAATAATTTTATCTCCTGATCCTCCACAGATAAGTACTTCATCAGGGTAATTAGTTCTTTATCCTTTGTATTCTCATCTATCAGCTTTTCAAAGCCCCCCATAACCTGCTTTACATTATTAAATTCTCCCTTGCTCATCCCAAACTTCACCACGTCAATGGATTGGAACTTAACACCATGTTCTTTAAAATATCGTTCCGCCTTCTTGGTATCAAAGCACTTGGGTTTCCCAAATATCTGTATGTTCATTGCGTATCACTCCTAGTCTCGCATTCATCTTCTTATGCATGCGATAAAATTGGAAATCTTCCTCTTTGGAAGGGGTTCTTTCCTCTTACGAAAAAGGTGGTTCCTACTTCCTTCAGTATTTCGCCGGTATATGAAACATCCACCCATGGCGTAAAGCCCAACGTGACTTTCTTCGTATCCTTATTCACCAAGGATTTAATAACTTCGTCTAAATCAAATTCTTTATCGCAAAATGCATCCATTAAAAGCATGTTATCTTCCTCAAAGTCAACAACCGTGGCTAAATCCAATGCTTCTATGTAGTAAATATCATTTGACATAAATAAGGTTAGGTAGAACATGTCCAATCCCGTATTTCCAACCATAGCTATCCTTGAAACAGGTAGCGTATCAGAAACTAAGCGAAGGATTATTTCTCGGTCCTTATCGTCATCCATAGAAAGTTTTCTATTAGCAAGCTTATTCTCCATGTTTACAACCTGCCTCGAATAACTGTACTCTTCGGCCTCAACAAAACCAAACTTCGGATAAAATTCAAGTACAGAATCATTCGCATACAAGTAAAAAAGATCACATTTATCTTCATATTCCTTCAGGATAATATTTATTAATTCTCTGCTTAATCCTTTATTTCTATAGGCTTCTTCCGTCATAACCGTGCCAATTTGTATCGTGTGCAGCTGTTCACCATCAATCAGAAAATCAATGTTACTCACCGATACATTGGCTACTACCTTATCGTTATGTAGTAAGGAATATGGAATATATTTGTCTGTCCAGTAGCCATGTTGGTACCATTCCTCGAAATCAAAACCATAGGTTTTTTTGGTAAGGTCATTGAAGCTTTGACGATAGTTACTGTGATCCTTAAAAGCTTTTATCAAAAAATATTCCTCATTATTAATAATTGTTTTTATTGCTTCCTTCATTATCGGACTCCTCTATATTATATTACTTTATTTCCTCACTCGTTGCTCGTTTTAGAACTAGCATACTGCTGTGATAAGTGATGCTCGCAAATTTGACCTATCGCCTATATTATAGCATTTTATATATAAATTTGCGATATAAATTGAAGTGATAACTCAGCAAACAAAAATGGACTGTCTCAAGATGAGGCAACCCATTTTTTTGTAGATTCATGACAAGATGAATTTGTTTGCAAAATCATCTTGTGTTAAGATTTCTTTCTAAACATACTTACTATTGACAATAATATTACCGCCCCTACGATGGATATAATAAAGCTCCAAGGATTAAGTCCGGTTGCTGGTCCAAGTCCGAATATTCCGGCCAGCCACCCACCGATATATGCACCCAGGACACCTACTAAAATATTAAGTCCTATCCCCATTCTTGCATTATTTCCCGTTAACTTGCTGACAATCCAACCAGATAATCCCCCGAGAATTAGCCAAACTACCATATTATTTACTGCTGGCATAAAAACCTCCTTCCTTAACTCGTGCTTCTATTTTTTCTCCTTCTTGTCCTCTTTTACTTTATCAAGAAAATCATTTGCTTTATCCAGTACCGCATCCTTCATATCTTCTACTTTATTTCCGATATCAGATTTTATGGATTGTAGTTTTCCCTTAAATTCAAGTTCATCATCATCCGTGGCTTTACCTGCCGCTTCCTTTACCTTCCCAATAATCTTGTCTTTACCATTTTTTAATTCATTATTCAAATTTATGATACCTCCTATACTTGCTAAAATGTGCCCATGCTGAATATTTACCTAGTATAATATGTACTAAATTTGGGAATCTATTCTTGGATTGTTTTTTGGAAGAAAATGAACAAGACGCACCCTTTATTTAATCTGCTCACTTGATACCTTCATTTTTATAAGCTATAATTATAAAATCAATCAAAGGAGAGCTACAGATGAAAACAATCGAAGTGGTTGCAGCGATTATAACGAGAGGTGACAAAATTTTAGCTACGAAGCGTGGCTATGGAGATTTCATAAATATGTGGGAATTTCCCGGTGGTAAAATGGAACCTGGCGAATCGAGGGAAGCCGCTCTTATTCGTGAGATAAAAGAAGAATTAGAAGTCGATATTTCTATCGATCGTTATTTATGTACCATTCAATATGAATATCCTGCTTTCCATCTCACAATGCATTGTTTTATTTGTTCCATTCATGATGGTAAAATAACACTTGTTGAGCATAATGATGCGAAATGGTTGACCCTTGATAATTTGACCTCTGTCCAATGGTTACCAGCAGATCTTCAGATTTTGGATCGCATTAGGTTGTAATCTCACATTTTAGAAATAGTTCTTCAAATTCTGTGTTAGGAACTGGTTTACCAAGGTAAAAACCCTGAATCTGCTCACATCCTAGTTCAGTTAACAAATCAAATTGTTCCTTTGTCTCTACACCTTCAGCAATAGTTTTGATTCCAATAGATTTTGCCAGATTAATAATAAATTTTGTAATATTAAGATCGTAATTATCTATGGTTATAGCGTCAATCAATGGCTGGGCAATCTTTATTCTGTCAAAGGGAAACAGTTTTAGATAACTCAACGAAGAATAACCTGTTCCAAAATCATCAATTGATATAGAAACTCCTTCGTTTTTTAGCTGTTCGGCTATTTCTGACATCTGGTATTTTCCTCCCATAGCTACACTTTCCGTAATTTCAATATCCACCCATTTCGGTATCACAGAGCAATACTTCATGAAACATTGTAACTCTCCGCTGAAGTTTGTCTGTTCAAACTGCTTTGGCGAAACATTAATTGCTACTTTTAGCTCTAATCCGTAAACCCGATTCCAATTTTCAATCTGGCGAACAGCCTTTTTAATAACCCAATCACCAATTGCTATAATATCGTCCGTTTCTTCAGCTATTGGTATGAATTCATCTGGTGGGATAAAGCCTTTCTGGGGACTATTCCAACGCAGCAACGCTTCCATTCCTATTAATTTTTTGTCAGGAATACAAAATTGCGGTTGATAAAATAGGTCGAATTCTTTATCAAAATCAACTTGTTTCAACATCATTTCGATTTCGTTTTTTCTTTGGATTATTTCCTTAATCTGCTGGTTAAACGATACAAATCTGTTGTATCCTATCTTTTTCGCCTGATACATTGCCATGTCAGCATTTTTCAACAGCATATTTATATCCTTAGCATCTAGCGGATAAATGGATATTCCTATGCTGAGGGTAAGGCGAAAGCAATAACGTCCGATTTCAATAACTTTGCTGCAAGTATCAATAATCTGCCGAGCAATCCTTTCCATATCCTGATACTTATAAGCAGAATGAAAAGCGAGTACAAATTCATCCCCACCAAGCCGTGCTAAAAACGCATTTTGTAGGTTCATCTCCTGGAGACGTTTTGACACCTCCACCAAAATTTTATCACCCACGTCATGTCCATAAATATCATTAATCGTTTTGAAACGATCTAGATCAACAAACAAAAGAGCCAGGGTTTCATTGGGTACCATTTTTGAAAATGTTTCCTCAATTGCATGAAGAAAATAACGCCTATTGTAAAGGCTCGTTAACGTATCTTGATTTGAAAGAAAATCTAACTGTTTGTTTTTTTCTTCAAGTTCTTTCGTACGTACCGCAATACGGTTTTCAAGTTCATAATTTAATCCCTGTACCTTTATGAGTAACTGCTGATTTCTAATAGAAGCTTGAATATACACAGTTAGCAATTGATAAATTAAAATAATAAAGAGAAATATCAAAAGGTCTTTAAGAATAAAACCTTTCAAAATGATTGTCAAGATAGGCGCACATAAAATAACTAACCCTTTTAATTTTGTACCTTGTTTCATACTTACGTTAGAGTATCCAGTATCCGGCAAGTCCAACGCTTTCGGCGAAACCGTTTGCATTCTAGCGCCTAGCGAAATCCCTAGTAGGGAGGCCATATAAACGGCATCAATTACAGAATTTGAAATGTATATTTCACGTGCATCTTCGTATATCCATAATATGTCAACAATAAAATACAATAACGCTGACCCTGCAACGAATCGTACGGATACCGGAATCTCGCCTTCTCTAACCGAACAAAACCAAATGATAATTCCTACTGATGCTACCACATCACAGATGACAGTTAATGTGTTTATCCATCCACCGTTGCTAATAAGATCGAACGTCTTAATATTCTTATCCAAAAACAAAATCCAAAAAAGAAATATACATGAAGCAGCGATTGCGATGGAATCCACAATTAACTGAATCGCATTCCATCTTCTGGTTTTATATCCCGCATAAATTAAAATGGCAATAAACAGTAAAACATTCGTACCTAGGTAGAAACCTGCAATTAAATCGCTGTTTTCTGGGTTTTGGTGAAATACCGGTTCATAAATCACCCACAAGATGTCAGCAACAGCCCATGAAAAACAAGACAAGGCTAAAAAAATCCAAGATTTTTGGATATTTTGAGTCCTGTCTGATTTAAAATATGTATGAAGAATAATAACGAATGATAAAAGTGCGCCAATCGGAGATAATATATTTCCCCAGAATTCATTATTTGAAATAGTGGATATAAAATAAAAAATAAAGTAGATGCCAATAACCGTTAATGTTTGAATCCATTTCTTATTTTTCACTAATCCCACTCCTCTTTGTAAAAAGTACATATATTATAACGTTTTATATTAAGCAACTAACTAAGTCAAATTGAATTCTAGCTAATCATTTATCTTTCTTTTTTAATATCAAAATGCACTTATTAAATTAATCTACTAAATTCTTAATTGTCGAAAAAACCAATAAAGTAGATTATTTTGTAAATGCACTTTAATTATATCAGTAAATTGTTAAATTTAAAAGGGATAACTTCAGATTCTGCTCAATGGTTGCAGCTTCCACACTCACTGAATGGTATGCTGAGCTACAGAATAAAACTCTGGGAAGTGTCCATTAGCTCTTGTCATTTGTGATAATGCATGTGCGATATCTTCAATAATGATATTTTCACTCTTTGGTTCGAGTGGAGCGAAATGTATCTTATTGAATGTTGTTATGTAGCCGGGTATATTGTTCTCTTCTTGAAGCACTTATTTGTACCAGGTATTCCTTCTGTTACTACAATGACCTATAGCCGCAACATGTAATTATTTTACCCCTACCTTGCATTACAATCTTTCTATGCGGAGGGATATCATTTTATTTAATATATGTTAATGGACCCTTTCTCCAACATTATTTAAATAGATCGATAAAATTCTCTTCTACTACTTTATTTATTGTTGCCAGCTGTTTCTTTGTCAATTTACAATAAATCTCTTTCATTTTGTTCATATGGTAATTGCTCTGTTTAATATGAACCAACAATTCTTCAACTGCCATAATATCTTTCTGTCTCTTGCTCCTTGGAACTCTTTCTGGATTGGTAAGAATCTTTTGAATAACATATACTGCTGGCTCTGGAATAATTAATTTATATCCATTCTGTTCAACTTCGCAGGCATAATCTGCAAGTATATTTATTACCCTTAATCCTTCAGATTTTATTCCTAAAGCTCTAATTGGATACGAATTTTTTCCACCTGATCCCATAACTCTTGTTAAAAATTCAAGTTCTAGTAAATCTTCCTTATAAAATTTTGAGACTTCAGAATATGGATCTGCCGAATGTATAAATCCATATTCCTCTAATTTTTCAATTAATGGAACTCTCTCAGTCGGAATATTAATATTCGTATAAAAAAAATCTACATCCCTAGTTCTAATGTTTGGTACAAAATCTGTATCAAACAATGGTGGAAACAAATATTCCGCCCAGCTGCCAATAATCATTACATGTTGCAATATATTCAATTCATCTAAAGCTTTTATCGTTTCCCAAAACGCATCATCTTGTCTTTTTTCCATCTATTAAATCTCCTTATCTTAGTGCTTTCTTTATTTCATTTTCTTCCTGTTTAAGATTTTTTATAACTTCCTGTAAATGTTTTCTCTTATTAATACCGTCTTGTAATTCTTTAATATCAGTCACTTCTTTTTTACCAATATATTTTGCAATCACTTTTTTGTTTTCTCTATAATTCAAGTAATAGTACTCCTGATTTCCTAATTTTCTTAAAACAATTGAACCTTTAGGTAGTTTTTTAAGCTCCAATAAATATCTATTTTTCATTCGTTCATTTCTCTCTAATTCTTCTTCTAATACACCACGAATAACTGTTGATTTTTTCTCTTTCATAATTGCCTCCTTACACAACATTTGTTGATTTTTTACTTTTGTTGTCTAAGATCATTTTACACTACATTTTTTCTTTTTTCAATATTTTGTTGTGTAATATTATTATGTGTCAAAGTCAACTTCTTATTCATAAAAATTATGCAAATTCATTCTCAGGTGTTACTTTCTCCATTCAAATGCTGCATCATATTTTCTAACGTACGGACTTTCAGCTCGAGAAACAGCTTTGACATATATTGTCCTGGGCCGATAAAATCCCTGCCAAAGTGAGAAAAATCTTTTACGATAACGCGATTTACTTTATCCGCCTTATTGAAACGCCTATTTACATATTATTATGGCTGATTTGATTTTAATTTTTCTAACAGGTATATTACAATAATCTGTTATATATTTTTTATATCTTCTTTTCACCCTGTTGGATTCTCAGTTCCTGCTCTATCAAGTCATTCTGTTAAATAAGCATACACATCTTCCCTTACGGATGTTTCTAATTGATAAGTTATTTCTACAGCATTTTTATTTGTATTCCTCATAATAATTGCCTTTGGCTCACCTAAAGCATTAATTTCACCAAGAAAATAAAACTCCTTTGAAGTATTATCATCTTTGTTTTTTCGTATAAATAAATATATCTTCGTTCCATTTTCTTTTGCGCGATAAATCTGTTGCACATCTTTTGACTCAGGTGTCCTAGTTTGTTTTGACAGAGCAATGATTATTGACGGTGATACAAAACGATCTTCATATTTTATTGAATCGCTAATAGTCTCATCTTTATTGTAATTTATAAAAACAGGAAACGTATTAGTACCTTTATCATACTTATAACCACCAATATTCTGAGCTACAATATTATTATCCCAATCAAGCAATTTACAGACATCTTCATAGGTGTACTTTTGGTATAACACAAAATTCGTAATCTTATAATTATCACCATACATATTTTGATGTCTTCTAATCCCATAATCTATTAAATCATTTATCAAATCATAAAACACTTCATCTTGAATAGCATTCCAAAAAGCATTTGATACTTTATAATCCTCTCCATCCTTTTCTAGAAATACACTATTGGAAAATTTTCTTTTCCCCACATCATTAGTAATAAAATGATTTGTTAATACACTTGCTATATTATTTTCTGCCGTCTTAGTCAGAGATTTGCCATATTCATTAAGCAAGTCATTCGCAACAATTTTCATGATACCCTTCTGATAATGTAAAAGTCGTTTTAGAACCTGCAGTTCATGAATTCTTTTACCCTTTGCTATTTTTTGAGAAATAAATTCCAACATTTCTTCTTGATTAGAATTAAGTTTAATCGTATAATCTCTATCATATTTTTTAAGGAAATTGTGATAAGACCCCAGATTTTTATTATCAAAAATTCTCATGACATCGATAGAACCATAAACTTCAAAATCCTGTAGCTTTGGTATTCTACCTATCATGTTTTTAAGATTCTGGTACTCTTCTTTTATCAGTTTTACATCACTAAAATTTGCTGTATCTATCGCAGCATAAATTCTTTGTTTAGCTATAGCATCAAAATTCACTGTAGAACATCCCGGTATTACACGATTACCTTCTGCTACATATTTTCGAATGGTGTCCTTGTTATAAGTTCTATCTCCAGATAATGCAATTGGGATTAAAAAGTTTTTATTGTAATTACCTATAAAGTCAATAACTATAACGTAATCTTTATCTAGATCTTTACGTAATCCACGACCAAGTTGTTGAATGAATATGATGGAAGACTGCGTTGGACGAAGCATAACCACTTGGTTAATACATGGAATGTCTACGCCTTCATTAAAAATATCAACTGTAAATATATAATCCAATCCACTGTCTCTAAAGGGTTGCTCTAATTTTTTGATAGCCTCTTCTCTTTGGTCTTGTGTAGCTTCACCGCATAGAGCCAGAGTTTGATAGCCTCTCAGATTGAACGATTTAGATAATTTTCTCGCTTCATCTTGTCTGCTACAGAATATTAATCCTCTTACTCGATCACCACAATAACCATAAAACTCAATTTTATCAATTATATTATCTACTCTGACATCAGAAACAAGTTTGTTAAAATCTGTTACATCATCTATAACCTCTCCCTCTATGGTTAGCTCACTAATACCGAAATAATGAAAGGGACATAACATATCCTCTTCCATTGCCTGCTGTAAACGTATTTCATAAGCTATGTTATAATCGAATAACTCAAAGATATTAAACCCATCCATTCTTTCAGGGGTTGCTGTCATTCCTAATAGAAATTGTGGTTTAAAGTAGTTGATAATTTTTAAATAACTATCTGCTCCCGCTTTGTGCGTTTCATCTATTATTATATAATCAAAATAATCTGAATTAAATTGATTTATCACATTCTCCTTTGACATCATTTGTACTGTAGAAAACAAATAATCAGCCTTCAAATCCTTTACATTCCCAGTAAGAAAGCCGGTTTTTATGGCTTCCCCAAATACATCTTTAAAGCTATCTTCTGCTTGCTTTAATATTTGTTCTCTATGTACTAAAAATAATAATTTCTTGGGGCCAAAGTTTCTTGCATCAAATGCAGATAAATAAGTCTTACCCGTTCCCGTTGCACTTATCAAAACAGCCTTATTTTTATTTTGCTCTCTTAATTTCAATAAATTGCGAACCGCTTCCATCTGCATCTTGTTCGGTTCTAAGATTCGTTGTTTAATTCTTATTAGTTTTTGCTCTTTAACCTTTTCTTTCTGTTGCATATATAGTAAAGAATATTTGTTTATCCACTCTGTGGTGAGTGCTTCTGCTTGATGCCACATTTGATTGAATTCTTGCAGTATTTCTCTAATTAGTTCACCATTTTCAAGCGAAGTTATTTTGAGATTCCATTCTTTATTTTTCTTAAGTGCATATTGGGTAAGATTGGAGCTACCTACGATAAAAGTATATTTTTCACTATTCTGAAATATATAGCCTTTGGTGTGAAAATTCTCTTTCGTGAATATTTTTATTTCTATATTTGAAAATTCTAGAAGTTTAGCCAATGCTTTAGGTTCGTTAAAGCTTAAATAGTCTGTTGTTAATATTTTACCTTTTATTCCTCTTTGTTCAAGCACTTTAAGTGTTTCTAGAAGTATAGTAACCCCGCTCATTGTAATAAATGCAACGGAAAATATAAATGAATCACAATCGTTAAGTTCTTTTTCTATATTGCATAAAACAGCATTACCTTTCGTATTATCGTTAAAGAGTAGTTTTGGCCTTAAGTCCTCAATCGAATTAGTATTACAATCGATTAAGCTTGTCTTTGCAGATGTAATAATTTTTTCAGCTAAATCTCCCATGATAATTGTCTCCCTCAGTTATTACTAAATTACTTATGATTATTACAATCTTACATATGGTCAGTGGCATGCATACATCCGTTACTCTAAACGACATAATTCACCAACTAATACCAGTTTAGGTCAATAGGATTCTATTGTCAATTTTTTTGTTCTTGTCTTCCTTTATTATCTTCTTTATCCTTTTATCCAAGTTACTACTGAAACTTAAAGTAAAGAAAGCCGCCCAAAATGGGCGACTTTCTTTGCTTTTTCAACACTAATTATCACATTTACGTACACGACCTATACTTAAAACAACAGCTACACAATCGCTCTGTGTGAAAATCTAATAATCTTTCGTTCTAATGCATCTGAAACCCTATATAAATAGCTTCAATTTTCTCTATATTATCTAGAAAAATAGTAACAATCTCCGGGTCAAAGTGGTTTCCACTACCCTCTTTGATTATTTGAACAGAATCATCAAATCTAAACGCTTCCTTATACGGTCTCTTGCTCGTCAATGCATCAAATACATCCGCCAATGCCACAATCCTAGCACTTAGTGGTATTTCCTGTCCGCTTTTACCGTAGGGATAGCCGGCACCATTCCATTTCTCGTGATGTCCCTCGGCAATCTCGATACCCATTTCAAATAAGCTTTTTCCTCTTTTCGATATATTTTGCTCTGCTGCTCTTAATACCTCCGCCCCATAGAAGGTATGTTTTTTCATTTCATCAAATTCCTCCGTCGTGAGCTTTGCTGGTTTTAATAATATTCCATCCCTAATTCCGACCTTACCAATGTCATGTAAGGGGCTGAATCGCTCAATTTGATCAATAAATTCAAGAGTAATTTGGTCAGGATACTTTTTATTTTCATATAAAAGTCGGGCAATTTCATGTGTATATATTTTCATCCGGTCCAAGTGTTCCCCTGTATCTTCATCTCTAGCTTCTGCCAACTTCGCTAAGGCAAGAATACTACTATAAAGCAAGTCATTAATAAAGATGTTTTGGTTTAAGCTGATTGCAATACTATTTGCCAAGGTTCTAAGAAATATTAAGTGTTCTTCTTTGTATGCATTACAAGTGTTACTGGAAAAGAAAATTATCCCTACCGGTTCTCCTGATACTTTTAACGGTAATGAAATAGATGCTTTGATTCCTGCCTCTAAAATAACTTTATTATACGGCTTTAGTGGTTTGTCGGCGGTATACTCATTTAAATCATTAATAATTCTTGCTTCTCCTGTATGTAGTAAATGCTCCAGACTCGTATCGTTGATTGGCCATATCGTACCCATGATTTTTTCTGGAAGTCCAACAATGGTACCATCCGTTACTCCATAGGACGCTTTCAGTATTTTCTTTTCATCATCAATCAAAGCAATTCCAATATAGTTATATGGAATAAAAGTAGAAAATGTACGATTGATAAAATTCAATATTTCCATAAAAGAAGTGTTGTTCGCGATGTTTTCATTCAATGATATTAAATTATTAATTTTTTTAAATGCATCGTTTATTCCCGAAACAATTGGGGTAACCTTTCTCTTTGTCGGAAAACTTGGCTTTGAGAGATATTTATCTAATCCAATTTCAGAGATTCCTTGATACAACTGATTAAACGGCAATATAATATATTTCATCAAGTAAAATAATGCAATGATAGTTACTGTACTAAGTAATCCAATCAGTCCATAGAACAGATATCCCATATTCTTACTGGATTGTATGGAATCCTCTAAAACCAGGTCTAATACATTATCACAAAGTTCTAATAGTACTAAGTTATTTTCATTGATATAAATGGCTGCTCCTGCCATTTCATTGTCTAATTCTGTTGATTTTATCAAAGTATCGATTGCATTGTCAAACTTGAACCAGATAATATCAATGTCATCTAAATAGACGGAAGCTTTTTGAATGGGCTCCATTATCCAAAGATTATAAGAATCTATATGCACATTCCCGCTACGCATAGAGGCGAGTGTATTAGTAAAATCATTCCTTGCCTGAATTAGTCTATTTTTTGAATCCTGAATTTTCTTATTAACCTCATCCACTGACTGATATGTTTTCCCAGATTCACGTGCCTGTATGAGTGCATACAGGCGGCTGGCATCCTTACTGATTTGCTGCGTATACATCCTCTGTTTTCCAAATACATTAATTATTAATTTATCTTTGTGTTCATTTATACCGGACTGATAATTAAAAAAGGCAAATGAAAATAGAATTGTAAAAAAAGTAAGAACTATAATTATAAAAATCTTTTTTATCGGTCCTAAAATAGTAGTATTTTTTGTTTTCAAATCTGTCTCCTTCTCGGCTAGTATAATGTCAATATAACATTTATGATGTGGCCTTCCATCTTGTTTTAATTAATTGGATTTTTCTTTTTAATTATAACATTTTCATAAATGTTGGGTAACCAAAATCATCGCCGATATCGGCCCCACGGTAACTTCTCCACCTGTTATTGTTTCGAGTACTTCCGTACCGGCCAACAATTCCTTGGCATAGACGTTCCACTCGCCCTCCGGAATTTGAAGGTTTATTGTCTCTCGATTGGCATTATAGATAACACATATTGTTTCTTTTGCCTGATTAACCATAAAAGCCACCACATTCGGCTGGAGTCCCTCCAAAAATCTTAGGTTAGCCTGAATTTCTGCGGTTGTAGTCATTCGTAAAGCCCTATACGACTTTCGAAAGGCAATTAAACCCTTATAATAATTATAAACATCAATATAGTCAGATTTCCTATCCCACTTTAAGCTATTTACAAAGTCCGGTGAATTATAACTATTTTCTTCAAATACAGTCCCTTCCTCATCGCGCGGCTTACTTCTTAAGAATTCCTCCCCTGCCTGAAAGAACGCAATGCCCTGACAGGTTAAAATAATTGCTGCTGATAGCAAGTTCATTTTGATTCTATCCTGAATACTATCGTTTTCATTTGATAACGCCAGCTTATCCCATAGCGTCAGATTGTCGTGGGCTGAGGCATAATTGACGGTCTGAGTCGGTTGGGAAGCCCAAGGGGCATTCGAATAATTTACTCTTTGATAATTCACCTGATTATGTGATGTAGAAGCTACGACTCCAAATTTTATCGTCTCCTCCATACCTTCTTTCCCGTTTACAAATCCTCTATCCCATTTAGAAAATACACTTCCTTTGATACCATCACGAAGGTTGTCACTGAAAGCCGCAATATTAGAATCTACTTTACACATATTAACCTTTAAAGCCCTCTCATAATCCGGTAAAGGAGATTGTCCTCCGGTCCATCCCTCCCCATACATAAGAATACTTGGATCTATACGGTTTAAGGCTTCCCTGATTTCATTCATTGTCTGACAATCATGAATTCCCATCAAATCAAAACGAAACCCGTCTATGTGGTATTCTTCTACCCAATATACCACAGAGTCTATGATAAACTTTCTCATCATTGCTCGTTCTGATGCTGTTTCATTGCCACAGGCTGATGCATTTGAGAAATAACCGTCTGCTGTCATGCGGTAGTAATAACCCGGTACGATACGGTTGAAATTAGATTCTTCACATTCCATCGTATGATTGTAGACTACGTCCATGATGACACGAATCCCATTTTGATGCAGAGCTTGAACCATCCTTTTAAATTCCATTACTCTGATTTCCCCACGAGAAGGATTAGTGGAATAAAAGCCCTCGGGGACATTATAGTTTTTGGGATCATAACCCCAATTAAATTGATCCTCCCCCATCCTAGTTTCGTCTACTGTTGCATAATCAAAGGAAGGCAAGAGGTGTACATGTGTAATACCTAGGTCCTTTAGGTGGTCAATACCGGTCGGATCCGAGAAAGAATTAACTGTCCCTTCCTCCGTAAATGCAAGGAATTTACCTGTATTTGTCATACCCGAGCTCTGATCCATTGAAAAATCCCTTACATGAATCTCATAAATTATGGCATCTGTAGCATTTTCAAACAGTGGCTTGTTCTCCTTTGCAAAACCTGCCGGATCTGTAGAGGATAGGTCGATTACCATACCTCGGTTTCCATTCGTCCCAACTGCTTTCGCATAGGGATCCACCGCTTCCTTTGATTCATTCTCAACCGTGACTGAATAAGTATAATAGATTCCATTTAAATTACGATTTACTGCCGCCACCCAGGTACCCTTCTCGTCTATAACCATTGGAATACTTTCTATCAAATCCTCTTGGTCACCTGTTTCGAACAAATTTAGCATAACTGCAGTAGCGGTGGGCGCCCAAAGCCGAAAGAATGTCTCCCCCTTGGTCCAAACTGCTCCTAAGTCATTCCCCTCATAGAAGTTAGCCTCTTCAAATTCTCTATTTGAAAAGTATTTGTAATAGTCCATTACGATTATATTTTCCATATTTCCTCCGAAATTTCAGGTTTTTAGTCTAGTTTCAAGCTGTTGTATCCGAGCATTTATTATATCATATACTGATACTTATAAGTTGCATTTTTTTCATTTTTTAGTAAATTTTGATACACTTTTTTCTTATATCAAATCAAATATTGCAATTTTTCTTGTTATTTACAATATATTTTTAGCACTTTATACAAAAGATATATTGGAGCTAATTGAGTTATAAAATATCTTCTTATATATTATATTATGCACCATAAATGCAGCTCGGTATCTTTAATTGATTACCGAGCTGCTTAATTTAACAATATAATTTGATTCTATCTCTCCCAAGTATCGCACAGGAAACTAATCAATCTCCTAATACATAATTCTCTTATCGCTCCCATTTATCGCATATGGAGTTAATTTGTCCGGTTAGTTTTGCCAGATCCTTATTTGCTCCACCTTTGTTATGCTCAATAACGGCTAGTAAGCGCTTTCCTGCCTTAACTAAACGTTCAAATACGGAATCGCGATTACTGGAATCGACTTTACCGGCTTCCACTTTCTTCTCAGCCGGAATCATTTTTCCCTCAACAACGCAGACATTTGTTTTTAAATCATATATTGTTCCGCTAAATGGGGCAAACGCATTATATCCTAATTCGTCCCTTATATAATCCGTGAAAAGTAAGCAAACCTGATCATCCCCATGAACCACAAATACTTTATCCGGCTTCTTTTCAAAGCTTTGCAGCCACTTGATTAGTCCATTTTTATCCGCATGTCCGCTAACACCAGATAATTTTTTAATTTCGGCCTTTACCTGAATCGTCTCACCAAATATTTTAACTTCGGGCGCTCCATCCAATAGCGTTCGTCCTAACGTCCCAACCGACTGATACCCTACAAAGAGGATTGTACTATCTTCCCTCCACAAATTATGCTTTAAATGATGGCGAATTCTTCCCGCATCACACATACCTGCCGCAGAGATAATTATCTTGGGCTCATCATCGAAGTTGATGGCTTTGGATTCGTCAGCTGAAATAGAGGTTTTTAATCCTGGAAAGGAAATCGGGTCTATCCCCCTCCCCATCAATTCCAATGCTTCTTTATCAAAATATCCCATCATATTTTTTTCATAAATCTGCGTTGCTTCTATTGCCAGAGGGCTATCCACATAAACTTTGAAATTACCATGACCCTTTACCAATCGGTCTTCCTTGATCTTACGTATAAAATAGAGCAAAACCTGAGTTCTTCCTATGGCAAAGGAAGGTATGACAACATTACCGCCACGATCAAAGGTTGTTTGAATAATTTGGCTCAGTTCTCCGATATAATCCGGCTCTTCCCCGTGGTTTCGATCACCATAGGTAGATTCCATAACTACATAATCAGCTTCTTTGATATACTGCGGATCATTAATCAAAGGTTGGTTGATATTACCGATATCTCCTGAGAATACGATTTTCTTTGTAACCCCATCCTCCGTAATCCATACCTCAATGCTGGCAGAACCAAGTAAATGCCCTACATCTGTAAAGCGAACCTTAATTCCTTCATACAAATCAAATATTTCCCCATACGCATGAGAAACGAACAACCGTATTGTAGCAAGTGCATCCTCCATATCATAAATAGGCATGTAAGCTTGTTCTCCGGATCGTTTTCCCTTCCGGTTTCTCCAATCGGCCTCAGCCATCTGGATATGTGCACTGTCTCGAAGCATAATATCACATAGCTCACTTGTTGCTCCCGTTGCTTGTATGCTTCCCCTAAAGCCTTCATTATAAAGCTTCGGAAGCTTCCCGGAATGGTCCATGTGCGCATGAGTTAATAATACAGTATCCACATTTGCGGAGGTAATCGGAATCTCCTGATTTTCAAAAGTATCCCTCCCCTGCTCCATGCCACAATCAATTAAAATATTCTTGCCACAAGCTTCAAGATAATAACAGCTTCCTGTCACCTCATGGGTAGCACCCAAAAATGTTAACTTCATATTACATCCTCCCTCATACGTAGTTAAAATATTTTATAAATCAACCCATTTCTCATCTTATCCCTTATTGGGATTATATCGCTTATCTTATCACATACCACTCATGGATACAACTGTTTTAGTCTGTTTTAGTCTGATTATTAACATTGCTATTTCTTATTAATAAGGGTATTATATTAGAATCCCTGCATATTTATTAGGAGACATTTTATGTAGAAAGATAAAAGGCAGCAAAAAGCACTTCATTGCAAATATAAATATATTGAAAGAAGTGTGAAGGACACACTTGGGCCAAACATAATATGCGCAAAGGCATGCACAGGAATGAGGGAAAATATGACTGATTTAGAAGCAATAGAAAAACGCTATTCCAGGCGCAGTTATCTTAATACACGAATAGATAATAGCAACCTCAAGGTTTTGAAGGCAACTATAGAAAATTATAATAAAGTAAGCGGTTTATCTATCCAATTAATTGAGGAAGGCCGAGAAACTTTCCATGGGTTAACGAAAAGCTATGGCATGTTTAGCGGAGTTCAAAGCTTCTTTGCCCTGGTCGGAAGTACAGAGGACCTTAATCTAAAGGAAAAGGTCGGTTATTACGGTGAACTTCTAGTATTGGAAGCGACAAAACTAGGTCTTGGCACCTGTTGGGTTGGCGGCAGCTTTGATAGAAAGCACTGCCCCTGTACGATAAAGGAGAAGGAAGCCTTAATCTGC
>Ga0209724_1001928_pt1 | contig 18268 bp, 15 predicted proteins | sample grotaG_FD_184143 | JGI IMG/M metagenome (GOLD analysis project Ga0209724, IMG submission 184143) | Glacier valley bacterial and archeal communities from Borup Fiord, Nunavut, Canada, to study Microbial Dark Matter (Phase II) -... | ecosystem: Environmental > Aquatic > Freshwater > Ice > Glacier ...
TGGTGACGTAAGCGGCGGGGGTACACCCGGTCCCATCTCGAACCCGGCAGTTAAGCCCGCCAGCGCCGATGGTACTTGGAGGGCAGCCTCCTGGGAGCGTAGGTCGCTGCCAAGTTCTTCTTCTCACCTTTCACATCGTCCCGACCGCCGACCCGCTTTCGCCATGCGTCCCCACCCTGTTTTTGATTCGTGAGTGTTTTGTAATAATGAGTAATTGACCCTCATAATTTCCCCTTTTTTTCTTTCTTGCGTTAAAATTCTACTGTTGAATTAATGTGTGGAGAATCGCTGATGGCACTGGCAACCCCTAATACGACCAATACGACGTTGACCGCAACTGATGCGACCCTTGCTCAGTTCCTGACTTCTCATAAGCAGCCGATCTTGATGCTTTTGTGGAACGGCGACAGCTTGCGTACTGATCTCAAAAATGAGTTTGATAAAGTGGTCGCAGAGTACGGTAACCGCCTCCAGATTATCAAAGTCAACACCAAAGAAAATCCGCGCGCTGCTGAGCAGTTCGAAGTTGATAAACATCCGGTGATCGTTGGTTGGCACAACGGCGCACAAATCGCGCGCCGCAGCCGTCCGTGGGGAACTGATGTGCGGGGCTTTGCCGATCAGCTGCTTGCGTTTACGCCTGCTGAGCCAAAACCCGAAGAGAAAAAAGTGATCCCTAATAATGTGCCGATCACGGTCACTGAGGCCGATTTCAACGAGTTGGTCATTGGCTCAGAGCTGCCCGTTATTGTTGACTTTTGGGCGGAATGGTGTGGACCGTGCAAGCAAATCGCGCCCATCCTCAAGAAACTGGCCGCCGAGTTCGCCGGGAAGATTCGCTTTGCGAAAGTCAATATAGACGATTGCCCGGCGTTGGCACAAGCTTTCAAAGTCGAGAGCATTCCCAACCTGATGTTCGTCAAGAACCGTAAGATTGTCGGCCAAACAGCAGGCGCATTGCCCGAACCGCCGCTTCGTGATGTAATCAATAAGCTGATTACATTGCAGGTCTAAGCCGTGTCACTCCACTTTAGCGTATCTCTGTGCGTCGAAAGTGTTATTTATCTCAGCATTTGTAGTGCTATAATCGATATAAAGGAAGACTGATGCAAGCTCCTCAACTGATTCCATCGCTTGAACCTAAGCTCCGCGAGCTTTACAACCTGCATATAGAACGCTCAAAGGAAATCGATTGGGCTTACAGCGATTTTTTGCCACTTGAGGCTTATCGCACCTCGCCTGAACTGATCCCGAAACTCTCGCCAAGCGTTTTATCGGCGGTCGAACTGGCCGTTTTAACCGAAGTTAACCTGCCCTGGTTCACTACGATTCTAACCGCCGTGTTCACAGGCACCTGGAGCGTCTTGACTGACTTCATCCATACCTGGACGGCTGAAGAAGATGCTCACTCCCTACTACTGGAAGTCTATCTGCTGCTCGGCGGCAACGGTGATCCGAAGGCGCGCGCAGCCTTGCGTAAACAGGTCGTTCGCACGGGCCTGACAGCAACGCTCGATAATGAAGTACAAGCGCTGGTATACACCTCTATTCAAGAGCGCGCCACGCAGGTTTATTATCTTGATCTGGCGCGTATTGCTGAAAAAGAGGACGCCGGTTTAGCACGTGTCCTGCGCCGTTTGGCGAAAGACGAATCGCTGCATTACAGCTTTTATCGTGATGCGGTCAAGCTGCATTTGCAAGCCGATCCGAACTGGGTGTATCCGATCGCTGATATTATGCTGCGTTTCGAGATGCCAGGGCGCGGCTCGCCGGGTTATCAGGAACGTGCCGATCAAGCGCGAACTGATGGGATTTATGGCCCGGAGCAGTTTTTCACACAGGTGATCGATGTGCTGATGCGTTACTGGGACATCGAAAACTTGCATCCGACGTATGCTGAAGCGCGCGAAGCACAGCGTAAAATTGTGACTTATCAATCACGGCTGGCAAAGATTTCGGCGCGCTTAGCTCAACGACGCGAAGAACACACCGTCGTAAAGGAATAACAGTATGCGAAACGTCCTGCGCCCTGATCGTTCGGTAGGCATTGTTGGTTATGGCGCCTATGTGCCGCGCTATCGGTTGCCCGCTGCGGAAGTCGCGCGGGTGTGGACGAACGGCCTGGGCGGTACGCCGATCAAGGAAAAAGCGGTGGCCGGGCTGGATGAAGACGTGATCACAATGTCGATTGAAGCTGCTCGTAATGCATTGGCACGTGCTGCGATTGATCCAGCGGCTTTGCGCGCAGTGTGGGTCGGGTCCGAAAGCCACCCCTACGCGGTCAAACCGACCAGCACGGTTGTTGCCGAAGCAATCGGCGCAGTGCCCAATACGCAAGCCGCCGATTGGGAATTCGCCTGCAAAGCCGGATCGGAAGCCTTACAAGCGGCGATCGGTTTGGTGGGCAGCGGCATGGCGGGTTATGCCATGAGCATCGGCATGGACACCGCACAAGGTCGCCCTGGTGACGCGCTGGAATATACGGCGGCTTCCGGCGGCGCGGCCTATATTGTTGGGCCAGAAAGCGACTCGCTGGCCGTCTTTCAGGGATCGTACAGCTTTGTGACCGATACACCCGATTTCTGGCGACGTGCTGAGCAAAAATATCCCATGCACGGCGATCGCTTCACCGGCGAACCCGCCTATTTTGAGCACACTCTGGCTGCCGCTGGAACGCTCATGGAACTGCTTGGCACAAAACCGTCAGATTACACTTACGCAGTTTTTCATCAACCGAACGTTAAATTTCCAGAGCGCGCTGCCAAACAACTCGGCTTTACCGACGCACAAATCAAGTACGGATTGCTGGCAGGTGAAGTCGGCAACGTGTACGCCGGATCATGCTTGCTCGGTCTGACTGCGACGCTGGATGAGGCCCATGCTGGCGACCGGATTTTGTGCGTGAGCTATGGCAGCGGCGCGGGTTCGGATGCGTTCGATATTCGTGTGACCGATCTCATCAACGAACGGCGCGATCGCGCTCCCCATACTCAGACGTATATCAAGCGCCGTACTGAGATTGATTACGCGCTGTATTCGCGCTATCGTGGCAATTTGCAGACCTGACAACTAACAAGTGCGAGGTGGCGATGGCAGGTAACGCTGCGATTTACATTGTCGATCTATCAATGATGCGTTCAAAGGTTTTCGACAAAATTCCTGACGTGCTTAAGTACACAGATTTAAGCAAAGGTAATCAGGCAGTTGGCCTTCAGTTTACGCTGAAAAATCAAACCATCGCCATGACTTTATGCCCACAGACCAAATAGGGCAGCATCTGAAAGGCTTGTCTGGTTGGGTTCAACAAGTATTGTCAGACAAGGACAAAGACCAATTGATGTATATCCTTGCCAAAATCCATTATGTTCAATTGGTGATCGGATGTGTGATCGAACCTGGTTTTGATAAAAGTGGTGAAGCTGAAACATTTCTTTTCAACTTTAATGCACAGCTCCACGGTTTATTGTTTACCAGCAACACACTATTTGATTTTGACGGCGCACCCATTGCAGGCATGATGTACGACGCGAGAAAGTAAAATATTCAGGCGTACTCAGCATCAATCGGCTCTATCGTATTTTCGGACACATAGCGCCCCGCCCGCATGAACGGATCATGCTGAAATAACAACAGTGCCCCCGTTTCAAGCGCCCATTTGCGCCAATGCCGCTTGCTTTCCAGCGTGACCAATGGCTCAACATCGTAGGCCGTCATCCAGCCAAGCCGCTCAAAATGAATCGCGTAGCTGCTTAAATCAGTTACGAACAGGGCGTGCTGACCGCCGCTCTCAAAGCGAATCACCATCATAGCGGGGGTATGGCCGGGCGCGATAACGCCGAAAATGCCGGGCGCGATCTCGGTATCGCCATCCAGTAATTCCATTTGGCCGGATTCTACTAACGGCGCATAATTTGGCAGCAAATAGGTGGCACGGGTACGCTCATTGGGGCGCATGGCATCCTCGTATTCGCGGCGCTGAACGACATAGCGCGCGTTTGGAAAAGTCGGACGCACACTTGTTTTGTCGTCGTTGAACTCTGTATTGCCAGAACAATGATCGCCGTGCAAATGCGTGTTGATCACGATATCTACATCCACGGGACGCACGCCGAGCCGCGCTAGCCCGGCGATCAGATCGCCGTGCGGCTGTTCGAGCATCCAATTGGCGCGCTGTTTATCGGTCATGCGGCGACCAAGCCCGGTATCGACTACGATCGTCTTGCCACCCGCTCGCACCAGCAAACAGCCGAGCGTCATGGGTAATGTGTGATTATCAGCAGGTGGGTAGCGATCCTTGTACAGGATGAGCGGCGTCAACCCAAACAAGCCGCCCGTATCAGGGTGAACAATACCATCGTTGAGCAAAGCGATCTGAATATCACCGATTTGGAACATTCGCTTTTGTCCTGCTTTCGCCTTTCAGGGTGCGCTCAGTCTCTATGCTTAGAATGTCAGCGGTTGTGTTTTCAACGTTCGCAAAACGAGCTACCAGAATAGCCCGTTCTGACGGCAACAAAAAGGCGGCTTCAGCGCTGCGAACGAGCGAACGCTGCACATCGGCAGTGGTCATTCCTAAATTTTCAACCGCGTTGACCAGTTCGTCGGTCAGCGTGATGTTACTGATTGCCGGATCGTCGGTATTGAGCGTCGTTCGCAAGCCGAGGTAATTCATATCGCGCAAGGGATGTTGATTCATCGCGTGAACGACGCCGCTTTGTACGTTGCTGGTGGGGCACACCTCGAACGTAATATGGTTATCGAGCGCCATTTGCGTGATGCGGTTATCCTCGATAATCCGTACGCCGTGGCCGATGCGATGCGCACCGATACGCTCGATCGCGTCGCGCACGTTACGCGGACCGACCCATTCGCCAGCGTGAACGGTGATACCCAACCCCGATTGGCGCGCCTGCCGAAATATCTCGTAAAACGGGTCTGCCGGATAATCCGCCTCACGTCCGCACAGATCGAAGCCGACTACGCCATGCCACTTGTGATCGACCGCCGCGCGCATTTGACGATCGCCATCAGCAACGCTCTCATGGCGGTTGATGGATACGATCAAGCCAACTCGAATATCATAGTCGCGCTGCGCTTGTGCCACCCCTTCGCATACCCACTGCGTCACTTCGTAATAAGTGAAATCCATCAGTTTAGCGAGCGCTCTGGGTGTGAAGCGCAGCTCTAAGTATTTAACATTATCGCGTGCAGCGTCGATCACGGCTTCGCGCGCTACTCGCCGGATCACTTCCGGCGCACAGAAAAAACGTCGCAGCACGCCGAACTTCTTTAGAAAATGCAGCGCATCATTAGCATCGGCGGGCGTCACCTGAACGTAACCACGCAGCCCTTCGGCGGTGCGATCAGGCAGCGCAATATTGTACTGTTCGGCAATTTCCAACAGCGTTTCCAGGCGGATAGTGCCTTCCAGGTGGCGATGAAGATCGATTTTGGGCAGCGCTGAAAAGTAGGCGCGCAGATCGGAAGTTTCCACAAGGTTATCCCTCAACGGTCAATGCGTTCGATGTGCCTGCCAACGGCAGCCGTACACAGAAGGTGCTCCCCCTGCCCGACTGCGATTCAACATGAACCGTTCCATTATGCGCTTCAACGATGCGCCGCACAATAGCCAATCCGAGACCAGAACCACCAAAGCGACGCTTAGCGTCCTCGACCTGATAGAAGCGTTCAAAGATGTGCAAAAGTTTATCGGCTGGGATTCCAATGCCTTCATCACGCACGCTGAGCAGGCAGAAATCGCCTTGACGCTCCGTCATCACTTCGACTTCGCTATCCACTGCACTGAATTTTACCGCGTTGCCAATGAGATTATCGATCACCTGATTCAACCGATCGGCGTCACCAACAACGTCGATCGGTTGGTTGGCGCTCGTATAAATAAAGGCAACCCTGTTGTTTTTGTAGGTCAGACGCGCGCCAATAACCGCTTGGGTGGCAAGCTGATCAATATTCAATTGAGTCCGTTGTAAATGGCTTTGATCAAGCGTTTCAAGTACCAGAATATCGCTGATCAAACGCGCAATCGTATCTGACTTGCTCTCCATGATCAAGAGCGCATCCACTTGCTGCTCATTGACCGATCCCAGGCTGCCATCACGGATCAATTCGGCGTAGCCTTTGACAAATGCCAGCGGGTTGCGCAGCTCATGGCTAAGATTTTGCACTAATTCATCGCGCAGTTGATTGAGGACATTCAATTCGCGATTGGCGGTTGCCAGATGTTCTGCCTGCTTGCGCGCCTTCTGATAGAGCCACGCGTTATCGATAGATGTGGCGATTTGTGCCGCAGCAATTGCCAGAATGCGCTCGTGATCGGGTGTAAACGCTTCGCGAACCAAGCTGTCGATCGCCAATGCACCCAAAACACGTTCATGAGTTGTCAGCGGCACGATCAACAGCGAGCGAATTTCGTTATCATACGCCAATGCCTGATCGCGCGTATACAAATCCGGTAAATAAATTTTTTTGCCCGTGTCGATCGTCCGGCGAAATACGTTGTCCTCAACAATCAAGTCAAGGTTAGCGACGGCCTCCAGTGGCAGCCCGGCAGCGGCGCGGATATGTACTGTGTCCGACGTTCCAGCCTCATCACACAGCGCGATCAGGCACGCGCGGCACGGAAAAATAGCTTGCAATGTGCAAGTCACATCATCCAAAATCTTGCTGAGTTCAAGGCGGCCTGTCACTTGATGTGCCACCTGATACAAGGCGCTCATTTCGGCCAAACGGTTGTTGACATCGGCGCTGTGCCGTGCATTTTCGAGCGCCGTGGCAACCTGACTGAGTAGCAAAACCAGCGTGCGCGCCTGTTCGGAGCTAAGCGGATTTGGACGCACATAGCGCAAGGTAATCGCGCCATAAGTAATTTTTGAGCGATGAATTGGGTAAGCGAGCAAAGTCAGCGGCTGGTCAGGATGCCCCAAAGGCGCGGGCGTCATGATTGAGAGCGGATGTCCGGTCGCCACTACACGCGCTGCGGCACTTTCGGACGCCCCATCGCTGTATACCGCTGGCGGAGCGCTCGCACGAGTTACGGCGGGGATCAAGCGAGCGGCACGCGTTTCATAGGTATAAATCCGAATTTCGTCCGGCTGCAACAGTCGGGTCACTTCCCCTATCAATAAATCGTTGATCGCTGGCAGATCAAGCCGTCCACTGAGCCGTAAACTTGTTTGCTGAAGCGAGGCTAACAGGGACAAGCGGTTGACTGTCTCTTCGTGAAGCTGTGCATTACGGATAGTCACCGCCGCCTGGCTGGCGATCGTCTCCAAAAGAGTAATCGCTGCCTGCGAATAGTAATACGGCTGGTAGCTTTGCACTGACATGACACCCACGATCTCGTCGCGTGCCATGAGCGGCACGATAACAATATTACGTGGGTCACGCCCAGAACCGACCGTTGGGCTTTCAACCGGATACCCTTCCTGCTCAACATCACCAATAACCAACGTTCGGTGCTGTTTCATGACATAGCTCACTAATCCTTCAACAGGAAATTCGCCCGCATTATCCTGCCAGGTTTGCTCATCCAGGAATTGCACCAACCGAATCGTTTGTGAGGGTGTATCATACAAAGCAATATAAAATACATCGGCGGTCATGAGCGCTGCCACATTGCGTGCAATGACTTTGAGCACGTTCGTATCGTCCAGGTGGATCAGCGCTGTACCGATGTTATTGATCGTTTTCAGCCGCTGCGCACGAACGCGGGCAGCCCGATACAACTGTGCATGACGAATGGCGGCTGCCGCTTGTTGGGCAAATAGCTGGCCGATGCTGTAATCGGCCATTGTAAACGCATCGGGGCGCTCCGAGGTGATTTCCAGCACTCCGCAGAATCGGCTTTTGTACATCAATGGAAAGCCGATCCAACTGCGAATGCGCTCATAACCTTCCAGAAATATCCAATTTGAAGTCTCGGAAAGCGTATCGATCAGCAGCGGCGCACACGTTTCGTGAATCTTCCGAATATTTGGCATTGTCAGCCAATCGTTTATCTGTGCTTGAAGCGCTGCCAACTCGTAACCACTGCCACGCGCTAAATGTATCTGCCCTTTGCGCATTAAAAGGATTGCACTGTTTTCGCCGGGAATCACGCGCTTGACTTGCTCAAGGATCAGATCAAACACTTGTGAGAGGCTGAGCGTGCTGCTCAAAGCGGTGATTACGGAGGTGAGTGCTGACGATTGTTCCGCTTGTAAATTGCCGGTTTCGTAAATCACCATAAATTCATCACGATCAGCAATGGGCGCTATGTTCATGATGGCCGATACTGTATGGTGACCGTCGTGCGTGAGGAGCGTCACCCACAGCACACCGCCCGACGCACCCGGCGCAGTGGCCGCTGCCCAGGCGTGCGCTATGTAACGCCGATCGCGAAGAGCAATAAAGCGCCGAAAGCTGCTGCCAACGATTTCTTGTGATGATCTACCTAGCAAATCGGCCATTGCTGGTGATACATGTCTGATCGTCCCCTCGCGGCCAATTAAGCTGATCATAATGTTGTTTGTGATGATGCACTGCCTTGTCTATTCATTGGCGTCTCGGCTGCTGTGCGGAACGGACATTCATTATGACGCTATCGGTCGCTTTGCGCGATTATTTTTTGGACGGCGGACTCCCTGGCGTTTTTTCACCAAGCAGCCAGCCCCAATAACGTCCGGCAACGATTACGCTCACGGTCAGCGCGATGGCTAACGGCAGTGTATACAGCAGTCCAACCGACGAGTCGAGGGTTTCGGCGGGCGTGCCCAACGTCAGCAAGCGCGTGAGCACACTGCCGCCGATCAAGGCAATTGCGACAAAGAACAGCAGGTAATATTTTGGGCGTTTGGTGACCGCGCCAAGCCGTTGACTGAGCAGCGCGATCACCAGCAGCACCGTAATCAGCGAGAGGGGGCCAAGCAACCCCAATAACGTCAGTAGATTAGCCATGTTTATGCGTTCCCGAATTTTAAGGCGCTAGGCTATACCGACGGCTTCGATCAGGGTGCGGGCGGGAAGCGTCGCACTTCCTGGCCGCTCAGCACATCCCACAGGCGTACCGTTTTGTCAGTGCCACCCGCGCACGACAAGATGTATTTACCGTCCGGCGTGATCGCGACGCCGGTGACAACATCGGTGTGACCTTTGAACGTCGCAACCACATTACCGCGCGCATCCCACAATATGACAGCGCCCTGGGTATGGCCGGTCACGTAATTCGTGCCGTCCATAGAGACGGCCAAGCTGCTGATGTTGCCTGACGTATTAACGAATTGCGTGGTCGGGAACGGGCCGTTGTAAAAGCGCAGTGTGTCGCTCGCCATCAGTGCAGAGCCTTTGCTGCCCGCGCTTGTAGTGAGAGTTCCATAACCGACGCCTGAGATCGCGACGTTGGGTGTACCGTAAAAAATACTGTCGGGGCGATCGTCGCGCGTCCAGGCGCGCGGATCGCCTGGGGTGCTCTCATAGAAGAAAATGCCCTTACCGGAGCTATTCCCGATGAGAAAACCTGCGCTATCCGATGTAAAAGCGGCGCTCAGAACTTCGCCTTGCAACACTTTCAACTCCAGCGGCTTTTCAGCGGAACCGATCAGCCACAAGTGAACGATACCGTCATCGCTGCCGGTCAATATATACTTGCCATCCGGCGAAAAGGTGATCGCATTCATGAAGCTATCAGCATGGTTGTCGAACTTCTGAATGACCTTGCCGTTCACAATATCCCACAGTTGACCGATCCCGTCACGGTTGGCGATAGCGATCTGCTTACCATCCGGCGAAATCGCCACGCTCAACACTTTGGCAGCACCGTTATTGAAAACGCGCAGCTGCGTTCCGGTCGCCACATCCCACAAACGCGCCGTGCCATCTTCGTAGCCGACCAGCACGCGCTGACCGCCTGCATCCAAGGCCATGCTGCGCGGGGCACTTATCTTGTCGGTGAAGGGAGTCGGTGTCAAGGCTACACTCGGCGTGACGCTGGGCGTCAGTGTCGGTGTGAACGACGGCGTAAACGTCTTGGACGGCGTGTATGTGTTAGTTGGCGTGCGTGTTCGTGAGGGGGTATACGTGAGTGTCGGCGTATAAGTAGGTGTAGGGGTATGCGTGAGCGACGGCGTGAATGTCGAAGTCGGGGTGAAGCTGGCAGTTGCCGTGTAGAGCAGTACCACTTCAACGGGCGCCAGCAAATAGTTGCCAGCCTGACTTTCGGCTACCCATCCCTCATAGCCAGCGGTATCGGGCACGTCCTGAATTTTCCACCAAGCAGTACCGTTCACACAAGACGGGCCGCCGATGATCGTAAACTGTTGGCCGGGTTTCAGTTGTCCCTCAAACGCCGATCCGTTGCGGCGCTGCGTCAGTTGATCGGTTGCGGTGCCGGGCGCGACGTGTACGCGGACGGTTGCGCCATCACCGGGCACCATGCCATGCAAGCCGATGACCAGGCGTGACGGCATGGCGGCGGGGCAGTTGATCGTTACCCCAACTCGAATCGTCGCGGTTGCGGTCGGCAATTTTGGGTCGATAGTGGGTGGCAGCGGTGAGGGTGACGGTGACGGCGTGATTCCATAGCCGAGCGGTAGGATAAAGTAGCTGTTGCTATCGCCTTCGGCCACCCACCCACTAATATCGCCAGCATTGGTCTTGATCTGCCACCACACGAAGCCCGATACGCACTGTGGGCCGCCGATCACTGTGAATGGCGTACTTTCCGGCAAATTCGTGAGCACTTTACCGCTGGTGCTGGCCGAATCACGGACACGAACGCTGTTCGGCGTCCCGGCTTGTGCCTTACGCACTTCACCTTGCAGGCCAACCGCGAAATTGGTAGACGGCGCATTTGGGCAGTTGACCGGAACTACGACAGGGACGGCTGGACTGTTCGGTGTATTAACAGCGTTAGTGGTGCTGACAATTGTATTCGCAATCGCAGCCGTCGCTTGCACAGCGGGTGTGCTGGTCGGCAGTGGAGCGGTCGTCGGTGTGGTCGTGACGGGCTGAATGAAATAACCGGATGCGTCCCCTTCGGCTACCCATCCACTCAGCGCGCCGGGTACATCGATCTGCCACCACAAATAATTATTGACGCATTGTGGACCGGCAACGATCGTGAACGTAACACCCGATTGCAGCGTAGTCGTGACGCTGCCTGCGGTACCGGGTTGTGCGCGGACGCGAACACTGCTTGATCCGCTTTGCCCACTGCGCGGCGGCGTCACTTGTGCTGTCATGCCCACTGCCAAATGAGTCGCCGGAGCATTTGGACAGTTGACTTGTTGAGCTAACGGCTGGAGCAAAGCAAGCGATTGAATAGGCGCAGAATCGGCAGTGCTGGCATAGTTGATCAGCAAGGCGGCAGTTAACACGCTTAACAAAAAAAGTTTGGCGAGATTACGCACGGAAGGTTCTCCTCATCTAGACAGATGCACACCTCAACGCGCTATTAACGCCCGGAAGTCATTAAATTATACAGGTGAATACAAAGTGTCACCAGCAGGATGCCACCACTAAACCATAACAAATCAGCCAATACATCGCCGCCGAGTTGGTCAATGAAAGCATCGCGCACGGAAGCGATGCCAAAAATGACGATCGGCAGCGCGAAAGCGGGATAATAAGTACGCTCATGTGAAACATTCTGATAAAAGCGCGCGATCAACAACAGCAGCGACAGCAAAATCGCTAACATGAACCACACATAAAGCGTCAATGCTTGTGCGAAAGAGATTCCAGTCATAGCTGAGGCAGCCTGCTAAACGTTTAATCTGTATTGTACACGATTCAGTTGTATACGCTTCAGTGGGCACACTTCAGAGCGGAGAGCGAGTGTTCAGTGGCAAAAGGGCACAGCACGTTGTGCCCCTGTGATATTAAAGGGATGCAAAGAGCAAGCCTACTTCAACGCAGGCCGCGAATAACATAGTAGATAGCTTTAGTGCGGAACTGTCGATCGTCGCACGCCAGGATGAAAGTGTTGATCAACTTGCGAATTTCTTTATCGGTAGACAACATGTAAACGGTCATGTTGTTAAGCAGTGCGCCTTCCAGAATACCGCTGTGAACCAGCTCATCAAGCTCTGGAATGATGCTGCTCACATCGCGTCCGGTTGCGCCTGCAATACTGTCGGCGGTATCTGCCGTGTGCGGATTGTTATGGAAGAAGCGCACAAGGTCCCACTTGATAAACGAGTTGACTCGTTCTTCGATAAACTCAAGGAGGCGCGGGTCAATATCATCCGAAACGCGCGTAGCAAATTCTTGTCTGATCATCAGGTGAATTCCTCTTAACGAAGCCGCTGGACTGTGTTCTTCGCAGCCAGTGCTCGCCGATCGTTGCGAATCCCTCAGATGACACAGGAGCATTGTGTAATGCCCCTGTATCCTGTTACTGTAACGTCAGCATCTGTGTATCAATTTCAGTGCCGTTGTTAGTGCCGACGCTTACCGACCGTCTTTTTGATGTCCTCTTGTGCCACTGTCTGGCGTTGTCGCTGAATTTCGGGATAATGGCAGTTTTTGAACTTTTTGCCGCTGCCACACGGACATGGATCGTTGCGCCCGACTTTATCCCACATATCGGCACGAATAGGTGCCGGTGTTGTGTCTTGCACGGGCTGCGGGCGCGGCGTGTTGCCACCAACAGCGCCGAGTGCTGCCCGCACGTTGCGCGCGTTGAGTGTGTTTGTGGGTTGCGGCAGAGCGGGCCGCTGGATTTCGGGTGGCGGTTGCGCCACAACTTCAACGCGATAAATCAATTGTACTATCTGCCGCTGAATTTGCGACTGCAAATCTTGCCACATGCTGAACGCTTCACGCTTGTATTCAACCAGCGGATCGCGTTGGCCGATCGCTACCAGGTTGATGCCTTCACGCAGCATATCCAAATCGGTCAAGTGGCGTACCCACAGGGTATCGATCGCACGCAGCATCACCTGACGCTCGACGACGCGCATCAGCCCTTCGGAAATGCGCTGCTCAACTGCTTCGTAGGCTTCCAACGCGCCTTTAGTCAGGATCAGTTGAATATCATCAGCGCTCAGGTCGTCTTCGTCCCACTCCTCATAAGTGATGTGTTCCGGGACGGGAAACAACGTCAGCGCGGCGCGGTACAGTTCTTGCGTTTGCCAGTTGTCGCGATTGTTGTCTTTGCCGGTCGGCAGATGCGTATCTACCAGTTCCTCGACTTCTTCGGCCACCATACGCTCAATGCGTTGGCGCAGATCGTCGGCTTTCAGCACATCGCGGCGCTGTTGATAAATCACAGCGCGTTGTTTGTTCACGACATCGTCGTATTCGAGCACCTTCTTACGGATGTCGAAGTTGTAGCCTTCAACACGTACCTGCGCCTGCTGAATCGAATTGGTGATCAGCTTGTGTTCGATCGGCTCGTCTTCAGGCATATCCGCCCATTTCATGAAGCCCTTGACCCGATCGCCGCCGAAACGGTGCATCAGATCGTCTTCCAGCGACAGGTAAAAGCGCGATGAACCGGGGTCACCCTGACGGCCACTGCGCCCGCGCAACTGGTTATCGATACGGCGCGCTTCATGGCGTTCTGTACCGATGACGTGCAAACCGCCTGCTGATACCACCACATTCCGATCGCGCGCAACCTCGGCTTTGGCAGTCTCAAGCGCGGCCTGCCATTGTTCGGGGGTCGCGTCGGTGATCTCGATGCCCTGTTCGCGTAAATGTTCGCGCGCCAGACCATCCGCATTGCCGCCGAGCAGAATATCGACTCCACGGCCTGCCATGTTCGTCGCAATGGTTACGGTGGCGGGTCGTCCGGCCTGTGCGATCGTGATGGCTTCGCGCTCGTGTTGTTTGGCGTTCAAAACGTTATGCGGCACTTTGGCTTTTTTGAGCAATTCGCTTAGATGCTCGCTCGTTTCAATGGCGACCGTACCCACCAGCACGGGCTGACCACGCTCGGTACGCTCTTTGATCTCTGCCACGACCGCATCCCATTTGGCTTTTTGGGTCATGTATACCAAATCTTCAAGGTCTTTGCGCACCACGTCGCGGTGGGTGGGAATGGCGGTCACTTCCAGCTTGTAGATTTCATCGAACTCGTCGGCTTCCGTGATCGCGGTACCCGTCATGCCCGCCAGCTTGTCGTACATGCGGAAGTAATTCTGAAAGGTGACTGTCGCCAGCGTCAGGTTTTCGTTCTGAACGGTGACGTGCTCTTTCGCTTCAATGGCCTGATGCAAGCCTTCGCTGAAACGACGACCATACATCGGACGGCCCGTGAACTCGTCAACGATGATCACCTGGCCCTTTTCGACCATATAATCTTTGTCCAGGTGGAAGATCACATTGGCGCGCAAACTGTTATCCAGGTACGGGATCATATCCGAGTTATCAGGGTGATAAATATCGTCACCTTGCAGCATCCCTTGCGCTTTGAGCGCCGCCTCGACCTTTTCGACGCCCGCATCAGTCAGATAGACCGACTTCATTTTAGGGTCTTCGACATAATCGCCATCTGGCTTTTCGTCTTCGATGCTCTGCTCGGAGCTTGTCCCCAACTTTTTGACCACGCGCGCAAACGTGCCGTACAGGTCGCTCGGCTTATCGGCAGTGCCACTGATGATGAGCGGGGTACGCGCTTCGTCGATCAGGATGTTATCTACTTCGTCCACGATCGCGAAGGGGTGACCGCGCTGCACCATTTCTTCAGCGCTGCGCACCATGTTATCGCGCAGGTAATCAAAGCCGAACTCATTGTTAGTGCCATAGGTGATATCGGCGGCGTAGGCTTCCTGACGCGAAATCGGACGCAGGTTCTGATAGCGCTCATCGTCCGCACCGAAAGTCGGATCATACAGGAACGAGCCGCGCGACGGATCGACGGCGGCATTCTGAATCACCGCTGCGCTTAAACCGAGCGCCTGATAAACCGGGCCCATCGTTTGCAAGCCGACTTTGCTCAGGTAATCGTTGGGCGTGACCAAATGTGCGCCTTCACCAAGCAGCGCGTTCAGATACAAAGGCAGCGTGGCAACCAATGTTTTGCCTTCGCCCGTCTTCATCTCCGCGATCTTGCCTTCGTGCAGCACAATGCCGCCGATGAACTGCTCATCGAAATGGCGCAAACCAATCGTGCGGCTGGATGCCTCGCGCACCACCGCGAACGCTTCCGCCATAATGTCCTCAAGCGTTTCGTTCTCAGCGAGACGGCGCTTGAATGCTTCCGTTTTTTCGCACAGTTGTTCGTTAGAAAGTGCCTTCATCGCCGGTTCGAGCGCGTTGATCTGCTCGACTGTTTCGCGGTGCTGGCGAATTTCGCGTTCATTCGGATCGCCGACCACGCGGCGCATCAAATTTCGTAGTACCATCAGTTATGTTAAACCTCAATCGCTGGTTCGGGCATTATTAGCGCAATATTACCGCGTAACCTTGCCGGAATCCCAAAGAATCATGCTTATCTCTAGACGCTGTGAGCCTATTATATCATCCTAACGATGCTTGATTGCAAGCGCAGATAAGAAATGCGCAAGAGAACGGCTGCTTATTGCACTGGCCGGGCGCCCATCACGATGAAGCTGGCATCCTGATAAGTGCTGGCGTTGCGGCTGAACTGTTTAGTTTGCTTGCTCGTCATATCATAAAAATACAGCGTCGCTTCTTGTCCACCGCCGCTGCTTTCATCGAATACCAGCGAATTGCCGAGCCAGTACAGACGGCGCGCTTCCGTTCGCTCAATGGCTGGCCCCGCCGTGAGTGCGCCGCTTGTCACATCCATAAATTGCAGCGCGCCACAGTCGGCATCGTCGGCGTTCACGTAATTACCCGCGCACAGATCGATCAATATCCGCGCGCTATCTGGTGACCAGGCCACATCGTTGACTTCACTGCTCACTGGATACGCAGTCGCAAGGCCAGTGCTGCTGTCGATCAACGTGAGAGAGGCTTTGCCCACGTTCTGACAATCCAGCGCAATTTTCTTGCCATTCGGTGACCACTTCAACGCCGGATAGCCTGCACAGCTTGTGCCGTTGGGTAGCGCGATCAGCGTCTTGGTGTTATCGGCCAACGTGCGGATCGCATAGGCTGCACAGCCGCCGTTACCTTTGGCGGTGCAGTACAAAACGCGCGCTGCATCCGGCGAAAGGGTCACTTGCGGCTCAATCGTCGTGGCATCGTTCAGCGTGAAGAGCGTCGTGAGCGTCGCCTGCGCCAGTGAATAAGCGATGAGCTGGCCGCCATCCTGTCCGCTGTTGTACAGGATCAGGCGCGTACCGTCAGGTGTCCAGCCGAGCAGCGTGGTATCGAACAGCCCCTTGATCTGAATGACGGGCAGTGGTGTTGTTTCGCCCGTTGCGATTTTCACCAGCAGCGCGCCGCCTTGCTTTTCATCCCATTGAATCATGGCGAGCGTGCTACCGTCCGGCGAAAGCGCGGTCGGCGGCGGCACATCCCATGGCACGCTGATCCCATCGATCGGGAAGCGGCGCAGCGTATGCGGCTGATTGCTGGCGTCGTTGGTCTTCATGCTGGAAAGCTGGTAGCCCTGACTCGCTTCCACTGATTCGTCACGATACAGGTAAATCACTTCCCAACCGGACGTTTGCGCACGTATTGGGGCAACGCCGATCATCAATAATCCAATCAAACTATAAAACAGGATTCGTTGGCGCATCATGCTTGCCCGCTGATTATTTGTGCCGCCGAAATTGGCGCACGCCGTCGGGTACGGATCGCCAATATGAGCAGCGTCACTGCATAGACAGCCAGTAAACCCACTTGTGCACCGATCGTTTGGGTGGTCGGGTGAATTCCTGTCAGTTCTGCTACAAAATAGGGCAAGCGCGGAAAATTACGGATCACTGAGGTCACTTGCAGGTAGCCGCTCTCTTGCAACTGATAGACTGCGCCGCCGATGAACGCGACCGACAGCAGCATCAATAACGGCACGGCAACCCGCAAAAAGATCGCAGGCGATATGCTGCGCCCACTGCGCATCAACAAAAACGCTGCCCCTGACATCGCGCCGATCGCAGCGAATGCGCCGATCGCCACATAGCCAAGTACGCCGCGACTGTAGCCGATCAGCACTTCATACAACAGTGCCGTCTCGACGCCTTGCCGCAATACCGCGCTAAAGCCGATCAGCGCCAACCCCGCCGCGCTGCCTGATGCCATCGCTGCCCATGCCCGCGCGCTGAGCGTTTCCATCCAGCGCTTTTGATCGAGTCGGCGCAGCAGCCACACGTTGACCCACAGCAGCATTGCTACTGCCACCAACGACGCCACCGCCGAGATCACCTGCTGCGCAATGGGCGCGGCCTGAATCGCAGCGTGCAAGATCAGCCAACCCAACGCGCTGACACCGATCGCCAATGCCGCGCCGATCAACACGTAGCGCCCCAAAGCGCGACTCCGGCTGGCACGCAAAGCGCCCAATAATGCGCCAATGACCAGCATCGCTTCCAACCCTTCACGGATCGCGATCGCAAAGCTGCTGCCCAACGCGATCAACGGCGCAACCATCCCAACGCCACCGAACATGCTGTCAATCTCGACCAACCCATCACGCACGCTGGCGATCACCGGCTCAACCTGAGCAGGCGGCTTATGCAGCTGCATCTTGGATCGCAAATCAGCAAAGCGGAACTCCATATCCAGCGTCAAATCTTGATTCAACACGCGCAAGGGCGGTTCGATCAACTCGAAGTAATCCAGATAGGCCGCTCGTGACAGCTTGAATGCGCCCTGATAATCACCTTTCCGGTATGCGCCCATTGCTTGCGTCAGCGTATCGCGTGCCGCGTCAATCTGACCGTGAACATCGTGCGGCGGCACATCCGGCGTGATACTTTGAGCGTTCGCGATGAGCATTGTGTTGGCAAATAATCCGCTGAAAAGAGCAATCAAACAGATCAGGCAAGCTGCCCATTTCCGCATAGGATAATCCTCGTACTGTACTCGTAACTGTATCGGTATCGCTGACGTATGGGGCGATTATAACGTGCGGCGGCAAATGGTGACCATATGCTCTGCTTTGACCCCTCCCTAAATCCCTCCCCGATTACAGGGCGGGACTTTCAAATCGCGTCTTGCTCCCTTGCCCTGTAATCGGGGAAAGGGCGGGGGTTAGGGGTCAATCAAGCTTGTTATTTGCTTGCACGGTTTGACTACCCTTTACAGGGCGGGACTTTCAAATCGCGTCTTGCTCCCTTGCCCTGTAATCGGGGAAAGGGCGGGGGTTAGGGGTCAATCAAGCTTGTTATTTGCTTGCACGGTTTGGCTACCCTTT
>Ga0209724_1001929_pt1 | contig 18262 bp, 11 predicted proteins | sample grotaG_FD_184143 | JGI IMG/M metagenome (GOLD analysis project Ga0209724, IMG submission 184143) | Glacier valley bacterial and archeal communities from Borup Fiord, Nunavut, Canada, to study Microbial Dark Matter (Phase II) -... | ecosystem: Environmental > Aquatic > Freshwater > Ice > Glacier ...
TTCAGGAGTAAGGAAGAGCCCAGCAAGGTTTTTGAATATTTGCACCATTCGGCCTTGTATTGGGATGAAAAAGTTTATCTACCTCTACTAAATTTAGACCGCTTACTGCTGGTAGCGGCTGACCAGAATCGGGCTAAGGCTCTTACTGAAATAGATTTTATTGCCCGTAAGCGACCCCAACAAATCTGGGCAGCCCGCAAGACTCTTCAGGAAATAGTGCTGGCGGAGATGAACGAGCGGGAAAGTCTGCGGGATATTGCGACAGCCTCTAACTGGTTGGGCCAATATCTGCCGGAGGATTCCAATACCCTTGATACAAACTGGCGGAGTGCTTTAAGTCGGTTGAATGAGGCCAGTCGGGAGGCCAGCCGCTTTCTTAATACCCAGAGTTTACAGGCCCGTAAGCAAAGTCTTGATAGTTTTGAGCTAAGCCTGCGCCAACTACGGAGCGGCACAGTTTTTAGTAATACTCAGTTTAACCAGCGTCTGGTGGTGATAGCCGAAAAATGGCTAGAGGTCGTCCTTCGCGAACGCGCCCGACTTGAAACAGAGGTTGAAAAGGCGGGTTCAATTTACAACCCTTACATACCAGGGGGATTGCTGGACTCACGCCCGCTTGAACAGGACAACCTCTTTGTGGGACGGCGTGATATTGGCCTGTTACTGGAAGAAGCCCTGGCGCAAGGGTCGCGCCGCCCAACCTTTTTATTGTATGGCGAACGGCGGATGGGCAAAACCAGCGCGCTTAAACAGATGCCCAACCTTTTAGGCAAACGTTATTTGCCAGTTTATCTGGATTTGCAAAATGTTTCAGTCAGAGCCAGCATTAGCGGTTTCTTTTCGGCTCTGTCCCAGGAAATTTCTACGGTTTTAAGTCAAAATGGCTATAATGTTAGCCGCCTTGCCACTACTAAACTTGCCGAAGCCGAAGCTAAAAATGAACTGGCTATTTATGCCGTTTTTGATAGTTGGCTCAAGAATATTGAACAAACTCTGGAAAAAGCCGATAAAGTCCTTTTGATTACTTTTGATGAGTTTGAGAAACTTGAAGAAGAAATGACTCAAAAGGCTCTGAACTTAAATCTGTTATTGGATTGGTTTCGCAATACCATCCAGCATCGCCCTCGGCTGGCCCTGTTATATAGCGGGGTCAAAACTTTTGCTGAAATGGGCAGTGGTTGGTCAGGCTATTTTGTTAATGTGCAAAATGTTAAGGTTAGTTTCCTAAAGGCCGAGGATGCCCGTTTATTGATAACCCACCCCTTACCCAATTTTCGCGGCGACCAGATTTATTCCCCCGCAGTTGTGGAGAAAATTATCCAGGTAACGGGTTGTCAACCACTCCTGTTACAGGCGGTTTGCTCCGACCTGATTAAATATTTGAACGATGAGGAACGCGAAAAGGCCGAAGTACCAGATGTAGAAATGGCTGTAGCCGCCACGCTGGAAAGCTGGGGCAGCTATTTTGATGATTTATGGAACCGCACCGGGCCAAATGAACGGGTCTGCCTGGAAACTCTAATCCGCAACGAGTCGCTGGTAACTGACTATGTGGAGATTGGTAAGTTAACGGGACTGGAACCACCGATTGCTAAACAGGCCATTCAAAGATTATTACGTCGAGACTTATTGACCGAAGTTAAAGGAAAAAGCTACCAACTGGCAATCCCGATGTTGTCAAGCTGGATTCGTCAGTATAGCGATAAAATCCTCTAAAACGAATTTTAGCAGTTTTCAGAGGCTAAATCCCTAATAGAGTGACCAGCCAGCAAATCGTCCGCCGTTGTTTCGATTTCTTCTGACAGGTTAAACTGTGACAAATTCTAAAGAAATTACCTCTTTAAGAGGTAAAGTTTCCCCTCTTTCCCAGGCCGCTTTGAAATCCGCCGCTTCCAGGCCGCTTCTGGCTTTGTTCATAAGCTCCTCATAATTCCTGGTTTCGACCAATTGACGAGGGACATTTATAGTTTTGCGGAGAGCCCCCGCTCTTCCGTAAAGAATAACAGATAGGGCGGGCTTGTTCAGGAGACCATACAAACGGGCTAAGCCTTCAAGGTTAAAAATAATATTCAAGTTGTCACCAATCTCATAATAGTGGTGAAGGCTCTCGATATAATATTTCCGGGCCTGGAAATAATCACCCCTGGCAATGGCTAAATCACCCAACTGGTTTAAGGAGGCAGCAATCCCGCTTTTGTCATCCAGTTCACGCAGGGTTGTCAGGGCTTCTTCAATCAAGTCACTGGCTTTATTGTTATCGCCTCGGTGTATCCACAAAAAGCCCATATTGTTAAGCAACTGACCCAATGTGCGCCGATCACCAAGCTGCCGGAGTAGACCGAGAGCCTCCTGATAATATTTCATAGCCGCATCGAAATTGTCCTGGGCAGCATACACCGCCCCCAGAATACAAAGGGAAGCGGCCAAACCACGCTTGTCCTGCAAATCCCGCCGCATCGTTATGGTTTCCTGGATATAGGCAATTGCCTGAAGGTATTTTCCCTGGCTTGCCATGACCGTTCCCAAAGTATTTAGCACCAGAGCTAACCCTTGGCGGTCATTTAAGGCTCTATATAATTCCAGGCTTTTTTCCAGATACTGCAAAGCTACTTCAAATTCCCCCAAATCGCGGTTAATAATAGCCAGGGCAAACCAGGCTTTGGCCCTGATTAACCCATCTACCGCTTCGCTATTTGGCAGAGCTTTCATAAGCCAGCCTCGGCTTTCTAACAAATATCCCCGCGACGACCAAAATCGCCAGAGTGCCCCGCCCAGCCTTAAGACGGTTTCTATGTCTAGTACCCCCGGTTCCAACGCATGCTCCACCACCACCCGCAAATTAAGATATTCGTAACCTAAAAGGTGGAACCAACTTAACTGTGTTACTCCGGTGAGTTTTTGTTCTGCTTCTTCCGCCAGAGTTACGAAATAATCCCTGAACTGCTGCAATATTAAAGTTAGTTCAGCTCTTTGCTCAAGGCGTTCCAGGGCATACTCGCGGATAGTTTCCAGCATCGAAAAACGGGCCAGACCATCGCTCGTTTCAGTCTGCACCAGCAAACTTTTATTGACCAGATTTGAAAGGAGTTCAAATATATCCAGCTCAGGGTCATTATCTGGATTGCAGATAGCCTCGATGGCCTCAATCGTACCGCCCCCCACAAATATTCCCAATCGGGCGAATAGAGTCTGCTCGCTTTCTTCAAGCAAGTTATAACTCCAGTCAATAGCACCTCGTAGCGTGCGCTGGCGCATTGGTACAGCAGCATCTTCACTCAGCAATAAATCCAACCGTTGGCTTAACTGCGCCAACATTTCACTAAATGAAAAGGTTTTACACAGGGCGGCGGCTAGTTCTAGGGCCAGTGGCAAACCATCTAATCTGGTACAAATTTCGACAATTTCAGTAGCGTTGCTGGAATCAAGCTCAAAATCAAGATGAGCTCTTTTGGCCCGGTTAATAAAGAGCTTTATGGCGGAATATTTGTAGAGTTCCGAGAGGGGAGGTAGCTTGGTCAGACTTGGCAGGGATAAAGGATGTACCGGGAAATCCTGCTCGCCATAAATTTGCAAGGAAATCCGGCTACTGATTAGTATTTTCAAACCGGGAGCGGCTTCCAGCAATTCGCTAACCAACCGGGCTACTTCTGCCACTTGTTCTAAATTGTCCAGCACCAAAAGCAGGCGGTGGTTTCGCAGGTAACTCTTCAAGTTTTCCAACTGCTCCCGCCCACTGCTTTCCCTCATGTCCAGAATCCGGGAAATGGCAGTGACAACCTCCTCGGCTTGCCGCGAAGCCGCCAGCTCTACAAAATAAACCCCATCCTCAAATTCGTGCAGCATTGTCGCCGCAATCTGGAGACTCAAGCGAGTTTTACCCGAACCACCCGCCCCGGTAAAGGTCATCAGGCGCACTTTGCCCTGGCGTAGTAAGCGGCAAGCCCGTTCAATTTCCTGCTCTCTACCGAAAAAATCGGTGGTTAGTATTGGCAGGTTGTGCGGCCAGTTATCCAGGGTGCGGATTGCGGGAAATTCGCTTGGTAGCTCGCTGGTTACAAGTTGAAATATCAGTTCAGGCTGTCCCAGGTCTTTGAGGCGATACCTTCCTAGCTCAGCCAGACTTAAATCACCCGGTAACCAATTTTTTACCAAATCCAAGCTAGGCTGCGACAATAAAACCTGACTGCCATGCGCGCTATCAAGTAGGGCGATGGCGTGATCCAATGCTGGCCCGCTATAATCCCCACTGGTTTCTCTAACTTCCCCGCTATGTAGGGCCATACTCACTTTAAATTCTTTGATTTGCTCGCCCCAGTCCTGACCCAATAAAGCCAGTTGACTCTTGTAAGCCGCTTCTATAGCATTGTCAGCCGTGTGAAATACCGAGTAAAGAGAGTCCCCTACAATTTTATAAAGATAGCCTTTATTTTCTTTAATTATCCGCCGAACCAGTGAGTCATGAATATTAACTGCCTGCTGAAAGGCATGGGGGTTCTGCTGCCGCAATTCTGGGTCTACTATTGTTCTGGTAAGAAAGAAAGTTAACGTGTTGGATGGATGTTCATCCATATTAATTCTCCTGAATACAATCAGCCATCAGAAATTTATTAGCGCAAGTAGCCAAGCTTGCTAAAGATATTTAATAGATTGACCTGGATTTTAATAGGCCCATTCCAGTTTACCTGCTAACACGTTCTGCTCAAAATCCTCCGGATCTAGCGGGGGTGAATAAATATAGCCCTGAAATTCCTGACATTCCAACTTTCGGAGCAACTCAAGTTGAATTTCATTCTCGACCCCCTCCGCGATTATTCGTTTTCCCAGGCTATGACCCAGGGTTGAAATCATTTTAAGCAGAGCCTGATTTTGTGAGTTGTCATTTATGGGATGACCTATCGGAGTCACAAAGGATTTATCTATTTTCAGGATGTCAATCGGTAATTTCTGAAGGTAGCTGAGCGATGAATAGCCAGTTCCAAAATCATCAATCGCAATCAGTAAGCCCGCCCTTTTTAGCTCCATGAGTTTATGAACAGTTCCTTGAATATCCCCTACCAGAATACCTTCGGTCAACTCTACCTCTAAAGACTCAGGTGCAAGGCCAATTTTACGAACCGTTTTCAGGACTCCCGCTACAAAATCATCCCGACTAAACTGCAAGGCCGAAACATTTACCGAAACCTTTAGTTCGGGGAAACCTTTGCGTTGCCATTCCAAACACTGACGGCAGGCTTCTTCCAACACCCACTTGCCAATTGGGATGATTAATCCTGTTTCTTCGGCGACTGGAATAAAATCTCCAGGTGAAATTATGCCTAATTCGGGATGTCGCCACCTTATCAAGGCTTCCATACCAGTAAGTTTACCAGTGCTCAGACTAAGCTGCGGCTGGTAATAAAGGATTAGTTCGTTATATTCCAGGGCTTTATGAAGCTGGGTAACTAGCCAGAGTCGCTTTTGTTCAGTGCGATTGACTTGCTCGTCAAAAAAGCGGAAATTATTTTTCCCGTTTTCTTTAACCAAATACATAGCATTATCGGCATAGCGCAATAATTCAGTGACGTTATTGCCATGCTCAGGATAAAGGCTAATCCCGATACTTCCACTGAGATAAAGTTCCTGCCCTTCCACAAAAAAGGGTTGTTGTAAGCTCTTCAAAAGCTTACGAGAAATCTTTATTATACTCTGCTCATTTTTAACGGTGGCGAGCACCACCACGAACTCATCGCCGCCTAGTCTGGCTACTATATCACCCATTCGCACCCCGGTTTTAAGTCGGTGAGCCACCTGTCGTAATAAAATGTCGCCAATCGAATGACCCAGAGTATCGTTTACCAGCTTAAAGCGGTCTAAATCAATAAATAAGACCGCCAGACTATAGCCCTCATTCCGGGACTCTTCGAGCTTTACTTCGAGTTTTTCTTCCAGGGCGATCCTGTTGGGTAAGCCGGTTAAAGCATCATGTCGGGCCTGGTGGCTTAATTTCTTGTTAAGTTCCACATGTTCATTTAAGGTGGCGGAACGTTCCATCGCACTTGCGACCAGCTTACAAAGATAGCTGAGTATTTCCTCCTCCTGAAAGGCAAAATAACCCTGGCGGCTATTCATCGCGGTCAACACGCCGAGTATTTCATCATCAGGGCCGATAACCGGGGCTACCAGAATTGAGCGTACCACCGTACCAAAAACTTCATTCTCAAAACGAGGGTCAAGCTCAGCATCCCGCAGGTTAATGGGTTCACCGTCAAAAGCCACACTGCCAATTATCCCGCGCCCGATAGGGATGCTTATTTTTGGATAATCAGGGTTGCTATTTCTACGTAAATATAATTCATTACGCTCCTGGTCTACCAGGAACAAGCTTACCTCCATCGCGTCCAGAAGCAGACTGGTTTCACTTATTATCCCACCCAGCATCAGCTCCAAATCAATTTCAGCATTTAACTGGATTGACAAGTTTATCAATGATTTGTACTTATCACCGTTAACAGGGATTGTTCGATTTTCCGAATTAAATTTCAATTGAATCATTGCCAATCAATTCTTTTCGTGCCATTTTTACAAGGTTAGAGATAAGCGTTGACCCCGATTGTCACCCTGAGCTTGCGAAGGGTCTTGTTTATAACATAGAGATTCTTCGCGTTCGCTCACGCCCCTTTGGGGTGTGACAAACCTTGTGAGCCGTTACGGTTAGAATATTATGCTGGTTAAAAAATTATTTGCTCCCCTTCAGAGTTATATAATCCCGCAAGGCCAGGGCAAAAACCCGCTCCAGCGGAAATTGGCTGCCCTCAATCCACGCAACCTCAAACTCAGCGTGTCCAATTTGTTGTTTCAAGAGGCCAACCAATTTTTCGTAGGCAAGTAAGTCGGCTGGTTCAAATATAAATGCGATAGATTGCCGCAATGTTTCAGCAGCCCCTAACAAATGGATTGCCACAAGCGGGTTTCCGAGGCTAGTTTGAATTCCGGCGATAGATACAAGGCAAAGGGTGGCGTAGCGAAGGTCGCCCGTAAGTTTAAGTAACTGCAAACTTTCGCCATAATATTCCAGAGCCTGGTCGTACTCCGTCAATTCTCTGGCTATATCGCCCAGACCAAGTAAAGTAGAAGCCACTCCACCGTTGTCGCCCAACGACCGCCGAATATGAAGACTTTCCTCAAAAGTAGCTTTGGCCCGGTCGAATTCTTTAGCCAGCCTAAGCAATTCGGCATAGTTACTCAATAAGTGAGCAACGGCGCGCTGGTCGCCAAGCTCTCGCAGGATTGATAAGGCTTCCTGATAATATTGTCGGGCAACCGTATATTCGCCAATAGCGTTCATTACGGCGGCGATATTGCTCAACGAGACCGCAATCCCTCTACTTTCGCCTAGTTCCCGGCGTAAAGCCAGACTCTCTTCGTGCAACCAACGGGATTGCAGGTAGTTACCCTGATAAGCCGCAATCGAGCCCAGCGTATTATAGGCGTTGGCAATACCGCGCTTATCTCCCAGCCGTTTTTGCAGCTCCAAGCTTTCATTAATCAGTTGGGCCGAACGAACATATTCGCACAAATCCCGTGCTAATATGCCAGCCGCATAGAGGGTTTTGGCCCGAAGTTCTATAAAGTCATTACCGGGTGGGAGTTCGCGACTTTTTTCCAGAGCTATTTCCAGCCAGCGTTGCCCCTCCTGGAGTTGGCCTTCTAATTGCCAGAAACGCCACAAGGCTCCGCTTAGTCGCAAGCCGATTTCCAGGTCAGCTTTATCTGTACCCTCAAGCGCCCAGCTTAAAGCCGCCCGCAGATTATTTTCCTCAAGTTTAAGCCGCCGGAACCAGCCCAATTGTTCAGCACCCGTTAATTGGGGTTCGGCCGCTTCGGCAATATTTTGGAAATAGATGGCGTGACGCTGTTTTACGGCTTGTTCTTCGCCTTCCTGTAACAGCCGTTCCAGTAAATATTCCCGGATGGTGCTTAATATTTTGTAACGGAGGCCGCCTTCAGTTTGCTTTAGCGACTGGATAAGACTTTTTTCGGCTAAAGTTTCCAGGCTAACATTAGTCATTACCTCTGGTATATCAGCATAACAGACCACCTGAGCCGAGGCAGCATCAAAACTACCAACAAAAATCGCCAGACGGGCCAGTATCTTTTTCTCGGCTGGTTCAAGGAGTTCGTAACTCCACTCAATGGCGTTACGCAGGGTTTTTTGACGCTCTGGTAAGTTATGCGCCCCGCCAGTCAATAATTTAAGTCGGTTGCTAAGACGGGCCAGTAACATTTTGGGAGTCAGGATTTTAATCCGGGCTGCCGCTAGTTCCATCGCCAGGGGTAAACCATCTAGCCGCAAACAAATTTCAGCGATTATGGGGCCGTTCTCAGCACCCAACTCAAAAGTAGCGTTAACCAGTTGGGCTTGCTGCACAAATAATTGGACAGCCGAATATTCAGAAAAGTTGTGGATTGAACCAAGGTTCTCCAGGTCGGGTAAATCCAGGGGCGGCACTACCAGCACCCGTTCGTTCACCAACCGTAGAGCTTCCCGACTGGTTACAATTATTTTTAGTTTGGTGGTTGCTTCAAGTAGCTCGGCTATCAGGGAGGTAGCACCTGTTAGCTGCTCAAAATTATCGAGCAGTAAAAGCAGTTGTTTTTCTTGCAGGAAATCCGCAAGATTTTTAATTGGACTCAGCCCAGGATTCTCTTTAACACCCAACACCCCCGCTATGGTACTAATTACCAACGTAGGGTCGCTTATCGAGGCAAGATGAACTATAAAACACCCATCGCTAAACTCATTTCCGCCCGCAATAACTAGCTGCTCCCCCAGCCGGGTCTTGCCCACGCCACCCGGCCCTGACAGGGTTAGTAAGCGGGTTTGTGAGTCATTTAAATAGCCAACAGCTTCCGCTAGTTCTCGCTCACGCCCAACAAACCCATTAATGCGGGCTGGTAGATTATTGGGTACTCTTAAAAAACGGTCAGCAATATTTTGCATCCATTTTTCACTTCTTAATACATAATAAACCAATAATAACAAAACTTAATAAGCATGCTGTTAAATAAGTAATCTTTAACCATTTTTAATTCTGAACGTGAGCAAATAAGCTTCTTCTTATTCTGATAATCCTGCGCGGCCCAAACCGATAAAAAATTATCGGAATAAGAACAGTGTTAGTACCTATTACTCAAAATCACAGCTTTTGTTAACGGTTACAGCAGCCTTCATAAGTAAGAAATTCGCTATGTTATCGAACCCAACTACGCTACTTTTACTAAATGCCTGCACTCTTTCGAGGTTGTTCCTCTTTTTAACAATAGCACACAAGAGAGAAACTATCATTACAAAAATATTACTTTTGTATTACGGTATTAAAATTTTTTCCTCACAATGCTTGAAGTTATAATATTCTACGAGCCGCTAAATCAAATTGTTTTGGCTATAACTAAGTTATATTAATATAACCCAAAAGTACCAGGGATTTAGTAGCCCGATTTTGCTATAGTCTAATTTTGAAATTTAATATAATATTAATAATACTAAAGTGCCTCATACTCTTCTTTTTTAGACCCCAGGTTGTTTCCTTAAATTTAGCGTTAATGAAACCATAAATAGCTCATGCGCTGGTACACCTTCATCACACAGGAAGGTTAGCAATGTGATGTGGGTAAACAGGTGGTTCCAGAGCGAAATTTCCCGATGATTTTCGGCATCAAATATATATAGAAATGCTGAACATTTACGCGGTATGTATATGTTCATTTATGGGTAGTTGCGAATAGCTGGGAGAGCTTTAAATGACAAAATCCAGGCACAGGTTATTAACCGGGTTAGTCTTAACCTTGCTTCTTTCATTGTTACTGGCGGGCTGTAACGATGCCCCCACCCCCAAGAAAACGCTTGAATATAACCCTGCTGAGGTTGTCTTCAGTGTTAACGACCACGCTAAACTTGACGAGGTATTGTCAAGTTATAACCTTGAACTGAGCGGCGCGCTGTTGGTTCCCAATAGCTATGTAGGGGAAACACGGGGGGAAGATGCTCGCCAGCTTTCCTACCGAATGCGCCAGGACAGCCGGGTCGAAAACGCCGACCCCAATCTTATTCTTAAAGCCAATCCCACCAATTTTGGGTTGGATGGTTCCAATTTCAGTTTTGATGCAAGCTCGGTTATTAACGGTACTAGCCAATCTTCGGATAGTGGTTATACTACCGCCCAAACCCAATGGGCCTGGCAGAAGATAAACCTTTCGGCTATCCAACCAATCAACAAGGGAGCGGGGGTTACGGTTGCCGTGCTGGATACGGGGGTCAATTATAATCACCAGGATTTAAAAGGCCATGTTCTCACCGGCTACGATGCAATTACCGGAGCGGCAAACGGTAATGATGTTAACGGTCATGGCACGTTCGTCGCCGGGGTCATCTTGCAAATTGCCCCACAAGTTACCATCTTACCAGTGCGAGTATTGGACGCAAGCGGTAATGGCACTCTATCCTCGGTAGTTAACGGGTTGCAATATGCCGTCAACCAACACGCCGCTATTGCTAACCTTAGTTTCTCCTCCGCTACCGATAGCAATTGGTTACATAATGCCGTGCAGAACGCGCGGTCAAATGGTATGACGGTGGTTGACTCTGCTGGAAACGAGGGTGTATCTGATTATTATTATCCCGCCGCTTATTCCGAAACTATTGGGGTCTCGGCTACCGACCAAAGCGATTACCGGGCAGATTTTGCCAACTATTCCAGCTATATCCAGTTAAGCGCGCCAGGGGTAACTATTTATAGTATGTATTATCAAGGTGGCTATGGCTGGGCGAACGGTACCAGTTTTTCAACCCCGATAGTAGTGGGTGGCTTGGCCCTTATGAAGTCTTTACACCCTGATTACACCCCTGATAAGCTAAAAAGAAGTATAAAGAACGCTATTGATAAGTTTCCCAGCGACTGTAGCTGTAGTGGTATGGGTATAGGGCGGCTCAATCTTGCAAAAGTGAGATAAGTAGCCAACCGTTTCAGAGGGGAAAAGAAGCAATGAACCGTAAATTCATTTTTGCAACGCTGGCTTTGATCTTGTTTCACCTTTTGGTTGGAGTTTGCGGGTTTGTCAGTCTGCCGGAAGCCAAAGCGGCGGGACATTCTAACCAGTTAGTTTTTAGACTAGCCGACCCGCACAATCTGAATGAGATTCTGACCAAGTATAATCTAAAAAATTGGGCCAAAATTGCTGATAACTATATCCGAGTAGATGTTCCCAGCGGCACAGACACTGCGGCTCTATCAACTTCAATGAGTTTAGACACAAAAATTATGGCAGTTTCGCAAAACAAAACGGTTAGTTTTCTGGAAGCATCCAATCGTTTCCATTTTGACTTTTCCCAACTGGGTGGTGCTCCCAGCCCCGCCACATTGGCGACCCAATGGGCTTGGAGTAAAACCAAACTGAACGTTGCTCAAAATAGCACTACTGGGCGGGGAATAAAAGTAGCGGTGCTGGATACCGGGGTTAAATCCAATCATCCCCTGCTGGCAGGTAAAGTAATCGCAGGTTTTGATGCGATTAACGGGGTAATGGATGGCTCTGATGTTAACGGGCACGGCACGTTTGTGGCGGGGATTATTGCTCAGGTTGCCCCGGACGCTCAGATTATCCCGGTACGAGTGCTGGATGCCGATGGAACTGGAACCCTGGATAATGTGCTAACTGGCTTTAGATTTGCCCTCAACAGTGGTGCTAAGGTTATCAATCTAAGTTTTAGCACCACTGATGATTTAAAACCACTACACGACATCATTATTGAGGCTAGTAATAAAGGAATAGTGGTGGTGGCGGCTTCAGGTAATGATGCCACCAACCAACCTTATTACCCCGCCGCTTATAACGAACTGGTGGCGGTTTCGGCCACTGACAAGAATGATTACCGGGCTAGTTTTGCCAATTTTGGTAATTATATTGAGCTTAGTAGCCCAGGGGTTGATATTTATAGTGCCTGGCTTGATGGTGGTTACGCTATAGGCAGTGGCACCAGTTTTTCGACCCCAATTCTCGCCGGAGCGGGGGCAATGGTATTACAGAAAAATCCGGGATTTTCTTTAAATAAAACTAAGCAAGCTTTGGAAAAAGCTGTAACCAAATTTGCCCCAGGCTGTGATTGCAAGGGAATGGGGAAAGGGCGGTTGGATTTTTCACTTATAAAATAGTCGCGTCATCGAACTAACAACGTTTAAGAAAGGACATTGTTATGAAAGTCAAAAAATTGAAAACGAAATTTAGGCAAGGATTATTGGTACTGGCGGTGGTTATCGCAGGTTTAACCGCTAGTCCGATTTCTAATACGGGGGACAATACCAGCATTAGCCTCCAACAGCATTCTGCCGGAGAGGTGGTGGCTGGTAGTAATTTTGGGATGGATGTTCTTGTACCTCCGCCTCCGCCGACCCCCAGTTATAGCTAATTGAGACGCTGGCAAAAGCGGGGAGATTTTTTAGATACCGTGTTAGTTGTCAAGGATTGAATACGGAAGAAAATAACGCATCCTTAGAGATGCTGATGGGATTAGGAATAAAATTAATCAGCAAGTCTTTTTTCTAGTAGCTGCATAATAGCTAACTCTTTTGGGGATAACTTCTCGGCGGTTCCCTGGAGGTTATCCTCTATCATATCCTTGAAAGTTTCAAACAAGCTTCCGTCCATATAAGCATTTATTACTTCAGGATGGACATAACACTTGCGGCAAATCGCTGGAGTATTACCTAACTTGGTAGCTACTTCTTTGATTGCCGTTACCACATTCCTTTTGGCTTCTGTAACAGTCTCGGCTGGCCCAATCGCTTCCAGAGAAAGGGCGGCCAGTATAGTACCTGCCCAGGTGCGAAAGTCTTTGGCGGTAAAACTTTGCCCGGTAATCTCTTGCAGATATTGGTTAACATCACCTGAATCTATACTATGAGGGTGGCCCTCGTCGTCCAAATATTGAAATAATTCATGCCCAGGCAAATCTCGACAGCGTTTCACCATTCGGGCTAATCGGCGGTCTTTTAGCTCTATAACGTGATTTTTATTGCTTTTGCCCTTAAATTTGAATTTAATGGTTGTGCCGGAAATATCCACATGCCGATTACGCAAGGTGGTTAAGCCAAAAGAGCGATTGGTACGAGCATATTCCTCATTTCCCACCCTGATAAGGGTTGTTTCCAGTAATTGCACCACAATCGCCAACACTTTTTCGCGGGGCATCCCAGAACGAGCCAAATCTTGTTGCACTCTTTGGTAAATAACTGGTAAAACGTCGCCGAAAGCCCACATCCTGCCATATTTGGTTTCATCGCGAGTTTCGCGCCATTTTTTATGGTAACGATATTGTTTCCGCCCTTTTGCGTCACGGGCCGTAGCTTGTAAATGTCCGTTTGGGATAAGGCAAATCCACACGTTGGTATAAACAGGGGGGATAGCCAGGCTTTTTATTCGGCCTAACTCCTGCTCATCCTCAACCCGACTACCATTGGGCTTATAATATATAAATTGTGCATTGTGCAATTCGCGGCGAATACCGGGTTTATTATCGCTAACGTAGCGCAGCCCGGCACTTCGCGCTACCTGGGCTGGGTTTGGTTTTATCTCGGCTGTTTCAAGTTGTAACATTGTTATTACCTCAGTTTACCAATTATCAAGAATTATGCCACTATAGAATCCTATAAACCTGAAGGCTGCTCTCTTTGGAAAAATAAACTACCAAAAAAAAGAATACAGTCCTAATGACCACTTTGAGTAGGTTTCCATTTTAGTCCCTTGCGGGCCGGGCCAAAGTGGTAAAGGAGGGCCAGAATTATTATCTGGAGAAGTATAGGTATTACATATGAGGATGATTGATGGTGGAATCTTAACCTAGCACCAAACTCAAGGGCCAGTTGGCTCGAGCCCTCACCCAACCCGCAAGCTGGCTTCTCTTTTTCAAAGGTAGAGGGAGTAAAGCACGCCCTTCGCCCAACACCTACTGTAAAATTGAACTAGAAAGGAGGAATATACCCTCTATTCTTTACTTCCGAAATATCCTGTCCATCCTTGTTAATAAAAATTTGGGCAGGCACGGGGACCTGCCCCTACAAATTTTCCCCGATTTTGGATTTTAACCAGGAACTAATAACCAATAACTTTTTTTACCGACAACTGACAACCGCCTATATTTCCGGCAATTCCCAATTATAAAGTTTCTTGAAAACCAGGGCAGCGGTGCGAGCTCGCACAAAGGCCCAACTTTCATCATACTCGGCCTTCATGTCGGAATAACGGGTCAGACCACTGCTCAACTGCGTCTTCACGTCCGACCACTCGCTATGCAACGAATCCAGTAAGTGGCGGGGCTTCACTAGCCGAATAGGGCTATCCTCGCTTACCGAGAGTTCCTCCTGCCACTCGTCGGCATTGGGCACGCGGGCGGTAAAAATGTGCAGGGTGCGGCTGGACATATTCGGCCCTTCTTCCTCGGTACGCTGGTCGTCCATAAAAGTACAATGAACCATCATCACATAGCGGCTGATTTCAATCTCAACCTCATATTCAGCCAGAAAGTTTTGTTTGAGGCTGGTTTCAAAGACCTCTAGGTCAAGAATATCGCCGGGAAGACGCACTTCGGGTAATTTGTAACGCTGGCTGTAGGGCTCGCTGTGCGCCACCAGTTTAGCCCCTACAAAGGCTACCACCAGCAAATTTATCCCATCTGCCGAAGATTGCTCGGCGGCTCGTAACATCCCCAATTGGGAAGTTGTCACCGTCACAGGCAACAATATCCCTTCAGCTACTCCAAACCGTTGTTCAATCTCATTCGGCAATGGCTTCATGTATTACTTTCTTGTAAATTCGGTTGTCGGTGGTCAGTTGTTGGTTGTGGGAAAAGATATTAACAAGGATAAACAGGATATTTCGGAAGTAATTGTAGGAGCAGGCTCTGTCCTGCGACAAATCTGTCGGATGACGGAGCATCCTCCTACAAATTCTTACTCCTGTTTTCCTCATCCTTGATTTTTCATCCTTCATCCTTCCCTAAATCACGTTTCGTTCTTTGTTGAACTTACCCGCCCGGAAGCGTTCGATACTGAGTTCGGCGACATCCAGGCTGGTGCTTGCGCCGTCCAGAATCATTTCGGCAATGGCCCGCCCGATTGCCGGACTTTGCATATAGCCGTGCCCGCTAAACCCGGTTGCCAGATAAAAATTATCCAGTTCTGGCACTTTCCCGACGATGCCGTTATGGTCGGGGGAGGTATCGTATAATCCAGCCCAGCCACTCAAAATTCCGGCTCGTTCAAAATCCGGCACGCGGTGCAGGGCATGTTCCACCACCGTATCCAGCCAGCCCCAATCCAGGGTAGTCTCAAAACCGGGCAACTGGCTCTCGTCACTCTCGCCCAACAAAAAGCCCGGCCCTTCCCGGCGAAAGTGGAAGCCATTCAGCATATCAATCACAAAAGGCACATGTCCTTGAATATCGGGGAACGGCTCGGTGAAAAAAGCTTGGCGTTTAACAGGCTCAACTGGGATAGTTACGTCCATCATTTTACCCAAAATTCCGCTCCAGGCCCCCGCACAACCAATCACAATATTAGCCGCTACCATGCCCCGGTCGGTATCTACACCTAGCAGTTTACGTCCGTCCCGATAGACCGCCTTGACCGCTGTTTCTTCCCAGATTTTCACTCCCCGCCGTTTGGCTTGTTTAGCAAAGGACTGGACTACCTCTGCCGTGTTGCCGTAGCCATCGGTTGGGCAGTAGGTTGCGCCAATAACGTCATCCACATAAAGCCAGGGCCATTTCTCGGCGACCTGCTGCGGGCTAAGGAGTTCGACGGGCGCACCCAAACTTTGTTGGAGGGCGGCATTACGCTGGAAAACGGCTAAATCTTCTGCGTCCGTCACCAGAAACAGATAGCCGCACTGTTTGAAATCCACCCCGCCCTCGTCTGGCTCTAGTTCCAGACGTTGGTGGAAGTGGCTGAAGAAATCTACCGAATACATCCCAATCCGAATGTTGGCGGGGCTGGAAAACTGCTGGCGAATCCCCCCTGCCGCTCTGGAGGTTGAGCCGCTTCCCAGCAAATTTTGCTCGATGATAATAATATCGGTACAGCCGCGTTGGGCCAAATTCCAGGCAATGCTGGTTCCCATTACCCCACCACCAATTATCACCACCTCGGCGGTTTGAATGGGCGAGAAATTAAAAGAAGCTTGAGCCATCTTTTCTCCTAGCTATTTTGTTTGAGGTTTGTCTAATCAAAGATTAGCATTTTCGGACTGGCTGGTCAAGCTCATCGCCAAAATTTTATGACTATTATGCTACATTAGCCCAACCGTACACCACTTTTGTCATTTTAAGCCAGCTCAATTGCGTTGGAGAAAAGAAACCCCAAAGGGGGTAAAAAGGGCACATTAACAAAAGGATAGTAGGAAAAAGAAGGAGAACCAACCTGTGCTATGCTAATGAGTACCTAATTCATAAACATAAACAGGAGGTACTCAATCAGCTTTTTAACCAAAGCGGGATACAGCACGGCTAAATCTACTACCACCTGACAACCAATTGAGTTAGCCAGGAAGCTGGCATTCTCTAATCCTGCCAAAATTACCAACTCGGCTAATACATCGGCCAGTTGAGGGATATTCAAAACCTGGGCTGGCTTATAATAACCGCATCCGTTTGAGGGCCAGATACATCAAGAATGCCACAAAAGCTATTAGCACTATGCAGGCCCAGAAATACCAACCAGGGTCGCCTTCTACCTGGGGGGAGTGCCCAAAGTTCATCCCAAACACACCCGTAATAAAGGTTATGGGCATAAAAATTGTGGTAATAGTCGTTAAACGCTTCATAACCTGGTTCATGTTGTTATTTACAACTGATAGATATAGGTCAGTAGCATTGCCCACCTGATCCCTTAAAGTATCCAACATATCGTAAACCCGCAAGTTATGGTCATAGATATCCCGGAAAAACAGTCGGGCCTGTTCATCAAAATATCCGTCGCTATGATCAAGTAGGGTCCGAAATACATCACGTTGAGGTGCCAGATAACGGCGCATCTCAACTAAATTGCTTTTCACCCGAAATAATTGGTCAAGTATGTTCTGTTCTGGCTTTGACACTACCTGATCTTCCATTCGATCTACTTGTTCATCATAGTCGTCAATGATTGGGAAAAAAGCAGATACCACACTATCACATAAACGATAAACCAGTGGCCCAAATCCTTTTGTAAACAATTTATCATCTTTCGTCAGAGCCTGGATAGCCGCCTTTAGGTTAGTCGAGTCTTCATCAATTGAGGTTACTAGCCAATGCTTACCGATTATCAGATGTAATTCTTCCCATTCAATCTCTTTATTAGCTTCCTCTAGCGGTCGGTGTATCACCAGGAATAAATAATTATCGTATTCATCAATTTTAGAGCGCTGGTTGCGGTTGACTATATCCTCGATTACCAAAGGATGCAATTTTAGAGTTTGCTCCAGCCACTTCAATTCAGTTTCAGTGGCGGCTTCCAGGGTAATCCACACCCTGCAATGAGGGTCAGTTTGCCCAGCCGCCTTATGAAAGGCTTCTTGAATTTCTTCTAAATTAGTTAAAGTTGACAACTGGGAATTCTCATTGGATTTATAGTAAGCTTGTAACATTTTAGCTCTTTTCCTTGTAAAAATTTCGGTTTCATGAATTTAAGCAAATGCAAATTAAAAGTAAGAGAGTGTCAAAAAGTAATTCTTTAGAACCTATCTCAGTAGAGGCAGATCTTGTGTCTGCCCAGGGCGAACACAAGGTTCGCCCCTACAAATAATCTCGACCTACTGAGATAGTCTCTTAGCGGCAAAGTTCGTCAGGTAGCTTATCACCCTTTTAAACAATCTTTGTTTGAACGGATGATCTCTTTGAGTTGATAGGTATCCGAGTCTAATGAACTCTGAGTTGGCAAATATTGTCGTTTGGCCTAAAAAGGCTTGCGCTAAACACTGGTAGTCCTGGTAAGGTTTATTTCCCAGTTGATTTTCCCGTCCAACCGTTGCCACCAGTGTCCAATTATAGTTAGATTTTGACCAGTTTGCATATTAATGCCTTCTAGAAAGCGTAGTATTATTTCAGTATACATTACTTCTAGACACTCGAACTCGTCGGTAGTCATATTAGCTTGACTTCTGAGAACTCGTTTCATAAGTTAGCAATAGCCAATCGTTTAAGTAGTAAGCGGCACATTGCCAAGTAAATAAAAGCTTCGACGGAGGTGGTCAGTCG
>Ga0209724_1001932_pt1 | contig 18239 bp, 10 predicted proteins | sample grotaG_FD_184143 | JGI IMG/M metagenome (GOLD analysis project Ga0209724, IMG submission 184143) | Glacier valley bacterial and archeal communities from Borup Fiord, Nunavut, Canada, to study Microbial Dark Matter (Phase II) -... | ecosystem: Environmental > Aquatic > Freshwater > Ice > Glacier ...
CCGAGCAGGCATAAATCTTTTATCCCCAAATCTGTAAGCACTTTCCGCTCATACATCTTTTGTAATAAAGTATTTTGATACAAATATATACAAATACCCTTCAGGTTCGGATAACTTTGTATTCAAACTCGGACTAAGATTATTTTTTTATCCTACAAGATATATTCATGGTAAAAAATCCATTATGAGGTGTTTAAATATATTTTTTCTCATTTTTTTTGTCTTCACCCAAATATTATGGGCACAGAAAGAGATAACAATCAACTATTTTAAACCTTTTCAATACCAGACGATTGCCGGTCAGCGGATTGTTAAGGCATGGTTGTCTTCAAATGAAGTTGGAAAGGATTGCTCCGTTTTCGTGGATGACAAAGAGATTCGTACCACCAAAACAGATTCCGGAACCTTTGAATTGTTTCTTCCGCTGGTTGGCAAAGCGGGGGAGATGGTAATTTACGCCGGTACAAAATCAAACAAAAAAGTACTCGTAAAACAAGTTTTCAAACCGCTGGTTTCATCTGACTGGGGATATTTTGGGAAAGGCACCGTTCATATTATTTGCTCTTCACACCAGGATATTGCCTGGATGAATACGCCCGATTCTTGCAGAACAGAGCGCATTCATGAGATTGTAATCCCTGCGTTAAATCTGATCGACAAAAATCCGGGTTTTAAATTTGAGATGGAACAGACGCTTAACCTGATGGAGGTGCTCGATGAAGTTCCCTCTGAAAAACAACGGATTATCAGCGCTTTCAAAAAAGGTCAGTTTAGTTGGGGCGCCACTTTTAATCAACCTTATGAAGGGCTCGAATCGGGTGAACAACTGGTACGCCAAACCTACCTGGGACGTAAATGGATCAAAGATAACCTACCAGGGATGGATGCCCTGGCAGCCTACAATGTTGATGTGCCTGGCAGATCGTTACAATTTCCGCAGATCCTTGAGAAAGCAGGAATAAAATACCTGTTTGTAAGCCGGATGAAAGAAGGTTTTTACAACTGGTTCAGTCCAAACGGTTCTAAAATACTTACCTACAGTCCCGGAAATTATGGATGGTCTTTACTGGTATATAAATACTTTGAAGAAGATGCGGTGACGGCATTGCAGAAATTGAATCTCGTCATGCAAAACTGGAATGAGTACTACGCCAGCCACAATATCCCGCCGCAATACGCAATTGTAATCAGCACCGATGCGGGAGGTCCCAAAGATTACACCAAACTGATTAATGAATGGAATGAGATTGCAAAAAGTTCCGGTTCTGATATCCCGCTGTTACAACATTCTACAGCTGAAGAATTTCTCGGAAAGGTTGATGTACCTGAAGCAAATTTTGATTCCATTTCGGGTGAAAGGCCGGACCTCTGGCTGTATATTCACGGACCAGCCCATTACGAGGCGATTAAAGCTAAAAAAGCCGGGGCTGTCAGTTTGCCGGCAGCCGAAATATTTTCTTCGGTCAACGGAATGGTGAAAAGTAATATGACCGGTTATCCGGCTGATGAATTGAGTAAAGGGTGGATGAAATCAATTTATCCCGATCACGGATGGGGTGGAAAGCATGGTGAAATCACAGACAGTATTTTCAGGGTTTCACTCGAAGAAGGGAATGCTACAGGAGAGAAGGTTCTGAATGAATCTCTTAAGGAACTCTCAGCTAACGTTGATCTTAAAAATCCAAACAGTATATTGGTTTATAACGATTTGTCGTGGGAAAGAAACGGGATTGCCACCGTTGATATTTCCAATAAAAAAGGTGAAGAATGGATTGTGACGGATGCCAAAGGGAAAATCATTCCTTCGCAGGTGGTAATAAATGGTGCTCAAAAGGCCATCTCTTTTGAGGCTGTAAATATTCCCTCTATCGGATACCAGACATTTTACCTGAAGAAAGGTGTGACTCCTTCTGACCCGGCAATTAAAGCAGGCAGTAATTTCTGTGAAAATCAATTTTATGCCATTGAATTTGGGGCTGGAGGTATCACTAAACTCTTTGATAAAAATCTGAATAAAGACATCTTAAATACGACCAAATATGCTGGTGGCGATCTTCTGAGCATGGGATACAGTGGAAATGGCGCGGGAGAATTTGTTCAGGTTACCCCAACCAACATGGATGATTTTGAAACATTAAGCATGAAAATTGGGAACTGGTCATTAACCGGTAATACACCTGTTTGTGCCACTTTTGAATCTGTATACCAGCTGAAAAATTTCAAGGTCAAACAAACCGTGACAATTTATCACCATCAGAAAAAGATTGATTTTGAATATGAAATACCTGACTGGCCCGGTGAACACAACCGCCAGCTAAGGGTTGCATTCCCTTTGAATATGAATGATTCAAAGATTACCTATGATGTTCCGATGGGTGTTGTAAACATTGGCAAGGATGAATTAAACCGCTCACCCGGCGGTTGGGCATGGGGCGGAACGTACCGGCAAATGCCAAAAGAGATCAATCCACGGGAAATTGAAAACTTTATTTCTGCGAGCAATACGGCCTTCGGTCTTACGATGTCCACCAATCTGGCAGTTGCCGACTGGATTGATCCAACACGTGAATCGGTTGGTTATCCGGTTTTGCAAGGGATTTTACTCTCATCGCACAAGAGTTGTCATGGCGAGGGGAACTGGTACCACCAGAAAGGAAGCCATCATTTCAAATTGTCAATTACTTCTCATGAACCTGGTTGGGAAAACGGATATCATTTCGGAGTTGAGGGAAATCATCCGCTCTCTTCGATCATAAAGGAGAAACCACAGAAGGGGTCACTTCCTGAAGGATTGAGCTTTGCTTCAGTTTCTTCTCCATTTGTCAGGGTTACCACCCTTAAGAAAAGCGAGTCGGACAATAGCCTGATTATCCGGATGGTTGAAATGAAGGGATCTGATCAGATGATTGAACTGAAGCTGTTTGCCCCTGTTAAGGGCCTTCTGAAAACCAATCTGATTGAAGATGAGGGACAAGATATGGGTCAAAGCGGAAAGATTCTAAACCTGAACATTGGCAGGAACTCAATTGAAACATTCAGACTAAAACTTTAACTTAAATCATTGATCATGAAGAAACAGGCATTACTGATACTTTTATTCATGTGTTTTTCACAGGTTGAATATGCACAGGTGTCCAATGGCGTATTAAAATGTGGGAATGAAACATTTAAATTGTTACGGAAAGTTTCCGCGTCCCCAAGTTCAAAAGGGGAACTACTTTTGTCGATAACGACCCATCAGGATCTGGGGTGGGTTGATGAGGTGGAAAAGTGTGTCATCATGCGCGATACGCTTTGGATGACACCTTACCTGAAAAGGTTAAAGGAAGATCCGGAATTTAAGATGGATATTGAACAGACCTCCATAATAGTTGAGTATCTGAACAGGCATCCTGAAAAAAAAGGAGAAATACAGAAAGGACTTGACGATGGTCGTATTCTAATTGGTGCAACCTATACCCAGCCCTACGAAGAAATGTTCAGCGGCGAGTCTTTGATCAGGCAGTTATACCTGGGAAAAAAATGGCTGACAAATAATTTTAACGGTTATAAATCGGATACCTATTATAATTCGGATGTACCGGGGCGAACCCTGCAAATGTCCCAGATCCTTGCGAAATCAGGCGTAAGGAATATGTTTGTCAGTCGTCACGAGAAAGGGATTTTTAATTGGTATAGTCCGGATAGTTCAAAAGTTACCATGTTTTCATCAGGGCATTACATCGAATTCTACCAGATTTTAGGTTTAGAGAACGAAGCCGCAATAGCCAAAATGGCCGACGAAGTGCTTTTTTGGGACAATTACTATGATGAAAATTCAAAGAAAGTTGTCATACCGGTATTATTGAACTACGAATTTATCTGGGATCAGAAACCTGTTAAAAATTGCGATCCGTTTATTAATCTTTGGAATAGTATACGGTATATTGAGAATGAAAACGGCGAGAAATTGAAAGTCAGTTTGCCTCCTTTCAGGTACGGGAACCTGAATAGTTGCTTAAATGCGATTCGGGAAAATTCAACAAAAATTAAAAATATTTCAGGAGAGCGCCCCGCAGTGTGGTTATACATACACGGTCCTTCACACCATTTTGCAATTTCTGCCAGCCGTGAGGCAGATATACTGCTTCCGGATGCAGAGAAATTTGCAGCTATTAACGGACTCATCGAAGGGAATTTCAGAAATTATGATGTGAATAAATTGAGTGAAGCATGGCAGGCTAAAATTTATCCCGATCATGGCTGGGGAGGCAAAGGAGGGGAAATCACCGACCGGCTTTTCCTGAGTAAATTTGTCAAAGCCCGAAACGATGCCTCCGGATTATTATCAGATGCCCTTCAGCGTATTTCCTCTAAAATTGACTTTAAAAGTGCAGGAGTTCCGTTGGTTGTATTTAACGGATTGAACTGGAAACGAAATGACCCGGTGAACTTCCAGTGTAACTTCAACGAAGGCGAAGCATTTGGGATTAACTTGTTTGAATCCGAAAAGATTGAGGTAGACAACCAGTTGAGCCACCTGCAATATTTTGGCGATGGCTCTATAAAATCATGCACAGTTTCGTTCATCGCTTCTGATATCCCTTCTATTGGCTATAGCACATTCTATGTGAAGCCCGTAAAAACTACTGCAAATCCGAAAACGTCCACTTTTAAACCAGATTTTGAAAACCGTTTTTTTTCGATTCGTTTTGGGAAAGGGGGTATCGATAAATTATTTGATAAGACGCTCGGTAAAGATGTGATCGATGCATCAAAATTTACCTTGGGTGAGGTCTTCACAATGCAGTCTGTGGGAAATGGTGCCGGTGAATTTTCGGATATTCAGCAACCTACAATGGAGGGTTTTGATAAGACCGGGAATTACAGTACAAAATGGGAAAAAGTTGCCGATGGACCGGTATTTACGTCATTTAAATTCCGTCAGCCTGTTCGCTATGCTGTCGTAGAAGAGACCATCATCATCTACCATCAAATAAAACGGATCGATTTTGAAATTGATATTAAAAACTGGCAAGGCATTCTCTACCGCGAATTCAGGGCCGCTTTCCCTTTAAATATGAGTTCACCCAAAATTACTTATGAAGTGCCTATGGGAGTTGTTGAAATTGGAAAAGATGAACTAAAAGGCCCGGCTGGCAACATTTACAATACAGATTGTCAGTTGATACATCCGCGCACATTGGTTGACTGGGTGAATGCCTCCGATGGTCAGTTCGGGGCAACAATCAGTTCCAGCGTTATTGCATTCGATTATCTTGATCCCACACCCAATCCGGCCTCCACAACTTTATTGCAACCGATCCTTATGGCTTCAAGAAAAAGTTGTCATGGTGAAGGCAATGATTATCTGCAACTAGGTGATCACCATTTCTCATTTTCATTATTTGTTCAGGAACCTGGTTGGAAAAACGGATTTCACGATGGGAAGCAGGGGCAAAATAAGTTATATACGGTCCTTGATCCAATCCGGGGCCAAGACAAGACCATTGAGGAAAAGAAAAGTTTTATAACGGATAAAGGTAACTTAACAGTTATTTCGGCAGTGAAGAAATGTGATGATGATAATGGTCTGGTAATACGTGTAGTTGAAATGGAGGGAAAAGATCAAAAGATCAATCTTGAGTTATTTACTCCGGTTAAATCAATTTCAAAAACCAATCTCATCGAAGAAGAGGAACAAGAAACTGGTCAGAATGGAAAGGTTTTAGACCTGAACATCGGGAAGAACTCAATTGAAACATTCAAATTAAAACTATAGATCAGCTATTTAATAAATCATCGCAAAAATGAATGAACTTAAGGACGAACTAAAGAAGTACAGAGACTATTTCAGTAAAGAACTTCATGAAGATATTCTTCCCTACTGGATGAAATATGGTGTCGAAAAGAATGGTTATGGATTCTACGGAGCAGTAGATTTGGATGGAAATCCCGTGTTAAGTGCCAATAAAACAAGCGTTTTGAATGCCCGGATTTTATGGACTTTTTCGGCTGCTACAATGCTCGATGGAAATCAGGAATATGCATCCATAGCCGACAAAGCTTATAAAGTGGTTACCGAAGATTTTGAAGATAAGGAGTATGGTGGTTATTACATGGAATTGTCTTCGGATAATCAAGTCGCCAACGATATTAAACACACATATGCCCAGGCTTTTGTGATTTATGCGCTTTGCAAATACTATGAGTTCAGGCCGTTTGAACCGGTGATGCAGAAGATTCAGTCACTTTTCACGTTATTGGAGGAAAAGACCAAAGATCCTGAAAATATTGGCTATCGCGAATCGTTTACGCGCGACTGGAAAATCTATGGCGAGAACCGTATGGCCGACAACAACGAACCCAAATCGATGAATACCCACCTCCATGTATTGGAAGCATGGGCAGCACTCTATAAAGTGTGGAAAGATCCAAAAGTGGAGTTACGACTGACCGAACTGATGAACCTGTTCCTCGATAAAATCATCCGGGAAGATGGTCATTTCGGCATTTTTTTCGACGAAGCGTTTAATGAGGTGGAATCATCAAAAGGGATCTGCTCATTTGGACACGATATTGAAGGTTCATGGTTGTTGTGGGAAGCGGCTGAAATACTTGGAAACAAAGATATTCTGGATCGGATGCACCCGGTTGCCCTGAAAATGGTCGATCATATTGAACGGGTGGCCGTTGATAAAGATGGCGGGTTGTTTTTAGAATCAACCCGGTTTGGAAGTCATGTAAAAACCAATAAACATTGGTGGCAGCAGGCCGAAACGCTGGTTGGATTTATGAATGCTTTCGGATTGACAGGCGATGCAAAGTATTGGGGGACTGTAAAGCTAAGCTGGAATTTTATTGATACCTGCCTGATTGACCATGAAAGAGGGGAGTGGTTTACCAAATTGAACCGTATGGGCGTTCCTTACCTGGTTGAACCGGCTGATGATCCTTCGCCTTACTATCGCAATGACTGGAAAATTGATCCGTGGAAATGTCCCTATCACAACGGAAGATCAATGATGGAGATGATGAAGCGGATTGATTTAATTCTGAATACTAAATAAAATGAATAAAGTTCTTTTAAAATGCACTTTTGCCGCTGCTTTGGGTGGTCTGCTGTTTGGCTACGACACTGTAATTATTAATGGTGCGATGCTTGATCTTGTAAAGTACTTTCAGTTGTCTCCGGCATTACAAGGCTGGACGGTGAGTTCAGCTTTGATCGGATGTATTATAGGCACCATCGTGATCGGTAAACCCGGGGATATCTATGGTTCAAAGCGGTTGCTGCAACTATTGGCAATTTTATTTCTGGCTTCATCGGTGGGATGTGGACTGGCAACCCATATCAGTGTCTTTATTCTGTTCCGGTTTATTGGCGGACTGGCGATCGGCGGCGCGTCAGTGCTTTGTCCGGTTTATATCTCCGAGATTTCGCCACCCAAACACAGGGGAGTATTGGCAGGCACCTTTCAGCTGGCGATTGTGACAGGGATTTTATTGTCATTAATATCCAATTACTTGTTGCTGAATATTGGTGATCAGAACTGGCGCTGGATGCTTTTTAGCGGTGCCTTTCCTGCCGTTGCCTTTTTCCTGATGCTTTTGGTGATCCGGACGAGCCCCCGCTGGCTGGTGAAAATGGGGCGCATCGCCGAAGCAAAGAAAAATATTGAAGATTTATCATCCCATGAAATCGATACGGAGCAGACGATTCTTGATATTCAGGAATCTATCAATATTGAGAATGCGGGTGCAAGAATAAACCTGTTTAAGAAGCCATACCGAAAAATAACCTTTATCGGAATATTTGTAGGTATCTTTAGTCAGCTAACCGGAATTGGAGTCGTATTCTATTATTCTTCCCAGATATTCAGCATTGCCGGTTTTTCGAGTGATTCATCAATGATCCAAAGTGTAATTTTAGGCGTTACCAATCTTATCTTTACCCTTGTTGCGATGACGATCATTGACAAGGTAGGAAGGAAAAAACTATTGTTATTTGGCCAATTGGGAATGGTAGTCGTTCTTGGTCTTTTTGCCTACGGTTTGCTCACAGGAGATATTCGTGGTTATTGGCTGGTGGGATTACTGGTAGCCTATATTGCTTTTTTTGCAGCATCACAAGGAGTTGTTATCTGGGTATTACTGTCCGAAATGTTTCCAAATGTGATCAGGTCAAGAGGAGCCTCGATTGGATCATTTGCGAATTGGGTAGTAAGTGCTTCTCTTAATTTTCTCTTCCCAATTGTAATTGGATTTTTTGGGGTAACACAGGCTGCACAACAAAAGGGGATGAGCTATGCTTTTATCTTTTTAGCGATAACCACCTTCATCGGGTTTGTTTATTTGAAGAAATACATCATCGAAACAAAAGGAAAAACGCTCGAGCAAATCGAAAAAGACGTGCTTTATTAAAGGTTAATTTCAAAGTACTGAAGCAACGATAGTTTGTGATAGACATCATTAATGCATTAACCAATTCAAAATTAACACATTTACCATCAATAAAAAATGACGCCACGGGATAGAATTCTTACGATTCTCAAAGGAGAGCAACCCGATCAGGTTCCCTGGTTCGGCGATCTTGATTACTGGGCAAATTCATTGATAACACGTGGACTAAAACCAAAGGAATTTATTAAATCGGATGACTATATTCAATGGCATCGCGAATTAGGAGTTGGCTTTTATCTTCAGGGGTATTTCCCTTACAAACAGGTCTATGAAAAATGCGAAGTAAGGGAATGGAATGAGGGGCATAAACGGTATAAGGAAATAATTACACCTCTTGGCTCGGTTCGCGAATGTTGGGAGTATATCCCAACCTCTTTTTCGGAAGGGCCCGTTGAGCATTTTATGAAATCGGAAGAAGACATTCCCGTGATGAACTTCATTTATGAAAACTGCAGGTTTGAAGCTGACTATGATTTTGCCAGTCAACGACGGAAACAGGTTGGAGATCAGGGTATCGTTTTATGCTATTTACCGAAGAGCCCCTTTATGCACCTTTTAGCGCTTGAAGCCGGTGTCGTATCAGTTACAATGGCAGCTTTGACTACGCCGGTCGAATTTCAGGATCTGCTTGAAACGATGAAAAAAGCATTTGATCAGGCGGCACAGATCGCGGTTGATAGTCCTGCTGAAGTATTAATGATCCCAGAAAATCTATCATCTGAAATGGTAGGTCCCGACCTTTTTGAACTTTATATGTATGACTATCAGAAAGAATGGACAAGCAAAATCAGGGATGCCGGAAAATACTCCTTTATCCATATTGATGGAACGTTGGGTGGATTATTAAAGCAGGAAGCATCAGTTGGGTTTTCGGTACTTGAGGCACTGACACCATATCCGGTAGGTGATTTAAAATTTGAAGATCTTGCAGATTTTGTGGGAGACTCAAAAAGTATCATCTGGGGCGGAATCCCGGGAGTTTATTTTACCGATTGTGTAAGTGATGAGGAATTCGAAAGGCACGTAAAACATGTGCTTTCGGTTATGGTAAAAGAACCACGATATGTGCTTGGCGTAGCTGATCAGGTGCCTCCCAATGGTCTTGAAAGTAGGATCAGGCGCGTTGGAGAACTGGTTGACGAGTTTGGGAAATATTAAGATAGTTTAATTACAATAATTCAATTGCTATGAACGGATACGAAAGAATAATCGCGGCATTAAGAGGCGAAAAAACAGACAAAGTTCCCGTGATGCTCCATAATTTTATGATGGCTGCCAGGGAACATGGAGTTACAATGGAGCAATACCGTAATGATCCTAAACTGATCGCGGAATGCTTTATAGCTTCTGTTGACAAATATAAGTTTGACGGAATTCTGGTTGATATCGACACGGTTACGCTAGCCGGTGCTGTCGGTGTACCGGTTGATTTTCCCTCGGATGATCCTGCACGGACCCACATTGGGAATCTGGAAAATCTGGAGGATCTGGTGAATCTGAAACCGCCAAAAGTTGGGGATTACAAGTACATTCAGATCTGGCTTGAATCGGTTAGACTGTTAAAGGAGTACTACAAAGATGAAATCTATATCCGTGGCAATTGTGACCAGGCTCCTTTCTCGCTCGCAAGCATGATGCGCGGGGCTCAAAACTGGATGCTCGATTTAATGATGGGATCAGATGAGCAGCTCCAATCAATACTTGAGTATTGTACCGATGCCAGTTCACAGTTTATTAAACTAATGGCACAAACCGGTTGTGATATGGTATCGAATGGTGACAGTCCGGCCGGACCTGAAATGATCTCGCCTGAAATGTATCTGCAATATGCGTTGCCTTACGAGAAGAAAATTGTGGAAGTCGCCCATAAGGCCGGTGTCACATATACTTTACATATTTGTGGCAATACCGATGTTATCCTGGAGCATATGCTATTAACCGGGGCCGACGCATTTGAACTGGATTATAAAACAGATATTTCCAGGATATACGATACGATCCGAAATAAGACAACATTGATTGGGAATATTGATCCAAGCGGTGTTTTGGCCTTAGGCACCGCAGGTTCTGTCAGGGAAAAGACGCTTGAATTATTGACGGCTTATCAACATTCAAACCGGTTTATCCTCAATGCCGGTTGTGCGATTCCTCCCGTTACACCTTCGGAGAACCTGAAAATGATGATAGATACCGCAAGAAATTTCCGATAAGAAATGTATTTTTTTGAATGGTTAAAGATGAATGATATGATGAACAAAAGGCTTTTTACAATTATTCCAGGAATAATATTGCTAATGCTGCTGAATACTTCCCTATCGTATGCAGAGGATATTCCAGGGAAAAAATCCAAAACAGCTTTGGTAAAGTCGTTTCCGGATTCGCTCGGATGCATTGTTCAGCCATTCTACCGTCATCGCCCCGATGGGAAACCTGGAAGGGCAATTATTTTAAATTTTAAGGGTCCGAAGTTTTCCGGAAAAGGAACCATTGAACTTGAATGTTCCGGAGAAAAGGAAATTATACAATTGAATGAAAATGTGGGCATTGATCATTATCCAGTTTTACTTCCCCCTGGTGCAGGCGTAAAATCCGGATGCGAGGTAAAAATAACGCTTCGGAGCGATAGGCGCGAGATTTCCGGTACTTTTACGGTCCCTGAAAAGCGGCAGTGGTCGGTTTATATTTATCCTCATTCACATGTTGATATTGGCTATACCAATACGCAGGCCAATGTTGAAATCATCCATAAAAGGAATTTAATTAACGGCATAGAACTCGCAAAAAAGACGGCCGGTTATCCCAAAGATGCTCGTTACCTGTGGAATCCTGAAGTTTTATGGCCGGTTGAAAGATATTTGAAGACAGCAACACTTGAGGAAAGAGAGATTATAATTGATGCTGTCCGAAAGGGGTATCTTCACCTGGATGCCGGGTACATTCATACCAATACAAGCTCCTCGGCTGATGAAGAATTTTTTGAGTTTTTCAGGCATAGTACGGAGATGGAGAAACTAACCGGGAGGAAAATTGAGACATTGGTTCAGGTAGATATTCCCGGAATGTCGTGGGGAGTCGTTCCTGTTGCAGCTAAACTGGGAATAAAGTACTGCTTTGCAATGAATAACGGATCTGACCGGGTCGGACTCTCTACTGACCTCAGTTTTCAACCATTCTGGTGGCTTGGGCAGGATGAAAAATCAAAAATCTTATTTCTTCAACCAGGGAGTTATACGCCGGGAGCGCATGCAAAGGGGTTCGCTTATTGGCCGTTGATGGCTGGTCAAACGGATCCGTCCAAATTAATTCAAATTGTGACGACTGATCATCCGCGCGATCATTTCATTGATAAATACCTGGCTGATAAATTACCAGAATTGGAAAAATCAGACTATTATCCGTACGATATTTTTGCGATGTCGTGGGCAATGGCCGACAATACTCCAATTGATGCCGATTTGCCGGAAGCCGTTAAAAGTTGGAATGAAGATTATGCTTTTCCCCATTTAATTATTGCCAGCGCAACTGAGATCATGCGTACTTTTGAAGAAAAATACGGAAATCAGTTACCGGTTTTGAAGGGCGATTTTACAGAGTATTGGACGGACGGTCTTGGAACTGCTGCAAAACAAACAGGTATGAACCGTAACTCCAAAGAACGTCTTATCCAGACAGAAACACTTTGGACGATGCTTCATCCCGGTGAGGCTGCACCGCGCTCAGAGTTTGATGAAGCCTGGCGAAACGTGATCATGGGAACCGAGCACACATGGTGTTATATGGATCCATCGAAACAGCCGATTACGAATGACATTCTGAGAGTTAAATTTGGTTTTTTCCAACAGGCTGAAGACCGGAGCAAATCTTTGTTAACCTCCACCTTATTAGCTGCTACGGATAGCAGTAGTTCAATTGTAGGAGTATTTAATACTCTTTCCTGGGTGCGCGGTGGCTTAGTCACTGTATCTGGCGGGCAAAGCAAAGTATATAATAGTGTTTGTGATGATAAAGGGAAAACTATTCTTTCTCAAAGACTTTCAACTGGTGAGCTGGTTTTTACAGCAAGTGATATCCCGGCTTTGGGATCGAAAAATTATTTTTTGAAGAAGAAAAAAATAAAGACAGTTGGCCAGCTTGCACAGGGCAATACACTCGATAATGGCATTGTCAGGATTACGATTGATCCGCAAACAGGTGATATTTCAAGTTTAAAAAATGAAGCTTATGAATTTGTTGATCATCAGGCCACATGCGCACTCAACAGCTTCCGATACCTGCATGGTGATGATAGCCCGGAAAAAGCTTCCGGGACACGAAATGTGAAAATTTCAATTAAGGAAAATGGTCCGTTGGTGGCTACACTTCTGGTAACGTCCGATGCTGAAGGATGCAATAGTCATTCGCATGAGATTACCATCATTGCCGGGCAGCCACAGATTGAAATCAAAAATATAGTTGATAAGCAAGCAATTCTAAAAAAGGAAGGGATTCACTTTGGATTTGCGTTTAATATCCCGGAGCCAACAACCAGGGTTGATATTCCATGGGGAATTATGGAACTTGAAAAAGATCAGCTTTCTGCCGCCAACCGGAATTGGATTGCTTTTCAGCGATGGCTCGACATTTCAAATAGTGAGCGGGGCATTACCTGGTGTTCTTTGGACGCACCGGTTTTTGAAACAGGCGACATGACTGCCAATATTTTAGGTGCAGCCACCAATTCTCCTAAATGGATTCGAGAAATCAAGCCGAGTGCGACTATTTATTCATGGGCATTGAACAACCATTGGCATACTAATTTCCCTTTTAGCCAGGAAGGAAAGATTCAATTCCGGTACAGGATTCTTCCGCATAACACAAAATATGACGCAGCATCTGCCAATCGTTTTGGACTCGAACAGGCACAGCCGCTCATTGCTGCTTCCCTTAAAACTGATTTTAAAGAAAAACCATTTTTTGAAATCATGGGAAGTCCTGACGTTATTGTATCCATCTTTAAAACAAATAATGATGGGAAAGCTCTCCAGTTACGACTCCGTTCTGTATCCCACAAAGATGAATTAGTAAAACTCAATTGGCTTGATCGCAAACCATTATCGATGTATATCAGCAATACAGGTGTTGTATCAGGCAAAGTAAAAGTTCACGAGGATATTTTGGTCCCGGCGATGGGTTTTGTAACACTTGATATTGTTTGGTGAGTTTATATGTGCATTTTTCTTTAAATATTCAAGGTCGATTTTTAAACTATCATAAAATGAAGACATTCAGTTCGATTTCATTTAAAGTTCGTTTCCTTTTCATTTCAGCTGGCATTTTGTTCAGTTGCGCTTTAACAGTTGTGGGCCAATTGGATGCTTCGCCAAAGAGCGGTGATTATTCTTACTTCAAATGGGGAACCATCAGTGTTATCCCATCCTCTCATCAGGACATCGCATGGATGGATAGTATCGGTAAGTGCATCGAGTTTCGTGATGTACAAATGATAACACCTGTTTTGAAAAGACTGAAAGAGAATGCCCAGTTTAAGTTTTCAGTTGAGGATGGCTTGAGTCTCAGGGAATATCTTCAAAGACATCCCGAATCAAAAGCTGAGATACTGAAATACACCCGCGAAGGCCGCCTTGAATGGGGTGCTACCTACAAGCAACCCTACGAATCGATGTATGACGGTGAATCACTGATTCGTCAAACTTATCTCGGACGTAAATGGCTGAAAAAAACCTTACCGGGTTGCGATTTTAAAACCTACTGGAACGAGGATGTTCCCGGCCGATCATTGCAAATGGCACAGATACTTTCCAAGTCAGGTATTCCGTATATGCAGTTTAGCCGTCATCAGCCCGGAATTTACAAGTGGTTTAGTCCCGACGGTAGTTATATTACCTGCTTCACGCCGGGTCAGTATGACGAAGCGGGAATTCCTGTCCGGCAGGCAAACACAAATATTGACTCACTTTCGAAAGCATTCACAACCTTTCTGGTAGACTGGAACACCTATTTCAAAACAAGAAAAATAAATCCGGAGTTCCCGTTTCTCTATTCTCACGATTTTGCAACTCCTCCCGATTATGACGCTTTCTTTAAGGATTGGAATTCAAAATCAGCCTCTTTGAAACGACCATCCATAAAATATTCGACAGCCACAGAATGGATGGACGAAGTCACTAAAGGGAAACCAAATTTCGATAAAATATCAGGTGAACGGCCGGATGTGTGGCTTTATATACACGGACCTTCGCATCAAAGGGCACTTAAGGCATCGAGGGAAGGCTCACGGCTGCTAACTGCTGCTGAAAAGTTTGCAACATTTGATGCACTTCAAAAAGGTTCATTCGACAACTATCCGCAGGCATCTTTTACCACTGCCTGGGAAAATGCAATTTATCCTGATCATGGATGGGGTGGCAAACATGGCGATTTGACTGACCGGGCGTTCCGGACCTCTTTCGAAAAAGCACGATCCATTGCCTCCGATGTCCTGAATAAATCAATGACCAACATCGCTTCACGGATTCATTTTTCAAAATCAGCTATTCCGGTAGTTGTGTTTAATCCATTGTCGTGGGAACGGACTGATCTCGTAAAGTTCACACTTGATGTTGAGGGTAATGAGCAAAACACGTTCAGACTTATCGACGAAAAGGGGATTGAAATACCTTACCAGTTGATCGATGAACACCAGGTTGTTGGTAATAAAGACGAAGTGGTTACCTTTTTGTTTGTGGCCCAACACGTTCCGTCAGTCGGGTATAAAACCTATTACATCGAGAAAGGTAAACCTGCAACTTATTCCAATACTTCAGCAATTTCCAGTACAGGTTATGACAACTCCTTTTATAAGGTGGAATTTGCCGATGGCGGTATCAAATCTTTATTTGACAAAGAGTTATCAACGAGTTTGCTGAAAACGGATAAGTTCTTAGGTGGAGAACTGTTTACGATGCAATCTGTTGGCAATGGGGCCGGCGAATTTACCGATGTACAGCAACCAACGATGGAGGGTTTTGAAAAATTGAGCAGTTATCGTCAGCCATGGGCGCTCGTTTCCAGTGGACCGATCCGCGATGTCTACCAATTCACGAAAGAGATTAATCATGTGACAGTTCAGCAACAGGTGATTCTGTATAAAACGATCAAGCGGATTGACGTTCATGTTGAATTGAAAGGCTTTGATGGCGAGCGTTACCGCGAGTTCAGGCTGGCTTTCCCTGTGAATCAGATAAAATCGGAAGTTGCTTACGAGGTGCCGATGGGTGTAGTGCGGATCGGGCAGGATGAAATTGCAGGAGCGGCAGGTTTTTCCAAGCAATCACAAATATACAGCACGCCATGCGTTCAGGTCCATCCGCGCGAGGTGCAGGATTGGTTTTCCGCTTCAGATGGCAAAACAGGTATCACAATTAGTTCAGATGTGGCTGTTTTCGATTGGATTGATCCGACTTCAAATCCAGCCGGATATGCAATCCTGCAGCCGGTATTGCTTGCCAGCCGTAAAAGCTGCCATGGAGAAGGAAATTATTACCTGCAACCGGGTGATCACAGTTATAATTTTTCGATTTATTCACACACCGGCGACTGGAAAAATGGTTACCGTTTGGGGACCCAATCGAACCAGCCATTAAAGGCAATAACAGTTAAACCGGGTGTTGATAGTGGAACTATGCCTGAATCAATGAGCTTTATATCGGTTGAGAATAAAAATCTTGTTTTGAGTACCATCAAAAAGTGTGACGACGACAATCAGGTGATCGTGCGATGTTATGACATGGAAGGGAAAGATTCTGACGCGAAAATATCAGTATATAAACCATTTCAGAAAGCGGAGCTGACCAACTTAATTGAAGAAGAGGGTAAATCAATTCCGGGAAGTGGTAAAGATCTTGTTCTCAAAGTGGGGCATCAGGCGATCGAGACGATCAAATTAATCATGCCATAAACCAACTAGATTTGATTAATAGAATCTTCTGAATCCGATGATTTTGCGGACTTCTTCCAGTGTTTTGGAAGCCGATTCACGTGCTTTTTCTGCACCGTTTTTTGCAACTTTCGACAGGTAAGCATTATCCTTCGAGATCTCTTCAATACGGGCCCGAATCGGGTTTGTGAAGTTGATGATATCCTCTGCAAGTTGTTTTTTCAGATCTCCATAGCGTATAGAGCAATCACTATAGGCGTTATCGAAATGACTGACAACTTCAGGTGCAGAAACCACTTCCATCAATGTGAAAAGATTCTGTATCACTTCCGGTTTTGTCTGGTGCATTTCGGTAGGTCCGGCATCGGTAACGGCACGCATCACTTTTTTGCGGATACTTGCAGGCGATTCGGCCAGTGAAATGGCATTACCTTCCGATTTCCCCATTTTGCCTGAACCGTCAAGTCCCGGAATTTTCACCATATCCTTTCCTTCGAAAATGTAGGCTTGTGGTATTGGGAAGGTTTCAACATTGTACATGCGGTTGAACCTGCGCGCAAAAGTTCGTGCCATTTCCAGGTTTTGCTCCTGATCTTTTCCTACGGGAACAAGGTTGGCTTTGTGAATGAGAATATCGGCAGCCATTAATACCGGATAAGTGAGTAATCCTGCGTTCACATTTTCAGGTTGCTGGCGTGCTTTGTCCTTGAAAGATGTTGTTCGTTCCAATTCACCCAAATAGGCATTCATATTCAGAAGAAGGTATAATTCAAGAATCTCAGGAACATCACTTTGAATGAAAATGGTCGATTTCTCAGGATCAATGCCGCACGCAAGGTATTCTGCCAGAACCTGTTTCACATTCGTATGCAAGTCACTGGGAGTTGGGTGAGTAGTAAGCGAATGAAAATCAGCGATGAAGAAAAAAGTCTGATGATCCTCTTGCATCTTAATGAAGTTTTTTACAGCTCCAAAATAATTTCCAAGGTGAAGGTTTCCGGTCGAACGTATTCCGCTTACTACTATTGGCATGTCATTTACTTTAAATTGAGGTGCAAAAGTATAAAAAACCCTGCAAAGGACGCAGACTATTCTTTCAAACCTGCAATTTCGTAGTTTTCCTGACTTATCAAAGGTTCACCTTTAAACCGGAGAAGTAATTGGGCAATTGCCAGGGTATCCTTTTCGCAATAGCGTGCAATCCTTTGTATGTCAAATTCTTTATAGTAAATGCCTGCAACCTGACTTCCATCAATATCGTCTTTGGGAGTTGGAATATTGAAAATGGCACACAGTAACTCGAGCGATGTATAATGCTTGTAATCGCCAAACTTCCAAAGCTGAAGCGTATCGATCATCACATCTTTTATTTCCCATGGTTTTGCTCCGGCAATATCCAAAACTAAAGGGAGTGGTAACCCATTGATCAGCATTCTTCGGGCGATAAACGGAAAATCAAACTCCTGGCCATTATGGGCACAAATCCGATGTGACGGATTGGCCATAAATGCGGTGAGCATCACTTCGAACTCCTGCAAAATAGTTTTTTCATCATCTCCGCAATACGATTTTACGCGGTAGGCTCTCTCTTTCCCTTTGTGAAATATTTTACCGGCTGAGATGCAAACAATCTTTCCAAATTCAGAATAGATGCCGGCCCTGCCATAGAGAGCGTCAGCTGATTCGCCTTCTTTCCCAATTTGAACGGCTTTCTTGGTCCAGAGTCTTTGCATATTCTCTGGCACACTTGCCAGATTTTCGTACTGTGGAACCGTTTCAATATCAATAAATAAAACATGTTCCGGCAACAGTTTTTCAAGCATATTGAATAGATTTAAGGGTTGTCGTGCAGGTGTTTCTCAATATATTGCGTGATAATATC
>Ga0209724_1001936_pt1 | contig 18178 bp, 15 predicted proteins | sample grotaG_FD_184143 | JGI IMG/M metagenome (GOLD analysis project Ga0209724, IMG submission 184143) | Glacier valley bacterial and archeal communities from Borup Fiord, Nunavut, Canada, to study Microbial Dark Matter (Phase II) -... | ecosystem: Environmental > Aquatic > Freshwater > Ice > Glacier ...
AGCGGACGTGGTGCCGACGGCGATGATGCGGCCGCCGGCGGCCTTGGCGGCGTTGATGCGTGCGGCGGTGGCGGCGTCGATGTGGCCCCATTCGGCGTGCATCGCATGGTCGTCGGTGTCGTCGGCCTTGACCGGCAGGAAAGTGCCCGCGCCGACGTGGAGCGTGACGGTTTCGCGGGTGGCCCCGGTCGCGTCGATCGCGGCCAGCAGCTCGGGCGTGAAGTGCAGCCCGGCGGTGGGGGCGGCGACCGCGCCGGGCTTGACGGCATAGAGCGTCTGGTAATCGGTGTCGTCCTGCGCATCGACGGCGCGCTTGCTGGCGATATAGGGCGGCAGCGGCATTTGACCGGCGGCGGCGAGCGCGACTTCGAACGGTGCGGCGCTGTCGAAGCGCCACTGGATGCTGCCGTCGTCGCCGCGCGCCTCGACGACGCCCTCCAGCCCGGCGCCGAAATCGATGCGGTCGCCGAGGCGCAACCGCTTGGCATTGCGGACAAAGCTCCACCAGCGGCGGTGTTCGACCTGTTGATGCAGCGTGACACGGATCAGCGCGCTGTGCTTATGCCCGAACAATTGCGCCGGGATGACGCGCGTGTCGTTGAACACAAGGACGTCACCAGCGCGCAGCTGCGCTGGCAGGTCGTGCATCGTCAGGTCGGCGAGCCCGGCGTGCGTGACGCGCAGCAGCCGCGCCGCATCGCGCGGCACCACCGGGCGCAGCGCGATACGCTCGGGCGGCAGGGTGAAATCGAAATCGGTGACGAGCATTGTTACCTGACTGGCACCGGTTTTACTTGGGCGGCGTGGCTGGGGTGGGTGCGTTCGACGCCGGGACCGGGACCGTGCCGATCGTCGCCGGGGGAGTCGGTGCCGTTGCCGGAACCACCACCGCCGCCGCGCCCGCGTCGCTGGCGATCGAGGCGTGGACGATCTTCGACGGATGTTCGGGCGGCTCGCCCTTTTCGATCGCGTCGACCTGGTCCATGCCCGACGTGACGCGGCCCCAGACGGTATAGACGCCGTCGAGCTTCAGCGTCGGCTGCAGCACGATATAGAACTGGCTGTTGGCGCTATCGACCGACCCGGCGCGCGCCATCGCGACCGCGCCGCGCACATGCGGCAGCGCGTTGAATTCGGCCTTGAGGTCGGGCAGCTTCGACCCGCCCTGCCCGGTTCCGGTCGGGTCGCCGCCCTGCGCCATGAAGCCGTCGATGACGCGGTGGAAGACGGTGCCGTCGTAAAAACCCTGCCGGACCAGCGCCTTGATGCGTTCGACATGCTTTGGCGCAACATCGGGGCGCATCTGGATCGTCACGCGCCCGCCGGTCGACAGGTCGAGCAGCAACGTGTTGTCGGGCGTCAGCGGCGGCGTCGCGATCACCACCGGGGGCGGCGCGTCGGGCAGCTTGGTCAGCCCGCGGTCGACCTTGGCGGGCGCGGCGGCGGCAGTCGTCGCCAGCATCAGGCCGGCCACTGCCAGCATCGTCGTTCGCATGCGTTTCTCCCCGCCCGTCCTCACCAATGAGCGGTGCTGTACTGCGTCATAGCTGTCGGCGTGCTGAACGTCACGCCCCTAGCCGCAACTACTGAGCGGCACCGCGTCGCGCGTCCTCAGCGCAGTGATTTCGGCGCGGGCGGCGGCGACATCGGCGCGGTAGGCGGGCGTCGGCTCGATGCGCTTGTACAGCGCCGCGCCGAGAGTGCGGCCGGCGGCGACATCGCTCGCCCAGTGGACGCGGCAGGCGATGCGGTTGTCGCCGACGGCGGTCCCCCACGCCTTTGCCACGCCGCGCCGGTCGGGTGCGACATCGCCGAGTGCGGCGCCCCATAGCGTGCCGATCGCCGCATGGCCGCTGGGATAGGCAAAGCTCAGCTCGCCCGAATTGGCGCGCGGGTCGCAGGTAACGGTTGCCGCATCGCCGACGAACGGCCGGTCGCGGTGGTAGAAATCCTTGCTTGCCTTGACCGGTGCATAGGCATCCGCCCCCAGCCGCGCGAGCAGCCGGAACAGCGCCGGGGCGCTGCCTGCGTCGACGGGTGCGGCAACGATGCACGCGATCTGCGGGGCCATCGCGGCGGTGCGCCCCGGATGCAGCTGCGAGGTCGCTGCCAGCCAGCCGCGCCCGCCGACTCCGGCAGCGCTTGCGGCATAGGTGGCGCGGTCGGCAGCATCGGCGGCGCTGCCCGGTTTTGGTGGGCCCGGCAACAGCTTGGCCCAATCGAGCGGCGGTTGCCCGGCCAGATAGCCGACCGGCGGCGCATCGGCGTTCAGCACCGCTGCCGCCGCAAAAATCAACAGGATCACTCGCAAGTCCCCCAACCCGCTGCCGTAACCTTTTATACACAGATATCGTGGCGCGCCCAAGCGCCGCACGACTACCCCTTGATGTTTGATGGCAACGGGATGACATTCAGGACTGAGGCCGGGAAGCCCGTTCCCGCGCCGTGGGAGACCAAGATGCCCTCGTTCACTCGCGAACTCGAGCATAGCCTGCACAATGCCCTGGCCGAGGCCAGTCGCCGCCATCACGAATATGCCACGCTCGAGCATCTGCTGCTCGCGCTGACTGCCGACGCGCATGCGGCGGCGGTGATGAAGGCATGCTCGGTCGATGTCGAGGAACTCGGCAGCCAGGTGACGCACTATCTCGACACCGAACTCAACTCACTGAAGGCAGATGCCAGCATCGAGCCTACCCCGACCGCCGGGTTCCAGCGCGTCGTCCAGCGCGCAATCCTGCACGTCCAGTCGTCGGGCCGCGAGGAAGTCACCGGCGCGAACGTGCTCGTCGCCTTGTTCTCCGAGCGCGAGAGCCATGCGGTGTTCTTCCTGCAGCAGCAGGACATGACCCGCCTCGATGCGGTCAGCTTCATCAGCCACGGGATCGCCAAGTCGGGCGCTTCGGAGCCGCGCGCCGTCAAGGGTGCGGGCGACAAGTCGGACGAACCCGAAAAGGCCGAGGGCAAGCCCGCCAAGGGCGGTGCCGAATCGGCGCTCAAGCAGTTCACCGTCAACCTCAACGAGAAGGCGAAGACCGGCAAGATCGATCCGTTGATCGGCCGCCACGCCGAAGTCGACCGGACGATTCAGATCCTCTGCCGCCGGTCGAAGAACAACCCGCTTTATGTCGGCGAACCCGGCGTCGGCAAGACCGCGATCGCCGAGGGGCTGGCGCGCAAGATCATCGAGGGCGATGTTCCCGATGTGCTGCGCCCCGCAGTGATCTACAGTCTCGACATGGGCGCGCTGCTGGCGGGAACGCGGTATCGCGGCGACTTCGAGGAGCGGCTGAAGAATGTCGTGTCTGAACTCGAAAAGCTGCCGCACGCGGTGCTGTTCATCGACGAAATCCACACCGTCATCGGTGCGGGCGCGACGAGCGGCGGCGCAATGGATGCGTCGAACCTGCTCAAGCCGGCGCTGAGCAGCGGCGCGATACGCTGCATCGGTTCGACGACGTACAAGGAGTTCCGCAATCACTTCGAGAAGGACCGCGCGCTGCTGCGGCGCTTCCAGAAGATCGACGTCAACGAGCCGACGGTCGAGGATACCATCAAGATCCTGATGGGCCTGCGCCCGAGCTATGAGGAGCATCACCAGCTCAAATACACCCCCGAGGCGATCAAGGCGGCAGTGGAGCTCAGTTCGCGCTACATCAACGACCGCAAGCTGCCCGACAAGGCTATTGATGTCATTGACGAGACCGGCGCGTCGCAGATGCTGGTGCCGCTCGCCAAGCGCAAGAAGGTGATCGGCGTCAAGGAGATCGAAGCGGTGATCGCCACCATGGCGCGCATTCCACCGAAATCGGTGTCGACCGACGACAAGAAGGCGCTCGGCACGCTCGAGGCTGACTTGAAGCGCGTGGTGTTCGGGCAGGACAAGGCGATCGAGCGCGTGGCGTCGGCCATCAAGCTCAGCCGCGCTGGCCTCCGCGAGCCGAACAAGCCGATCGGCAACTATCTGTTCTCCGGCCCGACCGGCGTCGGCAAGACCGAAGTGGCGCGCCAGCTGGCGTCGATCCTCGGCATTCCGCTGACGCGCTTCGACATGTCGGAATATATGGAGCGCCATTCGGTCAGCCGGTTGATCGGTGCACCTCCGGGCTATGTCGGCTTCGACCAGGGCGGCCTGCTCACCGATGCCGTCGATCAGCAACCGCACAGCGTGCTACTGCTCGACGAGATCGAAAAGGCGCATCCCGACCTGTTCAATATCCTGTTGCAGGTGATGGATAACGGTAAGCTCACCGACCACCACGGCAAGACCGTTGATTTCAGGAACACCATCCTGATCATGACGACCAACGCCGGTGCGTCCGACATGTCGCGCGAGGGCATCGGCTTCGGCGTGCAGGGCCGCGAGGGCGAGGACGAGGAGGCGATCAAGCGGATGTTTACGCCCGAATTCCGCAACCGCCTCGATGCGATCGTCGCGTTCGACTATCTGCCGCCGTCGGTGGTGATGCGCGTCATCGACAAGTTCGTCATCCAGCTCGAACTGCAGCTCGCCGAGCGCGAAGTGCATATCGCGCTGACCGACGAGGCGAAGACGTGGCTGATCGAACGCGGTTACGACAAGCTGTACGGTGCCCGGCCGATGGCGCGCTTGATGCAGGAGAAAATCAAGCAGCCGCTCGCCGAGGAACTGCTGTTCGGCAAGCTGGTTCGCGGCGGCGAAGTCCGCGTTGCGGTCAAGGACAACACGCTGGCGTTCGAGATCACGCCCGCCGCGCCGAAGCCCAAGCGCGCCAAGAAGCCCAAGCCGGGTGCCGCAGCGACCGACGAGCCGTTGGTCACCGTCTAGCCGCCACGACCTGATACGAGACGCGCTGGCCGCCACCCGAACCGGGTGGCGGCCAGTCGTGTGTCAGATGATCTTGACCGCGATCTTCCCGCGCACCCCGCCCGCCTGCAGCATCGTCTGCGCCGCGACGAGGTCTGCGAAATCAAAAATTTTCGCGATATAAACGCGGACGTCGCCCGCATCGATCAACCGCGCGATTTCGCCAAGGTCCGCGCCGCTCGACACGGTCATATAGCGCTTGCCGGGCCGCGCTTTGGCGGCGCTCTCACGGGCCCGGTCGGGTTCGGCAACGGTGGAAACGAGGATACCGCCGGGCTTGATAACCGCCCACGACCGCTCCTGCGTCGACCCGCCGATCAGGTCGAGCACGACATCGATATCGCGCGCCTCGTCCTCGAAACGCCCGTCCTTGTAATCGATCGCAGTCTCGGCCCCGAGGCCGCGCACGAAGTCGAGGTCCGCAGCCGAGCCGGTCGCGAACACCGTCGCGCCGTGCACCTTGGCAAACTGCACCGCGAAATGCCCGACGCCGCCTGCCGCGCCGTGGATCAGCACGCGCTGCCCCGCCGCCAGCCCGGCATGGCGGAACAGCCCCTGCCACGCCGTCAACGCCGCCAGCGGCACCGCCGCCGCCTCGACCGCCGGCAGCGTCGCGGGTGAAGTCGCCAGATCGACAGCGCGCAGGATGGCGAATTCGGCATAGCTGCCATGATCCAGCTGCGGCATGCCATAGACGCTGTCGGCAATCGCGACATCGCCGACATCGGGACCGCACGCGACCACCATCCCGGCGATGTCGCGGCCCAGCGTCACCGGCAGCTTGTCGGCGCTGATCGGCGGAAACTTGCCTTCGCGCGTCTTGTAGTCGACCGGGTTGACGCTGGTGCCGAGCAGCTGAACGAGCACTTCACCCGCTTTCGGCTCGGGCCGCGGCACGTCCTCAATCACGAGCACCTCGGGGCCGCCGAACCGGTGGATCCGCCCGGCTTTCATCATCGTCATCATGGCTCTCCTGCGCTGTTCCGAACAGCTCCCCAACCCGTGACCGATGGGACTGTTCCTTGGCGCGCGGCTTGGCTATCGTCGGGCGTTCAAGGGTTTCGATGGAGCAAACCGTGCCGCATGTGACGCAGGCGATGATCGACCTTTATGACCATTACACGCATGTCGGGCTCGACCGGCGCGCGCTGATGACGGGCATGGCGCGGCTGACGGGCAGCGCGGCAGCGGCAGCAGCGGTGATCCCGCTGCTCGAAGCGTCACCTGCGGCGGCCAGCATCGTTGCAGCGGACGATCCGAAGATCGCGAGCGAGACCGTGCATTGGGCGGGCGGCGGCGACCATCAGCTGAGCGGCTATCTCGTCCGCCCCGCGCACGGCGCCGCCAAGCTCGGCACCGTCATGGTCATCCATGAAAATCGCGGGCTGACCGAGCATATCAAGGATGTTGCGCGGCGCATGGCGCTCGAGGGGTTCATCGCGCTCGCCCCCGACTTCCTCGCACCCGCGGGTGGCACGCCGACCGACGAGGACAAGGCACGCACGATGATCGGTGCGCTGGTCCGCGACGCGACGGTTGCCGACGGCGTTGCAACGCTCGGCTATCTCGCCGCGCTGAAGGGCGGCAACGGCAAGGTCGGCGCGATCGGCTTTTGCTGGGGCGGCGGCATGACTAACGCCGTCGCCGTCGCGGCCGGTCGAAAGCTTGCCGTGGGCGTCCCCTATTACGGCCCGCAACCCACAAGCGTGAGCGGCATTACCGCGCATCTGGTACTGCACTATGCCGGGCTCGACGAGCGGATCGACGCGGGTATTCCGGCCTATGAAACCGCGCTGAAAGCCGCCGGAGTGGGGTATGAGCTGTACGTCTACCCCGGCGTCAACCACGCCTTCAATAATGACACCGCCGTCGGCCGTTATGACAAGGCGGCGAGCGATCTTGCATGGGGACGGACCGTAAAGGCGCTCCACGCCGCGCTCGGATGACCAGCCAGCGCATCATCATCGACCGTCGCGCGGCCCCGCTGGTATTGCGCGACTTGGCCGTGCCGATGCCGGGCACGGGCGAGTTGCTGGTCCGTGTCGAGGCAACGGGGATCGCCTTCGCCGACCTGCTGATGCGCGCCGGCCTGTATCCTGCGACCGGTTTCCCGGTGACGCCGGGGTATGAAGTCGTCGGTCGCGTCGAAAGCGGCGCGGGCTTTGCGGTGGGCACGCGTGTCGCGGCGCTGACGGTCACCGGCGGCTATGCCAGGCACGCCGTAATCCCCGCAGCCACGGCGGTGGTGGTTCCCGACGCATTGTCGAGCGCGCAGGCGGCGGCGCTGGTGCTCAACGGGCTGACCGCGCTCCAGATGCTGACGCGCGCCAATGCGCTCGCCGCGACGCGGTCGATGCTGGTGTGGGGCGCAGCGGGCGGTGTCGGCTCGCTGCTGATCGAGCTCGGGCGGCATTTCGGCATCGAGAGTTTCGGCGTCGCCAGCGGCTCCCGGCTCGCGGCGGTAACCGCAGCGGGGGGCGTCGCGATCGACCGTGCGAACGGCGACGTCGCCGGGCAGCTTCGCGCGCTCAGGCCCGGCGGGGTCGATGTCGTTTTCGACGGTGTCGGCGGGTCGGCAACGCGCACCTCACTTGCCGCAATACGGAGCGGCGGACAGGTCGTGATGTACGGCATCCAGGGCGGTGCGCCGGGCGGGCGGCGGTCGCTGCCCGATCTGCTGCGGCTGCTCGCGTCGATGCCGCGCCCGTCGCCGCTGGCGCTGTTCAGCAAGGGCCACGGCCTGCGCGGCTACCTCGTCACCGACTGGCGCGATTTCCACCGCGAGGATCTGGCAACGCTGTTCGAGTTTGCGGTGGCGGGCAAGATCACGCCGCAGATCGCGCGGGAGTTGCCGCTCGAACGTGCCGCCGAGGCGCAGGCGCTGCTCGCCAGCGGGACCGCGCAGGGCAAAATCATCCTGACCTGCTGAAGGCGCTTTACGTGCAATTGCATTGAGTATATGTCGATCGCATGTCGTCGATCAAACCTGTCGATGCCGCTGCCGAGACGCTGCCGGCGAGTGACTGCACCGCATTGCGCGTCCGCCGCCTTGCCCGGCGGGTCACGCAACTTTACGACGAGGCACTGAAGCCGCACGGGCTGACGGTCGGGCAGTTCGGCATTTTGGGTAATTTGCGTCGGTCGCACGGCATCGGGATCGCCGCGCTCGCCGACCGGTTGTCGAGCGACGCGTCGACGCTGTCGCGGCTGATCCGTCCGCTGGCGGCGCTGCAGTTATTGTCGATCGAGCCCGACCCCGCCGACGCCCGCGCCAAGCTGCTCCGCCTGACCGATGCGGGGGCCGAGCGCGTTCGGGCAGCGCACCCGGCGTGGGAGGCCGCGCAGGCGCAAATCCGCACGCGCCTTGGCCACGAGCGGCTCAACGCGTTGCGGTTCATGATCGAAGACGCGTTCCACCAACTGTGAAGGATTACCCCATGTATCGCAGTCTCGCATTTAGCCTATTAGCTGCAATTACAGCCTCCCCGGCCCTTGCCGCGCCGGTTGCGGCGACGGCAACGCTCGCCGCCCCCGCACGCAGCGACCGTGCCGTCACGCCCGAAGGCGTCTGGCGCTGCACCGCCGACAGCTGCACCGGCAATGCCCTGCCGATCACCGGCGAGGCAGTTGGCGTCTGCAGCGCGGTCGCCGACCATGCCGGGCGCGTCAAGGCGTTCACCGTTGGCGCGCTGACCTTTGCCGAGGCTGAGCTGGCGCGGTGCAACCGGCATGTGAAGTCATGACCGCGCCAAACCCCGTCGCCATCGTCATCGGTGCCGGCGACGCCACTGGCGGCGCGATTGCCAAACGCTTTGCGCGCGAGGGGTTCACGGCCGTCGCCGTACGCCGCACGGCCGATGCGCTCGAACCGCTCGTCGCCGAGATTGTCGGCGCGGGCGGACGGGCCGTCGCTGCGCCGTGCGACGCGCGCGACGAAGACGCGATGGTCGCGCTGTTCGCCCGTGTCGAGCGCGAAATCGGGCCGATCGGTGTGGCGGTGTTCAACATCGGCGCGAACGTGCCATCGCCGATCCTTGAGGAAACGGCGCGCAAATATCGCAAGATCTGGGAATTGACTGCGCTCGCCGGGTTCCTGACGGGGCGCGAGGCGGCACGCCACATGGTCCCGCGCGGGGCCGGCACGATCCTGTTCACCGGGGCGACCGCATCGGTACGCGGTGGTGCGGGCTTCGCGGCGTTTGCGGGCGGCAAGCATGCACTCCGCGCGCTGGCGCAAAGCATGGCGCGCGAACTGGGCCCGCAGGGCATCCATGTCGGACATGTCGTCGTCGACGGCCCGATCGACACCGCGTTCATCGCCGAGCGGTTTCCCGAACGCTATGCGCGCCGCGACGAAGCGATGCTGCTCGATCCCGATCATATCGCCGACGCCTATTGGTTCCTGCACCGCCAGCCGCGCGATGCGTGGACGCACGAAATCGACCTGCGGCCTTGGGGGGAGAAATTTTGATGACAAAGACCATCGAGTTCCTGTTCGATTTCGGATCGCCGACGACCTATTTGGCGTACCGGCGGCTGCCCGGCGTGGTCGCGCGGACGGGTGCGACGATCGATGTCGTCCCCGTGCTGCTCGGCGGCATCTTCAAGGCGACGGGCAACGCCTCGCCGGTCGCGGTGCCGACCAAGGGGCGCTGGATGAACGACGATATGCAGCGCTTCGCCGCGCGCGAGGGCATCACGCTCGCATTCAACCCGGATTTTCCGATCAATACGCTGCAGCTGATGCGGATTGCGGCCGGGTTGCAGGGCACGGCGGCGATGACGCCCTATGTCGAGGCGGTGTTCGCCGCGATGTGGGAGCGGCCGCGCAACATGGGTGACCCGGCCGTGGTCGCCGAAGTGCTGACTGCGGCGGGAATCGATGCGGCGGCATTGCTGGCGCTCGCCGCGACCGATGCAGCGAAGGAGCGGCTCAAGGCGAACACCGAGAGCGCGATCGCGCGCGGCGCGTTCGGCGCGCCGACGTTCTTTGTCGATGGCGTAATGTATTTCGGCCAGGACCGGCTCGACTGGGTCGAGGCGGCAGTCGAAGCCTGAAAAAAAGGCCCCGGTGTGATCCACCGGGGCCTCTTTAGCTTTCGATCAGTTGCGGCTGCCGCCGGTGAAGCGCAGCAGGAACAGGAACAGGTTGATGAAGTCGAGGTAAAGCGTCAACGCGCCCATCACGATTGACTTGCCGTACATATCGCTACCTTGCACGACATCGTACATGTTCTTGATCTTCTGCGTGTCATAGACGGTCAGTGCCGAGAACAGCAGCACGCCGACGAACGAGATCAGCAGCGAACCCTGCGCCGACGGGAAGAAGGCGTTGATCAACATCGCGACGATCAGCCCGACGAGGCCCATCATCAGGAACTTGCCCATCGCGCCGAGGTCGCGCTTCGTCGTGTAGCCGTACAGGCTGAGCGCGCCGAAGCCCGCCGCTGTCGCGAAGAATGTCGAGGCAATCGACCCGCCGGTGTAGCGCAGGAAGATCGTCGACATCGACACGCCCATGATCGCCGCAAAGCCCCAGAACAGCGCCTTGACGCTGAATTCGGACAGGCGGTTGATCGCGGCGCTCATCGTGATGACGAGGCCGAGCGGTGCGAGCATGACGATCCAGCCGAGCAGCGACGGCCGCCCGACTTCGTTGAACAACGTGTTGACCATCCCCGACTGTGCAAAGCCGAGCGCCACCACGCCGGTGAGCAGCACGCCGCTCGCCATGTAATTGTAAACCGACAACATGTAAGACCGCAGGCCAGCATCGAAGCTGGCCGCCTGCGCCCCCGTTCCCGCTCGCGGGAAGGCGATGCGGGGATCGACCTGGTTTGCCATCAAAATCTCCATCACCCCGGCAATGGTGCCGGTGTCCCCGTAATATCGGCGCTTTACGGGACGAGTTCAAGCGGGACCGGCGCAACATTCATAGCGTGCGCAAGACCGTGTTCGGGCGCGCCGACAATGCCCCCCATGACCCGGCCAGCCCGAGCAGCACGGTGACGCTCGCCCCGATGATCACGGTCGCCAGCACCGGGCCCCATGCCACGATCCATTCGAGCTTGAGGACCTGCGTCACCACATACCAGCCGCCCGCCATGCCGAGGCCGAGCGCGAGAACGGCGACGATCCCCGCGAGCAGGCCGTATTCGATCAGCGTCGCGCGCAGGATCTGACCGCGCGTGGCCCCGAGTACCTTGAGCAGCACCGCATCGTACAACCGCGCCTGTCGGCTGGCGGCGAGCGCACCGATCAGCACCGCGATGCCGGCCGCAACAGTCACGGACGCCGCCGCGCGCACCGCCGCCGATAATTGCCCGAGCAGCGCGCCGACCTGGCCCAGCACGTCCTTGACGCGGACGAGGCTTGCGGTCGGCAACTGGTGGGTCATCGCCGCCGAAAAGCCGCGCTCCTGCGCAGGGGCCATGGCGACGGTCGCCATCCACGTATGCGGCGCCGCCTCGAGCGTGCCGGGCGCGAACAGGATGGCGAAGTTGAAGCCCAGACCCGACCAATCGATCTTGCGCAGCGACGCGATGCGCGCGGTGACGTCGACGCCGAGCACCGAGATCGTCAGCGTATCTCCGACATGCAGCCCGAGCGCGGTTGCGGCATCCTGATCGATCGAAACCAGCGGCGGGCCGCTATAGTTTGCCGGCCACCATTTGCCCGCCGTGAGTTTGTTGTTTTCGGGGAAGGTCGCGGCATAGCTCAGCCCGCGGTCGCCGCGCAAAATCCATGCGGCATCGCTAACATGCTTGAGCTGCGCGACCGGTACGCCGTTGACCGCCGTGACCGGACCGCGCAGCGACGGCACCGTGCGCAGCGCGGCACCTGGAGCGGTCGTGCCGACCAGTGCGGTGAACTGCGCCAGCGCGTCGGTCGGGATGTCGATGACGAAAAAGCTCGGTGCGCGCTTGGGCAGCTTGGCGTCGATCTGCCCGGCGAGATTGCCCTCGATCACGCTGAGCGTCGCAAACAGCGTCAGCCCGAGGCCGAGCGCCACGACCAGCTGACGCGTCTGCGCGCCGGGGCGGTGGAGATTGCCGAGCGCCAGCCGCGCGAGCGTGCCCTTGGGCCGCGGCCAGCGCTCCGCCGCCAGCCGGATCGCCTGCGCCAGGCCGGCGAGTAGCAACAGCAGCCCGAGCGCCGACGCGATGAAAATTCCGGCGAACAGCCGGTCGGTCGATTGCGACACCGCGAGCGCCGCGGTTGCCGCCGCCGCTCCCCCGACGAGCGCGACGGTGCGCCAGCCCGGCCAGCGCCGCGCCTCCACCTTGTCTCGGAACAGTCGCGCGGCGGGCAACGCGGTCGCCTGCGCCAGCGGCCACAGCGCGAACGCCAGTGCGATCAGCAGCCCGTAAGCGCCCGCCACCAGCAGCGGCCACGGATAAATGCCGAGCGTCGGCGGCACCGGGATCGCGTCGCCGGCAAGCGTGATGACCAGCCACGGCACCGCTGCGCCCAACGCCATCCCGACCAACACTGCCGCAATTGCCACCAGCCCGATCTGATAGAGATAGCTGCGGAAAATCAGCGGCGTCGATGCGCCCAATGACTTCAGCGTCGCGATCGTATTCGCCTTGGCCGCCAGATACGCCGCGACGCCGTTGCCGACACCGACGCCCGCCACCACCAGCGCGGTCAGCCCGACGAGCGTCAGGAACTGCCCCAGCCGATCGATGAACTGCCGCACGCCGGGCGCGCTGTCGGAGCGGTCCTGCAGCTGCCATCCGGCCTGCGCGAAATCGTGGCGCAGCGTCGCCACCGCTGCCTTGGGCGTAACGCTCGACGGCAGTTTGACGCGGTAGTGCGCACGGTACAGGCTGCCGGGCGCCAGCAATCCGGTGGCGTCGAGATCGGCAAGGCAGATCACCGCGCCGGGGCCGAAGCCAAAGCCCTCGCCCGCCTGATCGGGTTCATTCGCGATGATGCCGGCGATGCGAAAGCTGCTGCTGCCGACCGCGAGCCCCTCGCCCGCGTGCAGCCCGAGCCGCTCGGCAAGCGCGCTCGACACCGCGATGCTGCCCGGCGTCAGCGCCGCGCCGTTGGTCAGGCTGAAACTGCCGTACAGCGGATAGCGCGCATCGACCGCCTTCAGTTCGGCAAGCACGCGGTCGTCGGCGTTCGGCTTGCCCGCCATCGCGCGCAGCCGCAGCACCTCGGACACGGCGCCGAGCCTTGCCAGCCCGGCGCGCTCGCCGGGGTCGGCGCGGCGTTGCGTCAACCGCGCCTCGATGTCGCCGCCGAGGATCAACTGGCCGCGGTCCGACAACCCCGTGGTGATCGCCGCCGACAGGCTGCCGACGCCCGCCAGCGCCGCAACGCCGAGCACGAGGCACGCCGCCAGCAACCGCAGCCCGCTGAGGCCGCCGCGCAGTTCCCGTAGCGCAAGCCGCAGCGCGAGGCTCATGCCAGCGCCGTGGCGTGATCGCGGATGACCCGGCCGTCCTTCATTTCGATGATCCGGTCGCAGCGCTGGGCGAGGTCGACGTCGTGCGTGATCAGCACCAGCGTCGCACCGCTGGCAGCCGCCTGCTCGAACATCAGATCGGCGATCGCCGCACCCGTCGCGGCATCGAGATTGCCCGTCGGCTCGTCGGCGAACAGCAGTACCGGGCGGCAGGCGGTGGCGCGCGCGATGCCGACGCGCTGCTGCTCGCCGCCCGACAGCTGCGACGGATAATGCGTCAGCCGGTGACCCAGCCCGACCGCGACAAGCTCCGCCGTTGCGCGCGCGGTGGCGTCGGCAATCCCGGCCAGCTCGAGCGGCACCGCGACATTCTCGGTCGCTGTCATTGTCGGGATCAGGTGGAACGCCTGCAGCACGATGCCGATGCGGCCGCGCCGCGCGCGCGCCAGCCCATCCTCGTCGAGGGCGCCGAAATCACTGCCCGCCACCTGCACGCGGCCGCCGGTGGCGCGCTCCAGCCCGGCAAGGATTGCCATCAGCGACGACTTGCCCGACCCCGATGGCCCAAGGATTGCGACATGCTCGCCCGCCGCGACATCGAGGTCGATCCCGCGCAAGATATCCACCGCTGCATCGCCCGCGCCCAACCGGAGCGTGACATTGCGCGCGACGATGACATTTGATGGCGGCGGAGCCATAACAGCTGCGATGTTCATGAACGCTCCGAGGCTGGCGATGCAGACAACCCGATATGGCATGGCGCGCCGACTTTACCACAGCGCTGTCGCCGCATTCGCGCTGGCGCTCCTGTCGGCGGTCGCCGGACCTGCCGCCGCGCAGGTCGTGATGACATATGGCGACAGCCTGATGGCGGGCTATCAACTTGGCCCGAGCGAGGGCTTTGCGCCGCAGCTCGAGGCCGCGCTCCGCAAGCAGGGGCGCAGCGTCACGGTGCGCAGCGCGTCGGTGTCGGGCGACACCAGTGCGGCAGGGCGCGCGCGGCTCACCTGGGTGCTTGCAGGCGCGAAGGTGAAGCCCGATCTCGTGCTCCTCGAACTCGGCGCGAACGACATGCTGCGCGGCCAGCCGGTCGCGGCGTTGCGCATCAACCTCGACGCGATGCTGACCGACTTCGAACGGCGCGGCATCCCTGTCGTGCTGGCAGGCATGCAGGCGTCGCCCAATCTCGGCGCCGTGTATGTGAAGGCGTTCAACCGCATCTATCCCGAGCTGGCGGCGGCGCATCATGTGCCGCTGTATCCGTTTTTCCTGAACGGCGTGGCCGCAACGCCGGGGCTGCAGCTGGCAGACGGCATGCACCCGAACCCGCGCGGCGTCGCGGTGATCGTGCAGGGTATCCTGCCCACCGTCCGCGCCGCGCTCGACCGGCTGCCCGCGGCAACGCGGGTCGCCGCCAGGTAACATGCACCGCCTGTTCGTGGCGATCGAGCCGCCGCCGGCAGTGCGCGACCGGCTGCTGGCGGCGATGGGCGGGATCAGCGGCTCGCGGTGGCAGCGCGACGATCAGCTCCACCTGACGCTGCGTTTTATCGGCGAGGTCGACCGCCACACGGCGCAGGACATCGCGGCCGCGCTCGGCCATGTCCACGCGGCACCGTTCGACCTCAGCCTCGGCGGCTTCGGCGTGTTCGACCGGCGCGGCGTGCCCGATGCACTATGGTGCGGCGTCACGCCGCAGGATGCATTGCACGGCGTGTATAACAAGGTCGCGCAGGCGCTGGTCCGCGTCGGGGTCGCGCCCGAAACGCGGGCCTTCCACCCGCACATCACGCTGGCGCGGCTGGGCCGGCGCAGCGGTCCCGTCGAGGGCTTTGTGACGGCGGCACCGTTGGCGGGGCGGCCCTTCCGGGTCGATGGATTCGTCCTGTACGAAAGCATCCTTAGTCAGGACGGCGCGTTTTACCATGCAGTCGAACGCTATGCGCTCGCCCCGTTTCAGTAACAGATGATTGCAGCCGATCGCCTATTAGCAATAATTGGTCGTTATCTGGCGTTGACAAGCATCTTTATTCCCCTATTGGGAATTTATCCAATCTGAGTCACGATCATCGTCCGACCCGATTCGACGCCTAATCCCGGAGCCCGCATGACCGTTGCCGCCGCTGAGCCCGTTCCGTCCGCCACCTTGCGGCTTCCCGACGCCGTGACCAATCCTGTACGCACCCGCGCCGACTTCGACGCGATGCGCGCCGCCGTCCTCGCCGATCCGGGCGCGTTTCACGGCGAGGTCGCGGCGCGCACGCTGCACTGGCTGGTCGACGGTGCATGGCTGAGCTTCGACGGCACGGCATGGTCGGGCTGGGACGCCGCGACCGCCGCACCGGTGTCGCGCGACATGCCCGCCGACTTTGCGCCATGGGCGCGCGCCTTCAACGACGACACGCCGCCATTCTTCAAATGGTTCGAAGGCGGCGATACCAACGCGTGCTTCAACGAAGTCGACCGCCATGTGCTGAGCGGCCACGGCGACGAGGCGGCGTTCATCTTCGAAGGCGACCGCTGGGACATGGCGGCGAACGGTGGGCGCGGCGCGCCGGTCGACTGCTATCCGATCAGCCGCAAGCGCCTGCTGCTCGAAACCGCGAAATGCGGCATCGCGCTGCGCGAACTCGGGCTGAACAAAGGCGACCGCATCGCGCTGAACATGCCGTGCATTCCGGCGCAAATCTATTGGACCGAAGCCGCCAAGCGCCTCGGCATCCTCTACACGCCTGTCTTCGGCGGTTTCAGCGACAAGACGCTGTCGGACCGCATCCATGACGCCGGGGCGCGCATCGTCATCACCGCCGACGGCGGCTACCGCAACGCGCAGATCGTGCCGTTCAAGACGCAATACACCGATCCGGCGCTCGACAATTACACCCCCGTCGGCGCGGCGAAGGCGATCGTCGGCGAACGGCTCGCCTCGCTCGGACTCGACGCCGAGGTGGTCGCGGCGATCAACGCCGCCGTCGTCGAGACGCTCGGCGGCGACGTGACCGTCGAGCGCAGCGACGTCATGCGCGGCGTCGGGCGCGCACTGACCGCGCTGGGCCTTGCCGGCACGCTCGCCGCCGCCGACGCCGCGCGCATCCGCATCGCGGTCGCCGAAGCGCTGGTGGCGACGCCGCCGCGCGTCGAGGCGGTGATCGTCGTCCGCCACACCGCGCAGCCCGACCTGATCTGGCGCGACCGCGACCGCTGGAGCCACGAGCTCACCGATGCGGCAGCCACGAAACTGTGCGCCGCAGCAGGCGTCGCGAGCGAGGCCGACATGCTCGCGCTCCCCGCCGAAGCGTTCGTGCGCGCGATCTGGAGCCTCGCCCCCTGCACGCCGGTCGATGCCGAATTCCCGCTGTTCTTCATCTACACCAGCGGCTCGACCGGCAAGCCAAAGGGCGTTGTCCACGTCCATGGCGGCTACCTGTCGGGCATCGCGCACACCATGCAGGTCGCGTTCGACGCGCGCCCCGGCGACGTGATGTATGTCGTTGCCGATCCTGGCTGGATCACCGGCCAAAGCTATATGATCGCCGCCGCACTCGTCACGCGCGTCACCAGCATCCTTGGCGAAGGCGCGCCGGTATTCCCGCATTCGGGGCGCTTCGCGTCGATGATCGAGCGCCACAAGGTGACGATCTTCAAGGCGGGCGTGACATTCCTGAAAACCATCATGGCTGACCCCGCGAACCTGCGCGACGTCCATACCTATGACCTGTCGACCCTGCGCGTCGCGACCTTCTGCGCGGAGCCGACCTCGCCGTCGGTGCAGGCGTTCGGGATGCGCGAGATCACGCCGCAATACATCAACAGCTATTGGGCGACCGAGCATGGCGGCATCGCCTGGACGCATTTCTACGGCTGCGCCGACTTCCCGCTGAAGCCCGACGCGCACGCCTGGGCGCTGCCGTGGGTGGTGGGCGACGTGTGGGTGGAGGCCGATGGCCCGGCAATGTCCGTCCCCTTCCCGCGCACCGACGGTCCCGGCGTCGAATGGCGCCCGGCCGAACCCGGCGAGCGCGGCGAGATCGTTATCGCCGCCCCCTACCCCTATCTCGCGCGCACCGTCTGGGGTGATGCCGAGCATTTCGGACAGCCCGGCTGGAACGGCGACGCGGCACGCTATGCCGACAGCTATTGGACCCGGTGGAAGGGGGCTTGGGCGTATACGCAGGGCGATTTCGCCGTGCGCCACGGCGACCACAGCTTCTCGTTCCACGGCCGCTCGGACGATGTCATCAACGTCAGCGGCCACCGCATGGGGACCGAGGAGATCGAGGGCGCGATCCTGCGCGACAAGGCGCTCGACCCCGACTCGCCCGTCGGCAACGTGCTGGTGGTCGGCGCGCCGCACCGCGAAAAGGGGCTGACCCCGCTGGCGTTCGTCGTCGCCAACCGCAAGCTGACCCAGGACGACAAGCGCCGCCTGACCGATCTCGTCCGCACCGAAAAGGGCATCGTCGCGGTGCCGCAGGATTTCCTCGAGGTCTCAGCCTTCCCGGAGACGCGCAGCGGCAAATATGTCCGCCGCATGGTCCGCGCGCTGGTCGAGGGCGGCGAGATCGGCGACACCTCGACGCTGAAGAACCCCGAGAGCCTCGACGAACTCCGCACCGTGATCGCCGCGTTCCAGCGCAAGCAGCGGGTCGGCGAGGACCAGCAAATCTTCGAGCGCTACCGCTATTTCCGCATCCAGTACAACACGGTCGCGCCCGGCAAGAAGGTCGCCACCGTGTTCGTCACCAACCCGCCGGTCAATGCGCTGAACGAACGCGCGATCGACGAGCTGGTCATCGTCGTCGACCACCTGTCGCACCGCGACGACGTGGTCGCGGTGGTGTTCACCGGCGACGGCACCGCAAGCTTCGTCGCGGGCGCCGACATCCGGCAGTTCTTAGACGAGATCCACACCG
>Ga0209724_1001941_pt1 | contig 18150 bp, 18 predicted proteins | sample grotaG_FD_184143 | JGI IMG/M metagenome (GOLD analysis project Ga0209724, IMG submission 184143) | Glacier valley bacterial and archeal communities from Borup Fiord, Nunavut, Canada, to study Microbial Dark Matter (Phase II) -... | ecosystem: Environmental > Aquatic > Freshwater > Ice > Glacier ...
TCGCACGCCTTGCTCGCCGGCGTGTTCGCTCGACCGCTGCGCGGACTCGCGCCGGCGCTCGACGACGTCGCAACCTACATCGCGCTGACGCCGCCGCGCCGCTGAGCGCCGCGCGTCAGCGCAGCTTCAGCTCGGTCGCGTCGTAGGCCGCGAGATCGGGCGGCCGCGTCGCGAGCCGCGCCGCCTGCGCGCCGAACTCGCGCGACGCCGGCACCCTGAAGTGCACGAGCAGCGCGTCGAGATCGGCCCAGCGCTCGAAGAAGACGAGGCGCAAGCCGTCGTTGGCGTCGATCGTCACGCCGTGCTCGATGCAGCCGGGCTCGGCGCGCGAGCGCGCGACATGCTCGAGGCTCAAGAGGCGCATCTCGTCGAAGGTGTCAACGCGTGTCTGGATGGAACCGGTAACGATGATCATGGCTTGAGCACCAGCTTCTGCACGCGCCAGGTGAGCAGCTCGGCGACGTAGAGCAGATTCTGCGACGGGCAGGCGATCTCGTGGCTTCAGGCGAACTGCTTGCGCTGCCGGCCCGGTCCGCCGATCGTGCCGAGCACCTTGCCGTCGAGGCTCAGCTTGTAGATCCGGCCCGGATAGGCGTCGGATCTGTAGCGCACCTCGTTCGGGCTTGGCGTGATGGCCGAAGGGGAAGAGCCATCGTTGCATGAGATCTCCCGGTCGATGCCTGCGCAGGCTGGGACGGAACGCCTGCGCCGGCCCTAGAGACTCGCCCGCATCGCCGCGCCGGAACCTGGCGCCGGCAAGCGGACACAATCGCGGCGAACGCACCGAGGAGATTGCCGTGACCGCCGCCCTTGCAATTGAGCCCCTCGCCGCTGCCATCGATTCCGCCGTCGCCCAAATCGGCCCGCAGCTGATCGCCTGGCGCCGCGACCTGCACGCCCATCCCGAGCTCGGCAACCGCGAGTTCCGCACCGCCGGCATCGTCGCCGCGCACCTGCGCGCGATCGGCTGCGACGAGGTGCGGACCGAGGTCGCGCACACCGGCGTCGTCGCCGTGCTGAAAGGCAAGCGCCCCGGCTCGGTCGTCGCGCTGCGCGCAGACATGGACGGCCTGCCCGTCGCCGAGCGCACCGACGTGCCGTTCGCGTCGAAGGTGCAGACGATCTGGAACGGCGAAGCGGTCGGCGTGATGCACGCCTGCGGCCACGACGCCCACGTCGCGATCCTGATGGCCGTCGCATCGGTGCTCGCCGGCATGCGCGACCAGCTCGCAGGCTCCGTCAAGTTCATCTTCCAGCCAGCCGAGGAGCTGCCGCCGGAAGGCGAGGACGGCGGCGCGCGGATGATGATCGCCGAGGGCGCGCTCGAGAACCCGGCGCCGGGTGCGATCTTCGGCCTGCACGTCACGTCGCAGCTGCCGACCGGCGTGATCGGCTACCGGTCAGGCCCGACGATGGCCAGCGCCGACGGCTTTCGCATCGTCGTCAACGGCCGCCAGACGCACGGCGCGATGCCGTGGCGCGGGGTCGATCCGATCGTCGTCGCGGCGCAGGTCGTGCTCGGCCTGCAGACCATCGTCAGCCGCCAGGTCGATATCGCGAGCGAGCCGGCGGTGGTGACGATCGGCCGCATCAAGGGCGGCGTGCGCAACAACATCATCCCCGACTCGGTCGAGATGCACGGCACGATCCGTACCTTCGACGAAGGCATGCGCGACGACGTCCACGTGCGCGTCACCGACACCGCCGAGCACATCGCCAAGGCTTCGCGCGCCGGCTGCGACGTGTGCATCACGAAGAACTATCCGGTGACCGTCAACGACGCCGAGCTCACGGCGCAGATGCTGCCGACGCTCGAGCGCGTCGCGGGCAAGGCGCAGGTCAGGCTCGTGCCCAAGGTGACCGGCTCGGAGGACTTCGCCTTCTACCAGCACGTCGTGCCGGGCCTGTTCTTCTTCGTCGGCATCACGCCGCCGACCAAGGAGTGGGAGGACGTCGCTCCCAACCACTCGCCGCTCTTCTACATCGACGAAGCCGGCCTGCCACTCGGGGTACGAGCGCTGGCGCAGGTCGCGGTCGACTGGCTCGAGTCGCAGGCCCCGCGCGGCTAGGCAGCTACGGCGCGTCGGCCGGCAGGCGCGTGCTGCCGGGCTCGAGCGGCGCCGGTTTCAGGTCCATCCACGTCGTCAGCAAGGTGTAGGCGACGGCGAGCACGACCGGCCCGACGAAGATGCCGATCGCGCCGAACGCGACCAGGCCGCCGATGACGCCGACGAAGATGAGCAGCATCGGCAGGTCGGCGCTGCGCCGCACCAGGAGTGGCCGCAGCACGGTGTCCATCAGGCTGGCGACGAGCGACCAGACGAGCAGCACCGTGCCCCACGACGGATGTCCGCTCCAGTAGACCCACGCGACCGCGGGCAGCAGGACAACGAGCATGCCGATCTGCGTGATGCAGAGCAGGAAGCAGACGACCGTCAGCAGGCCCGCGAACGGCACGCCGGCGACCGCGAGTCCGGCGCCGCCGAGGATCGCCTGGATCGCCGCCGTGAGGCCGACGCCGAGCGCGACGCCGCGGATCGCCTGGCACGCGAGATGGACAAGGTCTTCGCCATGGCGTCCGCCGAGCCGCCGGCCGAGCCGGATCGAGGCGCGCGCGCCTTCCTCGCCGTGCGCATACATGAACGCGGCGAGGACGAGCGTCAGCAGGAACTGCACCGCCAGGAAGCCGAGGCTGCCGGCCTCCGCGACGAACCACGTCGTCACGCTGCCGGCGTACGGCATGAGCCGCGACCAGACGCCATCGAGCCCCGACGCCGCGGCCTCGGCCCAGGCCGTCGCGATGCGCTCGCCGATCATCGGCAGGCCGACGAGCCAGGCTGGCGGCGACGGGATGCGGTAGCCGATCAGCTGGCGGACGCGGTCGGCGATCTCGTCGGCGTTCGAGACCAGCGTAGCGACGGCGAGCAACAGCGGCACGGCCAGCAGCAGCACCAGCACGACCATCATCGCGGTGATCGCCAAGCCGCGGCTGTTCCAGAGGCGCCGCTGCAGGCGCAGGAGCAGCGGCCAGGTGACGACGACGATCGTCATCGCCCAGATCGCGGCGGCGAGGAACGGCCGGACGATCCAGAACGCGGCGACGATCAGCGCGCCGACGCACAGCATGCCGAGCAGGGTCCGGGTCAGGTCGCGCGGCTCGTCGTGTCGTTCGGGCGTCATGGGTGGTGTACCGTTCGCCGATTATGAGGAACAGACCATGAACGACAACACCACGACCGCCGACAAGACGAAGAAGCTGTCGACGACGACCAAGCGCACGGGCCAGAAGCGAAGCCTCGAGCGCGGCAAGTCGACCCGCAAGAAGAATCCCGGCAAGCGCGCCCACAAGGGCGGCTGACGCGGAACCGCTCCGGAGCGCGTCAGCGGCTCAGGCCGTGGTGTGGCGAAACGGCGCGCGGTAGAGCCATACCCGCCGTCCCGCGGCCCCGTCGAGCACGTGCTGCGGCACGAGCGTCGCGATCTCGAACTCCAGACTCGCCAGCCAGGCGCCATCGCGCAACTCGCGCTCGGCCTTGGCGGCGGCGCGCGCCATCGTCTCCGGACGCTGGAACAGGTAGACGAGCGCGTACGGTGACCAGTCGGCGGCCCAGAGGTCGCCGCGGCGTACTTGCGCGAAGCGGCAGCGCGCCGCGCACCACGCGGCGAGCGGCCTGCTCCATTCGATGCCTTCGAGAACGGCGTCGGGATACTCGCGCCTGAGCTCGATCAGGCCGGCGCCGAGACCGCAGCCGCCGTCGAGCATCCGCGCGGAGGCGTCGAGCGGCACGCACCGCGCCATGCCGGCGAGCGCATCGCGCGGCGTCGGGAAGAGCGGTGCGTCGCGCCACGTGCGCCACGGATAGACGAACGCAAGGAGCGCGAGCGGCAGCAGCCAGGCCCACGCCGGGATGCTGCCGGCAGCACCCGAGGCGGCAAACGAGAGCGGAAAGCCGCAGCCGATGAAGACGCGCCGCCACGGCGTCGCGCCGAGCAGCGACAGAGCTGCGCCGACAGCGCCGGCAGCGACGAACGCGGGCGCCGCAGGCGCGCCGAGCTCGCGCGTGATCGCGAAGACGAGCCAGCACGCGGCCCACGCGACGAAGGCCGGCAACGGCCAGCTGCGATTGACGAAGCGTCGCCGCTCCGGTCCGCGATACGACGACGACGGCAGCGGCGCAGGTCGGGACGACGCCTGCGGCGTGCGGCTCGGCCGCCCGCGCATCAGTACTCGCGCAGCTTCACCCGCAGGCGCGCGATCGACTGGCTGTGGAGCTGGCAGACACGCGACTCGGTGACCTTGAGCACGGCAGCGATCTCCTTGAGATTCATGTCGTGCTCGTAGTACATGCTCATCACGTACTGCTCGCGCTCGGGCAGCACCTTGATCGCCTCGACGAGCGCGGCGCGCATGCGCTGGTCCTGGAGCTGCGCGAGCGGATTCGATTCGGCGTCGGCGACGTGGCGGTCGAGGAAGTCGCTGTCGCCGTCGGCGCCCGACATGTCCTCGAGATAGACGAGCTGCGTGCCGCGCACCTTGCCGAGGAGCTCCTGGTATTCGACGAGCGTGATGCCCATCTCCTGGGCGATCTCGCTTTCCTGCGGCGCGCGGCCGAACTTCTGCTCGAGCTTGGCGACCGCCGACTCGATCGAGCGCTGGTGCTTGCGCGTGCCGCGCGAGAGGTAGTCGTTGCCTCGCAACTCGTCGAGCATCGCGCCGCGGATGCGCTGTGTCGCGAAGGTCTCGAACTGCACGCCCTGCGCCGCGTCGAAGCGTGAGAGCGCGTCGGTGAGGCCGATCATGCCGACCTGGATTAGGTCGTCGATCTCGACGTTGGCGGGCAGCTTGGCGATCATCTGGTGCGCCAGGCGGCGAACCAGCCCGCTGTACTGCTTCAGCGTCGAGTTCAGGTCCAGCTGGCCTTTGGCGGTGTACATGGTCGTTCCGGAGATCATGGGGCCGCCGATGCGCCGACGCGGCGCGACACGGGGTGAGAAAAGGGTCCGACCGCGTCGTGGTTCTCGAAGCGGGCGGCCACGAGTCGGCGCAACGCCTCACTGGGCGCCTCGCCCGGGTCGCCCGCGGGGTCGATGCGGGCCCAGTCGCGCAGCACGCCGGCGAAGAAGTTGTCGGCGCAGCCTGCCAGCTTGGCGGCGATGCGCTCGGCGCGCGGCGAGTGCGGCGCGGCGGCCAGGAGCAGGTCGCTGACGACGAGGCCGGCGCGCTGGGCCAGCAGCTTCATCGAGGCATAGGCATGGGTGACGCTCTCCGGACGATCGTCGGCGAAGACGATCGGGGCCGGCGCGTCGACGGCGGCATCGCTGTTGCCGCGCCGGCCGTGCGCGAACATCCGGCACAGCTCGCGTGCATCGGCGTGGACGAGGACGACGTCGCATCCGGGCGCCGCTTCGGCAGCGCGCTCGAGGAAGCCGCGCGTCGATCCGCCGGCATCGACGAAGCGGATCGGCAAGCCGCGCGCGGCGAGGTAGGCGACCTGCGGCGAGAGCCGCTCGACGCACTGGCCGAGCTCGATCATCGCCATCTCGCCGGCGACGCCGGCGCGCTCGCCCGCGTCGACGACGAGAACGCGCGCGCCGCGCTCGGCGAACGAGGTGCACAGGCGCTCGAGCATCACGCCGCCGAAGGCGACGTGCGGGTTGGAGACGACCGGCACGAAGCGCGCGCAGGCGTTGGCGAACATCTGGCGCAGGCCGTGGGCCTGGTCGTTTCGCGATGACATGGACATGGGCGGCAGTCGGTTGCGGTGAGGAGCGGGCGCGCGGTCAGGCGGTGAGCGCAACGCCGGCCGGCACGCCTTGCGGCGCGGCGAAGATCAGGTTCATCTCGGCGGCGTCGAGGCGCCAGGCGGCGCTGCCGCCGCCGCGCAAGGCGCGCTGCACGAGGGCGCGGGCCGACAGGCGATGCCAGTCTTCCGGCACGCGCTGGCCGTTGGCGATGCCGACGACGGTGAGCTTGTGGCGGATCGCGGCGTCGAGCGCCGGCGCGAGCTTGACGGCCTCGTCGAGCTTGCTCAGGACGATGCCGGCGCACGAGCTCGCGCGGTAGGCGATCAGCACGTCCTCGATGGTCTCGCCCTGTGAGGCCGAGTTGACAACGAGCAGGCGCTGCACGCTGCGGTGGCCGAGCATGTCGAGCAGCTCTTTCGTGCGCGTGTCGCGCTGGGCCATGCCGGCCGTGTCGATCAGGACCATCTTCTTGGCCGTGAGCAGATCGAGCAGATCTTCGAGCGAGGCGCGGTCGTGCGCGGTGTGCACCGGCACGCCGAGGATGCGGCCGTAGGCGCGCAGCTGCTCGTGGGCGCCGACGCGATACGCGTCGAGCGTGATCAGGCCGAGGTTGGCGGCGCCGTGGCGCGCAGCGAAGGCGGCCGCGATCTTGGCCGTCGTCGTCGTCTTGCCGACGCCCGTCGGGCCGACGAGGGCAAACACGCCGCCGCGGTCCTCGATCGCCTGGTCGGCGCTCGCGGTGAGCAGGTTCTGCTCGAGGATCTGCGCGGCCCACTCGGTCTCGTCGCCAGCCTCGGCCTTGAAGCCGTCGGCCATCTTGCGCACGAGGATCGGCGAGAAGCCGCAGTCGAGCAGCTTTTGCGACAGGCGCGCTTCGGCCGGACGGCGCTGGAGCTTCTCCATGAACGCGAGGACGCCGAAGCGCTCCTCGATCAGGCCCTTGACGGCGCGCATCTCGGCGAGCAGCTCGCCTTCGCGGCGGACGGCACCGGCGGCATCGAACGCCGGCTCGGCGGGTGCACGATCGGCGGCGCGCACCGGCACCGGATCGAACAGCGGCATCGGCGTGGACTCGCGGCGCAGCGTCGGCGTCTCGGCCGGATAGAACATGTCGTCGTCGAGACGGACGTCGAGACGGCTGCCCGTCGTCGGCGCGATCGAGATCGGCGTCGCCGTCTGCGGCGGCGCGACCGGCATCGGCTCGGCAGCGGCCATGTCGGCGCTCGGAGCGCTCGTCGCGTGCAGCGACGTGTGGCGGCGCTTCAGCATCCTTTTGCGCACATAGTCCTGGAACGAGAGCGTGCTCATCGACAGGCGATCGGCGTCTTCCTCGGCGCTCGTCGCGGCGAGCTCGGCAGCGGCGCGCGGCATCACTTCGACGCGCGGCTGAAGCTCGGCGGCGGCGGCGCGCGTCGCAGGCGACGTCGTCTCGAACCGGGTCATCGCCTCCAGCTGGCCGATGCTCTCGGTGGCCAGCGCGAGGACCTCGACGCCGCCGGCGGACGGTCGGGTCGAGAGCACCACGGCATCCTCGCCCAAGGCGTCGCGGACGAGGCGCAAGGCCTCGCGTGACGTGCGTGCGGTGAAGCGTTTGACGTTCATGCTGCTGCTCCGATGATCGAGCCGATGCGGATGGAATGGGTCTCAGGAATCTCGCTGTGCGACAGCACCTTCAGGCGCGGCGCGGCGCGCTTCAGGAGGCGCGCCATCGGCGCGCGGATCAGGTCTGGGACGAGCAGGCAGGCCGGATGACCGAGGTCTTCCTGGCGCTTGGCGGATTCGGCGGCGTGGCGCGACAGCACGTCGGCGACGCCGGGATCGAGCGCCGCGCCGTGCGGCGAGCCGAGTGCCTGCGTGACCATGCGCTCGAGCTCGGGCTCCAGCGCGATGACCTCGAGCTCCCGGGTCGGGCCGTAGATCTGCTGGACGATCGACGGCGCCAGGTGAACGCGGATGCGCTTGGCCAGCTCGGCCGGATCGGTGATCGTGGCGGCGTACTCGGCCAGGCACTCGACGATCGAGCGCATGTCGCGGATGTGCACGCCTTCCTCGAGCAGGAGCTGGAGCACCTTCTGCAAGGCGGCGATGCCGACCATCTTGGGGATCACGTCTTCCATGAGCTTGGGTGCCAACTTCGTCACATGCTCGACCAGCTGCTGCGTCTCGACGCGACCGAGCAACTTGGCCGCGTGAACCTGCATCAAGTGTGAGAGGTGGGTGGCGACGACGGTCGCGCAATCAACGACCGTGAAACCGGCCATCTGCGCCTGCTCGCGCTGTCGCTCCTCGATCCAGGTCGCGGGCAAGCCGAACGCCGGATCGGTGGTCGAGGTGCCGATCAGCGGCGTCGACGCGCCGCCCGGATTGATCGCCAGCAGCATTCCCGGGAAGGCCTCGCCTTCGCCGACGATCGCGCCGCGCAGCGTCAGCCGGTACGAGCTCGGCTTGAGCTCGAGGTTGTCGCGGATGTGGACCGGCGGCGGCAGGAAGCCGACGTCCTGCGCGAACTTGCGCCGCACGCCCTTGATGCGCGAGAGCAGGTCGCCCTGCTTGGCCTTGTCGACCAGCGTGATCAGCCGGTAGCCGACCTCGAGGCCGAGCGTGTCGACCGGCTGCAGGTCGTCCCAGGTCGCTTCGGCGTTGGCCTCGAGCGGCAGCGGCGCCGGCTTGGGCGCGTCCTTGGCGGCGCGCTGGCGCTCGCGCATCAGCCACGAGCCGTAGCCGAGGACGGCGGCGATCGACAGGAAGACCAGATGCGGCATCCCCGGGATCGCGCCGAGCACGCCGAGCACCGAGCCGACGATGGCGAGCGAGCGCGGCGACGAGAACACCTGCTTGGTGATCTGGCTGCCCACGTCCTGGTCCTTGCCGACGCGCGAGACGACCATCGCCGCGGCGACCGAGATCAGCAGCGCCGGCACCTGGGCGACGAGCGCGTCGCCGACAGCGAGCAGGATGTAGCTGTCGGCCGCCTGCATCGGGCTCAGGTCGTGCTGGAGCACGCCGATGACGAAGCCGCCGACGATGTTGATGAAGAGGATGAGCAGGCCCGCCATCGCGTCGCCGCGCACGTACTTCGAGGCGCCGTCCATCGAGCCGAAGAACTCCGCCTCCTCGCCGACCTCGGCGCGCCGGCGCCGGGCTTCCTTCTCGTCGATCAGGCCGGCGTTCATGTCGGCGTCGATCGCCATCTGCTTGCCCGGCATCGCGTCGAGCGTGAAGCGCGCGCCGACCTCGGCGATCCGCTCGGCGCCTTTGGTGACGACGACGAAGTTGATGACGACGAGGATCGAGAAGACGATCAGGCCGACGGCGAAGTTGCCGCCGATCAGGAAGTGGCCGAACGACTCGATCACCTGCCCCGCTGCGCCGGCGCCGGTGTGGCCTTCCATCAGCACGACCCGGGTCGAGGCGACGTTGAGCGACAGACGCAGCAGCGTCGTCAGCAGGATCACCGTCGGGAACGCCGCGAAGTCGAGCGGCCGGACCATGTAGGCCGCGACCATCAGCACCATCAGCGCCATCGCGATGTTGAAGGTGAAGAGCATGTCGAGCGCGAACGGCGGCAGCGGCAGCACCATCATCGCCAGGATCATCACGACGACGAGCGGCGCGATCAGGGCGCGGATCGCCTTGGCGTTCGGGCCGAGCCAGGCCTGGAGCGGTTGGATCAGGAAGTTCATGCGTCCTCGGAATCAGTGCGCTGCCGCAGCGACGAAGTGGGGATCGAGCTCTTGCGGCACCTCGAGCGCAGGCAGCGCCGCGGGCATCGGCACCTGGCCGCGCAATGCGGCCCGCAACTGGTAGACGTAGGCAAGCACCTGGGCCACGGCGGCGAACAGCGCCGCCGGCACCTCGCGCTCGAGCTCGGCGTGGGCGTACAGCGCACGGGCGAGCATCGGCGCCTCGAGCACCGGCACGCTCGCGCCCTCGGCGAGGTCGCGGATGCGCAGCGCCGTCAGGTCGGCGCCCTTGGCGACGACGCGCGGCGCGGCCATCGTCTTGTCGTCGTACTTGAGGGCGACCGCGTAGTGGGTCGGGTTCATGACGACGAGATCGGCCGTCGGCACGGCAGCCATCATTCGCCGGTTGGCCATCTCGCGCATGCGGGCGCGGACCTTGCCCTTGATCTCGGCGTTGCCGGCGAGCTCCTTCTGCTCCTGCTTCATCTCTTGGTGGCTCATCTTCAGCTTGTCGGCATGCAGGCGCTTCTGCAGCGGCACGTCGATGGTCGCGAAGACCGCGAGCGCGAACAGCATCGGGCCCATGCCCGCGACGACGAGGCCGCTCGCCTTGGCGATCGCCGACGGCAGCGGCAGGCCGAGCAAGCCGACGAGCTCGCTCAGGTGGCGGCTCATCCAGTACACCGCGAGCGAGCCCAGGACGAGCGCGAGCACACTCTCCCGCAAGGCGTTGATCAGCTGCTGCTTCGAGAATACGCGGCCGATGCCGGAGATCGGGTTGAGGGCGCCGAACTTCGGCGTCATCGGCTTCAGCGTCCAGGTCCAGCCGCCCATGCCGATCGCGCTGGCCACGCCGAGCCCGGTCATCACGAGGCTGAACGGCACGATGGCCCAGAGCAGGATCTGGCTCCAGGCGTGGAGCTGGGTCGAGATCGCGTCCTGGCCGAGCGCCTGCGCGCGGTCGAAGCGCAGCGACCGGGCGAGCGCGTCCTTCAGCCACGACGAGCCCTGCGGCACGATCGCCAGGAGCGCGACGCCGCCGCCGGTGATCGCCGCGAAGTGGCCCAGGTCGCGCGAGCGTGCGACCTGGCCCTCCTCGCGCGCCTTCTCGAGCTTGCGTGGCGAAGCGGGTAACGTCTTGTCCTGTGCGGAGTCGGCCATGTGGAAGGATTGTTTCAACCAGGGCTTGAAACTTGAGCGCGATAAGGGCTCGAAATCTCAGGCATTTCGAGTGCCCCGAAGCGACGAACGGTCGCCATGCATCCACCGGGTCCGGGTGCGCGTAGACCAAGCTTCCCGAGGCGCAGGCGCGCTGCGAAGGGATCTCGAAGCAACTCAACCTCCAAGGACAAGCATGAAATCAGTCAAGCTCAGCGCCCTCGTCATCGCGGCGATCGTCTCGGCCGCCACCGTCCCGGCCATGGCGCAGGTGATGGTCGGCGGCGCGCCGATGTATTCCAACAAGGACATCATCGACAACGCCGTCAATTCGAAGGACCACACGACGCTCGTCGCCGCCGTCAAGGCCGCCGGCCTCGTCGACACGCTCAAGGGCCCGGGCCCGTTTACGGTGTTTGCGCCGACCAACGCCGCCTTCGCCGCCCTGCCCGCGGGCACCGTCGACACGCTGCTCAAGCCCGAGAGCAAGACGGCGCTCACCAAGGTGCTGACCTACCACGTCGTCGCCGGCAAGATGGACAGCGCTGCGCTCTCGAAGGCGATCGACGCCGGCGGCGGCAAGGCGACGCTCACCGAAGTCTCGGGCGGCATGCTCACGGCCACCAGGAGCGGCAGCACGATCATGCTCACCGACGAGTCGGGCGGCATGGCCCACGTCACGATCGCCGACGTGGTCCAGTCGAACGGCGTGATCCACGTCGTCGACAAGGTGCTGCTGCCGAAGTAAGGCGCTCGCTCCTTCCCGGCGATGCGGCCTGCGGGCCGCATCGCCGTCTGAGGCGGTCGACTGGCCGCCCTTTCACGGCCATGTCGACCGTTCGGTGCGGCGACTGGCAGGGCGGCATGTTCCTGCCGACGCCGAACCTCGAGCTGCCGGGCGAGAGCGCGATCTGGAGCGAGCCCGGCGCGCAAGCGACGTTCCAGCATCCGGTCGAATGCCGCGACGGCGCGGAGCGTGGCCTGCGCGCCATCGCGGCCGACCTGGGCAGGACCTTCTCGTGCCCGGTCCGCGCCGGCGAGCAGATTTTCGGCAAGCTCGAGTTCCGCCTCCGTGCGCCGCTCGACGACGCGGCGCCGACCTTCGACGTGATCCGCCGCATCGGCCTGCAGCTCGGCGACTTCATCTCCCGCTGCAACGCCGACGCTCGCCTGCGCGGCGAGCGCGAGCTGCTGTCGCAACGCGTGGCCGAGCGCACCGCGGAGCTGAGCCGCAGCAACCGCGATCTCCAGGCTGCACGCGCATGCGCCGAGAACGCGAGCCGTCCGAGGCGGGCGAACGCGTCCGCGGGGCCGGCATGGACGCGCACCTGACCAAGCCGCTCCAGCTCGCCGTCCTCGCCTCGGCACGCATGCAGGCCGCGGAGATCCTGGCGTCGTGCGCAGCCAGCGACGGCGACCGCGTCGGCTTCATCGCGCACAAGCTGAAGTCGTCGTCACGGTCCGTGGGCGCCCTCGCGCTCGGCGACCTCTGCGCCGATCTCGAGAACGCGAGCCATGCCGGCAGCCGCGACGACCTCGTCGATGCTGCCAGCGCTTCGCTCGCGCGATGGTCGACATCGACGCCTGCATCGTCGAGACGCTGGCACAGGCCTGATCCGGTCTGCCGCGCTTGCGGCGAACCGCCGCGAGCGGCGGGCTGCGTCGATGGCCCGCGATCAGCCGGGTCGCTTGGCCGTGACGGCCGGCGCGCTCGCCGCATCGCCACCGCCGATGGGCGGCGCGACGGCCTCGGCCTCCTGCGGCTCGGGCGCGATCTTCAGGAGCCGGTCCTCGGCGTCCTGGTTCATGACGATGATGCTGATGCGCCGGTTCATCGGGCTCTGCGGCTCGGCGGGCACGAACAGATTGCTCGACGCCAGGCCTTGAACGATCAGCATGCGGTCCTCGGGCAGGCCGCCGCTCACGAGCTCGCGCCGCGAGGCGTTGGCACGGTCGCTCGAGAGCTCCCAGTTGCCGTAGCCGCGGTCGCCGCCGACGAAGGGCTGGGCGTCGGTGTGGCCTTCGAGCGTGATCCGGTTGGGCACGTCGGAGAGCACGTGGCCGATCTCGCGCAGCAGCTCGCGCATATAGGGTTTGACGATCGCGCTGCCGCTGTCGAACATCGGCCGCGCCTGCTCGTCGACGATCTGGATGCGCAAGCCGTCGCGGGTCATGTCGAGGCGGATCTGCGACTTCATCGCCGCCAGCTTCGGGCTCGCCTCGAGCACGTCCTCGACTTTCTTCTTCAGATCCTCGAGTCTGGCGATCTCGGCGCGCTTGTGCTCGGCCTCGAGCGACTTCATGTTGAGCAGCTTCTTCTTGACCGGGATGTCGCCGTCGCGGACCTGGCCATTGCTGCGCGACAGGTCGGTGCCGCCGCCGCGCACCACGCTCGACGAATCGCCCGAGCCGCTGCCGCCCATCAGCGACACCTTGAGCGGCGCGTTGAAGAAGTCGGCGATGCCCTTCTTGTCGCCCTCGGTGGTCGAGCCGAGCAGCCACATGAGAAGGAAAAACGCCATCATCGCCGTCACGAAGTCGGCGTAGGCGATCTTCCACGCGCCGCCATGCTTGACATGGCCGCCCTTCTTCACCCGCTTGATGATGATCGGCTGGAGCTTCTTGCTGTCGCCGGCCATGGCCTACTCCCCGAGGACGCGACGCGCGGGCCGCCGGGCCGCCCCCAGGCCCACTTCGCGCGCTCGGGGGGCATCGCCGGAGCGCAGCGACAAGGCGCCATCGGGCTTCATTTCTTTCCCTTGACGTGGTCTTCGAGCTCGGTGAAGGTCGGCCGGTCGCCCGAGAACAGCACCTTGCGGCCGAACTCGACCGCGACTTGCGGCGCATAGCCCTGCATCGACGCGAGCAGCGTCGTCTTGATGCATTGCAGCTCCTTCGAGCCCTCGTCGACCTTTTGCTCGATCAGGCCGCCGAGCGGCTCGACCACGGCATAGGCCAGCAGGATGCCGAGGAAGGTGCCGACGAGCGCCGAGCCGATCATGCCGCCGAGCACCGCGGGCGGCTGGCCGACCGAGCCCATGGTGTTGACCACGCCGAGCACCGCCGCGACGATGCCGAACGCGGGCAGCGCGCCGGCCAGACGCGCGAGCGCATTGACCGGGCCGTGGGCCTCGATGTGGTGGGTTTCGATCTCGCTGTCCATCAGGCTTTCGATCTCGTGGGCGTTGAGGTTGCCGGAGACCATCATGCGCAGGTAGTCGGTGATGAACTCGACGACGTGGTGGTCGGAGCCGACGGTGGCGTACTTCTGGAACAGCGCCGACGAGTGCGGGTCCTCGACGTCGCTCTCGATCGCCATCAGGCCTTCCTTGCGCGCCTTCTGGAGGATGTCGTAGAGGAGCGCCATCAGCTCCATGTAGCGCGCCTTCGAGTACTTCGAGCGCTTCAGCACGGTCGGCAGCGCGGCGAGCGTGGCCTTCAGGATCTTGGGCTGGTTGTTGACGGCGAAGGCGCCGAGCGCACCGCCGAGGATCGCCATCAGCTCGGTCGGCAGGGCGTGGATGATCACGCCCATGTTGCCGCCATGCATGATGTAGGCGCCAAAGATGCAGCCGAGGGCGACGCCGTAACCGATCAGAACGAGCATGGTGCTTCGAGGGATTCCGTGGGCCGGATGCGATGCGCATGGCCGCTCAAGTTATCGGCGCCGCATGCGCTGTCTTGAGTTTGCAACCGGGGCACCACCCGTGATCGGCGCATCTGGGCCGGAATTGCCCGCAAATAAAAAAGCGGGTCCCGAAGGACCCGCATTCAAAGCACAGTGATGTGCTGGAGGAGACAAGCAAGGACTATGAACGGAGAACCCGTTCTTTCGGACGCCCGGCGCCGGACCTTGAGGCACGGATCCCGCGAAGCGCGACTTTGTGCCTGCGAATCCCCGGCCCGGTGCGCGGCTCGGGTCACGGAACGCGTCGCTGGACCGGCGAGGCCTCGAGCAGCTCGCTCATCTTCCGGCAGAAGGTCTCGACAACGATCGGCTTGGTCCAGTCGTCGACGGCGCCGACGGCCTTCGCTGCCGCACGTCGGGCCAGCGCTCGACGACGTGCTGGATCAGCATCACGAGGTCGACCCGGGCCGTCGTGCCGACGCTTTCTTCGCTCGCGGCCGAGAAGGTTGAACGGCTTGAACAGGCCGGCGAGCTGCGCCTGCGACATGCCCCGGCCGGTGTCGGCGATCGTGATCCTGCCGATCCCGTCCAGCGCCTCCACGCCGATCGTCACCGTTCCGCCGCGGCGGTTGTACTTGATCGCGTTCGACACCAGGTCGAGCGCGTCGTCGACCGAGCGAGCGGCACTGCGCGACTTCGCCAGGATCTTGCGATACGCGGTGTCGCGGGTGTCGTCGACGCCGCGAGAGAGCGTCCAGGCCAGGATGGCAAGCAGCGGGACGGTGGCCGCCAGCGCGATGATCAGCCGGCGCAGGAAGAACCGGCTCATGCAAAGCATCGGATCTCCTGTGAGAGCATCCGGATCGCACAGCGGGCGACGTTGCGTCGCAGCGCAACGACGCCGCGGCGCGAAGGCTCGCTCGGCGCAGGGCGGGCGTCTGTTCGCTATGGCACAGAGCGGATCTGGGTCCGGAGGGCATCCGGACCCGTCGGGTCGAGGTGGGCACGGCCGGGCGGCCTGCCCTCAATGCATGCGAATGGCGCCCGCGGCCTTGCCCTTGCCGGCGCGTGCCGGCGGGTTGCAGAGCGCGCACGCGTAGTGGCGCGCGATCTCGTGCGGATGGGTCACGAACTGGCCGCCGCACTTCGAGCACTTGGTCATCGTCAGCATGCCGTTATCGACGAACTTGACGAGGCGCCAGGCGCGCGTCACCGAGAGCAGCGCCTCCAGACCTTGAGCCGAGGTCTCTTCCTGATAGAGCTGGTAGGCCTTGATCACGGCGTCGATCTCGTCGAGCTCGGACGACTTGTTCAGGTACTCGTGGATGTTGAGGAACAGCGAAGCGTGGATGTTCGGCTGCCAGGTCATGAACCAGTCGGTCGAGAACGGCAGCTGGCCTTTGCTCGGCGACTTGCCGGCGACTTCCTTGTACAGGCGCAGGAGCCGCTCGTACGACAGGTCGGTCTCCGACTCGAGCACTTGCAGGCGGGCGCCCAGGCCGATCAGCGCGACGGCGCGGCCGATCTGCTTGGCTTCGGTGAGGATGCTCTTGTTGCGCATCACGCGGCTTCCTGGTGACGGCCGGCGAGCAGGATCGAGGCGTGCAGGCGGCTCGTGGAATCGTTCGCGGCGCTCTTGCCGTGGTCGGTGAGCAGGCCCCAGACCATGTCGTCGTCCATGCGGAAGCGGCACAGCAGCGTGTTGCCTGCGGCGATCTTCATCATCTGGGCCGGCGTCAGGAGCGCGATCAGCGCCGCGCTCTGCTCGCTGATGCCCAGGCGGTACAGGGCCTGGTCGCGGTCGCTGCGGATCAGGCTCTGGGCCAGCATCAGGTAGGAGAGATTGGCTTCACGAATCTCGAGGAGGATCTGGTCAGCGTTCATGTCAGGACTCCGGTGTTCAGGTTGCTTGCGATGCAGGTCTGTTGCCTGCGATGAAGTGAATTCTGGTCAAGCGAGAAGACCGGTGCCATCAGGTCATATCGGTCGCTTCAGTCCACGTTCTTCCGTGAAGGCTGTAAGGGAAAGTCGTACACGGGACGGGCTTCGGAGCGGTCCGGCCGGCGCAAATGGCCGGCAAACGGGCGGATTCTTCGGCGATGGCCACGGGATGAACCGGCGTGCAATAGCCCCAGCCGTCGCCTCGGCGGCCCATCCCTTTGCCCATGATCGACGCCTTCCTGTTCCTGCAGCGCAGCGACATCGCCCACTTCGCACGGGTGGCGCAGGACTTCGCCGGCGTGCCGCAGATCTTCATCGACCCCGGCCTGATGGACGCGGCGCTCGCCCACGGCCTCGACGGCGCGAGGTTCTCCTACCGGCCCCTCGCCGTCGGCCGCCACCTGCAGGCGCGCATCGCCAGCGAAGCGCTGACCCGCGCGGCCACGATCGACCAACGCCTCACCGACGAGCGGCTGCGTCTGCTCGGTGACGGCCCGCTGCAGGGCTGGGACCAGGGCCCGCTGCGTCTCTTCTTCATCCGCCTGCTGACCGCGAAGTACCTCGGCGAGATCTGCGAACGCTCGTTCCCCGAAGCCTCGATCGGCTTGTTCCGGCCGACGCGACCGCAGCAGTTCTATTTCGATTCGTGCCTCGTCACCGACCTGTTCGCGGGCTCCTCGACCCGCTGGCAGATCGTCGGGCACTACGACAGCACCGCGAACTGGGTCGATGACTCGACCGCCACCTGCTTCGACTTCGCCGCCATCCGCGCGCGCGTCGCCGCCGGCGCCGCCGACGCGGTGACCCACATCCCCACCTGCTACTCGCATCTGGCGCACTTCGCCGCCGAGATCGTGCGCGCCTTCCCGAGCAACATCGATCTGCCGAGCCCGTTCTGGGACATCCCGGTGCGGCGCGACCGCGCGCTCGTCGTGCCGACCGGCGCCGTGCCGCGCCAGTTCGTCGACGACGCCTCTGTCGTCTACCGCGAGCGCGCCCGCCGCGTCCTGGGGGACGAGCTCGGGCCGCTCCTGCCCCATCGCGCCGCGCTGGCCGCGCAGGTCGACCTGATGGCCGGGCGCTGCTTCGTGCAGGCGCTCGACTACCAGGGCCTGCTGCGCGCCCTGGCCGGCGCGCGGCCGCACTTCGTCGTCACCGACCACGACACCGGCAGCAACGGCCCGCTGTTTTCGGTCGCCGCGCACCTGGGCTCGCCGGTCACCGTGCTGCCGCACTCGTCGTATCCGACCGGCGCGATTCCGCACTCCCTCGGCGTGACGGTGATCGAGCGCGACGGCTTCGCGACGCCGACGCGCAGCGTCTGGGGCGAGAAGGTGGCGACGCGCGGCGTGCGCCTCGGCGCACCCGCCGCGCGGGTCGAGCGCACGCGCCTGCGCACGGTCTGCCTGCTGCTCAACACGATGTTCAGCCAGGGCCTGTCGCACATCGACTTCGTCGGCATGGCCGCGTTCCATCGCGCGCTGGTGCCGCTCTGCAAGCGCTTCGGCGCGAGCGTGCTGGTGCGGCTCAAGCCGAACGCGTGCAGCGTGGCGCTTGCGGCCGGCGCGCTCGGCGTCGGCAGCGACGACCTGCTCACCGTGCTGCAGGCGCCGATGCACGAGGTCGCCGCGCGCAGCGACCTGTGCATCACCTACGGCGAGCCGACCACCGCCGGCATCGACTTCCTCGCCGCGGGCAGCCTGCTGATCCACGTCGGCGAGCAGCTCTGGCCGAGCGACTACACGACCTCGCCGGCGTTCATCGGCGACGGCACCGTGCCGTCGTTCGTCGGCGCCGACGCGCTGCCCGAGATCGAAGGCCTGCTGGCCGACGAGTCCCTGTTCCGACACCGCGCGGCGAGCCAGGCGGAGCGCTTCGCGCGCCGGCTGGGCGCCAGCGACGGCCGCATCTTCCACGCCACCTGAGGCGATCCATGCTCAACGACAAGTCGATCTTCGTCACCGGCGGCACCGGTTCCTTCGGCCAGGCCTTCGT
>Ga0209724_1001943_pt1 | contig 18147 bp, 16 predicted proteins | sample grotaG_FD_184143 | JGI IMG/M metagenome (GOLD analysis project Ga0209724, IMG submission 184143) | Glacier valley bacterial and archeal communities from Borup Fiord, Nunavut, Canada, to study Microbial Dark Matter (Phase II) -... | ecosystem: Environmental > Aquatic > Freshwater > Ice > Glacier ...
TAGCTGTAAAGTAGCCCGGGAATATTGCTTTAGTAAGGCTTTAGCAAATCTTGTTATGACGAAAAGCAAACAGCTCAGGAAGTAGCTCCAACTCAAAGACCCCGGGAAGCTTCAGACCCCTTCCTCGGGGCAATCGGGTTGCAATTTAGTCAAGGTGATGATACCCACAGTATCGCTATTTGGTTTCAGACCCCTCAGTCGGGGCAATATAGCTGCAATTGAAAGATGTCTTTGCTAAAGAGTGGGCGTTCCCAGCACGGCGGGCCGAGTGTACGAGGGCATCAAGGAGCTGCAATTGAAAGATGTCTTTGCTAAAGAGTGGGCGAAGGGGAACACGTTTCAGACCCCTCAGTCGGGGCAATATAGCTGCAATCGTTGTCACGAACCCCGCCCACAACACTCAGTATCGTTTCAGACCCCTCAGTCGGGGCAATATAGCTGCAATTCAATTCCGAGTTAACCATTTTGTAAGTCAGTTCCGAGGTTTCAGACCCCTCAGTCGGGGCAATATAGCTGCAATTGGGATAAAAGATGACAAAGGAAGGCAGATTTGAACTGGTTTCAGACCCCTCAGTCGGGGCAATATAGCTGCAATCCGTTGTGTCCAATTAACAAAACACCTAAACGCTTCGGTTTCAGACCCCTCAGTCGGGGCAATATAGCTGCAATTTTAAGGTAATTGGAAGTAATAAGTACGAACTAGTGGCAGGTTTCAGACCCCTCAGTCGGGGCAATATAGCTGCAATTTGGTCTGGGTGTGCTTTGAAGAGGAGCTATGAACCGTTTCAGACCCCTCAGTCGGGGCAATATAGCTGCAATATTTTGTTTCTCTGATAATGGGGATACACTTTACAAAGGTTTCAGACCCCTCAGTCGGGGCAATATAGCTGCAATAATCATAATTTAATACATTCAGAACCACCTTATAGAAGTTTCAGACCCCTCAGTCGGGGCAATATAGCTGCAATCTAGACCAGATTTTAGACATAGAAGTTTTTGGAAAATTATGTTTCAGACCCCTCAGTCGGGGCAATATAGCTGCAATCTGCGGAGGATTGCAGGATTTGGGGGAACGCTTTATACGTTTCAGACCCCTCAGTCGGGGCAATATAGCTGCAATAGGCTTTTAAAGCAGGTGTTGCTGGTTAATTCCCAACCTGATTTAAGAATAATAAGCCTTAAAAAGCTTCCAGGACGGTTGTAAATGGTTTTTATTTTGGCAAAATCCTCCTTTAATTGTTAAATTTCGCAAACCTCTAAATCCCTTCAAAGGATGGTAGGTTTGCGAAAATATTTTGAACTGAAATCTAGGAAGTAACTTGCATTTCAAGCTATTTATACTCCAAATCATCCTTAAAAGCAACCGGTTTGCGAAGACCTCTCTGAAAACCCCGATAAAAGCCGGGTGTCAATGGCCTTGAGTGGGAGCAATAATTTTTGGTGCTTCCGGGGCAATGATTTCATATTTACGACAGTAGGCAATTTCACGTTCTGGCACTACAAAAATAAACAGACTGCCGGGCGATTTATCCAGCCGTTTTCGGCATTTTAACCAGAATTCCTCCTGAAAATGAAAACTTAAATATCCTAAAAAGGCAGATTTTTGAATCCGTTTAAAGCCATAATCCAGACAGGTTCTAGCTACTTCCCGCCTGATTTTATTGCTGGTAATATCATAAATAAAAATAGTCAGCATAATTACCAACTGCTTTCAAAGGGGGTATACTCTCGATTCAAATCACCCCTGACAAAAGTAGCAATATGGGCCGCCTGTAAGGTCAAAATATTTTGCAAGGTTTGACGTTTACCCTCGTAAAGTTCGCGCCCTTCCTCAAGTCTTTCCATAATTTTATGGGCAACAGTCTGGCGAGTTTCGCGAGTAAGCAAGCCATCAGGCTCTTGTTCCAATTTAACATTAAGATTAATAAGGGCAAAAATAGAACGATCCACTACTGGTTGGCGGAATTCTTCAATCAAATCCAAAACCAGACTGGGCTTACCGGGGCGGTCAGTATGAATAAAACCCGCAAAAGGGTCAAGTCCGGCTAATAAAACAGCTTGCTCCACTTTAGAATAAAGGATACCATAGCCATAGTTAAATAAACTGTTACCCAGATCGGAAGCACCTCTACCAGTTCTGCCAGGCCAATTTACTTTGGAAAGGGCCAGTTCTTTGGCGGCCTGCCAATAAATTTTAGCGGAGCGACCCTCCAGGTTTAATAGAAATCCACGACCTTCATCAATTGTAGAAATTCCCAGGGTTTTGACCATTTTTACAAGCCCAAACAACTCCCCAACACTCTGGCGAATTAACTGGAATTTGTCTGGTTCAGATCTGGCCCGATTTTTAGTCATGTAACGTAACAGGTTAAGTTGGTGCATAATCTTCCCGGAAATAAAGGCTTTAGCTAATATCACTCCTCGGTGGTCGTGATAGGCAGCAAATTGTTCTCGCCGAGTTTTGGCAGTACCACCAAACTGAGTGGAATAAACAGAGGCAATCACCTTGCCATTAGATTTCATAAAATGTAAGGGGATATCCCGCTGGGCACACTCATAAATAGCATCAGTACTAATAGTAATAGCTTCACCAATCAAAAGTACCTGCCGGAGATAAAGCAGAGGAATATCCTTAACAGGTTTATCCTTGAACTTAACCTGGAGACGTTCGCTAGTTTTGCCTATAAAAGCTCCGCGTTCATCCACAACCAATTCGGAAACAGGTTTTAATTCCAGAAGAAACTCATCCTCAAGTAATGAGTCAGTTATTATGTCCGGTAAGTCCGCCATCGTCCTAACCTGCCAGAGGTTTGAATCTTAAGATATAGCGTCCACCGCCTTTGGTAGCGTTTTTTCCTACGTGAATTACCTGTCCCCACAAAAGTAGGGGCAACAACCTGTCCACTCGTCCCAGGAAAGAGATTTCACCCATAAAACCGCCCAGGGAAAGGTCTTTTTGTTGACGGTGACTGTAACCGCGTACCTGCTCCCAGTAGGTACGGTCTTCCAGCATCATAACCTGTCTGGCTTCTTCCAATAATTCGTCGCGGTTGTTATCCAGATAAGGGCTGCTGTAGCGAGTTGCCAGACTTTGATAACGTTCCACCAAACGTCGAATAAGACTTACAAAATTGGGGCGGGTCAACACTTCGCCACCATCTACCAGTCGGGTGGGAGTCAGAAAATTAAAGGCTAGTTGCATAATTTCATTAGTTTCTCCCAGCTTCCGCACTTCCGAGTGAGTTAGCGAAATATCCGAAAAATCCTGATAAAAGCCACCCCGCCGGAAAACTTCCTCTTTTTGCCCGGACAACGGATTACGGGCATCCACCCCCAATAATTTCAGGCGACCCCGCCCCCACCGACCAGGGGCAATTTCGGATTTAGCCCCCAGCCCTTCCCGTTCCAGCCCTTCCGCCGCCGCCAACAGATACGGTAATAAATCATTGGATTGAGCAAATAGTGTCAGGCTGAAACGCAAACAGTCACCGGGATGGTAGATATTTTGCCCATCCAGCGGGGCGGCTACCACAAAGGGGCGGGGTACATCTAAGCCGCGCTCACTCCCTTCATCCACCGTCGCCAGGAGGGAAGTAACCGGGCAAATTGTGAGTATGGGGCAACCCCGGCACTCCTGCAAATCCTGACGGCGACAACCCACCTTCCGCAAGCCATGAAAAAGTGCGCCCCGTAAGGCTGAACCTTTATGCTCATTCAGCACCACCGGCGAAAGCACCTCATAGCTAAAATCGTAGCTCAAGGCCGAAAACTCACGCGTGTTAACCACCATTTCAGCAACCATCCCGCCCTCCTGTTAACGTTTGAAAATGCTCTCAACCTTCTCGACAATTTCTGGTAAATCTTCCAGAGTTAGCAATTGAATCCTAAATAAAGCAGCCCGATCTTTAAGTGCATCAGGTATTTTCGTCCGAGGTTGGCACAATACCAAAATTTTCTTTATGAAAGTTCCAGCGTTACGGGCCAATGTTTCCAACTCATAAACCGCTTCTTTTGAGCCTTCTTTAAGATAATAAGTTCCAGTTTTACAGGAAATAAAAACCATCTCTGTCCCAGATGTAAACAAAACATCTATCTCATTTCTCACATCCCGCACCTCATTACCCTGCCGCCAACGGAACTCCACACCTTGAGAAACCCGGCTGTGTAAGCCACTATTTGCCAATGGGCTATGCTTGTCACGTAATTTGCCATAAATATAATACTCAAGCCAGTTACCATTCAGATAAAAAAGGGCAGAGGTGTTAACCAATTTTATTTCAGCCACACCATTAGAAGTCTTATTTAAAGACTCAACAACGCCACATTGCTGTAATTCCGTAGCTAGAGCAAGGGCTAAATCTGAATTCTTGTCTACAAGAAGTTGGGTATAATCAACATTTTTTACTCTTTTCCGATGCAATTCACGGTTAGCCCGCACTGCACCAAAAAAAGCAACAGGTGTTTGATTAAGCTCAGAGTCAAGAGCCTCTAGCGAATGGGAGCTTTTCCCATTAGGTTGGCACAGGTATGTCACAATAATATTGGCGGCCTTTATAAGGTTAGATTCTGGCACAGGACACTCAGGCTTCAGAGGATCAAGACCATATGATTTGATATACTCAAATACTGTCAGGTTCAGGTTCAATCGCTTATAAATGTCACTGTCAGGATAAATGTGATTAGGGTCTATAATCCGATTCTCCTGAGTATCAACATAAATTGTAGGACAATTGTGTTCACGGGCTGCTTGAACCAATCCCAAACTCATAGGTTTTGTTCCAAGTGTCCAGTTACAGACGATTTCAATAGTAAAGCCATTTTGAGTGGCATCCTGTTTCAGTTGGGCAATAAGGTTGCCAGCCACCTTTCGGGTAATTTCTGCGTCACCGTTGTCTACAATTTCGGGATGTTTTATCAGCTTAATATCAGGAAACCTGAGTTTTAAAACCGACTCTGTTGCAGCAATTGTAGTGGTATGCCTATTGGTCTGTAGGAAATAAATAGCCTCAAAAAGAGGCGCGCCTTCCTGGAACACCGGGGTAATATTAGGTATCGTTTGTTCACTAACCAGGGTAATCATCACATATTTGGTCATAAAAATACTCCTTTAGCGACGAGTGCGCGCCTCGGCCCTGACCTCTTGCAAATTGATAATTTCAACCACTTCATATTCAGTGACCAGGCCACCGGGAATCGGACGCGTTTTAATAATCGAAGGAAGATTTCCTCTACGACCTTCAATTTCAGCCAGGATGCAGGCCGCTACCGGGGAATAGCCGGGTAAACTTATCAAAAGTGGGGCAGTTTGCCATTGAGTGGAATTCAATCCAGCCCGGTCTACCGCGTCAACTGCCTGTGGCTTCAAGACCGCGTCCTGCTCCACTTGCACCTTGATTTCAATTACTTGCTCCGCCTCACGCCCGGTCAACTCTTTTAACCTGTCTAACTGACTGGGGGTAATGGGATGACCAAAATTTAGCACTACCATATTTCTTTACCCTTTATTATCTTGTTTCATTTTTTCCAAAATATCGTTAAGGCTGTTCTTTTTTGGTTGCGGCTGGACGGCAGGGGTAACCTGTGTTTTGTCCGCTCCCGAAATTATTTGGCAACCAACCACATAATTATCAGGGTTATCGTCCACCTTGATAACTTCAACCGTAAGTTCCTGCCCAACAATCAGGTTATAGCCCTCTTTTTGTTCCTTGCGAATAATAATTTTAGACGGCTTGGCAGCAGTGGTCTCAACAGAAGCCTCCAGGGTAACGTTCTTTCCCAGCTCTATCACGTTTGCCACAAACTGTTTGCCAATTACCCACAGGCCAGTAGTAGGTAACGGTTTCACTGGTTTAATTTCCGGGCGGGCCTCTGGCTCTATTGCCAGATGTTTAAGTTTTTCAAGTTCAGGGGAAATAGCGGGTGGTAACTCCACAAAAGAAAGTTTTGTACTCCTATCCTGAATATTTGAACTACCGGGAGTGGCAGATTTCCCCAGGTTGCCGGATAGACCAGGGTTGTTACGATATACTCTTGCCAGACGCACAGCCCAGGCGAAAATAGGCGCGGCTTCTTCAAAACTTAAACCTTCAAGATACCGGGTACAGATCTGGTTCACTTCCCGGTAATTGTTCACCGTGTTTTTAGTCTGGTCAAACAACTTTCTGGTTACCTCGCTATCGAAACTTTTCAGCCAGAGAAAGAAAGTGGGTATATCTTTAACCGATAACAAATAGCCCAGGGCTTTTTGGGCTTCATTTTGAATGTTTCCCTTCCCCGCCATATCTGAGGCCATAAGCTCTACGGTCTGCCAGTTTATTTCCAGGGACTGTTCTTGTGGCATAATTACTCCTGCTAGTAAATTCCAGATGGGGCAATGAAATCATTAGGATATTTTAGAATGTCGGCCAACTTCTTGAGATTTGGCTCAAGAATAAAACCATTCCTGGCTAAAGCTACCCATTCTTTGATTTTCCCTTCTATTTCGCTGCTGACGGTAAAAAGCTCTGTGGCACTTTCGTCATATTGCAGTGAAGCAACGGTTGACCAGAGCTCGACACGCTCTAACGAAAATTCCACCGTCCCAAGCCCACGTGGTTTATAGCCACCCAGTTTTAGCCTGAAATCTTGTCCATCAATTGGCACAAAGGCCATTGCCAATAACAACCCCCCGATTTCTTGAGGCTGGAGGTTTTCAAAATCCAGATTAAAAACAAATTCCTCACCCTCTGGTACAACTTCCACGGGTGCTTCACCGGTAGCCGGTTTCCCATTAAAATAAAATTTCCTGCCATCCGTATTGCGCGGGCTAAACTGGTGTGGTAAACGTCTTATTTCCACGTTATTTCCAGTTTGTAGAGCTTCACTAAAGCGAACCCGGCTAAGATAGCCCATTGCCCCAAACAGGCGACAGGCTGGACAATAGTTTTCTTTAGGTCTAAAGCAGCTGTTTCTTCTGTCGGTAGAAACACAACTGCGGGTAATAGCTTCATAGGCTGCCCGAATTGCCCCTTTGAGACTGCTGCCTGGTATAATCTTTTTCCCTTCGGCCCCAGTCATAAAACTGATAACCAGGGGAAAGCTGTTCTTATCACTCTGGGAAATAGACAACCGACTGGATAACTCAGTAATGCCAGACCCGATATGCAGCGGAGTCAGGGTGCGTAGGTGCAAATTGAACCTGCCGGAAACTGTCTTTCCTTGCTGTTTGTCATGGAATATGGGTGTTTCTCTGACTGGTTGAGTATTTGCCTCTACAAAGTCGAAGGGCTTAGGGCCAACCTCACCCCTGCCACCACCTCTAAAGTTTTGACTCATTTCCCACCTCTTGCCACTAACCGGGTATATCTGACCAGGGCACTTTTTGTATCAAGATAGTAAAGATAGCCAATCGATCCAACATCTCTAGGTTCTGCCGGAATTCGACGATCTCTTTCACCTTTTCCGGCATAGGTAATCAGGTTAGCCGAGTTATCGTGCCGGTTGGTGGTAACGGTATATTCCTTGAAAATGGCTTGACCGTATGCAGCCAACAACTTTTGGCTGTATACCTCATTTTCGACCAGAATTACCGCGGAGTAGTGTCCTGGCAAAATCTGTTTCCAGCGAAGCTCTAGCACCGTGTCAAAGGCTTTACCACTCAAGGATTGCCCAAGTTGAGTAGGAAGCTCCTCGCTCCTGGTAAGTTCATAGCGCGAAATCAGGCCGTTAAAACAAATCGGGCTACTCCCCTTTGGAAAAGACGTTTGCCATAAGTCCTCAAGTTGTGGCTGAGATAGTTGCTCAAATACCAGGGAATACCCCTTCTTTGAATCGTTCATGCTGTTCGTCTCCCGGTTACGGCAGTTTGCCAGGCTTCCGCACACTTTCGCCACAAAGCCTCATTCTTTAAATCATCTTCTATGACCAGGCTAACTCCATCTAACCAATCAAAGCCAGTTTCTCCCACCTGATTTATCTCGCCCTTACCTGGGCCGAGACTAAAAGGAGCCAAAACACTATCATTACTATCCAGCCCATATTCCTGGCGGGTTTGCGCCTGGGCTAGAGACCCAATCCCGTAAATACCAGTTTTATCGCCAACTTCTGTTCCCAGCTGAATTTTATTACCGCTAAGAGTGGCGGCAGGGTAGCGGAGGGTTAAACTCTGGTAGCTTAATTTGACCCGCCCTAGCCCCCGACTTTTGGCAAAGCCAAGAAGTAATCGTTGGCGACCAAGATCACGTAAGGCCAGCCCGATTAATCCAAGTTGGGCTAAGGTGAAGTTACGTAATTGTATCGTTCCAGCGAAACGCCCACCAGTAGTCACTTCAAATTGAAAGAGTGCACCACCAGCCGCCGAACCAAACAAACGATCAATTGCTACACCATTACGTTGTTCGGTAAAGTTATTCGGGTCACCCTTCCCGGTAGCGGCTGGCAGGAAATCACTGAAGCGTAGCCGTGAACCCAGGCTGGTATTCCCGTAAATTCGGCAAACAAAGCAGGATTTTTGATAAATTGTAGCGGTATTATTTTCTCTTGCTAGCCTCCTACCACAAGAATCCTCGCCCAGAGGGTTACAAGCCCAGTTGTTAACTCCTTGCTCACCAGCAGCAGTGCGGGCTACTTTCTCACAGTGGGCGCGTATTGCGCCCTTCAAACTACTGCCTGGCAGGTAAACGGTTGAATGACCGCCGTGATGGGTACGTACAAACTCCATATCTGGGCGAGTAGGGTCGGTGTTATCAGAAGCCTTGATGAGCAGGGGGCCATCGGGTTCCAGCTCAAAACGCACCTCAAGTTCATTCAGCAGTTGTTTAAACATTGGTTTCTCCCAGGCGTTTTGCCATTTCATTTCTGAAAGCTTCCACCCAACTTTTTACCTGTAGGTCTCCGGGTAAAACTTTTTGACCTTCACTACCATCAAAAAGAGCAATTAAAGCATCAAGCTTGGGTAAGGTCCCTGTCTTCCCTGCAAGGGTATTCTGGGCATCCAGGAAATTACCAGTCCAGTTAAGTTGTATACCTCCCAGACCCCGACTGGTTGCACCACCCAATGGCTTACTGCCGCGCTCAAAAGAACGTAAGGCAAGAAAAAATAAACCTAATTGATAGGGTTCAGCATTTTCAATTAGTGCAGCGAACTCAAAACTCATTTGAGCTGGTACAACCTCAAAATCATATAAAGCACCGTTTTCGGATGTTTCAGTATCGCGGTTAATTGCCACTCCGTTGCGTTGTTCAAAACGAGCATATGGCCGCATCTCAACTGTGAGTGGCATGTCGCGAATTTGAACTGGAGAAGCAAACCATTGTGCGCCAAACAAACCACAGGCCAGACAGGTATGTGCCAGTAAAACCTCGTCAAAATTATCTTTTGGGCCTCTTTTAAGTTCTTGCATTTCATCTGGGGCAATACAACGTCTATACTTTTGTCCTGTACTCAATTTAGCTTCCGAAAGAGGATTGCAGGCTAACTTTCGGCTTTTATCTTGATCGGGTTCGATTGCCCGTAACAAGGATTCAGCATGAGTCCTTAAAACCCCCTTAAAGCTTGAACCTGGAATATAGGGTTTACCCCATATATCTTTTACAACCGGCAAGTCGGGCGCATCCGGCTCAAGCGAGCGTCCTGCTCCGATACGAAGGGCTGTAGTAAGGGTCACTGTCCCGGTTAACTCAAGGCGACTCCTAAATTGGTTATACACGTCGGCCTCCTCTATTATTCCCCTCTTTCCAAACTTTAAACTCGTATATGTAGGAACGTTTTAAGTAACCGAGGTATATGCGAATCAGCCTAACATGGATATTTTCGACTGAAATGCCCGTTACCTTTTCGGCAAGTTTTCCAGCAATTTCCTTGAGTTTTTCCAAATCTTCGGCTATAGCTTTTACTATTGGCATGTCCCACTTTGCTTTGTCACGCCCTGCCTGGTAAAGTAGCCAGTTTTTAATACTTAGAGGGCTAGAATTAGTTTCAGTAGCAGCCACCAAAGCACTATTAAGTTGGGACTTACTAATCCCACTACTAACCATCTGAGAATTTTTTACTCGGTTTTCTGCTAATAGGACAACTTCATCCAGTCGTTCATCAATAGCTTTTTCCAGTTTGAGTTCGGCCAGGTTGTGTTCTTGATTCTCCATAATACTTCTCCTTAACGCTATAATGGAACGGGTCACAGAGGGTAATTGCTCCATAACCTGAACCGCTTTCTTCACCAACTCCGACTCTTTCAAGTTCTTCCACCGCACTATAGAAAGCGGGATTTTCCTCTAACGATTTTGGCACCTCATACAAATACACACTGCCCGCTCTAACCAGCAACCTGATATCCCCCATTAGACCCCAGGCTGAATTCCAACCACTGCGTACAGTTGTAGTAGCGAAAGCCCTGACAAGTTTTAATTCCTCCAGTAGGGCACTTCCCAATTGGGGCAATGCCGGGTGTTGTATTGCTAATTCGCTTCGGGCAGTCAGGGTAATAAATAGTTTGTTTTTAATTTCTAACCCCCACTGGCCAGTAAGATGGCTTAATAACTTTCTGTTAAATTCCTTGACTCTATCGCGAATAGGGCTATCAACAGATTTATTGATAGTTTCTAACCCGATTATCTTAATCAGCCCAAGTCCACGCGAAACACCACCGCCAAGATGAAACTCAGAGTTTTGGGAGAGGAAATCAGCCAGTTGCAAAACTATTTCTTCGCTCTCTAACCGAATATGCGCCTGGAAGCTAGTTCCTTCCTCTATTACAATAGGGGAATATAGCAGTCCATCTTCTGCCGCCAACCGCTGCCGATTGATTCCCACCCTGGTTAATAGACGCTGGCCTGGAGAGCTGACAGAATAATATTTATCATCAGCTTTTAACAAAAATCCTCCCACCGAATCAGAACGCCCATTACAACCCTCAAAGGGACAATTGAAGGAAGGTGGTGGTACAAATACCCCTCTTTGTGCCAGCCATAATTCGTAACCCAGTATGTCGAAAACTGTGTCAAAAATTGGATGCTCTTCCTGATTTTCTTTACATTGACGAGCAGTTACAGGTGCAAAGAAACTCTTACCAGCACCTTTCTCTTTATCCAGTGGTAGGGCGTGTCCATAGTAGGAGGTCAATTGTCCATGTTCAGTAGCGAAAAGGGTGTTCCATAATTCTGTTTGACCATGCCGATTAAGATGCATAGCCAAGGCACCTTTCAAAGCACGCCCGGAAATATAGGAAGCACTACGCCGGAATTGGGCATCAGGTTTTCTCTCACTGAGCGACAGTGGCGATAGAGTTTTAAAGGTAATTAATAGTTCCTTACCAACTATTTCCTTTTGAAGCTCAATCTTTCGACCACTAAAGTCCGTTGTTACGCTAGACTTAAGGTTTGCCCAGCCCAACCCTCGGGTTTTACCGCCGCCCCACTGTCTTAAAAATTTTAGCCCGGCTTCTAATATATGTCGGTACTCGACTTCGGTTGGCCCATTCTCAACTAATAAAAGTCTACCTGAAATAGCCTGGGATTTTTGAAAAACAGGTTTAAGTCCTGGGCGGCTGGTTTCTACAAAAAAGAGGCGGGCATCCTCTGCTACTTTTCTTGTGCGATTGATGCTCACTCCAGGTCGAACATCAACATAAGAGTTGTCGGGGTCAGCTAAACTCAAATCTTCAAATAGTAAGGGGGAGGCATAACCAGGTGAACCAAAAAGCTGGCAAATGATGCAATATTTTTCAGTTTTATCACCAGCTGCCCCTGGAAGAAATTCAGCCACTATCGCTCCAACACCTGCGCCAGGCTGTGGACATATATTTTCAGCCTGGGGGCTACCGCAGACATAATAGCCAGCCGCCCGCGCTATTATTTCGCAGGCATAGCGTAAGCGTCCTTTAAGATGTGAACCGGGCAGTAGTAAATTATTGTTAGCATCTCGTAGAATGGTTTTATCAGCGAATCCTCCCCCCGAACCACCTGCCCCAATGGAGATTGGCGTTTCAAAAGTTAAGTCAAGGTCTAGGTCAATTGTCGCAAACCTGTTATCACTCATTCTTTTATTCTCTCGCTTACTTTACCAGGGGTAAAATCGTATAACTCCACCAGATCAGCTATTACCGTTTCTAATATTTTGTGGTCCTCGTTAGAAGATATTATTCGCCAGGGTTTGTTAGTATCATTTCCAACCCAGCGGTTTAATTCTTTTTCCAACTCAAGCCCTTTTTCCCCAGCCTGGGCAACCAGATAGAGATAGTTAATTCGCCCTGATAATTCACCTTTACCCAGTTGGTCACGCAATCGGTATAATTGAGCGCGAAAAGACTCATCCAGCTCATTTTTTAGCGTTTTAACTGAGGTCAGGAGGCCCGCTATCTCTGGTAAGGTATATGGTCGCCCGGTTAAACGTAAGGTCTTATTTTTGGATTTATTAACCAGAATCAACGTTTCCTTCCGCCAGTCAGCCACTCGATCATTGACCATTGTCACTGATTTCAAAGCCATAAAATCCAGGGTGCCACCCTGGTAACATTGTTTCCTTAAAGACACCGCCTTTTTCTTGGCTGATTTGAGCAATTCCTGCACCAATTGATCAAGGAAAAAAACCGGGGTAGAGGCTGGTGCAAGAATTACCCCACCTGAAAGAGCGACTTTGGATTGAGTCTCTTTCCTTTTCCAGCCGACTTTGGGTTCATAGCGTTCGATTTTCTCGGGGCTAAAATTAGCAGCGATTTTGAATAGTTCTATTTCCGCCAGTTTCTTTTCTACTCTTTCACAAATTTCGAGAGCGATTTCAATGGCTGAACTGGCGGGTACAAACAGGTACAGGTCATCGCCGCCCACACTCAAAATTTCAAATGGGTAGTAAAGTTCCCCCTCGTTAGAACTTCTCGGCTCAAGCTTTGACTCCAGAGTCTCAACTACAGTGTCTAGTAAAACTGCATAGACTGCCTGGGCAAATTGCCGATAGTGGGAAGGGGTTTTAATCTCCTGAAGTAACCCACCCATATTATTACCGTCTGCGTAAATAACACCGATAAACCCATTTGGTTGACTGGCCTGTGCAATCTCTGTAAGGTCATTAGCCAATCGGGCTCTACCACCATTTAGTTTATTTATTTTTTCGGCCCAATCAGGGAGATCAAGGGGAATTTGCCAGCTGAAACCTTTATCGGCCAGCCATTTCCCCCCCCTTTTCTCCCTTAAACGCTGTCCTACTGCTGTCTTTCGCGCGCAAGCCTCGCATAGACGGCGGGGTTGTTCTGCTTCTATTTGGGGAGCTTCAAGAATTGCTGTTCGTTGATCACAACTATCGCAACGACGAGCAGGTGCAAAAGTATCAAAGGTAGCAACATGCCGTTCTTCACGTAGGCTTCCATCTCGCAAGAGAATCGGGTTGAACTCCCGTCTTTTGTAGCGCAGCACGCTAAGATAGGAAACAATGTTACCAAAGCCCTTTATCTTTAGATTTTCTAATCTTGGCGGTAATTGTTGGTCAGGTTCAGCCAGACCAGTAGCAATCTCATATAACGAAAAGGTTTCCCCAACTACCACAGCCTGAGCACTCATCGTTTCCAGAGCATAAATTCTTTCAATATTTTGGGCCAGTGCTGCGGTTTGCGAGACTGGTGAAAAAGCCAGAAATTCCCCCCCGTTGGCATAAATCAGGCATTCTGGCACCAACTCAAAGCTAGCACCGTATTTTTCTAACCGTTGGTAAGTGTCTGAAAATTCATGAGGGTCAGGCTTCTTAAAAAGGGCTGGAACCAGGGTAATATTTATATAATCCAGTAGGGCGCTCGCTCCTCGAATTTCCGGCAGCTTACTAGACTCAAATACATACTCTTTAATTCTGGTTGCCCCACCATACAACAAACCCACCTTTACAGATTTCAAATCAGAATATTTTGTTTCTTGCTCCTGATTTTTGGCTTGGGCTGCCAGGTGTGAGAGTTCGAGAGCATGCTGAAGAGCTTTAGCTTCTTCAGGATTTATAGAAACAGGAGGTTTAGCATCCTTTTCCAATAAAACTTTTACCAGCCATTCAGCAATCTCGCGCTTTTCACATTCAATCATATCTAGCAAATCAGGTTGTACATGGCATAATGCTGCCAGCCGCGCCGTTTCAATCCATTTTTTCAACACAAGGGATGATTCTGTTAAAAGGCAAAAAACAATTGCCGAAACTATTGCGGCGTTTTCTTTATCCTGGCAGTGGTGGCAGGCTGAAATATCAGTGCTATATATTCTTTTTAAGTTACGGCTTATTTCGTCTACATCTAATAGGGCTTGTTTTTCTTTTAAATAAAGCAAAATAGTCTGCCTCCCACAGTTAATAGCTTAAAAGCACGGCAAAGGAACTGCCTGCCGAGGCAAACAGTCCCTGCCCGGTAGTAAGGTGTGACAGGCCATGACAAACGCCTGCCGCCTACCCGGCCAGATACCCCAGGAACAAATCCTGAAGTTCAACCGGTTAATTGGTCGACAGTCAGCGCCATACCTGCGGGCTACTTATCGCCCAACCTTCCGGTGTCGCTACCGCCGAGTCCGAAAGTCGAGTGTAAGCAAAGTTACACCTATTAAAATATTAGCTGATATATCCGGGATTATTGCATGTGGGAAATTTATGCAAAGTTAGTGGGGCTTTACGATGTATTGTAGCTTTTCAGTTAACTTGAGGAGGTCACGACCATCAAGCAAGATAATATTATCTCGTTTAGCCCGCTCACGAAACTGCGTGGCACCGTGGGTATCAAAATTCACCAATAGAATTTTGCGACAGAAACTTCCTAAACTACGGGCCCGATCATTTAGGTCATAAAGCCATTCACTTTCGGCCTTGTGACCCACTTTACAAGAACATAGTGCAAAATGATGCCCCCAGGTAAATGCCAGGTCTATTTCATTTGAGAGACCGTTTCGGGAAGAAAGTTCCAACCCTGCTTTAACGTCGGTCAAAAGATAGCCAATTTTATCATTAACCTCCTGGGCGCAATCAAGCGCATAATATTCTAACCACTTACCTCCTGGAAAGAAATCTGCTTCGTGCAGGAACTCAATAGTTATTTTATTTTCAGAGCTAATATGCAAGTGCCACAATATACCTTCCAAGCATTTTGCCAGTTCTAAGGCTTGAGGTACACTTTCAACATTTAGTGTGCTAAGTTGCCCTTTATATTGAATGCTTTTTGCAAGTGTTGAAACGGTAGTAGGTAATGCCTGGGCTAATATTTTCGCGGCCTTCCGTTTATTTATATAGGTTGAGCTATCTGAGCTTTTTACGTCTCGGATGATTGTATAGCCATGAGCAGCCAGATAATCGGCTACTTTTAGCTGCACCCCTAAGTTATGTTCTTTTACTTCTGGTAATAATTCAAGGATCAAGTCCCGATCACTATCAAGGTATATCAAGCGACCTCCAGTTTCTTCTGTCAAACGGTAAAAAGCTAAGGCCATTATTTTTGTGCCACTGCTCATATTGAAAATAAATTCCAGCTCAGTGGGTATTTCGGTTTTAAGTTGTTCAATTAGATTGTTGCAAGCGGAAACGGTGGTAGCCAGGTCAGTTTTTGTTCCTTTACAATACCAAATTTTATTTTCTGATAACCCAGACTGAAGTAGATAATTGTAAAGGTTTTCGGTAGCGTATTTCAGAGGTAGATCACGAGTTGTGACCAATACAACACCATCAATATTCAATTGTAAAAATGGGATCAAATTAGGAATAATTTGATCCCCTAATAGCATAAACATAATCTTCATCCGGCCCACAGTTCTTTCAACAGATTGTTGAACATAATTAGATTCAAGGTTATAATACTCTTCTTATAAGGATAATGTTTGTTTTCTGACTGAAAACTATGAACACTAATTTCGCCGATGAAACTATTCCCCCTCATAAATACCTTTTGCCCACAGCTTTAGCCTTTATGCCAGGGCGTTGGCCCGCTTTCTGGGATATATTATACTATTTAGCCCAACAACCACCAATTACTATTTTCTCAGATAATTTTCTTGGTCTAGATTTGGAAACCTCTCGTTTTAGTCGCTTATTGGGGGGGGTAGGACAAAATGAGGCCCTAGCACCAGCTGTAAATGAATCCGGACGTAAATTACTCCGGCAATTTTTGCGAGAAGCAATTGAGAAAGAACTTGTTATTGAGATACCGGAGAAAGATGATCCTTACTTAAACAATTATGGAGCAAATGCCATCCGCCGTCTTAGGCTAACCCTGTATCCTAAAATACTCTTACCATTGGAAGGCCCATCCTTTATTGTTAAACCAGTTGATTATGTAGTAAACGGCTGGGTTGCTTTGGGTAATACCTATGAGCAGCACCTTTTGAATTTGCTGCTACTTTTCCCTAATATTACTTGCGACCCTAATTATCTTTGGCAGTTACTAGCGCAGGTTCGCGGGATGGATGCAAATTCTGTTAAGAAAGAACCAGGCGCAATTCGCCGAGGCATTGTTAAAGCATGGAACAAACTAGAAAGTTATGAATTAGTATCTGGTAAAAAGGGTTTATCAGATAAAGCATTTTCTCGAAATTTTCGCACTATAGTTACACTAACCGCCGACCCTCGTTTGGCAAATTATGAACGCCGTGATCCGCTGCGGGCCACACGGCTTCTTCGGCTATTACATGAAGGTCTAATCCGGGAAGATGAAACTAAACTGGCCTGGAATACTCTGGCTGATTTTCCTTCGGCAGCCGATTTTGATTTGTTACACACTATTTTTGTCAAGCGTAATGAAAAGGGTTTTTCTTTCAAGCAAGTGGTAAATACTGCACGTTCGACGCGGTCACATCGCGGCTCACGCCCAGGGGCAACTGGTGTGAGCCGTAATAATTTTCCCCATCGTTTCAGTAAATTGCAATTTGGGGAGGGAGAAGAAATTCGTTTAATTTCTCGAGCCTTCAAACCTGCTCTAAATTTAGGGGAAATTCGATTGCGCCGCGTTCGATTGGAAATATGGGTTAGAGTACCAGAATATAATCGTTTTGCCCTTATCCCTGCAAAAGAGTTACCTCCTAACGAAATAATCCAAGTCCGAGTGCGCCTACCAGAAGGAGATATTATTTACCAAAGTAACCTATATACAATTTCTCCAAATACCCAGGAAAACCACTGGACAATTCCCATTGAACGCGAAATCAATAAATTGCTTAAAAGTGGCTCGGCCCAACCAACAATACCAGATCTATTGAATTTAGAAATTGTACGGAACTCAGATTCAAACCTTATTCCAAAATGGTTTAGCCTATCGGTGCGATTAACTTTTTTCACCTAACATAGCCAACTCCTTAAATTGGCATGTTTTATAATTTGATTTGCCACTGCTTGCCAAAAGGATAGCCATTCGGCGGCGGGTGAGTTCAAATTATTTTTGATGAATTTGTATTTTGGTATAGGCAGTCTCGGATTAAATGATGAAATTTCCCCCTGTCATTAGCAGATGGTAGAAAAATGCAAAGAGTGGGCACCATTTGCTCCAATGCCCTATTTTGCCAGTTGCAATATAGTAGCGTGTGTGCTATAGTAGCTTAGAACTTAAATTCTAACAACTATATGCTACATGCCTTCCAGATAGTAGTTTTCACATCGGGGAGGATTTAGTTCAGCGAAGGTGAAGTTAATTATGCTCAACCCATTATTTGATTTGCCCATTTTCCAGCCCATATCCTATTCTTATTTACCCTTGCCCCTGTTTCTCTCTACCGTCAGAGCTGGTTTCCCTAGCCCCGCCGCCGATTTTAGCGAAACTTCCCTTGACCTTAATCAGTTTTTGATAAAACACCCCGCAGCCACCTTCTATCTAAGGGTCTCTGGTGACAGCATGAGCGGGGCTGGGGTTTACTCCGGCGACATCCTGATTGTAGATCGGGCCCTTGAGGCTAAACCCGGTCAGGTGGTAGTGGCGGTGGTAGATAGTGAGTTTACGGTTAAACGGCTGTGCAAAATAAAGGGGAAACTCTATCTCAGCCCCGAAAACCCCAACTATTTACCACTGGAAATCAAGCCGGAAATGAACTTCGCCGTTTGGGGTGTAGTGACCTGTGTGCTACATTCGGTTTAAAGACTGCGGTTCAGCTGTAATGCGTTGAGTAAAAAGGTCACAATAAAAGGGGCAAAGCATCGTCAGGGAGCGAAACCAAATAGGCTTCAATCTCTGAGTGAGCTAG
>Ga0209724_1001944_pt1 | contig 18147 bp, 15 predicted proteins | sample grotaG_FD_184143 | JGI IMG/M metagenome (GOLD analysis project Ga0209724, IMG submission 184143) | Glacier valley bacterial and archeal communities from Borup Fiord, Nunavut, Canada, to study Microbial Dark Matter (Phase II) -... | ecosystem: Environmental > Aquatic > Freshwater > Ice > Glacier ...
CTTGCTGTTTCATATGCTCGGAGCCATTGCTCAGTTTGAAACGGAGATCCGGGCGGAACGGCAGATGGAAGGCATCTTAAAGGCTAAGCAACGCGGGGTCAAATTCGGTAGGTACAAGACGCTCACGGCTGCCCAAATTGCCGAGCTTCAGCAACGACGCGAGCAAGGGGTACAAATCAAGACTTTGATGGCTGACTATCACTTGTCCAAGTCGAGTGTTTACCGTTACCTCAATCAGTTGCTCTGATGTGCAGTCTTTCTAAAACCGACCTTTTTTGCGGTTTATGCAAAAAAGACCAAGATGTAACTGATGCATGTGGACTGCATGATAATCATTTGTTATCATGGGCCTATGATGGCTCAATACGAATATGGACATCAGAAGGTGTTTTGATTACGGTTCTTGACGCACACTCGGGGGGTGTAAAAAACGTATTAGAGCTCACTGATAAGCGCCTACTTTCGTGGGGGCAAGATGACAGAGTATTACGATTGTGGACCGCAGACGGTAGATTACTCGCCGTACTTGAAGGGCATACAGGCTGGGTGAGCGGGGCATTAGAGTTGACCGACGGGCGTATAATATCATGGGGACATGGAACGCGTCATAATGATTGCGCATTAGTTTTATGGTCATCAGATGGTAAATTGCAAGCCATTCTTAAAGAACAAATAACCGCAGCGCAAATAGTAGTTGAACTGATTAATGGACGCTTGCTATCAGGTGACAACAAAGGTAACCTTTGGCATTTATGGAACGGAAATGGTCAACAAATAGATAAATTGAATGATGGTTTTTTTTTTGAAAAATCGTGGAACGAAAGATAACTGGCTGCAACATCATGGAATCAATCCTGATTCACTAGTTTTGGGCAACCTACCTATCGGTTCCGAACATGTACAGAGGATAGGTACAAAGGCTTTGTTTTATATACCGAATGACGGTCAGCCTGCGGTTCGTTTTTACAATGATGAAAACATTTCCGTTCTGGCATCGTTTATTGCCTGTGAGACTTTTGCAGTTGGCGACGAGGCCGGGCGAGTGCTGTTTCTGCGCTACCGCGACCATTAAACCAGCCGCGTAATGCTGTACACTGCCTGTGCCTGCTCGACCAGCGACGGCTTAGTTTGGTCGCGCGCTTCTTGCAGCTCAAACAGGCGGCTCACGGCGGCAAGCTGCGGCAGGTTCGCGGTGATCGGCACGCCGAAATCGTGTTCGAACTGCGCCGCGTCGAAGTCGGAAGCGTTAAACGTCAGGCGTTTGCGGGCGGCTTCCGCTTTCTTCGGATCGTATAAGAAGAGTTGGAACAGCGTCGGGAAATATTCAGCCATCGTGATCAGCCGGACGAGGTTCGGGGTCGGGTACTCACTCAGGTTGAATTGGCGTAGTTGCACATTCGTCGTGACTTGCTCGTACTTGGCAATGAACAGCAGCAGTCGGTTTAGGATGCGCTTGATCTTGCGCGGATTGACGAAACGGCTGTCCTCCAGAATTGCGCCAAACTGCCGGAAGTAATCGACATAATGCATTTGCTGGTCGGCATCCGGCACGAGTCGCGCGATGCGGTCTTGCACGAACTTTCGCACCGATTGCGGCGTCGGCTCGGGCACGTAAAAGGAATAGTTCAGGAACTTTTCAAGATACTCACGTCCATCTACCGTCGCGCCGCCGTACTTGACGCTGATGCCCTGGTACACAATGCGAGCATTGAGCGCCAATACGAACACGCAGCGCGAAACAGTCAGATGGTTTTTCAGGTTCTCCAGCACGCGGATCACTGTTTCAGGCAGGCAGCGATCCAAGTCATCGATCAGGATCACGAATTGCACTCCATCCGCACCGAATGCCTGACCACGCGCTAAATCGATGGCGTAGGTATCGAGCAGATCGCTGAACGCGGTTTTGATCTTGCCGACCGTGTCTGTCCACTCCGCGAGCACAGTTTCGACAGTGTCGGTGTGCTTCTTGATGGCCTCAAGCTGCTCGGTGATGTCCTTAAACTTGAGTGCCTCGCCCGTCAGCTCTTTGGTCACGGCCTGTACACTCAAATCCATGCTGAGCAGCACACTGGCCGCCGCCACATCGCGAAAATGCTGTAGAAAGGTGCGCATTTCAGCAGGGTTAGCGACCCGTGTTTTGTAGTCGGCACGAATCGCGTGCAGCAGTGGGTAGATCAGATTCGACTCGTTCTCATATTCCCAAGCGTTGAACCAAATTGGCACGAATACATCACCGTCGGGCGTCGGTGAGGCGTCCTCGATTTTGGTGTGCAGCAGGCGCAGAATCGACGTTTTGCCGATTCCCCAATCACCCAAAATGCCATACACAAATGGCGTCTCGGTATTGAAGATGGAGCGCTGAATGAGGTCAACAAACTCACGGAAGCCGAGCGCATCGTCGCTGGCATCGTTGACGGGAGTATCGGGCACGAAGCGCATAGTGAGTGGCGTGCGGGGTGTGGTCATGCGTCCCAACTTTCTGCACAGTGTTGCTAAACCAGTCAGAGTTTACCAACAAAACGCGCTAAAATCGTTAGAGAAGATGGTAGTGAGGCTTGCTAAAATGGATGCGATTCGCGTTGCAGGACACATTGACGAAAACGGGCACGTACAAATCGATGAGGCAGTTGACTTGCCGCCGGGTCAACAGCTCAGCATCACGATAGAGGCCATAACGCCTGAAATGCTGACGGCTGATGATGCTTTGTGGGACGAGAAGTTTTCCCGCACGCCGCATATTCTGACGCAACTTGCGGCTGAAGCTCGTGCTGAAATAGAAGCGGGAACGGTTACAGACTTCGACCCCGATGCGGACGAATTTTGAAGTCGAAAGCGACGTCACGTTTTTGGGCACATATGCGGAAGCTCCCTGTGGATGTGCGGAAACAAGCATTCACTGCTTACCGCACCTTTAAGCGTGATCCTTATCATGCCTCGCTGCAATTCAAGCGCGTGAGTGCTGCGGAACCCTTGTATTCGGTTCGGATCGGCTTACACTATCGCGCGCTGGCTATTTTCGAGGTCAACACGGTGACTTGGTTCTGGATCGGCTCTCACGCCGACTATGACAAACTCATCTAATTCGGCTCACTCGAAGTGGGTGAAACCCCTGTTTTCATGTTGAGCGTTCATGGTGTCAGACCCATTGCCACTCGTTACAAATTTCAATGATATGGTGAGCAATAGTTTCAAGGATGGCAGACGAGAGAATTTCAGGGGTGAACAGCGTTTCTTCAGCGAACAATTCTAAAATGCTTTCGCGTTTTTGCTCCTCGCTTGTTAACAAATAACCTGTCAACGCCTGACGAATTTTACGGATCAAAATTGAATGATCGTCAATAACAGGCAGAAATGACGCCAACATCCATGCCTGATAATTCTCAGCCTCAATGGCAGATGCCGCTTCCAATCCATGTGCGAGGGCTTGACTGCGTGCGCTTTCCAACAGATAAGGTGATAGCGCCACTAAAATCCGTGCACGATGTATTTTATCTTGAATAGCAAGGGCAACGTCTAATGCTTGAGATAGTAGCTCGCCCGTTAGATGCGGTGCTAGCGCCTGTAACACATCAGCACGATATTCTTCATTTTGAAAAGTCGTTGCCCCTATTAACACTTGTTGAAGGAGATCGACTGTCAGGTGAGGCGCTAATGCTATCAATGTTTTGGCGCGAATTTCCTCATTTTGATTGCTATTTGCGGCAACTAACCCTTCGATTAATGCCTGTTTGCGTGCTTGTTCATCTAAATAGGGTATTAACGCTATAAGCGCAGACACACGCTGCCATTCATCTTCGATGGCATGAACTGCGGCTAACCCTGCGGCTAACGTATGTTCATACGCTTCTCCACTCAAACGGGGTATTAACGCTGTGAGCGCCAATGCACGTTGCCATTTGTCCTCGATAGCGTGAACTGCGCCTAAACGTTGTAGGATCAATTTGTCTGTTAAGTATGGAGTCAATGCGGCCAACGCAAATGTACAAGCGCTTTTATCCTCAAAGGCAAAAACTGCGGTCAGTGTCTGTTTTAGCAACTCGCCCGTTAGATAGGGTGCCAATACCGTCAGTATAGATGCCTGCTCAAATTCATTTTCGAAAGCAAAAACTGTGTTCAGCGTTTGCCGTAGCAACTCATCTGTCAGGTAAGGCGCTAGCACCGCTATAGCTAACTCGCGACTGACTTCATACCGAAAGCCATAGGATGATACAAAATTTGGTGCTCGTGCTGCTTGATTTATTTCCTTAATCAATTGCGTAAGATGAAAACTTTTTTCGTCTCGTTTTAGAAGAAGAGCTTTAGCTTTAATGATGTCATCAAAAGCGAGCGCCGCTTCAAGGGCTTGCGCCAGCACCCGTTCATGCATTTCTCCAAGTGTATGAGGCACCAATGCGATAAACGCCTGCCCTTGCTGGTCTTGACTTTGAGTAGAGATTGCTGCTCTTAATCCTTGTGCCAACGCATATACGCGTGTTTCCGCTATCAGGTGAGGGATCAAAGTTACCAACGCAAATGTACGAGACATATCATCCTGAATAATGAGCGCAACCGCTAACACCCCTGATAGTAACTTATGCGTTAAGTTAGGTGCTAGTGCTTGCAAGGCTGTTACATAAGGCCTTTCACTATGAACAAAAAACGGGGACACTAGCTCCTCGCGAACAGCAAGCGCTGACATTAGCCCCTCCTCCAACGCGCGTTCGCGAGCTTCCCCAACCAAATATGGTAATAATGCTCTCAAATTATCAGTACGAGACCCAGCATATTCAATAGCGAGCGCCGCCACCAATCCTTCCATTAGTGCATGGTCGCGAGCCTCTCCAGCTAAGTACGGCAACAAGGGTATCAAGGCATCAGCACGAAAACTATCATTTCGGATAACAAGCGCTGCCACCAACCCCTCCCTCAACGCGCGTTCGCGAGCTTCCCCAACCAGGTAAGGCACTAATGCTGTCAATGCTTTCGCACGAGGCTGATCATCTTGAATGGCGAGCGCCGTTACCAAATCTTTTGCTAACACCAGTTCCCGAGCTTCCTCATCCAGAAAGGGTAACAATGCAATCAACGCATCTTCACGAGACCCATCATAAGATGATGTAAATGGGCTTGAACCTTCGTCTGGAATAGCAAAGGCTGCTGTCAATCCCTCTGTTAACGCTTGTTCACGCGTTGCTCCAATCAAATAAGGTAGCAGTGCTACCAAGGCCTTCGCACGAGACGCATCATCTTGAAAGGCAAGGGAAGTCACCACGCCTTCAGTTAGCGCCTGTTCGCGAGCCGAGCCTGTTACGTAAGGTATCAATAACGCTAAAATATTGGCATGAGATCCATCATAAAAATTAAAGTGAAGCGGCTCTTCATTTGGAGTAGCAAGTGCTGCAAGTAACCCCTGTGCTGACGCGTGCTCGCGTGCCTCCCCACTCAAATAAGGCAGCAGCGCTGCCAATGCTTTCGCACGATAACGCGCATTTTGGATGCCAAAAGCCACCGTCAACCCTTGTGTCAGTAACTTACCGGTAAGATAGGGAGTTAACGCTACCAGTGCATCAGCACGGCTATGTTCGTACTTAACGGAAGTTACTGCTATCAGCCCTAGTGCCAACGCCTGTTCGCGCGCTTCACCAATCAGGTGCGAAGATAATGCCACCAACGCTTTGACGCGAACCTGTTCAGATGAAATAGAGATGACTGACGCTAGACCCTTTTTGATTGCCGTTCCATGTTCCGCTTCATTGAGAGAATTATTTTGCAGTAACAATATGTATAATTTCGCTTTCTGCTCAGCATTGGGCACGTTTTCTGCCACACTTAACGCACGTTTTGCCGTCCATAATCCCAGCTCCACGGCGCGCGCCACCAATTCGGGCACGTAATTCGCTGCCAAACTATTGATGCTCGTGCGGATCAGTGCATAGCGAACACAATCTGCAAAGGCAGTTGGATTGCTGTCGGCTTCGATTTGCCGTAGCGCTTCGGGATGTGCGAAATCTTGCCAAGCCGTCATCACATCCGCGATATAGCCCTCGTAGGTGTAATCGCTCTGCGGAATGCGTACATGCAGCCATTCGTGGTTATCGAACAGGCGCTTGAGTTCGGGATAATCGCCCGTCGCTTTGAGATGATAGACGAGGTGATCATACAAATAGCCATCATCTGGCACGGTATGCCAGCCCGTGCCCATACTCAGACTATGATAAGCATCGAGGACTTTACGATGCAGCTCAATCACCTTGATACCCTTCTCGCTCAGCTCTGCCGCCATGTGGTCGCGCAGTAAATCGTGCAGCAGTACCGCACGTGGATACTCGAGCTGCACTAAATCCAGCAGCGCCCGCGCTGCCAGGTCGCGCAGTTCACGCTCAGTCAGTTTGTCGTTCCAGCCGACCAAGCCGTTCCACAATTTCCGCACGCCTGCTTCATGGATCGGCTCATCTTCTTTGAAGATGCATAGTGCCGCATATACTTGACGAGTGGTGGGCTTCAATTGGTTGATACTCAATTGAAAGGTTAGGGCAAGGCTGTCGTGCGGTTTATTGATGCGGTTGCCCTCAAGCATTCGCGCATCGAACGTTTGAAGCCAAGGTTCCGGGGCGTCGTATTGCAACTGCGCGCCCGCTAGTTTCAAGGCCAGTGGTAACCGCCCCAACCGCTGCGCGATTCGCTCTTTGAGCGCTTCCGGCGCATGTGTCAACTGACCGTCCGACCACAAGTCTAACAGCGCAACGGCTTCCGGCATTGCCATCAGCGGGATCGGCTGCACCTCTGCGCCGAGTTCTTTAGCGATTTCGGTATCGCGCGTGGTGATTAGCAATCGGCATTTCGTGCCACCGACTTTGAACCATTCGGCGTGTGTACACTGCCAGGCGTCATCAACGATGAGCAGGCACGCTTTTTTCTCCAACAGCGTGACCAGCGTGCTTTTCAGCTTTTCGAGCGTCGGCGCATTCTCGCTGATTTGGCCGTTGAGCGTCGTCACCCAATCGCGAAGCTTGACGCGCAGTTCATCGTCGGAAACATTCTGGCCGAGTACCGTCCACAGGATGCCGTCCGGGAACGCGGCCTGCATTTCGGGCAACTCGCACAGGGCCCGCGCCATGACCGATTTGCCGATCCCACCCATGCCATGCAGCGCAGTCGGTTTGGCTTTGTCGGCGGTCAAGGCGATACTGGCCGCGTCACCCAACAACACCAAGCGCAGTTCATCGAGCAGCGACGCACGGGGCACGTAATTGGGTGGCAATGGAACATGCTTGTAAAAATCGTAACGGATGGGCTCAAAAATCGGCGCTGTATCCGTCAGTTTGGTCGATTGTTCCGCCAGCACTTTGGGAAGGGCGCTGGAAATTTGCGCCGCGAGGTGATCGGGCGAATAGAAAAAGCCAACGACGTGCTTACCCATGATCAACGCTTTGAACGCTGCCATCCGCGATTTACCCGGTTCGGCTTCGATCTGCGAAGGCGGCCAAGCCAGTTCGTCGCCGTCTTCGCTCTTGTCACTGACCACGTAGAGCAGCATTGGCAACTTGCGTTCTAATGCCCACAGGTATTCAAGATGAGTAATGCCGGTCTCGCCATCGCCAGAGCGTTCTTCGCCGTCGGCAATCGTGAAAGTCGAGTCAGCGCTTGGCGCGTAGCCATAACGATGCGCGTAAATGCCAATGAAAATGTCGGCCTTCTGCACTTCGTCGTAGCAAAGTTGCAGCGCGTTACGTTCGGTGGCTTCGAACTCCTCCATCGCAATGGGGAATGCGCCCGCGCGCAGCACGGCCTCTTTGACCTTTGCACGGTATTTAGTCAAATCTTTGGAGGTCGAACTGATGAAAACATTATAAACCGACGCAACCATTGGAAAGCTCCCCACGAACGCGACGCGTGCTTACCTCCATGATACATAATGTTGAGCCGAATGGAAACTTCTGGTCATGACCTCAAGTGGCACGTCGCTTCGATCTAGACTGGCTGAGGTCTGGATAAAAACACAGCACATCAGATTTAGCAGCGCGTACCTCATCTTGATCCAACGGCAGCGATCTTTGCCCATTCTCGACGATCGTTGGATCGATCACCGGATCAAGTGGCGAACCCGCACCGCTATCAGCTTTCTGAGCCATTTCTGATGGCGCTGATCCGGTGACCGGTGATTTTGCCTAAACTCCTTTACTTCCGCATCAGGCATTACTGACTCCGCTTTCATTTCATGATCGACTTTTCCAGAATCGACTGGATCACCGGATCGAATGGCGTCACTATCAGCTTTCTGAGGTGATCCGATATTTGGCAGCACCGGATCAGGCGGATCAGGCGATGGATCGGGATCGTCAGGGAAATCGTCCGTCGGAGTGCGCAGCCGAATCCCGACCAAACCCCACAGCGCTTTAATTTCACCCGTTTGTGGATCGACCACCCGCTGCCGAACCGCTTTCACTTCTGGCCGAAACGTCGAGATAATGTCGCGCAGTTTTGGACGTCCCACTGGCGTGACGCCGTTCTCGTCCGCCCATTGACGGTAATTACTATAGAGCGTGGCTGTGCTCTCAAATACGCCCGCCTCGAAGATGCAATTCTCGGTCAGCCAGAGCTTGACTGCATCGCCATTCGTTTCGATTTCGCCAAGCAAGGCAATCATCTGTGCGCTCATGGGATACTTGTGCGTGCGCTGCGCCTCAAGTGCCAACGTGATGCACGCCGCCGAGAACGCCCCCAATTCCGTTTGCAACTTTTGTAGCAGGTCGGCGTCTTGTTTGCCGTCGGCCAAGGTGTTTGGGCATTCGATGATAACTAGACGCCGAGTAAGCGCGCCGGATTGGTCGCGATAACGCAGCTTGTTGTTTGTCGCCAAAATGAGTTTAGGCGTCCAGGCGTTCTCGTCACGCTCATCCTGATACTTGAGCCACATCGACACGCCGCCGTGCGCCGTCATGCTTTTGAACATTTCTTCGCGTTCGTCTTTGAGCAACCCATCTTGCGGAAACTCGTCTACGCACACTAAATTTGGATGGGTATCGAGCCATTTGGCGCGGCTGTTGGCGCCGATGCCCTCGGCTGAAAATAGTGTCGAGGTGGCATACTGGCCGGGCTTGTAGCCAAGCGTGAGCTGTGCCAGATTGAGCAGCGTGGATTTACCAGAGTTGGTCGCCCCCATCAGCACGAGTGCCTTGTGGAACGTTGTATCACCAACCAGCGCCGCACCAACATGCGTCATATAGGCTTGCTGTGCCACTGGGTCAGGGATGGTACGCACGAGAAAATCACTGATCTGTGGAAATGCCGCGCCGGGCACGTATTCATAAAGCAAACAGTGTGTCAGGTGATCTTCGCGCCTATGCTGATGGAGCTGCTTCGTAGTTGGATCAAGCGTGCCGTTACTGAAGTTGACCAACTTGGTTGGCAGTTTGAAGTTGCGTTTGCACAGCCCACGCGCGTACTTGAGTAACCCTTCGGTTTTACCGCTATTGCTGACCGCTGAGCCAATCGAGCGGATGGTGTGCGCGGCTTGCAAGTCGATCATTTCAGAGGTGCGCTCATGCTTCCAGAAGGTGCCCGTCCAGCGCCGCCAAGTGCGGCAATCCACATCCCACGCCAGCTCGTTGCCATAAGACCGGTGCCAGGCCATTGCCGCGTCGAGCAAGTCTGTTTTAGGTGCTGTCTCCGCAGCAGGAGCGGCTTGAGTCTCCTCTGTCGGTGTGGATGCTTGGACGGCTGCTGGTGTTTTTGGATTGGGCAGCGAAACGCCTGTGAACGTCGCTGCTTGTTGCAGCACTTGCTTGAACATACTGGTATCACTATGGTTCCATGAGGCGCCAAAAGTGCAGTAGCCGACCAGATCAAGCGCATCACCGCCGCCTTGACCGCTGTGGTGATACCACACGCCCTTGTCAGGATTAATCAGGAAGCCACCATTGCCGGGCAAACGATATTCGCTGCCTGTCTGCACGGCCTGCACGCCCAAATGTTGCTGCGCATGAGGTTTCGGGAAAGTTTTTGCATTTTACAACGGTGAGGCGTGGTTCATAACCACGCCTCATTTTGTTTGAGGGGTGGATAAGACGGCGGTAGAAGCGGGAAGTGGGCAAAAGGGTTGGTGCAAACACGTACCGGAAAACTCGTACCAGAACTATAGTTCCGGTACGTGTTGAGGTACAATTCAACGCTTCTCCCCATGCTTGTCAACAGGAATGAAATAGATGCGAATCCAAAATGAGCGACTGAAACTCATCACAGAAACGTTTTGGCGAGGAATCAGCCATGAATGAGGATATGCCTCAGCTTATCCATGACTACTTGGCCTTTTTGAAAGGCAAAGCCCCCACCACACAGGATGCTTACGCGCGCATCCTGAACCAAATGAACCAGTGGATGACGCAGCTTCCAGGTCATGCCGGATCCTTTCGGCTGACCCAACTCACCCGAACTGCGGTTGGCGCTTATTTAGGCGAATTAAAAGACCAGGGTTACAGCGGCAGCCATCGGAAACGAGTAAAAGCAGTGATCAGCAGTTTTGCGCAGTGGGCAATCGATCAACACCCCGGCGAACTGAGCCGCAACCCAGTTCATGGTCTCAAGGTTCAGAATGAGGATAAAGTGGTTTCCCGCGAGTTGGATGCTGAGCAACGCTACATTCTGCCGCTTTTGGTCGAACGAGAGGATTCGCTTCGTGCTGCCGCGATCTTTGCATTGGGCTATTGGGCAGGCTGTCGCGTCAGCGATATCAGCTGGTTGCAGACAGCAGCGTGTGCGCTCGGCCCGAAAGTCGGTCGGATCACAGTCGGACACAAAGGTGGAAAACAGCGTGAAATTGACCTGCTGAACGAAGTCCGACGGCCCTTATATCAGTATTGGCATAGCGCACAGCGAAACCCCGATAGTCCCTATGTTTTTACCTCGCAACGGCAAGAACGCTTGACTGAAGCTGGCATCCACCATTGGTTTCGCCAACTCAAACAGTTGGCGACTCACGCCGAATGGCCGTTTATTGCATCGGTAACCTTTCATGATTTGCGACACGATTTTGCCCACCGTGCACGACAGGCGGGTTGGCAATTGGAGGATATTGCCTATTACTTGGGGCATTCGACCAGTCAGAATATTCCAAATCTACAAACCACTGCACGCTATATCCAGGTCAATCGCCAGGCCATCAAGGCCAAACTACACCTGTTGACGGGCGAATAACCCATGGCCGCTCATAAAATACTGACGCCTTCCCAGCACCAACGACTGACCGAGGTTCTGAATACGCTCAGTGACAGCAAAATCGTTCGTTATTTCACGCTCTCGACGGCGGATTTGGACTTTATTCGTCGTCACACGGGCGAGGACAATCAGATCGGGATCGGTGTCCAACTCTGTTTCCTGCGTTACCCCGGTCGTCCGTTCGAAGCAACGAAGCGGGTTCCAGATGCCATGTTAGTCTATATTGCACGGCAAATTGGGGTGCGAAGCCGCACGCTCCAGCAGTATGCGTCGTCGCGAACGCAAACACGGACGGATCATCTAAACAGCATCCGAACCCATTTTGGCTTTCAGTCCTTTGACGACCAAACACAACCAGCAGTGGCCGCCTGGTTACTTCCCCTGGCCATTGACACTGATGATGGTCTCACACTGATCACGAGCTTACAAGAGGAACTGCGGACGCGGCACATTATCCACTCCTCACTCGATGGTTTAGAAGAATTCGTCTGGCAGGTGCGTCATCGGGCGCATCGGGAACTACATCAACGCTTGACCACGCCGCTTGAACCTCATCACTATCAGGCACTCGCGCAACTGCTGAGCAATCAACTAGATACGGCACAGACAACGCTGAGCTGGCTACAAAACCCGCCCAGCCAAGCCAGTCCGACTGAGTTTAATCGTTGGGCGGAGCGCCTCACACTGCTTCGGAACATCGATTTACCCCTCAACGCCCTTCGCCAAGCGGTGCCCCATTCGCGGTTGATTGAATTTGCCCGTGAGGGCGCCAAATTAACGACCCAACGCTTTAATAAAGAGGGTATCTCAGCGGATTTGCTTCAGCAGTATCACGCCTGGCTGGTCGCTTTTGTTTTAGAACGCAGCGCCACGCTGACAGACCAGGCGCTCCAAATGTCAGATGATCTGGGTAGTCGGTTGTTCCGCACCAGTGAAGGCCGCCGCAACAAACAGATCCAGCACGATGGCAAAGCCATCAATTCGGTGCTTCTCATGCACAGCCGGTCTGGACAAGCACTTATTGACGCCCGCGCTTCCGGCACCGATCCGTATCAGGCGCTCGACGCGGCAGTGGGTTGGACTACCTTTCTAAGCAGTGTTCAAACAGCGCAAGAACTTTCCCAGCCCGAAACTTTCGACTATCTGGGGGAACTGGATCGTTTTTATTCCTCGATTCGACGGTATACACCCACCTTATTGAACCTGTTCGAATTTAAGGGCACGCAAGCAACTGAATCCCTCCGTGACGCGATTGAAGTGATCCAGCAGCGCAATGCTCAAGACACCCCGCAACCGCTGCCGCTCGGTGCCCCACGCGATTTTATTAAATCCCGTTGGGAACCCTATGTTGTATCCCCGGACGGGACGCTCAATCATCGCTATTATGAATTTTGCGTCTTGCAGGAACTGCGCAACCACCTGCGTTCCGGAGATATGTGGGTACAGGGCAGTCGTCACTTCAACGATTTCGACGAGGATTTGATCGCCCCGGCACGCTGGGCCGTTATGCGCCAAACCAATGATATTCCGGTGTCCATCGAGACCGATTTCCCAACCTATCGGCACCAACGCGAGCAGTTGGTGCAGCGCCGGATGCGAGAAGTGAATGACCTATTGGCGCAGGGATCGCTGTCAGACGTGCGTATCATCAAGGAGCGGCTGCACATGCCGCGTTTAGACGCGCTGGCTGTGCCTGAAGCGACCCAGACCATCCGGCAAGCGATTCATAAATTGCTGCCACGTTTGCGCATCACTGAACTGATGGAAGAAGTTTTTAGCTGGATCCCGTTCAGCCAATGTTTTACCCATGCCAATTCCGGAGCGGATGTCACGGATGTCACGGCGCTGCTAGCGGCTATTGTTGGGGAAGCGTTGAATCTGAGTACCGACAAAATGGTACAGGCGTGCCCGCAAGTCGCCCCGAATACCTTGATATCGATGGCCGAATGGTATCTACGCGAAGAAACATACGGCCAAGCGCTCGTGGAACTGGTGAATTATCACCACCGCCTACCTTTTGTCGCGTATTGGGGCGATGGCACGACCTCCGCATCTGATGCCCAATTTTTTGCTGCCGATGGCCCGCGGTCCGCCCTGGCGCATGTATCCCGTCACTACGGCTTCCAACCGGGTCTCCTGATCTATACGCATCAGTCTGACCAGCATCAGTCTTATCATATTGCCATTCTTAGCCCCACTGAGCATCAGGCGCCTTATATGGTCGATGGCCTCGTCTCCCAAGCGACTGAATTGACCATCCATGAGCACTACACCGATACCGGCGGCTTTAGTGATTTGGGCTTCGCCTTTTGTCATACGTTGGGCTATGGCTATGCGCCTCGCCTCCGCGACTTTCATAAACGCCGCTTGCATAGCTTCGATTCCCCTGACAACTATCCCGCGTTGAAGTCGCTTATCGGTGCTAAAGCTACTTTCAAACGCGTCGAACAGCACTGGGAAGATATTCTGCGAGCGACGAGTTCGGTTCGCCTGGGCACTGTCCGCTGTTCAACCCTCATGAAGAAGTTGAGTGCCTATCCCCGTCAAAATAATCTAGCGCAGGCACTCGAAGATCTCGGTCAGATTGAACGCACCTTGTTTATGCTCGATTGGCTGCAATTCCCCGACTTTCGCCGTCGGATACTCCTGGGTCTTCAAAAAGTCGAATGGAAACATGCCCTTGCCAGAGCTGTCTTTGCCCATCGCCAAGGGCAATTTCACGACGCCGACTATCATCACCAACTTAATCGGGCCAGCGCACTCAATCTTGTGATCCTATGTATCGTCATTTGGAATACCGTGTATATGGCCCGCGCAGTCGAACATCTCAAGCAACATGGGACGGTTATCGCTGATGACGTTTTACCTCATCTTTCCCCACTTCAGTGGGAGCACATCAATTTCGTGGGCGACTTCGTCTGGAAGCAGTTCATCTCGGCCGCCGAAGATGGCTTCCGGCCATTACGAGTAGCGTGATTCAAGAACACGTACCGGAATTATAGTTCTGGTACGTGTTTTCTGGTACGAGTTTCTCCATAGCCCTTTACCTACTTTTCTCGTCTATAGTCGCCTTATCTGCCACCTCGAACAAAATGAGGCAGGGTCATCGACCCTGCCTCACCGTTGTCAAATGCAAAATATTCCCGCAAACCTCCGACCCCGTACCATAGGGACGCCGCGTGGTCTGTCTGCCTGTCAACTGCATAAGTCCGTAAAGATCAGGAGCCACTTTTATGAGTCCGCTGCCTTCGGCTGAGTATTTGTTGTTTGTCGGAATCGACGTTGCCTCGAAAAGCGCGCAGGTGCGCTGGCTGACCGCCACAGGTGTCAGCGTTGAGGGAATCAGCATCGCCCAAACGCCGAGCGGTCACGCTGCGTTATGCGCCCAACTGCTCACGCTGTGCCCCCAGCCTGCCCAGGTGCATGTGACCATTGAGGCCACCGGCAGTCTGTATGTTCATTTGGCGCACGCCCTGCACGCAGCGGGCTTCGCCGTGAGCGTCATTAATGCGCTGCGTGTGCGGCGTTTTGCTGAAACCTGGTTACAACTCGACAAGACCGATGACCTGGACGCGCTGATCATGGCCCGTTTCGGGCTGGCAATTCGTCCGGCGTTGTGGACACCGCCGTCAGAAATTTATGAGACGTTGTTCCAGTTGATTATTCAGCGGCGGAACCTGGTGCGAATGCACGCCCAAACGGTCAATCGGCAGCACGCGCTCAAGCAGCGCATCCACACAGTGGCTGGCGTTGAGACGCGGCAGGACGCCCTCCACAAATTTATCAAGGCGCAAATTCATCAGATCGAGCGTGAGATCGCCAAAACGATTAAGGCTGATCCGGCCTGGCAAGCGACCTTGACGCACATTACCAGTATTCCAGGGGTTGGCCTCTCGACTGCCGCCTGGCTGATGATGCTCACCCACAACTTCACGACTTGTCAAAATGCCAAGCAGTTGGCCGCCTACATCGGCCTGATCCCGCGCCGTCGGCAGAGCGGCAGCACGCTCAACACCTATCGCTCCGTCGGGCATGTCGGTCAGGATGACGCGCGGCAGCACTTGTACAACGCGACCCTGTGCTGCTTACGTTATAATCCGCGCATTCGCGCTTATTACGACCACATCAAGCACAAGCGCCACAAACACAAGATCGCCGCCGTTGCCGCGACACACAAACTGCTCGACATCATCTTCGCCGTGGCGACCAGCGACCAGGACTATGACCCGGACTATACCGCTCATGCCCGTGACGAGGTAGCCTCATTAGGTGGCGCGTGAACTGCATTTCAGAAACTCAGGATCGTAAAGCACGCTCGGCGGCGCGTTAAGCAGCCGATAAATTCAGCCTATATAGAATGACTCTACCAGAGCCGTTGCACGCTATACGTATCGAATAGCGCATCTTTGCCAATAATCGGCCATTGCTCACTCAGCGCTTGAGCAATGATCAAACGATCAAAGGGGTCTCGATGATGAAATGGCAAAATCGCCACTCGTCCGGTATGTGCTACTTTGATCTCGAGCAAGCCAATGTTGTTTTCGCGTAACTGGTCGCTCACAAATGTCTCAAACGGCGTGGGCATTGCTAACTTACCGACGCTTACCTTGATCGCCAGTTCCCAGACGCTGGCGATACTCAGATAAAGTGCCTGCTCACCGTCCTCAATCAGCTGCTTCGCGGTTTTACTGAGCTGTACGTCGTCCGTGATGAACCACAGAAAAGTATGCGTGTCCAGCAAATAGGTCATTCCAAGTAGTCGCTAAAATCGGCTAAGGGACTGTCAAAATCGGCGGCCATACTAATTTTTCCTTTGGCGCTTCCTGCCTTGCGCCGCTTGGACGACACACTAACCGGCACAAGCTGCACGGCGTGCGCGTACTGATCGACGATCAGTACTGTTTTACCACCCTGCGCTTCGGCCACCAGTTCCTCTAAATGTGCCTGCGCTTCCTGCACCGAATACTGTTCCATTGATCCCTCATTTTCGCGCTTTACTTTCGCACAGAGTATAACGGCTTCTGGCTGCTTTCTGTGACGCCCAAAGCGGTGCTTTTTATGATGAATTTACTCACGAGAGCACTTATGGTACAAGCACCCAGACCAGCGGCACAGCGCAAACGGCCTTCGGCTTCACTGGTGAGGAAACTGACACGAATGGGCTGCTCAACCTCCGCGCACGTTCCTACAACCCGGTCATTGGTCAGTTTATGAGCCTCGACCCACTCGAAGGTGGTGTAGGGCAGCCAATGTCGCTCAATCGCTATGCCTATGTTCAAGGCAACCCTGTCAACTGGACCGACCCACTTGGATATGGTCCAGAAATTTGTGCTGCCGCTTTGATAGCCGGACCAGAAGCAGCCGCAGCCTGTTTAGCTGGCGTAGCAATAATTGCGGTTGGCGGTGTAGCACTCGCATATCTAGCTTTTCAAGCAAGCCGAAGCAGATACAAAATCAATATTTACTCGCCGGGAACACCTGGTAACTTAAGTCTTGATCAAGCTATCCGGCAGTATAGTCAGGCATTCAATAGCTTGGAAAGAGCAAGAAGTCAGGATTGTTCTGGCCTAACTCCAGGTGGCGATCGGGAGCGATGCAATCAAAGATATGCACAGCGCGAACGAGAAGCTCTTGAGCAAACAGTTATTCCAGGATTTATAGGTGAGGCAGACTATGTTCTTCAAGAAGCTGAAAGAATTGTGGAAGAAGCTTTTCGACAACCACAACCACAACCAGAACCCGGCCAGACCATGGTTCCCAGGCCTTACATACCACCACTCCCGCCAACTTTATGTTCTCCAACGGCGACCGCGACAGCCACAACAATGCCATCCATATATAGGTTAGTTGAACCCGGTGATTTACCCAACCCCACAAGAGCAGCGGCTCTCCGCGCCCCATTGGATTATATTACAGGATTTTCATTTTTTGACTCGGTTGGTCCGTACAGGGGAACCCCAAATGATACTGGAACATACCTGAAATGTAATCCTGACACACTAAGGACAAACGGCTTTGCCGTTCAACGAGATACTGGAATTGTAGTGCAAATCCCTAGTGTTTCTTTGGCTGATATAGCTGGTCTATACACTCCAACTCAGGAGCAGAGAATCCAGCGGATACTGGGAGGAGGTCTACAGCAAGGGCACTACAGCGTCTACACTACAAATACACCTTACTGGACAAATTGGTTTAAGGATGAGTACGCTGCCAAACAGAATGGCAATGTTTCTCCTCAAACGACGCGCTTTTTCAACCTATGCCAAGTTGTTACTACTCAGGGGTAGCAACGCACGCAGGAAAGAAGGGAATACCTTGAAGGGCGAGTGTCAGGGCACTCAACGCCGCCACGCCGTTTTTGCGGGCAGTGGACAGATAGCCGCGCAGGGCACAAAAGGCGTGCGCACCCGCTACAGAGCGAAACGTACCGGAGATTTTTTGTTGAAGTTTGACCATGCGGATGTCGCGTTCGGCTAGATTATTGTCAAAGGGGACGCGAAAATCGCGCATGAAAGCCAGAACCGCGTTTTGCCCATCGTGTAAGCGGCGCAGCAGGTTAGCCGGGGGGTAGCGCGTGGGTGGATGGGGCGTCGCGTTGAGTTCATCGTCAGCCTGGGCGAGCAAGCCTTCGTAGCGATGTGTAAACCAGGCGTCCTGCTCCGCCGAGAGGTCGGTGCGACCTTCCGTCACCGCCCGGTCAACGACGTGTTTGACATGGCACAAGAAATGACGCATAGCCACGGCCCAATGCAGGTGGTATGGTCGGCGATAAAGGTCAGTTCACGCAGGTGATGGGCATTGCATAAGGCGTGCGGCAGGTCATACTGGAAATAGGAAGCCCACCCATCGTGGACACACCAGCCACCGCGTCGGCTCAGAATGCCCAGCGCGTCCATGCCGAGTGTGCCGCGTTTGGGATGAATGGCATAGACCGTCGCCTGAGGCGTGCTGGCC
>Ga0209724_1001947_pt1 | contig 18134 bp, 18 predicted proteins | sample grotaG_FD_184143 | JGI IMG/M metagenome (GOLD analysis project Ga0209724, IMG submission 184143) | Glacier valley bacterial and archeal communities from Borup Fiord, Nunavut, Canada, to study Microbial Dark Matter (Phase II) -... | ecosystem: Environmental > Aquatic > Freshwater > Ice > Glacier ...
AACTTTTAGGTCCCTTAAATATAGAAACCACTACTTCATCAATCGCTTTATCCTCTTCTTTAATTAAACCAACATGCAAGGTGTGAGAAGGCTTGGTGGCTAAATCTTTAGCTACAAATAAAGAATTGATAATTTCAATTGCAGCACCTCCACTTAATCTAATTACCCCAATAGCACCAATTCCTGGTGGAGTAGCAAGTGCTACAATTGTATCTTCCCAACCCGATAACTTATTTATCATATTGCAAAGATAAACCAGTATTAAAGTGTTTCAGGGCACACTACTTAAAATCATTGAATTTTTAATGGCATAAGATAAAATTTCTTCTCATCTTCCTTGTCGATTTCTGAAATATAATAATGCTTTACGTCATTGATGGCAACTTCATCTACAATATCAACAAAGTTTTGGAATGTACTTTCCACAGAAGGCTTTATAATCATCACCAGGTCATTGGGTGTTCCTTTTAATTTTTTAACTAATTTTCTTTTCTGTAAAATAATTTTGAGGATACCTTCATTTCCAAAAAAGGTTTCTTTTATTTCAGATTTAGATTGAGATATACCTTCATAATATTGTATCACATTGTCCTTTGCCAACAATATTGTCAACACGCAGTTTTCACTGATTAAATCAGCAGGAGGAACCTTATCAAATGGCATATGCAGGTTCATTACAGTGGGTGTCGACACCGTAGTGGTAAATACAAAAAATGTTATCAACAGAAAGCCAAGGTCTACCATCGGTGTAAGATCTACCCTCGTATTCTTTTTTATTAATACAGCTTTTTTAGGCTTTCCTGTGTTGCGTTTATTTGTAATTTCTGACATCTTAATTTATTTTTATTAAGATGGGGTATCTTAACTATTCCATATTTTATTTATAATATTAAAACTGCAAACCGTATTTGTGGAATTATGACCTGCAATTAAATTACTCATTACTTTAATAGCTTTCACTTAAATAAAATATCATCTTTTAAAAACAAATATCAAAAAAAATCCCCTCACAAATCTGTAAAGGGATAAAAGTTATAAAAAAATATTTTAGTTTTCTTGCACTACAAAAGTAATTGGCTGGCGACGATAAGCATTAACATTACGTCCATTTTGTAAAGCTGGTGTCCATTTAGGTCCCTTCTTAATAATCTTTACAGCTTCGTCTTCCATTCCAAAACCATGTTTACTTTCTGCCTGTACGTCACTGATACTTCCATCTTTACTCACAATAAATCTAACAATTACCTGATAAGTACCTTCAGGAGCACCATTATCAACAGGTGTGCTGGCATTTAAATTTTTCTCCAAATATCTTCTCCAAGCCGCTTCTCCACCGGGAAATGCGGCTTCATTTTCTACCTTCGTAAAAATTTTATCTTCATCATCGCTTTTAGGTGCCTCAACAACCTGTGTACCCTTATCTTCAACAGGAGCCTGCACTATGGCTACTTTGTTATCACTTTCCACAGTTTTGTTACTAATTACCTGATCTTCTTTTATTTCCTCAATTTTTTCATCTGCTTTTACTTCCTCATCCTTTACAATTTTAGGCGGAGTATATTTAATCTGATTAATTTCGGGAGGTGGTGGTGCTTTAGGTGGTGGTATTACCGGTGGCGGTGGAACATCGTTTTTTTTAATTTCTGCCATTTGCGTATCCAGCACTTCAATTTGGTCTGTTTTATTTTTACCTATTATATTGGCAAAAATTGAACCTAAAAATATGAACACTATTAAACCCCCAGTAACTAATAATGCTTTTTTTATACGGCTATCATATGTTTTACGAAGATCATAAGCGCCATACTCCTTGTTCCTACCCTCAAACACTATATCGAGAATATCAGCGCTTAATATTTTATTTATATCCATAATAAAGTGATTTGTAGTTAGATTCTTAATTCAAAAAATTCCATAAAACTATTTAATCCCGTTAGCCTGTTCGGTTATCTTAATTAATTGAGCTTCAACATCACTCATATCTACTTCAGCATAATGACCGGGAGGTATCGCATTAATGGACATTTCATCCAACACATCTATGGCATTTTTAAAAGTGGCTTCCTTATCAGACTTAATAATGTACATCAAATCTCCAATGGGCGTAGCTTTCTTTTTATCCAAAATCACTTGGCGGATATCTTTAAAATTACTGCTTTTAAATTGCTTATTTGGATCAAGCAACTCTCCCATATAATAATAGACCTGATCTTTTTTTCCTAAAAGCATTGTCATTGCACCTGAATTCTTTACTTTTAATTGGTTGTTTGGATCATCTTTTGGTTCATTCATATTCATGGCAGTTGCCTGGCTCATGGTAGTTGTAAACACAAAAAAGGTAATTAATAAAAATCCTAAATCCACCATGGGTGTAAGATCTACCCTGGTAGATTGTTTTTTCGGCTTTTTGACGCCCGGACCTTTTTTATGTCCGCCGCCCGACGAGGTATCCATTTCTGCCATATCGGTAATTTTTTATTTGTTTAAAATAAATTAAAACAAAGGTTTACAACTATTTTTTCTCCAACAATGCATTATTTGCCAACTCTGATCCGGGAGGCGCAGGTTCAGAATTTGTTACAACTTTAAATTTGTACTGATCATTTCTTTTAAATGACTCCTTAATACTTTTAAAGGCAGGGTATTTGGCTGCATTATCTCCTTTTACTAAAAGATTCAGATTATCCATGTTCTCTCCTTTATAGGCATTGGTTACACTGCGAATCCAATCTGTCAATTCATTATTTGTACTATCAATACATGGAATTCCCGGCATCTTGCCGGGCTCCATAGGAGTTTCCAAATTAAGTAAACTTTTCAATTGATTAAACGGTACACCTATAAATTCGGTTTTTCTAAGTTTTGCCATTTCTGTAGATGATAATCCTAGCGCCTTTGTGGTATTAATATCATCTAAAATTGCATTCTTGTGTGCCTTATCTCCCAACATCAAATAAACCTTACCTTCTTTTGTTAGGGTTACCAGGATAGCTTCTTCCTTGGCCACTTTAGTTGATACTGAAGAAGGTGAAATTACCGCTACCGCTTCGGGTGGTTTTGTTTTAGTTGCAAGTATAAAAAAAGACAATAATAAAAACGCAACGTCACACATGGCCGTCATGTCTATATTGGTACTTTTGCGTGGTATTTTAGCTCTTGACATGTTTATGAATTTATTTATTTACCTGAGATACAAAATTTAATTTTTTCCATACAATTTATTTGTACAGAGAAGCGAAACTTTGTGTTAAAGTAAATCCAGATTCGTCAATACCATAAGTGATCCCATCTATCCTTGTTGTAAAAATATTATAGAAAATAATAGAGAATGCAGATGTACCAATACCTAATGCGGTATTGTACAAGGCTTCAGAAATACCTTGTGATAATTTACCAGCAGCAGCTCCACCACCGTCTCCTTCTCCCAATGCAGAGAATGAACGAATCATACCTAATACCGTTCCTAAAAGACCTAACAGTGTTGCAACTGATGCTATAGTTGATAAGAACACAAGGTTCTTCTCCAGCATTGGTAATTCGAGTGAAGTAGCTTCTTCTACTTCTTTTTGAATAGCCATTACTTTCTGATCTGTAGTTAATTCTGTGTTACTTATCATATCCTTATAACGATGTAAGCCTGCTTTCATAACATTACCAACAGAACCTTTTTGCTTATCACATTCTGCAACTGCAGCATCAACATTTTTATTGGCAAGATGGTATTGTACTTTGCGGATAAAATCTGCATTGTTTCCTGTACCGGTTGCTTTAGAAATTGTCATAAATCTTTCAATAATAAAAGTTACTACGGTTAAAAAAAGACCAATAAGTAACGGAACAATAATACCTCCCAAATACATATTGTAGATTTTCCCTTTGGGTCCTGCATGCTCTGGCCAAAACCAACCATCTCCAGGTTGTTTAAAATTCGATGCACTACCTAATACAATTCTCCAGATAAAATAACCTGCCAGGATACACACTAACGGTGCTATCCATGATATGGAATTACCACTTTTTTTTGCCTGTACCGAAGTTGATGGTTTTACAGTTGCAGCTGATTTTGTTTCTGCCATGACGTTCAATTTTTTTTGTGAGTTAAATTTAAGAGATGTTTGGTTAAAATTTTGACAATACAATGCTACCGAAAAAAAGTATTTAAACAATCAAATATGATTTAGAAATTTTTTAGGTGAAGCACAAGTTAATAAAATAATTGAATGAAACATCCCGCAGTGAAAATTTTTATTAGTTTTTATAAACAAGCCGCAACAGTCTGCGAATTTTATAGTTTTAATACCCTTAATGAACAAATTAGTAAATTTTATTCATAACGCAATGCTACGATGGGATCTAGCTTGGCAGCTTTATAGGCTGGATACAAACCAGCCAGTAAACCAACTAATGAACATACCACTACACCAGCAATTATCCATAACCATGGAATCACAAAACCTGTCTTTAAAATAACCGCAACAATATTACCAAATAATATTCCTGCAATGATACCCACAACAGCCCCCATAAGGCTTATCAATATTGATTCCCATAAAAATTGAGCTCTTACTTCAGCAGCTTTGCCTCCCAATGATTTTATTAAACCAATCTCTTTTGTTCTTTCATTTACAGCTACTAACATAATATTCATTAAACCAATTGCAGCCCCAATTAAAGTGATTAACGCAATAGCCATTGTTGCATATTGCAAAAAGCCAAGATTTTTCATGAGAGATTGTGCGATACTGTCACTTTTATCTATGTAAAAATTATCTTCTTCTTTTACATCCAATTTACGCACCGGCCTGAATATTCCTTTTGCTTCACCAATAGCCACGTCCATCATTTTAAGATCGGAAACCATAATGGCGATATTATAAGACTGGGTTGTTGCGCCAAAAATGCGGCGAATGTTATTGTAAGTGGTTATTACCACTTTATCTGCATTCATAAATGCACTGCTTCCTTTGTCTTTTAAGATGCCGATGATTCTGTATTTATTACCAGCAACTGTGATGATTTTATCTAATGCCTGCTGGGTATTGTCTCCATATAACTTTTGAGCAATTACATTGCCTATTACACAAACACTTCTTCCTGTTTCAACATCAGCTTCGTTAAAGTCTCTACCCAATGATAATTCATAGCCATTGAGTTGAAGGTAGTTTTCATCACCACCGGTTACCCTTATATCCGGATTTGTTTTTTTTGTATCTGTACTTACAATAATTCCATTGGGACCAGACAAGGCGACTCCAACCTTTGCCGGAAAACCGTAGCGTTCTTTAAATGCCCTTGCATCTTCCAGCGTAATTAGTTTGCCTTCGCTTGATGCTCTTACTACTGCATTTCGGTTTGTTTTTTTTGCTTCGCCCCTGTTTGGACCGCCGCCAAAACGTATGTTTCTTTCTTTAAATCGAATGCTGAAAGCATTTGCCCCCATGGTTGAAAAACTTTGAGTAAGGCTTTGATTTACTGCCTCTACAGCAGTAATGATGGCAATGAGTGCCATGATGCCCAAAGCAATAATAATTACTGTAATAGCTGTTCTGAGCCTGTTACTTTTTATTGTCTGGTAAGATAATCTAATAGAATCGCCCGTTTTCATGCTGTTAAAATTCTGTTTAAAGTTAATCCTGAAAAACTATAAGACCATTAAAAAATTTATAGACGGTAATTAATTTACAAATGCCCGTTAGCTTTTTTAAAAAAACCTTCGCAGTATTAAGTTACAGCAAGAAAAATTTTATTAAATGGTGGTTAGAGGAAATAATGTAACCAGTCTGTGATGAGTGTAGGAAATATTCCCAGAACAACAATAAGTGAGGCTGTTATGATAAGTAAAATTTTAAAAGCAGGTGTAATATCCCAATCCTGTGTAGCTAGAGTGTTACTTTCTTTAAAATAAATTGCCTGAATAACTTTGAAATAATAATAAGCACTGATAGCTGCACACAACACTGCAAAAATAACCAGCCAATTTTGGTGACCATCTTTTACAGCTGCAATCAACATAAAGAGTTTAGCCTGAAAACCTGCTGTTAATGGAATACCTGTTAAGGACAATAAAAATACAGTGGCTGTAAAAGCCAATACCGGTTGTTGTTTTGCCAATCCGTTAAAACCATCAATGGTATAATCGTTCATTTTTATGAGGATAGCAAAAAGTCCTATCGTGGCAAGGCTGTAAGCGGCCGTATATAAAACGATCCCTTCTTTAGCAAACTCATTTAATGCAAACAATGCAAACATCATAAACCCTGCCTGGGCTATACTGGAATAAGCCAGCATGCGCTTTACGCTTTGTTGAAATACTGCTGTAAGATTTCCAATCAATAATGTTGCCGCAATGATAACCGTTATCAAAATTTGCCATTGATCCAGCATAGTTCCAAAAGCATAAGCAAACAACCTGATAAAGGCTATAAAGCCCGCAGCTTTTACAATGGTAGCCATAAAGGAAGTGAAGACAGTTGGGGCTCCATCATATACATCTGGTGCCCAAAAATGAAATGGTGCTGCAGATACTTTAAAGGACATTGCAATAAGAATAAATACCAGCCCTATAGCAATCATAACAGGCATTTTTCCAGCACCGATAGTGATATTACTGATATAAAAAGATGGTGTAGCAGCATTACCACCATATAAAAAAGCAATCCCCATTAACAGGATGCCGGTAGAGAATGACCCCATTAAAAAATACTTTAAAGCAGCTTCATTACTTTTTAAATTACGTTTATCACTTGCTGTAAGGATATAGAGGGGAATAGACAATATTTCTATCCCTAAAAATAAAGTGAGCAACGTATTAAAAGTCGCAGCAATTGACACCCCACATAAAACAAAAAATATAAGTGCAAAATATTCAGAAACATTGTTACCAACTTTTTCTATATCCCTCCCATTCAATAAAAAAAGCAATAATGTACAGAGCAACGCAACAGCAATAAATGTTAAATTAAAGCTGTTGAAAGTAAGCATGTTTTTTAAATCAAAAGTGAAAAAAGACTTTTGATTTATCAGCTCAATGCCATTGGCGATAATAGTAAGTACCAAACCAACAATGGCCCAATACTTTGGCGTGCTTTTTTGTTTAAAAAAAACACCTCCAAACATCATCACAATGCCCCAGACTGCTGTTATTATTATTGCATTCATAATTACCCCAATCCAGCGTTGGGCTGGACTATTTTAATTTAGTTACTTAAATCTTGTTATTATATCAATTACTGTATCTTTTGTGAGATTAAATAATGGTTGCGGATATATACCGGTTAAGAATATAGCAACTACTACAATACTTAAAACCACCTGTTCATTCACTGAAATTTCTTTAATGGTGTCAGTCAATGAATTAGCCGTGCCATAAAAAACTTTTTGAACCATGTTCAATGTATACATGGCAGCAAGTATGATGCTTACCAATGCTGCAACCGCAAACCAAACATTGAATTGAAATAATCCACTAAACATCATAAACTCACCAACAAATGCATTCGTTAGTGGCAATGCAATATTTGCAAATGCAATTACCACCAACATGATAGTTAACACAGGTGCTTTGTGAGCAACACCCGCCAACTGAGATATTTTTCGAACACCCAATTGCATTTCAATTATTTCAATAACTATCCATAATCCGATAATATTGATACCGTGATTAAACATTTGTATCATCACTCCTTCAAGTCCTATTTGTTTGGTTGTAAATATCGTTGCACTCATCAACCCGATATGCGCAATGGAAGAGTATGCAACCAACCGTTTTAAATCATCTTGCCTGGTAGCCAAAAGACTGGCATATACAATACCTATTATTGATAAAAGAATAACTACATTATCAAATTTTGCAACGGCTAAAGGAAACATTGGTAACAACCATCGTATTACTCCAAACAAACCCATCTTCACCATAACACCACTTAGCACCATGGTAACTGCTGAAGGTGATTGTTCATATGTATCAGGCTGCCATGTGTGAAAAGGAAATACCGGCATTTTGATAGCAAAAGCAATAAAGAATAACCAAAATAACCAATTCTGTTGGTTAGCCGAAAGCTGGGCCGCATAAAAATAACTCAATGCAAAACTATGTTCAGAAATAACAGCATGTGCGACATCATATACAGGTGCCGTATGGAGGTATACATAAATAATACCTACCAGCATTAATAAAGAACCCGTAAATGTATAAATGAAAAATTTGAAAGTTGCCTGTAATCTTTTTTCGCCACCCCATTTACTGCATAAAAAATAAACCGGAATAATAGCAAGTTCCCAAAAGAAATAGAATATCAATGCATCACTTGCTGCAAACACTCCCATTAAACCAGCTTGGGTTAGCAACAATAAACCGTAAAAGATATTGGCGTTTTTATAGTTGGTATTGTATGTGGCAACAAATATTACAGGAAATGAAATTGCAGTTAAAAATGTGAGTAATCTCCCCATCCCATCTAATGATACAGAAAAACTTGCGCCAAGATATTTTAACCATTCATAATTAAAAGCCAGCCCACTTAATGCACTATCATTGGCATAATATAAACTTAGTAAGGAAACACATAAAGTAATGATAGAAGAAAATAAAGCCCATGATTTTACAGCAGCATCTTTTTTAAACAAAAAAGTAATGAGCCCCGCCATCAACGGGAAGAAAATTAATACATGTGGAAATGTTACCGAAATATTTTTTGGGTCCATATATTCTAGTTACAAAAACAATTGAATGATAAATAAAATTAACACTGCAACTACCATAAGCATCATGTAAGTACTTACCTGACCTGTTTGCAATAAACGTATCTGGCGGCTGCCATAATTAACCGCTTTACCAATACCGTTTACAAAGCCATCGATTCCTTTTTTCTCCAATACATTATTGAAGAAAGTAGCAACTGATTGAATTGGTTTTACAATAACAGCTTCATAAATTTCATCAACATACCATTTGTTGTCCAATATTCTTCCAATGCCCGTTTCTTTTACAGTTGTTTTTTCGTATTTGCTGAATTTGTTCCAGGCATATAATAATGCTATCAATGCTCCTACAACAGATACAGCCATCAGTGCATATTCTGTTGCGTGAGATAACTCATGTTTTTCATTTAGAGAAGTAACCAATGTGGTACTTTCAGCAAAAATTGGTTCAAGAAATGTCTCAAGGCGATGGCCGCCATGCATTAATACTTCCGGTATCCCAATCAATCCGCCAACAACAGCAAGTATCGCTAAAACTATCAATGGAATTGTGATTGCCGCCGGACTTTCATGAAGATGGTGTTCCTGGTCGTGTGTGCCACGGAATTTTCCCAGGAAAGTCATGCCATACAAACGGAACATATAAAAAGCCGTCATAAAAGCAGTTAATACCCCCACGGCCCAGTAAACGGGATTCTTTGCAAATGCCGCCGCCAGTATTTCATCTTTTGAAAAGAAACCAGCAAAAGGTGGTATTCCTGCAATTGCAAAACATCCTAATAAGAAAGTGATATGAGTGATGCTCATGTATTTTTTTAAACCGCCCATATTGCGCATATCCTGCTCTCCTCCCATGGCATGAATTACACTACCAGCTCCAAGAAATAATAGGGCTTTGAAAAATGCATGCGTCATTACATGAAATACAGCACCTGTGTAAGCCCCAACACCTAAACCAAGAAACATATAACCCAATTGGCTAACGGTAGAATAAGCCAACACTTTTTTAATATCGTTTTGTTTTAATGCAATGGTTGCAGCAACAACTGCTGTAGCCAACCCTATTACAGCAATTACAGATTGTGTAACCGGTGCCATGGTAAATAAGATGTTGCTACGGGCAATCATATAAATGCCCGCAGTTACCATTGTGGCTGCATGTATCAATGCACTCACGGGTGTTGGGCCAGCCATCGCATCCGGCAGCCAGGTGTATAAAGGTATTTGTGCACTTTTACCTGTTGCACCTACAAATAATAACAGCGTTATCCCTGTAATATCAAATAGAGAAAGTTTTGAAACATTGCTGAATACATCGTGATAATCTGCTGTGCCCAATTTGGCAATCAACCAAAATACTGCCAGCAAAAATCCAAAATCACCAATGCGGTTCATAATGAAAGCTTTTCTAGCTGCATCATTATTGCTATTGTCTTTAAACCAAAATCCAATCAATAAATAAGAACACAATCCCACCCCTTCCCAACCAATAAACATGATGATATAATTTCCTCCCATCACCAATAACAACATGGAAAAAACAAACAGGTTCAGGTAAGCAAAATATTTAGCGAAGTCCTTGGAATCTTCTTCATGCATGTAAGAAGTAGAGTATACATGAATTAAAAAACCTACCCCTGTAATGATCAGTAAAAAGAGAGAAGACAATTGATCAATCTGAAAATCGAACCCTATTTTTAAAGAGCCGGTATTAATAAAATCAAAGTAATGCGCCACATGCGTATTGCCACTTTTTACCTGGAAGAAAACAAAAACGCTGATTAAAAAAGATACTAAAATTACACCACTGCCCATGATGCCGGTAAGTGATTTTGACAATTTCGTCCTTCCCAGTCCATTGATCAAAAAACCAATCAGTGGTAAAAAAGGTATTAGCCAAACTATTTGTAAAGTATTACTCATAAGCCACCCTTATCTCCTAAAGGGAAATTTTTAACTACATCTGATGTTGTAGTGATTTTATTAAATAAAAGATATTCATTTAAATTATCTTAACTTTTTTTTAGGGGATGGGGTCACTAATTCTTTAACCTGTTTAAAAAATTCACATCTACTGAATGTGTATTTCTGTACATCATTACAATAATAGCAAGCCCTACACTTACTTCCGCTGCTGCCACCACCATTATAAAGAAAACAAATATTTGTGCATCGCTTCCGGCTGTTGCCAGGTTAGATGTTTGAGTTTGCAGTTTTGAAAAAGCTACCAGTAAAAGGTTTGCAGCATTCAGCATCAACTCTATGCACATAAAGATGATGATGGCATTACGACGTGTTAACACACCTATAACCCCAATACAGAATAGTGCTAAAGCTAAAAAAATATAATAATTTACCGGCATATAATTTACAACTTTATCTGCATACCAATACTCAATTTGATGGATGCTGGGTTAATGAAAAATATTTTTATCCTTCTCTTTTAGAAATAACCACTGCTCCAATCATAGCGCTCAAAAACAATACACTGCTTATCTCAAAAGGAAATACATAATCAGTAAACAATAATTTTCCGAGATTTTCAATAAGGCCCGTACTGCCGTTATTTGTTTCTATCATCCCGCCGGTAGCGCTCTGCTTTAAGGCTGCTACCAATACCAACAATAAACTTGCCCCAGCAATGGTACCTCCGTATAAAAGATATTTATTTTTTTGAGGTGGTTCAGATTCTGCATTCAGGTTCATCAGCATAACAACAAATAAAAACAACACCATAATAGCACCTGCATACACAATGATATTTACGATTGCTAAAAACTGAGCATTCAATAAAATGTAATGGCCGGAGATGGCAAAAAAAGTAAGGATCAAAAATAAGATACTGTGCACCGGGCTTTTACTGGCTACTACCATAATTGCACTGCCTAAAGCCAGCACACTTAAAAACCAAAATAAAATTTCTGTAACACTCATTCTTTAAAATTAACCTTTTAACAATCTATTTAACTGTTACCCTTCCTCCCTTTGCTTTGGCATAAGCTTCCGGTTCAGTAACGGGGTTAGGTATCAACAAATCTTCTTTACCATAAATAAAACCTTTGCGCTGAAAATTAGCCGGAGCAAAAGTTTCGCTCAAATAAATGGCATCCTTCGGACAAGCTTCTTCACAAAGCCCACAAAAAATACAGCGCAACATATTGATCTCATATTTTGCGGCATATTTTTCTTCCCGGTATAAATTTTCTTCACCTGCCTTCCTTTCCGCTGCTTCCATAGTAATGGCCTCGGCCGGGCAAGCTACGGCACACAATCCACAGGCTGTGCAATTTTCTCTTCCTTCTTCATCTCTATTTAAAATATGTAAACCCCTAAACACCGGGCTGAATGGCCTTGTCTGTTCGGGATAACTGATGGTGGGTGCCTTTTTAAACATGTGCCCAAAAGTAATGGACATACCTTTAAAAATAGCAGGCAGGTAAGCCCTCTCCAATAAAGTCATTGGCCTTCTATCTACCTGTTTAGCTCTGTTAGTTAATGCTTGCATAAATATTTTAATTTTTAGCAACCCAAAAGTTGCGCAAATATATTTTTATTGTTTAGAAGTAAGCCGATATTTTATTGTAAACCTAAAATCACTGCACCTGTTACCAACATATTGAATAAGGCCAATGGTATTAAAACCTTCCAACCAAGATTCATCAACTGATCATAACGAAAACGTGGTATCGTCCATCTTACCCACATAAAGAAAAACACAAAGAAAAAAGCTTTAAACAAAAACATAAAAATATGTGCGACTGCCATCCAGTTTTGCCCTATTTTTTCTACCGCATGCCCATCATTTAAAAAAGGAATATCATAGCCGCCAAAAAATAAACTCACCATCACCGCACTGCTGATGAACATGTTAATATATTCCGCAAATAAATAAAAGCCGAGTTTCATAGAAGAGTATTCTGTATGGTATCCACCAATCAGTTCATTCTCCGCTTCTGGTAAATCAAATGGCGTACGGTTACATTCTGCAAACACACAAATCAGGAAAATTAAAAACCCTAAAGGTTGTTTTATTATATTCCAAATGCCATCCATCTGGCCTGCCACCATTCCTCGCAGGCTAAGCGTTCCTGTTACCATTAATAAAGCGATCAAAGCTATACCCATGGCCAGTTCGTAACTGATGATTTGCGATGCCGCTCTTAAGCCGCCCATTAAAGAAAACTTATTGTTGCTTGCCCAGCTACCAATCATGATACCATAAACACCCATACTAACCACACCAAAAACATATAAAATACCGATGTTGATATCAGCAATCTGCAAATGAATTTCCCGGCCAAATAAAGTCACGGTATCGCCCCAGGGAATAACCGCACTCGTCATCATAGCCGTTAACATCGCTAAACTTGGACCCAGTATAAATAAAAATTTAGAAGAAAAATTAGGAATGATCTCTTCCTTAAAAAATAATTTTAACCCATCGGCCAATGGCTGAAAAATACCACCCGGGCCGGCACGGTTTGGTCCTATCCTGTCCTGCATAACCGCTGCCACCTTGCGTTCCGCAAAAGTAGCATACATAGCAATTACCAATGATGACATCACTACTACAATAATTAAAACAAGTTTCTCTATAATTAAAGGCAAATCAATGGATAACAACATAATCTATTATATAAATATTTTTTTACCGACTTTAATTCCTCTATGGTACATCGTTGTGTCACTCCATTGTACAATAAACCTTTGTGTAACTCCTCTTCTATGTGCTGCCACTTTTACTATTGCCCATTACTAAAAGTATCCGAATGTGCAGGACCATTAATTTCACTTAAATGAACCGAAGGTTTATTAACCTCACTTTCAGTGTGAATATCCATCAGCAACCTTGGGCTTCGTCCGCCCATAACTTCTTTAACTGTCTCCTTTGGAATAACCAGGCCTTCGTATTTTCCCTGTGAAATTACAGAATGGCGGCTGATTTTTGTAACGCCTTCTATTACCCAATCACTTGTTTTCTTTTTATCAAAACGGCAGGTATTGCATATCCATCCTGGTTTACCATCATAACTTTGCACTTCGCCCCACTGGTCTTTACGGGCTGTTACCCTAAATACTTCATCGCCTCTTAGCCATAGAGTTGTTTTGCCACAGCAATCAGGATTTTCGCAATTACGGTGAGCATCCATGGGCTTGGTGAACCAAACCCTGTTTTTAAACCTCCATGTTTTATCTGTTAAGGCTCCTACCGGGCAAACATCAATCATGTTGCCACTAAAATCATTATCAATTGCTTTGGAAATATAGGTAGATATTTCTGCATGTTCACCCCTGTCTAAAATACCATGCGAACGTTTATCAGTTAATTGGTCTGCCACATAAGTACAGCGGTAACAAAGTATACACCTTGTCATATGCAATTGAATGTATGGACCGATATCTTCTTTCTCAAAAGTGCGTCTCTCAAATTCATAACGGGTACCTTCTTTGCCATGCTCATAACCCAAATCCTGCAAATGACATTCACCGGCCTGGTCGCAAATGGGGCAATCCAACGGATGATTTAATAATAAAAATTCAACCACTCCTGCCCTGGCATCTTTTACTTTATCGCTGGTAATATTTTTTACTATCATGCCATCCATTACCGTAGTACGGCAACTTGCCACCAGCTTTGGCATTGGCCTCGGGTCTGCAGTAGAACCAGCGGCTACTTCCACCAAACAAGTGCGGCATTTACCTCCACTGCCCTGTAACTTGCTGTAGTAGCACATGGCAGGAGGTGTAACATCGCCGCCAATGGTACGGGCAGCGTTTAATATAGTTGTACCCGGCTTTACCTCGATGGTAATATTATCGATGGTAACTTTAAAATTTGCCGGTGGTGCTTTTATCTCTTCAGCCATATTTTTATTTTACGCAAAGTAAACAACGAATACAAAGTAAACAACGAAAAACTAGTAAGTATTGATGATCCGTTTTATTCCATCTTTTAAATACACAACATTAAAATTTATAAGTAATCCCAATTTCAAAATTGCCAATTTTAAGTATGTTTGAACCTGTTTGTAATGAATATCAGCCAACATTTCGATTGATTTAAATTCAACCAGCAACTTATTTTCCAAAATTAAATCAGCTCTAAATCCTGCATCTAATTTTATTGTTTGATGAATCAATGGAATTGCTTTTTGTCTTTCAAAAGCGATGTTTTCTTTTACTATTTCAAAACAAAAAATTTCTTTATTAACACTTTCAAATAGTCCAGGCCCTATACCTTATTAATCCGGAAACAAATATCAAGGACAATTTTTGATAATTTATTCTCTCTTTGAATTGATATATTATTATCCATTTTTTTGTTTCTCACAAAGAACGCTAAGAAAAACAAGGTACACAATGTGAAATTATTACTTAGCGATATTAGTATTCTTTGTTCGCTTTGTGTGAAACTAAGCTGGTACATGTATCGGATCTGCATAATGCCTTAACCCGAAATTTTCTGTCAAACACTTTTCAGGATTCAGAACATGCCATTCAAACTCATCCCTGAAATGACGGATAGCCGCTGCTACCGGCCATGCTGCGGCATCTCCCAGCGGACAAATGGTGTTGCCTTCAATCTTACGTTGAATATCCCACAACAAATCTATGTCCTTCATTTCACCTTTGCCGTTTTCAATTTTCTTTAATATCCTTTCCATCCAGCCGGTGCCTTCACGGCAGGGGCTGCATTGTCCGCAGCTTTCATGGTGATAAAATCTTGCCAACGTCATGGTATTTCTTACTACACACTGGTCTTCATCCAGCACTATAAATCCTCCGCTACCCATCATGCTGCCAGTTGCAAAACCGCCATCACTAAGGCTTTCATAGTTCATTAATCGCTTCTCTCCTTTAGCTGTCGTCAGCAATAAATTGGCTGGAAGTATAGGAACAGATGATCCGCCGGGAATACAGGCTTTTAATCTTTTGCCATTGGGTATGCCTCCACAATATTTATCACTAAAAATAAATTCTTCTACTGAGATGGTCATATCAATTTCGAAGATGCCCGGTTTATTAATATTGCCACAGGCCGAAATTAATTTAGTACCCGTTGATTTGCCAACACCAATTTTTGCATACTCTTCGCCCCCTTCATTTAAAATAGGTACTACTGCTGCAAGTGTTTCTACATTATTAACAACCGTGGGGCAATCCCACAAGCCTTTAATGGCAGGGAACGGAGGCTTGATTCTTGGATTTCCTCTTTTGCCTTCCAGCGACTCTATCAATGCGGTTTCTTCTCCACAGATATAAGCACCGGCGCCACGTTGCACGTACATTTCACAATCAAAGCCGCTGCCTAAAATATTTTTACCTAAAAAACCATTTTGTTTTGCTTCTGCTATCGCAACTTCTAAAATATCTGTAATCCACGCATATTCACCACGAATGTAAATGTAACTGTTGTTGCTGCCCAAAGCAAAGGAAGATACAATCATTCCTTCTATCAAAAGGTGCGGAATGAACTCCATTAGATACCTGTCTTTAAAAGTACCCGGCTCACTTTCATCCGCATTACAAACAAGATAACGTGCAACGCCTTCAGGCTTTGCCAAAAAACTCCATTTCATCCCTGTAGGGAACCCTGCTCCACCCCGACCACGTAAACCACTCTTCTTTACTTCTTCTACAATATCTGCAGGTGTCATTTTCAGAGCCTTCTCTACACTGCGGTAACCACCTTCACGGCGATACACTTCGTAGCTGCGAATACCCTGAACGTTTGCTTTGTCTAATAATAGTTTTCTTGCCATGCCCCTATCCCCGCTGCGGCGGCGGACTGATTATATTTTGTTATAAAAATGTTGTTACTACTTTTTATTTTTTTATCTGAATATTAATATCACGCTCATAAAAAATTATATTTTTTATTGTACTTTGACAGCCTGTCTTGCAAACAATAACCAACGATTACTTTTCTTTATCCAAACTTCTAAAACCCTCAATTTAAAACTGCTGCTTGTCCCTTTCATGGTTGCGTTAATATCTGCTAAAAACCGAACATTCGCCATATCTCCATTCATCAAAATTGAAATACTGTCTTCATTAATTTTCTGGTAACTTATATAGCCCGTCTCTAGGTCCTTTATCAAATCTTCTTTTGTCTCTACCCAGCCATTACTATGGCCATAACTCAAGGCCCTATCGGTTTGTTGATTGATAGAAACCGTATTCCTTTTTACCAGTGCCTGGTGAAATTCTTTTACTGTTATGGTCAACTTTTCTTCATCCGATGATTGTGCACACGCAATAAATGAAAGAGCTGAAAATAAAATAGTTATTACAAATTTCATTGTTTTAATTTAGGAATCAGCATCCATATTGGATGCAATTTTTTGTAAGAGGATTCAACACTAAACCAAAAGATTCTAAAAATTTACTTCTGCAACTTTTTTCAAATTTGCTATGCGCTTTTACTTTTAATATTGCATTGGTTATCCCCAATTATTTATTTTGGTTCTTTATCATGATTAAACATCCGGTTCACGCCAAATTTGTCCGCATTCCAAACCTTACTTTCCAAAAAGTATCCCGTAGTTCCAGCGTTATTTTAGCGCCTTCACTAAATGCAGCATATGTTTTATCAATCGCTGCTGCCTCTTTAAAATTTAAAGAAAGGTTAATATTGCTTCCACTGGTCAAAGACATTTCCGGTGTACAATCACTCACCATCAACAAAAGATGATCTGCCTGAAAAGCTACATGCATAATTTTATCCTTCATCGCATCGGCAGAAGGCATAAGCGATTCTCTAAAAGTTTGCTTATAAAGAATTTTTCTATCTAATGCCTTTGAATAAAATGTCGATGCTTCTGCTGCATTGCCATTAAAATTAAAGTATGGTACTATCGTTTCCATAATGATACTTGTCTTTTAATTATTTATTGCTGCTTTATTACTGCACTCATCAATGATCGCGTCCACTTTTTCTTTTGTTAAATGTTCCCTGTATGTTTTGCCCAACTGCATCATGGGGGCATAACCACAGGCACCAAGACACTCCACTGTTTTTAAAGTAAACAAACCATCCGGAGTAGTCTCTCCTACCCCTATGTTTAATTTTTGTTTTATGTAATCAATTATTTGGTCGCTGCCGTTTAGCATGCAGGGACCTGTTTGGCAAACTTCAAATAAATATTTACCAACGGGTTTTAAGTTGTACATACTGTAAAAACTGGCAACTTCATATACTTCAATTGGTTCAATTTGTAACAAAACTGCCACATAATCCATTACCGGGGTATCAAGCCAGCCACCAAACTCATCCTGCGCCAGGTGCAATATTGGCAGCAAGGCACTTTTTTGTTTGCCCTGCGGATAACGTTTTATTATTTCGCTAACCTTACTTAATTTCTCATCTGAAAACTGCACATTCATAATTGCTAATTCTTAATTCATAATTATTTTACGCATCCAACTCTCCT
>Ga0209724_1001948_pt1 | contig 18130 bp, 9 predicted proteins | sample grotaG_FD_184143 | JGI IMG/M metagenome (GOLD analysis project Ga0209724, IMG submission 184143) | Glacier valley bacterial and archeal communities from Borup Fiord, Nunavut, Canada, to study Microbial Dark Matter (Phase II) -... | ecosystem: Environmental > Aquatic > Freshwater > Ice > Glacier ...
ACCGTGAGTTTCCGGCGGATGATTTCCAAAGCCAGGTCTCGCATTAAAGCCGGTGGCGCAGCTTCGTCGACAAAATGAAACCCTATCTGTCCTGTTTGCAGGATCATTTCTTCGATGCGGTCGCATATAATCTGCGCACTAATTGGCTCATAGCGACTTATATAGTCAAGCGAAGTATCGCAAAACGTGCATCGGCTCCAGTAACATCCATGTGCCAGTGTAAGTTTATTCCAACGACCATCGCTCCACAGACGGTGCATAGGATTTACAATTTCGATCACCGAAAGGTAGGTATCCAACTCAAGATCCGTATAATCTGGGGTTCCGTTTTCGGACTGTAAAAAGTCCGGTTGTGTGGAACCATTCAGGTAGACAACCTTACTGTTTTCAAGGGCAAAAGTTCGTTTCAATTCAGCTTTATTGCGCTTCACGTCAAGGTATTCAATGAGGTTCAGCATCGGGGCTTCGCCATCATCAAGCGTAATAAAATCAAGATAATTGAAAACCCGCGAATCGGTTAATGAGCGTAGTTCTGTATTGGCAAAACCGCCACCCATCACGATTTTCAAATCGGGAAAATGTTGTTTGATCCACTGTCCGCATTTGAAAGCGCTATAGAGATTCCCCGGAAAAGGAACCGAAATGGCCACAAGTGTGGGTTCGTAAACGTTAATTTTCTTTTGGAGTAAATTGAGCAAAAGCTTGTCAATAAAGCTATCGGGAGCCAGCAATGCGGTTTCCAACTCGTCGAACGTTGCAGCCGATCGTCCCAAACGCTCGGCATAACGGCTAAAACCAAAGTGCGGATCGATCGCCTCCTTAATCAGATCCGAAAGATCTTCAAGATAAAAAGTTGACAGATGCTTTGCTTTATCACGCGTTCCCATGGTTCCAAATGCCCACTCCAAATCTTCGGTTTGGGCAAAACGCGAAGCCTTGGGTAAGAAGTCACCTTCGCAAATTAAATGTGACAAAGAAAAATTCTTTTCCTGCAAAAAAGCAATTACCTGATCTATTGTCTGGATGTAAATCTCCCGCAGTGTGAAAATTCGCTGAACGTTAGCAGACAGCTCTGGTTTAGTGGCTTCAATTTCCTGAAAAACAGCCTTCAGCCCTTCCGAAGAAAACAACGCCAGAATCGTTTCTATGCCAAGATCGCACTGGTAGGATGAAATTGATTTTGTGTTTAAAAAACCTTTCAGATAGGCTGTTGCGGGATACGGCGTATTCAGTTGGGTAAACGGTGGAGTTATTAACAATACTTTTTGGCTCACGATCTAATCTTTTAACGATTCGTAAAAGTAATGCAAATATGTAGTAACTTTATTTCTATAAAACATTTAACCATGCAAGCGAAACATTTCATCATCGCGGTATTGGAAAGTTTATATACCACAACGGTTTTCTCTCAGGAGGCCACACAAAACCGGAAACCTTATGCTGCTGGTCGGTTTTAAGTAACACAAACATTAAATAATACGACAATAGTTCTCATTACTTATATTCAAATCTAAACTACTTTATTGCACTCGTAAAACTGAAGTACATACAGCCGGAAGAAGATCAATCCGGCTATACAAACGACACTACTGATTGCGAAGATCGCAGCGATCGAAATATACTGGGCAATGAGTCCTGACATAATCATTCCGAATCCCATGCCAATATCCAATGCCGTATAAAGTGTTGAATTTGCAGCTCCCCGATGACTGTCGTCGGCAAGGTTATTTACCATCGACTGGTAGGTTGGAAAGACAACGCCAATTCCAAACCCAATAATAAGCGCAGAGATATAAAATCCGATGGCATTTTGCACCAGCGCCAGCAATGGGAACCCAATGATCAGCAGCAGCAGGCATATCGTCAGAATCTTTCCAGGTCCATTCCTGTCAAATGCCTTTCCGGCAACAAGACGCGATGAAGCAATTCCGCAAGCAAAAAACAAAAAGAACAGCGAGGAATTCTGAATACCGATCTCGCGTCCATAAAGTGCAATAAATGAAATTAGTCCACCGTAAGTAATCATGATAATAAGCACATTGATCGATGGGCGGATCGAATTTTTATCAAATAAGTTATTGAAGCGAAACTGAATGTGTTTTCTGTTCTCCGATCGGTGGGGAAGATGAATAAAATAGGCACATGCAAAACTTGCCAGGCTGATAAAGAGTCCTGAAACAAACATATCAATATATCCCCAGTGATGACAAACAAACAACCCGATAACCGGTCCAACCGACATTCCCAGTGTTGTTGACAGTGCAAAATAGCCAATACCTTCGCCACGTTGCGGTGCCGGAATAATATCAACGGCAATTGTTGATGCTGAGATCGTGGTAAATCCCCATGTAAGTCCTTGTGCAAACCGGAGCAGTATCAATGACGCAATTGTGATGGCAACCAGGTACCCGGCAAAAAGCATTGAATAAATGACCAGGGCGATCAAAAAAATCACCCGGCGATCAAACCTGTCGAGCGTAAAACCTGAAAAAGGGCGGATCAATACCGAAGCAAGGGTATAAGCGGCAACAACGAATCCAACCTGGCTTTTTGTTGCATGAAGTTCACTTACCAGATAAATTGGCAACGCCGAAATAACTGCATAGTAGGTAATATGCATCAAAAAATTCGACATTATAAGGAGGATAAAATCTTTATTCCATATCCGGTCATACATATTTCAAGACATTAAAAACGAAGTCGCAAATGTATCCATTAAAGACCGCGGCTATCCGGTAATCGCGTTAACAAAATGGAAAGAGACCATTAAGATTTGCTACATTACTTGCCATCAGTCTGTTTGGACTGGCAGTTTTGTAGAGTTATCCATAAAGCCAATAAACAGGAGATACCACGAACTGTTATTGTGAATAGAAATGTTTTAACTTTGCCACTATAATATGCAAAGATGAACAATTATCCTGTCTATAGCGCCTCCATAATAGTAACCAGTGAGCTGGAAGATGAGCTTGGGAAGATCCTGAACCGCTATCCCAAAGATAAAATATTCCTGGTTACGGAAGAAAACTGCGATCAATTTTGCGTTCCACTCATCAATCATACGCCCGGATTTGAAAATTTCAGGAAAGTGGTCATTCCATCAGGCGAAGAGAATAAAAAACTCTCGTCCGTTGAAATGATCTGGCTATTCCTAAGCCAGAACGGCGCTGACCGTAAATCACTTGTTGTGAACCTGGGTGGTGGAATGCTTACCGATTTGGGGAGTTTTGCAGCCTCAACAATCAAAAGAGGAATGGACTTTGTGAATATTCCAACAACACTTTTGGCGCAGGTTGATGCATCGGTTGGTGGAAAAACAGGTTTTAACTTCAACGGATTAAAGAATGAAATCGGGGTAATCAATCAGCCCAATACCGTAATCATTGATACACGTTTTTTGCAAACAATTGACAGTCAAAATTTCATTTCAGGGTATGCCGAAATGATCAAACATGGACTGATCAATTCTGCAGAACATTTGGAAGAAGTTCGTAATTATAACCTTACAAATCCCGATCTTGAAGTACTTCGTGGAATAATTGCCCGATCGGTAGCCATTAAAGATAGTTTTGTGTTCCAGGATCCCAACGAACGGGATATCCGCAAAGCATTGAATTTCGGGCACACAATTGGTCATGCATTCGAAAGTGCCGCGTTATATTCAGGGAAACCCATTCTTCACGGATATGCTGTCGCTTACGGAATGATTGCAGAACTGTATCTTTCTCATAAGGTATGTAATCTTCCTTTGGCTGTACTCAATGAATTATCGGATTGGTTAATCTCCATTTACGGAAAACATCAAATTGAAGAAAGCCAGTTTGAAACGTTCTACCAGTTAATGACGCATGACAAGAAGAATGAAGGGACACGCGTCAATTTTACACTGATCCCGGCCGTCGGTGAAGTGGCGATCAATCAAAATTGTGACAAAGCCCTTATATTTCAAGCTTTAGATTATTTCAAACAACTTTCTATTTGAAGATTATCCATGCAATATACCATCACGAAAGAAGACAAAATACTGAAAGGGGAAATCACGCTTCCTTCATCCAAAAGCATCAGTAACCGGATATTGATCATCAATTCATTGAGTTACTCACCCTACGAGATTGATAATCTTTCGGACAGCGATGATACGAAAGTGATGGAGGCAGTGTTGAACGCAAACACCAATCATTTTGATATTGGACATGCAGGAACAGCTATGCGATTTCTGACTGCCTTTTTGTCGAAAATAGCCGGTGAATGGATATTGACAGGATCGGAAAGAATGCGACAACGTCCGATCAGCATTCTTGTCGATGCATTACGCAAACTTGGTGCATCGATTGAATACACCGAAAATGAAGGATTCCCTCCGTTAAAAATTCTTGGTACTTCGTTAAAAGGTGGAGTTCTTGAACTTGATGGAAGCGTAAGCAGCCAATACATTTCAGCCCTGCTGATGATTGCACCAACAATTCCGGGCGGACTGACATTAAAACTTTTAAACCAGGCAACTTCGAAACCTTATATTGAGCTCACGCTTAATTTGATGAAACAATTTGGCGTTCGTCATTCGTGGAACGAGAATGAGATCAGGATTGATGAGCAAACCTATCATCCGGTAAAGTTTTCTGTCGAAGCAGATTGGTCTGGTGCCTCCTATTGGTATGCCATGGCTGCACTTTCCGGTGAATGTGACCTGCTTCTTAAAGGATTACGTCTGCAAAGTCTTCAGGGTGATGCAACACAATCGGTGTGGTTTGAAAGCTATTTTGGAGTTCAGGCTATACAGGAAGGCAATGACGTACGCCTGACTAAAAAAGAAGTACCTGAACTGAAATTATTGGAACTGGATTTTATCGAAAATCCCGATATCGCCCAGACTTTTGCTGTGTTAGCCGTCTGTCAGAAAATCCCTTTCCACTTCAAAGGGTTGACAACATTAAAAATCAAAGAGACTGATCGTATCCTGGCGTTACAAACCGAATTGTCGAAATTCGGTGCAACACTCACCGAACCAGCAGAAGGGGAACTTGCATGGGACGGAACTTTCACTGACTCTTCAGTGAATCATCCTATTATTGCAATCGAAACCTATCACGATCACCGGATGGCGTTGGCATTCGCACCTGCAGCGATGGTTTATCCCGAAATTGTCATCTGCGATCCGGATGTCGTTACAAAATCCTATCCCGCCTATTGGGAGGATTTGAAAAAAACAGGATTTAAAATCGTGTAGAGACAAGGCATGCCTTGTCTCTACATACACACGCCTTGTCTCTACATACGCACGCCTTGTCTCTACATATGCACGCCTTGTCTTCATAAATTAATCCTTATCTTTCAATATCTCCTGCGATATATTATCTTTGTTAATCATCCTAAGTAATATGTCGATCCAGCATTTAATCCCCGACGAATTCATAAAGTTCCTTTTGGTGCTTGTCTTCTCATTGGTGATCGGCCTCGAACAGCGCCGTCATCACATTACTGAAAATGAAGTTCTTCTGTTTGGGACTGACCGAACATTCACCTTTATTGGTTTACTGGGATATGTATTGTTTATTGCCGATCCCAAATCTTACCTTCCGTTTCTCACCGGTTTTGTAATAATCGGACTCCTATTAGCAATTCAATACTTTCAGAAAATCAATCAGCACAACAATTACGGTTTGACCAGTTCAATTTTGGCATTGTTGACGTACTGCCTGCCGATTATGGTTTTCACGCAACCCGTCTGGCTCCTGCTTGCTTTTGTTGTTGTAATTCTGACACTTACTGAACTGAAAGATCATTTCATCTCTCTTTCAAAAAAAGCATCAGAAGAAGAGTTCATTACATTGGCAAAATTCATCGCTTTTGCCGGTGTGATTCTACCACTACTCCCCGATCAACCCATTTCGGCCCAGATACCAATTTCCCCTTACAACCTGTGGTTAGCCGTGGTGGTGGTTTCAGGAATATCATATATCAGCTATCTTCTCAAAAAATTTGTCTTCCCCGATTCGGGCATCCTATTAACCGGTATTCTTGGAGGGTTGTATAGCAGCACCGCGACAACTGTTATTATTGCCCGTCGTGAAAAACAGGGAAGCGCAGGAAAACAAGCAGTTTCAGCTATCATGATAGCGAATGGAATGATGTACCTGCGAATACTCGTTTTAGCCTTTCTCTTCAATAGTGCAATTGCGACAGCACTTTCCATTCCGTTCCTTTTCCTTTTTGTGATTTGTCTTGTACTTGCTAAAATATCAGGTAAAAAAGATGATGAAATTTCACCATCCCTGGCAGAAAGTATGAATACTACGGGTAATAAAAATCCACTTGAACTGAAAACTGCCGTTGTGTTTGGAATTCTGTTTGTTTTCTTTGCAATCGTCACAGAATATGTCACGAAGACCTATGGAGATACCGGAGTTACATCGCTGGCATTTATCGTCGGAGTTACCGATATCGATCCTTTTTTGTTGAATCTGCTCCAACATCAGGGTGGAATTACTGAAACAACGATCGCGTTGGCTATTATCAATGCAACTAATAGTAACAATATTCTGAAGATGATCTATGCCCTTGTGTTGAGCAGCAAGAATCTAAATAAAAGCCTGATTATTAATTTTTCTATTCTGATTATTTCAGGACTTGCCGTATCTCTGCTTTTTTACCTGCTGTAATTTTTAGAACTATCGAGGCGTCAAACAGCAAAACCTTTTTCGTTTATAAGTGAAATCATAGCTTAACATGAACTCATGGGTACCAGCATTCACCTGGGTTGGGTGAAATGTTGTTAGGTCGTAGGCATACCCAAGTTTCAGAAATTTATTTACAAAAACCTGGAAAAGAAGCCCATAAGAATTATTCAACCGATAAGTTCCTCCGGCCCATACACGATCGAAAAACAAGAAATTGGCAGTAAAATCAACCACACGCGGAGAACTCTCGCTGTATCTGTACAAAAATGTTGGTTTAAACTTTACTGCCTCAGTTACATTAAATTATTCATATACTGATTAAAAACCAGATTCTGCTTACAAATGACCTTAGGGGAAATAAGCATAGCAAGTACCGGTGAAAACAATCAAAGTATTCGATGATAATGTTGAATATTTTATTCGCGGCAGATAGTTAGAAATTGTAAAATTTATTGACGTCAAATAATTTACTTTGCAGATGACCCTGCTACCGGCCGAAGTAACAATTTAATCACTTATGGTGACATCACGGTTGTTGCTGATATAGTTTCAGACTTTCGTAAAAGGCACATCCGAAGCAGATAAGCAAACAAGGACAACTGACAATTGATCCATCACCACTATTTATGAATAGTCAATAAATGAGTTGCTATTTCCAAAATATTTTAAATGTTATATCTTTTTAATTCTATATAACTTATTGATTCCGATTATCGCATTTTTCAACCAGAAAAAAACAGACTTCGGTATGCTATCTCAAATCTTTTAGACACGCCAAATTTACCTTTCATCGGGGAAACCTCATCTTGCGAATAATTCCCTTTGTAAAATTATTTTCATTCATCTTTGCAAAAATTTATTTCGTGTAAATATTTTTAAATACTCGACCACTTTTGTAAAATAATAATTAGATTAGCATCGAATTTCTACCAAAGTAAAGAGCAGTGTCGAAACCAATTTAAAAAACAAGTATATTACTAATAAACAGTACATAGAACCAACATTCCAAATTAAGCGAAGGCAACCAATCTAAGAATGAAAAAATACGGATTCATATTATTCATACTGGCGCAGCTTGTTTCATTGTTGGTTGTTGGACAAAACCAACAACTAAAATTTGAACGGATTGGAACAAAAGAGGGATTATCAGATCCTAACGTGATGTGCATGATGCAGGATAGCCGTGGTTTTATGTGGGTCGGAACACAAAACGGATTAAATCGTTACGATGATCATTGGTTCAGAACCTTCTACAGTAATCCGGCAGATTCGTGTAGTTTGAGCAGCAATTTCATTCAAAGTATGTTAGAAGACTCAAAGGGAAATATATGGATCGCGACAATGGGTGGTGGCTTTCATAAATTTGACCGCAAAAAAAACATCTTTAAACAGTATCTCCATCAACCAAATAATCTCAACAGCGTTTCCGGCAATGATATCAGTAAGATAATTGAAGACAAATCAGGAAAATTCTGGATCGCCACAAACGACGGAGCTGACCTTTTTGATGCGGAAACCGACCGTTTCATCCATTTTGACTACGATGCAAATGACTCAACTACAATCAGTGGCAATTATGTGACCGATGCATTTGCCGACAGTCAGGGAAATATTTGGCTTGGAACACAAAACGCAGGATTAAACCGTTTTATAGAAAAAGACAGCACATTTATCCGATATAAGACGAACAGCAATAACAGCAAGGCCATTTCGGGGAACATTATTAGCTCCATTTTTGAAGACCGTAGTCATCAACTATGGATTGGCACCATCGACGAAGGCTTAAATCTTTTTGACCGTGAAAAAAAAGAATTTCGCCACTTCAAAAAAACCACTGACCCTAACTCGTTAGCTCACAATAGTGTAAAAACGATTAACGAAGATGACAATAATCAACTTTGGATTGGAACAGAAAATGGAGGACTAAGCATTTTTGATTACAAATTGCTAAAATTTACGAATTTCGTAAACGACGAGGTTGATGAAAATAGTTTATCCTCCAACTCCGTGAGATCAGTAACAAAGGACAATGAAGGAAATATGTGGGTGGGATTGTTTAGTGGCGGGATTAACCTTTTCAAAAAAAGCACCCGCAATTTTAAACATTTCAAACGTAACTCCTCACCCGAAAGTCTCTCGAATAACTTCGTCCTTAGCCTCTACCAGGATAGCAATGAGCAACTTTGGGTTGGGACAGATGGCGGAGGCTTAAACCGTTTTGATCTAAAAACCGGAAAATCGCACATTTTCACGAATAATCCATCAAAAAACAGCATTTCCGGAAATTCGATTCTATCAATAGCTGAAGATAAAAAGAATAATCTTTGGATCGGAACATGGGGGAAAGGCCTCAATAAATTCAATCTCAAAACTCAGCAATTCACCAATTTCAAATTAAACAATACGGACAAATCAGGCATTAGCGATAATAATATCTACGGCATCACTATCGCGAGAAATGGTAAAATCTGGATTGGTACATTTGGAGGAGGATTGGATATCTATGATGATCAAACAAACGGTTTTAGCCATTTCAAATACAATAAATACGATACAACAAGTCTAAGCAACGATAAGATCTATACCATTTTAGAAGACAAGACCGGCAAATTCTGGATAGGAACTGCTAACGGGGGAATCAATCTGTTTGAACCGCAGACAAACAGTTTTATCCGATTTAACGAAGAGAATAAATGCCTGATAAACAATACGGTCCCTCAAATATTCGAAACCCGTTCCGGAATAATTTATGCTTGCACCATGGGTGGCGGACTAAACTATTTCGATTCTTCGGCGCATAAGTTTAAACCAGTACAAGGCTGGGATAAATTCGCAAGTAAAAACATTTGCGCGGCATTGGAAGATGAGGAAGGCAATATTTGGGCGAGTACGAATAAAGGGATTTCGAAATATGATCCGGAGACCAAAACAGTTAAAAATTATTCAGTCGAGGATGGTTTGCAAGGGGATGAATTTAAGCTACATTCTGCTTTCAAAGCAAAATCAGGAATGCTGTATTTTGGAGGAATCAACGGGTACAATTCATTCTTGCCAGACAAAATCACGGAAAATCTGCACAATCCCCCCATTGTTTTAACTGATTTTCAAATTTTCAGGAAAAATGTACCTATAGCCATAAACGAAAATGATCGCTCCCCTCTGCTTCAGGACATTTCCGAAACAAAGTCTATCCGACTGACTTACAAGCAGTCCATGATCACTTTCGAGTTTGCATCGCTGGATTTCTCTTCTAAAGGAGAAAAAATCTATGCTTATATGATGGAGGGGTTTGACAACGATTGGAATATTGTTGAAAATAAAAACTCGGCTACTTACACGAACCTCAGTCACGGCGACTATATCTTCAAAGTAAAATGCCAAAACAGTTCAGGCAAATGGTCATCCGAAATTCTGAAGCTTTATGTGACGATTATTCCACCTTTCTGGTCAACATGGTGGTTTAAAACACTTACTATTATCTTCATTGTAGGCTGTCTGTATGGATTATACATTCATCGTGTAAGGTCAATTAACCGGAAAAGGGTAAAACTCGAAAAGCTTGTAAATGAACGAACAGCACAGATCGTTCAGCAATCGAAGAAATTAGAGGAACTTAATTGCGAATTGCAAAATCGGTCTGAAGAGTTACAATACCAGAAAATAATGGAGCAAAAGGCACGTCAGGAGGCAGAGGATGCCAATCATGCCAAAAGCACTTTTTTAGCGACCATGAGCCACGAAATACGCACCCCGATGAACGGTGTAATCGGGATGGCGTCGTTACTCGCAGAAACGCAGCTATCAGCTGAACAGCGCGATTATAACGACACCATATTAACCTGCGGAGAAAACCTGATATCGGTCATTAATGACATTCTTGACTTCTCGAAGATCGAATCGGGAAACATGGAAATAGAACAGGAAGAATTCGATTTGCGCAGCAGTGTAGAGGAAGTAATGGATCTTTTTTCGCAAAAGGTAGCCAGTAAAGGGATTGACCTGATCTACCAGATCGATCTTGACGTGCCTGTTCAGATTGTCGGTGATAGCCTAAGGTTAAAACAAATCCTTATCAATCTGATCAACAATGCTGTTAAGTTCACCCACGAGGGCGAAGTTTATCTTAACATATACCTCATTTCGAAAGCGACTGACAGTTCCAAAATTATACTTGGATTTCAGGTTAAAGATACGGGCATAGGAATTCCTGAAAATAAAATTGGGAGCCTTTTCACAGCCTTTACACAGGTAGACACCTCAACAACACGCAGGTATGGCGGTACTGGATTGGGTCTTGCCATTTCACAACGTCTTGTCAGGTTAATGGAAGGCGAAATAAAAGCAGAAAGCCGGTTTGGATCAGGTTCTACTTTTACTTTTTCGATTCAGAGTTCAGTTAGCACGACTAAACGAATGATTTCGTCTTCGGTAAACATGAGCGAACTCCAGGGCAAAAGGATCCTAATTGTTGACGACAATAAAACCAATCTGAAAATACTCGAGATTCAACTTGAGCAATGGAAATTAATTACTCATTTGACATCTTCTGCCCGCGAAGCTCTCGCCTTTCTGAATTATGCAGAGAATGAACCGATCGACCTGGTAATCACCGACATGCAAATGCCAGATATGGATGGTGTTGAACTGGCCACCGCTATCAAAGCTTTAAAAAATCCGCCTCCTATAATTATGCTTAGTTCGATTGGGGACGAAACCAAAAAAATCTATCCCGACTTGTTCTCTTTTATTTTAACAAAACCGGTCAAGCAACAACGACTCATTCAGAGTTTACAACTTGTATTGGCGCCACTAAAAAAACACACTGTTTTGGAAGACACACAAAATGTGATATTATCATCTTCATTTGCAAAAGAATATCCCTTAAGCATTCTTATTGCTGAAGACAACCTAATCAATCAGAAGCTGATAGAAAGAATACTTCATAAACTTGGTTATCTGACAGATACAGCATGTGACGGAACCCAGGTGCTCGATGCGCTGGTAAAGAAGGATTACAATGTCATTATAATGGATGTTCAAATGCCTGAAATGGATGGACTTGAAGCAACTCAAGCCATTCGCCAAATGACAATTGTACAGCCTTATATCATTGCAATGACAGCAAACGCAATGTCGAATGACAAAGATGAGTGCCTCAAAATCGGTATGAACGACTATATTGCCAAACCAATGCGCCTGGCCGAGATTATAAAAGCACTCAAAAACGCAGCAAAATATAACGTCGAAAAAAGTGTCGTTCATTGACCTGTAAATTATTTTTACCGCACGTAATATTTATGCTTTTTTGTAATATATTTTGCTTTTTACATTAAATCTGTAAATTATTTATTATATTTGCTGTCAATAATCATAGCCTGGAATAAAGAAGATTTTTGATGTCAACCATTACAATCAAATAAATACGGAACAATTGAAATTCTGTCGATTGCAATTGGTTCCATACAATCGAACGGATTGCAATATTTCAAATATCACAGGAAGACAGGGGCTGTTTATTCAGATAATTGCATTTAAGTCAATTGATCAACGCAAAAAGTGACAGATAAAATATTTTCAGATGATACTTGCAGCTACAAATCAAAACCTCTTTGCATCAGAAAATTCTAAGGATGGATATCTGGAAAAATCATTTGCCGAAGAATGTCCACTCATCATATTGATTGCCGAAGACAATATTGTCAATCAAAAACTGATTGAAAGAATTTTGCATAAATTAGGCTACCAAACAGAGACTGCCTCTGACGGAATTCAGGTGCTTAATTCGATTGCAAAGAAAGAATACAATGTCATTTTAATGGATATTCGGATGCCTGAAATGGATGGCATGGAAGCAACACGAAAAATCCGTCAAATGGCAATTACACAGCCTTATATCATTGCAATGACAGCAAATGCAATGTCAAACGACCGTGAAGATTGTCTCGAAAACGGGATGAACGATTATATGGCCAAGCCGCTTTCAACAGATGAGATTATCGATTCACTAAAAGAAGGATATGCACACCTATGCAAAAAAAATACATAATGCTGATCAATAAAAGCATGTCAAACTAAAATTTTTATCATCTCCCGAAAACAGCGTCACAAGGCGCTGTTTTCTTTTTCACCCCAACTATTCACCAACAGACATCAGTTTGCGCAGTTCTCAAAGGGCTTAACCTTCTGAATTTAATTGCGTTCATAACAACTTAGTGCTGACAGTACTTTTTAATCCAAAATAGTTTCCTTTTTCAGGTAACAATTAAAGGTCCATTCCTATTAATAGACGATTTATAACTTAAAGGACAATGGATGCTTGACTCACTGAAATGCAAATTCAAAATTGGTACAAGGCTGATGGTTAAATGTTACTTGTATTCTGAAGTATGTTGAATTTCCTAAATCATAAAATAACTTATTTTACGCGAAACCATTGCTCCAAAACAAAACTGCGTATTCCTTTCGTTCTACCAACGCAACTTATTGAATATTTATAACATCATAATGTATATGGTAAAACAATCTTAGTATCAAACAAATCACGCCATTTGAAAATGGCCTTGCAAATTTGCACTTAAATATACTTAATGATTAAACTTTTCCTGCTTATTCCTCTTGTAGCCATCAGCATTACTGCAATGGCACAACAGAAATTCACAATCAGCGGCACGATTACCGATGCTGCAACCAACGAGGCACTGATCGGTGCAAATACAGTCGAATTATCAACTTACAAAGGAACCGTTACGAACAATTACGGATTCTACAGCCTTACCCTGCCAGCCGGTAAAATAAAAGTGGCTTTCTCGTTTGTTGGTTACGAGACACTGAACAAGGAAATAAATTTGACAGGTGATCAGAAAATTGATGTTGCACTTGTTGCACGAAACGAACTTCAGGAAATTGAAGTAGTCGCTACAAAAGCCAACGAAAGGCTTTCAACAACGCAGATGAGCCGGTTTGATATGCCGATCGATAAAATCAAAAGCCTTCCGGCATTATTGGGTGAACCCGATGTGATCAAATCGTTGCAACTGCTGCCGGGAGTAAAATCGGGTTCGGAAGGTTCTTCCGGACTTTATGTTAGAGGAGGCGCCCCCGATCAGAATCTGTTGCTCCTTGACGGTGTTCCAATTTACAATGCCAGTCACCTGTTTGGTTTCTTTTCGGTTTTTAACCCCGACGCGCTCAAAAGTGTCTCTTTTTATAAAGGAGGCTTCCCTGCCAGGTTTGGCGGAAGGCTTTCGTCGGTGGTAGATGTCCGGATGAAAGAGGGGAACGAAAAAGAGTATCACGGCAATATCAGCGTAGGGCTGATTTCATCCAGTCTTCATCTCGAAGGACCTATCGCCAAGGAACGGACATCGTTTTCTGTCTCGGCCCGAAGGACTTACGTCGATCTGCTGACCATGCCATTTAAAAAAAGCGATGGTGATATTCCGGGTTACTATTTTTACGATCTTAACGCCAAAATCAATCACCGGTTTTCGGACCGTAGCCGGCTTTTCCTAAGTACCTATATTGGCAAAGACAACTTAATTTCAAAAACAAGCAGCGGGGGAACCTCATTTCAGGAGAGAATGGATAAAACAAAAGACAAGCTCAACTGGGGAAACATCACCTCCTCACTGCGCTGGAACTATATCTTTAACAACAAACTATTCAGCAATACCACCGTCACTTACAGCAAATACGATTTTGAGGTGAGCAGCGACAACAGTCTAAAGAATTACAGCTCCGATAAGTATATTATTAATAATTACCTTTTTGGCTCTGGTATTTATGACTGGGGATACAAAATGGATTTCGATTATTCTGCATCACCCAACCACGCGGTAAAGTTCGGGCTCAATTACATCTACCATAATTTTAAACCCGGGGTAAAAACGTACAAGACCGATGCCACAGGCGAAAGTACGGTTAACAAAACCTATGGCGATTCAAGTATTTATGCACACGACTTCTCGGTTTATGCCGAAGATGATATTACGATAGGGCCCCGTCTGAAAGCCAATGTAGGATTGCGGGCTTCGACGTTCAATGTTCAAAATACCCCCTACTATTCGCTCGAGCCGCGATTGTCCGTGAATTACCAGGCCAACGATAATCTCTCATTTAAGGTTGCCTATTCGCAGATGAAACAATACATTCACCTGCTCACAAGCTCCAGGTTAAGCCTGCCAACGGATTTTTGGGTTCCCGTAACAGCTAAACTCAAGCCGATGACGGCAGAGCAGGTGGCGATTGGCGCCGTTTACCGGATTGCCGAAGGAATGGATCTAACAGTCGAGAGCTACTATAAAAAAATGAATAACCTGATTGAATACAAGGATGGTGCTTCATTTTACGGTTCATCAGTAGGTTGGGAAAATAAAGTGGAGACAGGCAAAGGGTGGGCTTATGGTACAGAAGTGATGTTCAGCAAGGAGATTGGCAAAACGACGGGATGGGTTGCATACACTTTATCGTGGGCCGACCGGCAATTTGAAAATATCAGCTTTGGGCAGAAGTTTCCCGCCAAATACGACAGCAGGCACGATATTAATATTGTGGTAAGCCACAAATTCAACAACAGGATCGACATTGGCTCCACATGGGTTTACCATTCCGGAAATGCCGGAACTCTTTTTACCAATACCGTAAGTACCGATTTTCCTAATTTTGATAATCGTGAAAGATTGAAGACTTATTATTTCGACGGTCGTAATAATTACCGGATGCCACCTTATCACCGGCTTGATTTTGGAATCAACTTTCACAAACAAAAACGGACCGGTGTGAGGACCTGGAATGTCAGCGTTTATAATGTATACAACCGCCAAAATCCATACTTCATAACATTTGATACCAAAAGTGGCTCCAGTCAAAAGATGCTAAAACAGGTAAGTCTGTTTTCGATCATCCCTTCAATTACCTATAGTTTTAAATTTTAATTCCCGAATTTATGTATAAACCGATACCATATTTTGCAGCAATTCTCCTGATCCTGTTCCTTATGGCCTGCGAAAAAGAGATTGGATACAATCATAAGAACCAAAGCACATTTTTGGTGATGAACAGTTATCTCAACCCCGACAGTGTCTTTATTGTCAGTGTGACAGAAAGTTTTTCAATTATGGAAAATTGGGGTGGCATTCTTTTCAGCGATGCTGACGTGAAAGTTTATGAGAACGAAACCTTTATCGAAGCGCTCAAATATGATTCAAAACGCATGAGGTATTATGGAAACAATAAACCTTCTGTCGGGAAAAGCTATAAAATAACTGTTGCAAGAAAAGACTTTTTACCCATTGAGGCAACATCGGTTATTGAACCGGCTCCCGAAATATTAAAGTGCAGCATTGTAAGAGATTCCACCAGAGGAGGCACCTATGCAACCGTCACATTTAAAGATCCGTCAGGGGTGAAAAACTTTTACCGGCTTGTGGTTTCCAATATCGACGTGTATAATGAGGAGCCAAATGGTTACGGCTATAACGTATACTATGGAGATTACGGGACTGGATCGACCGGATGGTCAGGTCCCGGATGGATTTTCACTGATTATAACACTTATATCAAATCAACCGATCCAACATTAAATCCCAAGTCTGGCGTCACCTTTTTGGATGATGTTCCGGATAATATTTTTAACATTTTCAATGATGATCTCATTGACGGCAAAGAATATTCATTTACATTTACATACAACACGTCTTATAATCCCGAAGCAAAGAATACGACTGTCGTCTACCTTCAGGCTATTTCGGAGGATCTCTACAAGAATTATAAAACCTTTGCGGCACAGAAATATTTCGGTAACGAAGACATCCTGATGGAACCCATACAGGTTTATACCAATGTTAAAAACGGTGCCGGAATTCTGGGCAGTTACAATTCGAACAAAGTAATTGTCAACATGGATAACATTGTGACAAAGCCGTACGGAAGCAATAACTGAGCTACCTGCAAAATAGACAATAGGCCGCTCCACCTTTCGCACTAAGAAAGAGGGGGCGGACTTATTAAGAAATAGAGCTGAATTATATCAGGATTGCAATTCCGCACCTGCTCCGAAATCAAGCGTGTTTAATCCTCAGAATTCGGGACATATAAATGGTTTCAAAATCAAAAGCCTTTCCTGGGTACAACATCAATTTCTTCTTTGACGCGGTTGATCTTATCCCTGTTTTTACCAGAATTGAATTGATAGCTTAGTTTTAACCATATCGGGAACGACATTTTTATATTTCCCTGATAATGACTCGAAAAATTTGAGGCATCGATGTCTGTACCCTGATAAGTAAATGATTTGGTAAACGGAAGTCCGCTTATTATACCGACTTTGATTTTCTGTTTAAAAGTCTTCTCAAACGATAAAAAATAAAGTGCATCGCAATAGGTATTATCCTGAATATTGTTTCGCTTACTGGCATATTGAAAGACAAAGGAAATTGCGATGTCGTGCTTAAAGGAAACAATAGCAGAAAGGCCCGATTCAAACGTAGGATGATGTCTGTTGCCAATACCATATTGTTTGGCAAGGCGATTGCTCACTGTGTACACATCAAATAACCGGAAATAGGGATTAAAAGTGGCAATACCAAGTTTCAATGCCCCTAAAAATTGTAGGCCATATTGATTGATCGTTCCCATGTTTTGCACCTGCGATTCAAAAGCGCTGGTGTCGTTAATAAAGGTCAGGTCATTGATAGCATCGGTAATTCTGTTGTAAAACAATCGAGTAGCGAAATAATTGCTTTTGAACTGAACGGAATGTTCGATAAACAGGTTGCTGCGAAATTCCGGTTTTAAAGACGAATTGCCTTTTCGTACGGAATAAGGATCGTCACTGGATATATTAGGATTTAACTGGTATATATTGGGCCGGTTGACTGAACGATTGAATGACAGCTGAATATTTTGTTTTGGAGTAAGTTTATATTTGAATGTTGCATATGGCAAAAAAGAGAAAGAAGTTTTGTTAAAACTATTTTCCAGATCCGAAACAGATTCCTCGACACGCAATCCAGTACTCAAATCATATAGCGTATTTTTATACGAAACGGTTCCATAAGCAGCAACTATCTTTTCGTCATATTTAAAACCTGGAGAATGTTTGTCCTTCATTTCCTGAAACTTTGCTTTAATGCCTGTTCTAAAATTAAGTTTATCACCAACAGGGGTTATATAGTCAACTTTTATAGTTACGCTATTTTGTCTTGGTTTTACGGTATTGGTTTGCGTAGTGGTAGAATGGTCAGTTCCCGCAATGATGTATTCCGTGCTGTTATCCGCCTGTAGGTGATAGTTACTTACGTCGAGTGTAATTTCGCGCCCTGCTTTGCCGAACAGATGTTTGTAGTACATCGAATAGAAGTTGCTTGTATTGATATCGGTATCTTCCTTTTTCGCCTGCCAGCCTTGATGAACGCTCCCGGTTAATTGTGCATTGGCAGTACCATCGTGCTCGC
>Ga0209724_1001949_pt1 | contig 18127 bp, 13 predicted proteins | sample grotaG_FD_184143 | JGI IMG/M metagenome (GOLD analysis project Ga0209724, IMG submission 184143) | Glacier valley bacterial and archeal communities from Borup Fiord, Nunavut, Canada, to study Microbial Dark Matter (Phase II) -... | ecosystem: Environmental > Aquatic > Freshwater > Ice > Glacier ...
TTCGGCTATGCTCTTGTTGGGTTCGCGGTTGCTACTCGTCCTGTGGCCGTCCCGATAGAGGATGGTTATGGCCACCCCTTCTTCAGGGCTGTAGCTGATCTTGGCAACATCGCCCTTCTTTACATCGTTCACCACCTGGCTGATACTGGTACTCCGCCCTTCGGGACGACTGAAGACGAGAGCATCACAGCACAGGTAACAGCCAGCAGCACGAGGAGGCTAAGAACGAAGCGAAGTGGATTTCTGTTCATCACGTGACACCTCTTTCCTAATATAACAGTCTGGTGGGCAAAAACGTTTCGCGGTTGCTCTCAACTCCGCCGCAAGCGACGACCCTTGCTCAGGAAGAAGCCAAACCAGCTAAATAGCACACTGAATAGAGCAAGGAATAGCAGCAGTCCCAGTGGGGACGACCGCTTGCTGGACTGCGCCTCCAGGCCCACAGGGGGTAGAATGGCGGCAGACACTCCCTGATCCAGCAGGTACTGTGCCACATTGCTGTAGGGCTGGCGGGCGGCGATCCTGCTGCTACCATCGCGGTAGACAACCGTCATTGTGTCGCTGCTTTCCGCTTTGTAGCTGATCGTGGCGATCTGCCTTTGCTTTGCTGCCTCTACCACCTGGCTGATCGGGATAGTGACTGGCTAGCTGGCGATGCTAGTCAAGAAGGTGTTGACAAGCAGCACGCTCAAGCCGACGACGGCAGCAACAAGCAGAAAGCGATTGGCGACGCGAGTACCCATCCGGCAGACCCTCCTATTGCCAGATAATACGCAGGCGGGAGGCTGGATGTTTCAGGCTAACTGCTGTACAACTCTGGCTTGAGTACGCCGATGAAGGGCAGGTTGCGGTATAGCTGGTTGTAGTCGAGGCCATAGCCGACCACGAACTCGTCGGGGACAACGAAGCCGACATAATCCACCTTCACTTCCGCCGTGCGCCGCTCTTTCTTGTCGAGCAGGGCGCAGACAGCGAGGGTGGCGGGGTTGCGGCTACGCAGGTTATCCAACATATAGCTGAGGGTCAGGCCGCTGTCTATGATGTCTTCGATCACCAGCACGTGCTTGCCTTCGATGCTGCTGTCCAAATCCTTGAGGATGCGCACGATGCCGCTGCTCTCGGTCGAAGCCCCATAGCTGCTGACCGCCATGAAGTCAATACTGAGCGGCAAGTCTATGTGGCGGGCAATATCTACCATGAACATCAACGCGCCTTTGAGGACACCGACAAGGATCATTTCGCCCTCACGCCCATCGTAGTCGTTCCGAATCTGGTGGCCCATCTCGGCTACTCGCACCTGCAACTGCTCGGCACTGATCAGCACGCGCTCAATATCGTCCAGCAGGTTGTGTGCGCTCATCGGCCCTCCCCTATGCAAAAGGCGCGAACTCCTCGCGCCCATGATGGTGTGTTGGTTGCTCTATTGTACAACAAGCGGGATCGTGGTTGCAAGCCTGGGCGACCAGGGCGGCTGTGCAGGATTGCGGGGGCAGCTAGCTGCGTGGCGCGGCTGGGTGGTTAACCTTGCACAGAGCAGTAGCAAGCCTACTTCGATCCAGCCAGCCTCTTGCGTGGGCTAGCGGTAGATTGGGCGGGGGCGCGGGCTGGGCGCATCAACCCGAAGCGGCTGAGAACCGCCGCGCCGAGGCCGAAGCTGATTGTCAGCAGGTTGAATGCCCCGCCCAGCAGTGGCGAGACCAGGCCGAGCAGGATGGTCAGGCTGAGGACGACCAGCAGGCCGATCAGCAGCGGCACAACCTGGCGGCGCGCATCTGAGTAGTTGGGCTGACCTAGCAAGCCCGTGATGCGCTCGCCCAGCCAGAGGGCAACGACGACCAGGCTGTAGCCGACTGCCAACGCAACCACTGCGAGGACGACTGGCACTGCCAGCACACCAACGAAGCTGGCTAGCAGCAGGCTAAAGAGGGCAAGCAGCACGGCAGGGATGGTTACGCTGGTGACGAAGCCCACTAGCAAGGCCCAAGCGGGGGCGTAATCGAGGGTGATGCTGGTGTTGTCTATCGAGCGGGCAGCAAGGCGGAGCAGCAGCAGGCCAAAGAGGAAGACAGCGACCACCCAGTAGACATGGTAGAGAAGCATTGGACCAAGCCCTGCGAGGCGGTCGCCGAAGTTGTCGCTGCCCAGGCCCGCGTAATCGCGCAAGAAAGCCAGCCACTCAACCCCACCAGCGGAGAGGTGGCCGCCAACTACCGCTTCGTTGCCCTTCGACACCCCCCCGCCGAGGGCAGTAACGTCATGGCTAGCGTTTGCCTTGCCTTGCAGGCTGATGTCGCCACCAATGGTGGTCACATTGCCGCCCACCTGCCCGCCAACGATCTCTAGCTTGCCGCCGATCACCGTCACGCTCCCACGCACCAGTCCTGAGATTTGTGCGCCGCCGCCGAACACGGTCAGGTCACCGTCTACCGTCTGCCCCACCGCCACGACCACCTGCTTGCCAATACTGGTCTGGTCACCAGCCGAGTTGTGCTGGGCGAGGGCAGAGCTGGCGGCAAAAAGAAGCAGGAGTAGCGCGAGCAGGCTAGCAGCGGCTTTGGGCATAGCTATTCTGACGCTTCCCACTCGCCGACGCGGTGGCGCACGACGTGGACAACCATGTACCAGAAGGCCGCCAGCGCAGCCGCAAAGACCACCAGACTAAGGATGGTAGAAAACTGCACCGCGCTAACCAGTTGGCTGAAGCTGTGCTGCACCAGTTGGAGGCGGCTGGTAGTCGCGCCGCTGTTGGTCAGCAGCGTCTCGGTCAGCCAGAGCCAGGCGATCAGGGCGAAGGAGAGGACTGCGCTGCCGATCACATTGCCCCAGAGCAGGCGACTGGCCCACACCACCCGTGGCGACCAGGGGTAGTCAGGCAGCTTCAGGCGGCGGTCGGCGGGATCGGCCTGCGGCGTAAGGCCGGATGCGGCGATGCGCCCCAGCACCGCAGCACTGAAGGCGCGCGGGTCGGCGGGACCGGGGTCGGCGATCACTGCGCCTTTGAGCAGGCGGTCAGCTTCGCGCATCCCGCTCCATGCCTGCTGGCAGTCGGGGCAATCTACCAGCATCTTCTCCAGCTTCTGGGCCTGAACCAGGCTCAGGTTGCCGTCCAGCTTGCTAGACAGCAATTCAGTGCAAGCGTCGCAGGCCATCGTCTCTCGCCCCCTTTCGTTTAGTTATCTCGCCAGCCAGCATCTTGCGGGCGCGGTGTAGTTGCGTCTTAACTGCGCTCTCGCTCAGGTCAGTAACCTCCGCGATCTCCGCGTAGGAGAGGTCGTGCCAGTAGCGTAGCACAGTGACAAGGCGGTACTTCTCTGGCAGGTGGTCGAGCAGTTCGCGCACCTCCTCGCGCATCTCTACGTCGAGGGCAGCTTCCTCTGGCTCCGGCTCGTCACTTTTCTTCCACAACTCAATCGCGTCAAGGGCGATGATCGGTCGCCTGCGCCGCCGCAGCGTATCGATGCAGAGGTGGGCCGCAATGGATAGCAGCCAGGTAGCGAAGCGGCGATCCGGCTGGTAGGTGTGCATCTGGGTGTAGGCCCGCAAGAAAGCCTCCTGCCCGGCATCCTCTGCGTCGCTACCGTTGTTCAGCATCCGATAGCAGAGATTGTAGACGGCAGCCCGGTAGCGTTCCAGCAAGGTAGCAAAAGCCTGCTGTTCGCCCGCCAACACCCGGCGGACAAGCAGCTTGTCTTCAGCATCATTGCTGGCGGTTGTGACTGCCCGTTGCGCTTGCGCCTCAGCCGCCGCCGTCAGGTTGGGGGAAGGTGCCTCGGTAGAAGCACCAGCCTGTTCACTCATCACGCCTTTTTTCTCTATGCTCAACCCTTATACGCAACCACCGGCTCTAATGTTTCAGCAATCTGCAACCATTCTGCTGCTGCAAGTTGAGCAGGGCAGCGGCCAGTTCGTGCAACTGTAATTCTATAACATGGTGACTAGCAGAGTCAAATAGCAGTTTTCGCTCCCTGCTGGCAGGCGTAGGGCAAAGAAAAGGTGGGGCAAGCGTTGTGCCTGCCCCACCTGCTACTCAGCCAGCCTTAGTCGCGGCGGGCGTTGCGAATGCGCTCGGCACTCTTGAGTTGGGCCTTGCGGATCACCCGCGCCTTGGAGCGACGCTCGGTGACACTCTTGGACTCGAAGAAGCGGCGGCGGCGGTACTCGGCCAGCAGGCCATCCTGCTTGACCTTGCTGCTGAAGCGACGCAGTAGGGACTCGAACGACTCCCCTTCCTTCTGGTCTACGTGCATTGGCTAATCACCCCCTCCCGCTTTGGTCTAAGCGCGAAAAACAGGCTCGGCGGTTGCCTGCCTGCAATCTAAGTTCGTCAATCACAATCAGCCATTAGTGTGGTGCGCTGGCCGTATTATAACACAAAGTGCTAGCCTGCCGCAACTGCTGGGTAGTAAGCGGTAGCCTCGGTAAAGTACCTTGCTGATCTGCGCCCGTGTGCTACCAGCCGCAGGGTTGTAGCGGTCTCCGTTGCCATCAACGATGTTGTGGGCGTAGGCGGTTTCTACGTAGCGGTAGAGAGGCTGGTCGGGCGGCACGTCGCTGAAGGTCGGGCTGGCGGGGTTGAGCAGCAGCCAGCCCTGCGCCCTGACGATTATCTTCGCCATCTCGTCGCGGCGTACTGCGGCGGCGGGGTTGAAGTTGCCACCGCTGCCACTGACCGCGCCGTGCGCCGCTGCTGTTTCGATATAAGAATAAAGCGGCTGGCTGGGCAGCACGTCGCTGAAGGTAGCGGTTAGCGGACGAGTTAGCGGCCAGCCTGCGGCCTTGACGATGAACTTGGCGAACTCGTCGCGGCGGGTGGGCGCGTTGGGGTTGAAGTTGCCAGCCGCGTCCCCGCTGCTGATCCCCTGGGTCGCCAGCCAGCCCACGAAGCTGAAGGCCCAGTGGTTGCAACCAACATCGTTGAAGCTCATCTGCAAGGCGCAGGCGGCATCCACCCGCCCCCAGCCGTAGTAGTCGTCGCGCCCAGGTTGGCCGTAGTCTAGCGCACTGTGTTCGATGCGCTGCACGATCCAGTCTGCCGACGCACCAGGATAGTGGGCGATCAGCAGTGCCGCCAGCCCCGCTACGTGCGGGGCGGCCATGGAGGTGCCAGCCAGCCCCAGGTAGTCACCAGCGGTCGGGTCGGCCCGCCACCAGGTACTCATGATATAGCTGGTCTCGTTGCTGCCATTGCGCTGCGGGTCACCGCCCGGTGCTACTACACCCACGTAGCTGTTGTGGTTGGAGTAGCTGGCTACCGCGTCGTTATAGCCAATCGCGCCTACGCAGAGGACGTGCTGCATGGCACAGGGGTAGCTGCTGTAGCTACCATACTGCCCATTATTGCCAGCTGCGGCAACGACGACCACCCCGGCCTCGTAAGCGCGGTTGATTGCCTCCTGCATGGCCTGCGAGTAGTCACTCCCGCCCAGGCTGAGGTTGATCACGTAGGCACCCTGGCTCCGCGCCCAGTCAATCGCCTGGATGATCGCGGCGTAGCTGCCTACGCCCGTGTGGTTCAGCACCTTCGCGGCCAGCAGTGGCACGTTCCAGCCCACTCCGGCCACGCCTGCCCCGTTGTTGGTGATCGCCCCAATTATGCCCGCCACGTGCGTGCCATGACCAGCGTTGTCCTGCCCTCCCGCACTGCCGTCGCCACTGAAGTCCACCCCGCCGACAACGCTGCTGCTCAGGTCTGGGTGGCCGATATCAATCCCAGTGTCGATCACTGCCACCTTGACGCTCGATCCGCCTTGCAAGTCCCAGGCTGTGGGAGCATTGATCCGTGGCAGGTTCCATTGGAAGCGGCTGTAGAGGGTGTCGTTCGGTATGCTGAAGGCGTAGGCAAGGAAGTTAGGGTCGGCGGCTTGCACACGGTTATCGGCCCGCAGGCGGACGGCTGAAGCCTGTTCTTGCCCCACCGCTACCTGCAAGAGGAAGAAGTCGCTGCCAGAGCCAACCACGTGGCGGCCAACCGTCGCCCCCAGGCTGGCAGCCAACTGTCCAGCGGTCGCCTCCGCCTGGCTCACCTCCATTGTGCTGCTGCCTTTTAGCGTGACGACCACCTCACCGACAACCAGGCCGCCTTGCACTGGAGCCAGCGGCACTGGCCGGTAGACGATCTCCTCGGCTGCCTGCCCGCTACCAGCCAGCAGCAGGGCAAGCACCGCCAGCTTACTAGCCACCAGACACCCCCGCCACTTAGCCATGCCACCCTCCTCTGCCCCGTCAGCAACCGCCAGTGATAAGGTTAACATAAAGTGAGGAGGCTGGCAAGCTACTGCTAGGCAGCGGTGGGCAACGTAGAGGGGGCAGGCACACGGCCTCCCCCTCGTTGCTGCTTGCTCACCACTGCTTGGGTCAGTGGTAGGCGTTGTACAGCACCTTGCTCATCTGAGCGCGGGTGCTGAGACCACTGGGGCTGTAGAGGCCACCGTTGCCGTTGACCACCCCGTGGTTGGCGGCAGTCTCCACGTACTGATAGAAGATATTGCTGCTCGGCACGTCACTGAAGGTCGGGCTGCTGGGGTTGACCAGCGTCCAAGCGCGGGCCAGTACCACCATCTTCGCCATTTCGTCGCGGCGGATTGGGCTGGCCGGGTTGAAGCGGCCACCGATGCCGTTGATCACGTTACGTGCCTTTGCCGTCTCGATGTATTGATAGAAGGGGCTACTGCTCGGCACGTCGCTGAAGCTCGGCGTGGCAGGACTGACCAGCGGCCAGCCTGCGGCCTTGACGATGAACTTGGCAAACTCGTCGCGGCGGGTGTTGGCACCGGGGCTGAAGTTGCCGTTCGCGTCCCCGCTGCTGATCCCGCTAGCCGCCAGCCACTGCACGTAGTTGTAGGCCCAGTAGTTGCAGCCCACGTCGTTGAAGGCCATCTCCAATGCGCAGCCCGCGTCAATACGGCCATAGCCGAAGTACTCGTCGCGCCCCGGCGTGCCGAGGTCAACGGCAGTGCTGATCATGCGGTTGATGTAGAAATCGGACGGCTTGCCGGGGTACTTGCTCTTGAGCATCGCCAATAGGCCAGCCACGTGCGGGGCAGCCATTGAGGTGCCAGCCTCCGCACCATAGCCGCTGGTCGGATAATAGCTACTAGAGCCGCGCCAGAGGGTGCTAACGATGAAGTGGCTGACTGGATCGCCGTTGTGTGGGTCGCCACCAGGCGCGCTAATCAGCACATAGCTGCCGTGGTTGGAGTAGTAGGCCCAGTTGTCGGTCGGGCCGGTTGCGCCGACGCAGATCACGTAAGCGTAAGCACAGGGATAGCTGGTTGGGTTGCCCGTGTCGGCTTCGTTGCCTGCCGCTGCCACCACCAGGATGCCCGCGTTGTTGGCACGGATCACAGCATCCTGCATTGCCTGCGAGTAGTTGGGGCCGCCGAGGCTCATGTTGATCACTTGTGCGCCGTGGGTGCGCGCCCAGTCAATGCCCTGCACGATTGCCGAGTTAGTGCCGCTACCACCGCTGTTTAGCGCCTTGACCGCCAGCAAGCCACCGAGCCAGGCCATGCCCGCAATGCCAGTGCCATTATTGCCGTTGCCCCCAATAGTACCAGCCACATGGCTGCCGTGGCCCTCGTTGTCCTGTCCACCCGCGCTGTTGTCACCACTATAGTCCACACCGCCAGCTATACGTGCGCTAAACTCTGGGTGGCCAAGGTCAATGCCAGTGTCGATTACAGCGACCGCTGCCGCCGACTGCCATACTGCCCAGGCCCGTGGCATACCGATCTTGACCATATCCCACTGGTACTGGGTGTAGTAGGGGTCGTTGGGGTTGAGGTTGGGCTGGCTGGCTGTTTGCCCACTAGCCAGATCGAACGCCTGGTAGTAGTAGTTAGGGTCAGCCGACAGTACCTGTGCGTCCTTGCTCAACTGCACCGCCGCCGCCGCTTCCTGCCCACTCGCAACCTGCAAGAGGTAGAAGTCGGATTGCGAAGCCTCATCTACAATGTGCTGCCTGACCGTGCCGCCTACGCTGGCCGCCAGGCCCTCCGCAACTGCTACGCTCTTGTCCGTTACTGCTGCACTTTTGAGGACTACCATTACCTCACCCGTCACCTTGTCTGGGCCGACGGTTGCGTTGCGCCGCACAGCTTGCCCGCTGGTACTCTGCGCCGCCGCACTGGGGACGACCACCAGGCAGACCGCTAGCAGCAAAAGCATGGTTGCCGCCAACCTGTTCCGTTCCTTAGCCATGTGCATCATTCCTTTCTCTTATCTCTCGCCCCAGCTGGGGCAAGCCAACTTTAATCCAGTACTTCATCTGCCGAGGGGTCTGCGAACCCTGCAAATCGCACCTCTGCAACACAGTCCTCAGTAATACGAGGCGCGCATTCAGATCGTTGCAAACCAGATCAGTTCTCGGCTGTAATTATCTGGTAAAGTGCAGCGTTCTGTATTATAATACAGGTGGATTGATATAAACAAACTGCTTCGTGCCGCCTTGGAGGGACTGGATGATCAACGACCGTGTGACGACAACCAACCTGGAGCTACCAGCGCAGCGGGGGACGCGGCGTTTGCCGGTCGCCCTGCTTGCCATCCCGCTCCTGATCATCTTCCTCCTGCTTGCCGCTGTGCTGGGCTATCAGTGGGTCAACAGCGACAAAATCTTCCCCGGCGTAAGCGTCGGCAGCGTCCCTCTGGGTGGCAAGAGCAAGGGTGAAGCTGCGGCTAGCCTGGCGGTGCTGAACCAGCAGGCCCAGCAAGCCGTGACCATCAAGCTGACCTATGACGGCAAAGAGAAGACCATCTCTGGCACTGAGCTTGGCCTCAACGTAGACGCTGACACAGCAGTAGCTGAGGCGATCAAGGTAGGGCGCAGTGGCAACTTCTTTGCTGACCTGGGGACGCAGTGGCAAGCCCTGAACGGCGGCCAGAGCGTCGGTCACACCTGGCACTATGACGAGAGCCGCGCCCGCCTGATCCTGGCCGATCTGCACCAGGAGATCGACCGCCCTGCTACCTCTGCCAGCCTCAGCATCAGCCCTGCTGGTAAGCTGGAGCGCGTTCCCTCACAGACGGGCCGCAATCTGGACGAGCAAGCGACGGTGGAACGGCTGGCGGCGGTAATCACCACCCCCGGCCCAGCGGTGCGCACGGTAGCAGCCGTGATAAGCGAGCAAAGCCCGCCCCTCACCGAGCAGAATTGGGCCACTGCCGAGGAGATCGCGGCCAAAGTGCTGCAACCCTTCACCCTCAGCTACCCCGACCGAGCGGTAGAGCAGACCCTCAGTACTGCGGAAGTGGCCGCCCTGGTCAACATCATTCCACCCACCCTGGACGCACCAGCACAGGTGACGATCAACCAGGAGCGGGTGCGCTCCCTCTTGCAGACACTAGCCGATAAGGTGGACATTGAGGCAAACGATGCGCGTTTGCAGATCGACACTACTGCCGCTACCGCCATGATCCTGCCAGAGCAGACCGGCCATGTGCTGGACTTGGACGCGGCGATGCAGACAATCAACGACAACCTGACCACTGATAATCGTAAGGTGATCCTGCCCGGCAAGGTGTCTGCCCCCACTGTCACCAGTGCCGACCTCGCCCCCGCGCAGGCACAGGCGACCAGCCTGCTGCAAACCGGCTTCAAGCTGAACTACGAGGGTGGCCCCTGGAACATCGTGGGGGTCAAGATGGCGGTGATGCTTGACATAGCTAGTGGGCAGAACATCAAGCCTGCGATCAGCTTCAAGCAAGATGTGCTGAAGGCCAAGTTGCAGGTGATCTCTGGCCTGACCGCGCTCGCTCCCAGAGAAGGCCTCTACCGCATCGGGGCTGATGGTCGTGCCTTTGCTGCCCTACCGCCGAAGCCTGGCCGCGAGATGGACATAGCGGCCACCGCTGCCGAGATCAACCGCCAGTTGCAGGCCGGTAGCAGTGCTGCCCCAGTCGCCTTCAAGCTGACCCCTGCCCCCACTTACGACCTCAGCCAGCCCATCGCCTTCCCCGACACGCTTGCCAGTGCTGTTACCAGCCTCAAGGCATCATCAGTAGATCGCGCCTACAACGTGACGCTTGGCACCAACAACTTCGACGAGACGGCGATCCCCCCTGGTGGCACCTACAGCGCAAGCGACGCATTCGGCCCGATTGACGAGGCCAACGGCTTCCACACTGGCTTTGCTATCGTCCGCAACGGGGCGAACATCAGCACCATCCCCACTGTCGGTGGCGGCATCTGTCAGGTAGCCACTACCTTCTTCCAAACTGCCTGGTGGACGGGCCTCAAGGTAGTAGAACGGCGCGGCCATATGTACTGGATCGGCACCTATGGTAGGCCGCCGCTGGGTAAGCTCGGCCTTGATGCAACCGTCTACCAGTATGACACCGACCTCAAGGTGAAGAACACCACTGGCAACTGGCTGCTCGTCCGCAGCTTCGTGTCAAAGGATCAGATGGTTCACTTCGACCTGCTTGGCACTAAGACTGGTTGGAAGATCGTGGTCAGCGAACCGAAGGTCACTAAGTACGTCAAGAGCGATCAAGCAATGGTCTATGAGGCCGAACCTAGCTGGCCGTTGGGTAAGGAGGTGCTGGTAGAACACGCACAGGATGGCTTCGACGCGACGATCAGCCGTCAGGTATACGATGCGAGCGGCAAGCTGCTGGACACCACAACCCTGAATAGCCACTACGAGCCAGCACACAACCGCACCCTGGTTGGCACCAACGGGGTCAAGACGCTGCCCGCCAACTACGGCAAGCCGAAGGCCGCTGCCACTGCAACCCCCCCTCCTCTACCTTCCACCCCAGTAGCCCCAGTAGCCCCGGCAGCGGCTGGTGGAGACCTGCCAGCCCTGGTCACCCCTGCTCCCTGAACTGAACTCACCCCTGCTAGCAATAAAGGAACCCGCTCTGCAACAGGGCGGGTTCTCTCTTGTGTCAGGCCCCTGCGAACTGGGGAATGGCACGCTGACTGCTAGACCGCAGCACCTGGGCAAAACCCTCAACAGGCGGTGACTAACCGTCCCGCTAGCACAACGAAGGGGCGGATCGTTGGCGATCCGCCCCTGGCAGCTTGCACTCAGTCTGGATTAGCGGAGGTAGCGCAAGGGGTTGCGGGTCACGCCGTCAATCTTAATCATGAAGTGAACGTGCGGGCCGGTGCTATGGCCTGTCGAGCCGACATAGCCGATAAACTGGCCGCGAGAGACGCGCTGGCCGACATAGACGGATGGGCGGCGCAGCATATGGCCGTAGATGGTGTGGTAGCCGTTATCGTGGTCAATAATCACGCAGTTGCCCAGGCCATCGCTGCGCCAGCTAGCATAGGAGACAGTGCCGCCATCAGCCGCCACAATCGAGCTACCAGCTGGCTCCGCAATGTCCAGCCCGTTGTGCCGCCAACTGTAGTATTGGGTGATCACTCCGTCGGCAGGCCAGATGAAGTGGCCGGTGGTACGTCCACTGCTTGTCGGCTTAGGGGTAGCGGTCGGTTCGGGCTGGGGCCGCTTCTTTGGCTGGTCACTGCCCGGCTTCTTGGTACTCACATCAGTGTTGCGCTCGTTGCGGGTACTCGGCTGGGCCGTGCTGCGGGATTTGGCGGTAGAGGTAGCACTTGGCTCAGTGGCACCACCGCCGCCGCCACCCTCGTTGCTGCTCACGTCGCTGCTGGCAACCTCAGCGACGGTGGGGGTCGCGAGGGGAGTGGGGGTCGGCTGGTTGGCTCCCGGCACCATCAGGATCGTTCCCGGCTCAAGCTCGGCGGTGGGATCGAGATGGTTAGGGCCGTAGTTTGCCAGCCAATCGGGGCTGATGCCATAGTAGCCAGCCACACTGCTGATCGTGTCGCCCGCCACAACCTTGTGCATGATGCCGTCAATGGCAGGGATCAGCAATACTGTGCTGGGGGCAAGCTGGCTGCCGTCGCCCACCTGGGGGTTGGCCCACAGTAGCGTCTGAGCCTGCAAGTCGAACTTGCTGGCGACGCTTGCCAGCGTGTCACCGTTGCGGCTGGTGTAGTTGAACACCTGCTCGCGGGGCAGCATGGTGCCACCAGGGATCACTAGAGCCTGACCAGTGCGTAGCTCCTCACCAGGGTTGAGGCCGTTCGGCTTGTAGTCTATGATCGCCTGCGGGTCAACCTGGTACATGACTGCGAGGCGGTCGAGCGAGTCAGCATCATCTACGATGTGGTAGGCACCCTTGAGCGGCAGGATGATCAAGTCCTGGCCGAGGGTCAGTGCCGTATCGGGATCAACCAGCTTGTTGGCCCCCATGATCGTCTGGCGGTCGAGGCCGAACTTCGTAGCAAGCGACTGGATGGTATCACCCGCGACGATGGTGTAGACCTTCACCCGGTTGGGGGCAATGGTGATCACCTGATTGCGGCTGCTGAGGTCGGCTACTGCGGCTGCCTTCCCTTCGCTAGCATCGTAGCGGCCAAAACTGGCCTCCAGGGGATTGCTGGCCCCCTCCACATAGTTATCAGTGCCAGCATGACCAACCCCCTCGTTGCCCGCCGCCTGCACCGTCAGCCCCTTGAAGCCACCGAACAGGCCAATAGTCAGCAGGAGGGTGAGGATCACCAGGTGGGTGGCATAGCGACTGGCCCAAAGCGAAGCATTCTGCTTGGCGAGGCGGGTTTCGTGGCGGTCGTGGACTGAGTGTTCTGGGGTGCTAACCAGCAGTTGCAACTGGCTGCGAAGGTGGGCCAGGCCGTGCTGGTCAAGCCAGAGGTGGGCGCGTTGACTGATAGTCGTGCGGGTGCGGGGTAGTTCGAGTTCAGGCAGTTCGGGTGTAGGGCTGTCGAGGCGAAGAACAGCGTGCAGTGCTTGCTCCGCTTCGCTAGCTGCCTCGTTCAGGCGGTTGCGTTGGTTGCGGCTTTTGTCAGTCTCTAGCCGCTTACGCACCTGCGTGGCAGCCTCTTGCAGCCTACGCCGTGAAGAACCATCTATCAACTGTTGATCTCCTTACAGGGGATGGCCCCCACGCGCCCGACTGGAACAAGCCAGCCAGCATGAAGCAGCGGCGCGGTTCTGCGCTACGGTTGAGGCAGCAAGGAGGCCATTCCCAGCTGCGCTTTTCTCTATCCTTTTGCTGTTCCCAGCAGATGATACACAAGCAGGCTGCATTTGTCAAGATTGCGAACTAAATGCAGGCACCAGACTGCACCAGCGAGCGTGCCAGGCAGCCGCTGCTAACTGATTGCGGTCACTGCTGAAAAGATATGAAATAAAGCTGACAATGAGATTGTTACGTTTTGATCTACTTTTGTGTATAACGAGCCGTGAATGGTGGAAAAGGGTCAGAATTGGTGCAAAACCACGGTGCCGACCTGCAACCTTACACCCTACTTTCTATCAGCCGCCCAAGTGGAAGGGGGTGGATCGCAACGATCCACCCCCGTCGGCCTGCTAAAAGGCAGTAGTTAGATGTCGTTCTTGGTCAGGGTTGCCAGGAACTCGGCATTGTTCTCGGTCTTAGCTAGGCGGCTGAGGATCAGTTCGAGCGACTCGGAGCCGCCGATTGCGCTAACCATGCGGCGCATAGTCCAGACCTGCTTGAGCGTGTAGTCGTCAAAGAGCAGTTCCTCACGGCGGGTGCTGCTGCGGGTAATATCAATCGCGGGGAAGACGCGCTTCTCGGCTAGCTTGCGGTCAAGGACTAGTTCCATGTTGCCCGTTCCTCGAAACTCCTCAAAGATCACATCGTCCATGCGGCTACCAGTGTCTACCAGGGCAGTAGCGATGATCGTTAGGCTGCCACCCTCCTCGATATTGCGAGCTGCGCCATAGAAGTGCTTGACGGGGTAGAGAGCTACCGGGTCGATACCACCGCTGAGGGTGCGACCGCTAGGCGGCATCTGCATATTGTAGGCACGGGCCAGGCGGGTAAGGCTGTCCAGCAGGATCACCACGTCGCGGCCACCCTCCACCAGCCGCTTGGCCCGCTCCATTGCCATCTCGGCTACCTTCACGTGTTCCTCGGTCGGTTGGTCAAAGGTGCTGCTGATCACCTCGCCGCGCACGCTGCGCCGCATATCGGTGACTTCCTCTGGCCGCTCGTCGATCAACAGCACGATCAGGTGTGCGTCGCTGTAGTTGGCAGTAATACCGTTGGCGATAGCCTTGAGCAGCAGCGTCTTGCCTGCCTTTGGTGGGGAGACGACCAGGCCGCGCTGCCCCCGACCAATGGGGGTAACGAGGTTGAGCAGGCGGGTACTGAGCATCGTCTGCGTGGTTTCGAGGTTGAACAGCCGCTTGGGGAAGATCGGGGTAAGGTTATCGAAGTGGGGGCGGCGGCGGGCCACCTCCGGGTCGAGGCCGTTGACTGCCTCCACCCGTAGCAGGCTATAATACTTCTCCTGCTCCTTTGGTGGGCGCACCTGACCAGAAACGTGGTCGCCAGTGCGTAGCGCGAAGCGGCGAATCTGCGAGGTCGAAACGTAGATATCCTCTGGGTTGGGCATGAAGCGGCTGTCCATACGCAGGAAGCCAAAGCCGTCATCCATGATGTCCAACACGCCTGCGCTGAAGATGTTGCCCTGCATCTCGGTCTGTGCTTGCAGCAGGCGATAGACCAGGTCTTGCTTCTTCAGCCGGTTCGCCCCCGGCACGTCGAAGTCGCGGGCCATCTCCTGCAACTCCTCCATGCTCTTGACTTCCAACTCTTGCATACTGACCGAAGTTGGCCGCACTTCCTGCTCAAGCACTTGTTCTCTCAACATATCGCTTCTTACCTGTTTCTTTCGCGGGGCGCAATAGCCTGCACCCACATCTAACTTCCTGCTGCTATAAGGACTGGGGGTGATTATTGGTTGCGGGAGAGCCGTTTCACCTTGTCGAAGGTGTGGGTGGCTTCGATGCGGCGCACGGTGCCGCTGGCCGAGCGCATCGCCAGGCTGGAAGTGGTCGCGCCGTTGGGGAAGTAGCGCACGCCGCGCAGCAACTCACCATCAGTGATGCCGGTGGCAGCGAAGAACACGTCGTCGCTGCGAACAAGGTCATTGGTGGTGAACACCTGATCCAGGTCTGCGCCCGACTCGATGGCCTTGCGCCGATCCTCATCGTCACGCGGCCAGGGCTTGCTGACGATCTCGCCCCCGATGCACTTGAGGGCGGCGGCAGCCAACACCCCTTCGGGCGCGCCACCAATGCCCATCAGCATATCCACGCCAGTGTCTGGCAGAGCGGCGGCCATTGCGCCAGCTACGTCGCCGTCGGTAATCAGCTTGACCCGCGCCCCAGCAGCGCGAATCTCCTTGATCAACTGCTCGTGGCGAGGGCGGTCGAGGACGGTTACGGTGAGGTCACTGGGGGTCAGCCCCTTCGCCTTCGCCACCGCCCGAATGTTCTGCTCGGTGCTGGCGTTGATGTCTACCACACCGACTGCTTCGGGGCCAACCGCTATCTTGCTCATGTAGAAGATGCCGGGAGGGGCAGCGTACATACTGCCTCGCGTGGCGATGGCGACGACCGCAATGGAGTTGGGCATACCGAGGGCTAGCAGGCGGGTGCCGTCAATCGGGTCAACCGCGATATCTACTTCTGGGCCGTTGCCAGAGCCAACGCGCTCGCCCTCGTAGAGCATAGGGGCCTGATCTTTCTCGCCCTCGCCGATCACCACAATACCGTTCATGTCTACTGTCTGCAAGACGCTACGTAGAGCATCCACCGCCGCCTGATCCGACTCGTTCTTGTTGCCCTTGCCCATCCAGCGGGCCGCATTAAGGGCGGCAGCTTCGGTGGCCCGTACCAGTTCCATCGCCAGGTTACGCTCCATCTGCTCGTTCATCCAGGGTCTCCTCATCTATAAGGTTTGTAACTTGCACAGGGTTGTATGTGGCTAAAGCTAGTACGTGGCTCGATCTGGAGGTGTAAAGTTGTAGCTCATAACTTGCAGCAGCAAAGTCTGCGCTACTGACTGACGCTCTCGCTTGCTGAAGGTTGAGGAAGAAGCCAGGACGAGAGTCTGCCACAATGCAGACTGGTCTACGCCCAGCCACCAGCACACGCCAGGGCTTAGCTGGCGGTAACGGTAGCTGGGCAGCAGCAGGAAAACTGGTCTTACTACGGAGATTACGGGCGGGAGGGCAGGGATTCGAACCCTGGAAGACGCTTTAAGGCACCTTAACCGCTTAGCAGGCGGCCCCATTCGACCACTCTGGCACCCCCCCATAAAGGAAGAAAGGCGTACTTGAGGTACGAACCGAGGATATTTGCACTACGGAGTACAACTGGCGGAGAGGGAGGGATTCGAACCCCCGGAACTCGCGTTCAACTGTTTTCAAGACAGCCGCTATCAACCACTCAGCCACCTCTCCACAGCGGTTTGCTGTGTGCGCCTTATTATAACCCCCTCTATCATGCTTTGTCAAGCCTCATGCTGGCTAATCTACATAGTTTGGTGTATGTTCGGCTGGGTCGCTGGCTGGCTCGCCAGTTGCACTGACCCTTGACCAGCCCAGCACTTTGTGGAACATGAAGATTGCTAAATGTAAGAGATCGTAGTACAATGGTTCAGTGTGGTTCTCAAGGAGGGCAGCATAGACGAACCAACTGAGTAGTGGGGTTGGCATCGTCTTCGGACTGCTTATCCGTGCATAGCACCCATATAGTACAAGGAAGGACTCAGATGAAAAGACGTAATACCCTGGTAGCTCTGGTAGCCCTGGTGGTCGTTGCCACCCTGGTTGGCGGACTGTTGCTTACGGGCCTCGGCCAGAACAAGGCCGCCGTGCAGTTGGCGCAGGTTCCCCCCGCCGCTGTTAGCAGCAGCAAGGCAGTTGACCCCGACAAGGTAGCGGTGGTTGACCCCGATAAGGCAGTTGACCCCGACCAACTCCATCCCAGCGGAGGGGACAAGAAGAAGGCTGAGGCCGTCGAACTTTACCCTGCCCCCAAGATCGAACGCTTTGCCAACGGCATCGAGTCGGTCGCTGATGTGCGGCACGATGTTTCGCTCCCGCTGCGCGACCTTGCCCCGCTGAAGGGTGGCCCCCGCGCCGACAATCCAGATGAGGAGAGCCGCGAGGCGACCAAGCAACAGTTGTTGAAGGGCCACCAGGATGGGCCAGACCCGGTGGTGCAGAAGGACTTCGGCATCAACGCTATGCCTGGCATCAACGTCAGCTTTGCGGGTATCGGTACTGCCAGCAGTACTTGTGGCGGCTGCTACCCCCCCGACACTAATGGCGAAATCGGCCCCAACCACTACGTCCAGACGGTGAACACCGCCTTCCAGGTTTTCAGCCGTACTGGTACCTCTCTGTACGGCCCTGCGGCCAACAATACCATTTGGACGGGCTTCGGTGGCCCTTGCCAGACCAGCAACGATGGCGACCCGGTGGTACTCTACGACCAGATCGCTGACCGCTGGCTGATGAGCCAGTTCACCGCTAGTGCGCCGTACTACGAGTGCGTAGCCGTGTCTACTAGCCCCGACCCCACTGGTACCTGGAACCGCTACGCCTTCCAGACCGACTCCACGATCTTCCCCGACTACCCGAAGTTGAGCGTCTGGCCCGACGGCTACTACATGACTACCAATGAGTTCGCGGGGGCTAGCACTTACGTGGGGCCACGCCCATACGCCTTCGACCGCCAGAAGATGCTGCAAGGCCAGCCTGCTACCTTCCAGCGCAATGCCGCTGCCCTGGGTAACACGTTTGGCCCGCTACTGCCCGTAGACCTGGACGGCTCGGTGCTGCCCGCTGCTGGCACGCCGGGCTACTTCATCGGGCTTGACAGTGTGCTGCGGATTTACAAGTTTCAGGTAAACTGGGTCACCCCAGCCAATTCTAGCTTCACGAGCGTCAATACCCTCACCCCGGCAGCCTTCACCGAACTCTGCCCCAGTACCCGCGCCTGTATTGCCCAGTCGGGTACGACCGCCAAGCTCGACGGCATCGGTGACCGCCTGATGTTCCGCGCCCCCTTCCGCCCCAATGTGGGTGGCAATGGTGGCTCTGTGCTGCTCACCCACCAGGTGAATGTGGGTAGTGGGCAGGCGGGAGTGCGCTGGTACGAGTTGCGCGGTATCACCACCAACTCGCCTAGCATCTTCCAGCAAGGCACCTTTGCTCCCGACACCACCAGCCGTTGGATGGGTAGCATCGCTATGGACGCTTCCTCTAACATTGCTGTTGGTTACAGCGCGTCCAGCAGCACTCTGTTCC
>Ga0209724_1001950_pt1 | contig 18122 bp, 17 predicted proteins | sample grotaG_FD_184143 | JGI IMG/M metagenome (GOLD analysis project Ga0209724, IMG submission 184143) | Glacier valley bacterial and archeal communities from Borup Fiord, Nunavut, Canada, to study Microbial Dark Matter (Phase II) -... | ecosystem: Environmental > Aquatic > Freshwater > Ice > Glacier ...
CCATCGCCATGCTGTCGTCGAGCTTGAACGTGAGTGGCAGGTCGGCGACTTTGGCACGCAGCACGGCGAGCGGCATGCGCCCACCTTCGGGCCGCGCGAACACGAACACGGTGTCGTCTTTCGACGCCTGCGCCGCGAGCTCGGGTGCCAGCGTCACGCTGCCGGTGACGCTGCTTTCGGCCGCCGACAACGCCGGAGGCGCCGAAGCGCGTGGCAGGGCCGGTGCCTGTACCTGCGCCTGTGCCTCCGTTGCCGTTGCCGTTGCCGTTGGCGTTGCGGCGCGTGCCGTCGGCACCGAGGCCGCCGACGAGCCGAGTCGCGTGCGCGCTTCGTCGATGCTCGACTGCACCTGCGTGCCGAGCTGGCTCTCAGGCGGCACGCCTTCGAGCATGCGCTGCCAGCGCGCAATGGCGCCTGCGTAGTCGCCTCGCTCGTAGGCCACGGTGCCGGCGAGCGCCAGCGCCTTCGGATTCTTCGGATCGGCGGCGAGCGCACGCTCGATCAGTGCTGCCGATTCCGGATTGATCACGTTGCCCTTCGTCGCCGCCACCGCATCGGCGTAGTCGGCAAGCAGGCTGGCATTCGCGGGCTGCAATTCGGCGGCGCGGCGATAGGCCGGCAGCGCCTCGGTGTAGCGGCCGAGCACGGTGTACGAGCGCGCGAGCATGGTCCAGCCTTCGGCGTCTTCGGGGCGCTCCTTCATGCGCTGTGCCAGCGTCTCGACCATTGCTGCAATCTGCTGCAGGCCGCTCTCGCGCGAGTCGCTGGCGGCCGGGTCGGGCGCGGCGGCAGACAGCGCGGCGCCCGGCTTCGAATCGCCCGCGCGCAGGCTGGCCAGCGTGGGCGAGCCGGTGAATGCGTAGCCGGCGGCGGCGACTGCGAGCACGAAGGCCGCGGTGCCGGCGAGGAGGCGCTTCGACGGCCGGCGCGTGCCGTCAGGTTCAGGCGCTGCTGCGTCGGGCCCGGCGACGAGCGCGTCGCCGATCTCACGCTCGATGCGGCTGCGCTGCACGTCGTACTGCGCGGCTTCGATCGTGCCGGCGTCGTGTCGAGCCTTCAGCGCAAAGAGCTTCTTGCGCGCGGCGGCGATACGGTCTTCGCCCTTCACGAGGCAGCCTCCTCGGGATCGGGCTCGAACGCTTCGGCCGACATCCGGGTGCGCCGCCGCAAGACGATCACGAGCACGGCTGCGCCACCGAGCAGCATCGCCGCCGGGCCGAACCAGAGCATCGCCGTGGTGCCCTTCAGCGGCGGGCGATAGAGCACGAAGTCGCCGTAGCGCGCGGTCATGTAGTCGACGATCTCGGCGTCGCTCCTGCCCTGTGCGATGAGCTCGCGCGCCTCGCGGCGCAGGTCGACGGCGAGACCGGCGTTGGAATCGGCAATGGTCTGGTTCTGGCACACCAGGCAACGCAGCTCCGAGGTCAGGCGAATCATCCGAGCCTCGAGCGCGGGGTTGGCGGCTTCCGGTGAAGCCGACCCTGCGAGCGCGGCCGGAGCGATGAAGAGCATCGCGCCGAGCAGCGCGGCAGCAACCCGACGGTCAGGCATCGAGCTTCTTGAGGAGTGGCTCGATCCTGTTGCGGATGACCTCGGGCGTGAGCGGCCCGATGTGCTTGAGGCGGATCACGCCGTTGCCGTCGATGACGAAGGTCTCGGGCACGCCGTAGACGCCGAAGTCGATGCCGACGCGGCCTTCGGTGTCGGAGAGCGAAGCGTCGTACGGGTTGCCGAAACGCGCCAGCCAGGCCTCGGCGTCGGCGCGCTGGTCTTTGTAGTCGAGACCGTAGATCGGCACGACCCTTTTCTTCGAGAACTCGAGCAGCAGCGGGTGCTCTTCGCGGCAGGCCACGCACCACGAAGCCCACACGTTGAGCATCCAGACCTTGCCGCGCAGGTCTTCGAGCCTCACCGTCTTTGCCGGATCGTCGAGGCGTGGCAACGCGAACTTCGGCGCGGGCTTGTCGATCAGCGGCGAGGGCACTTCGCGCGGGTCGCGCCTGAGGCCCACGGCAAGAATGATCGCCAGCGCGACGAACGCGAACAGCGGAATCAAGAACCAGAGACGCTTCATGCGGCAGCGGCTCCGCCCACAGCAAGTGCGTCGTTGCTCGGCTGACGCACCTTCACGCGATAGCGCCGGTCGGTGGCCGCGAGCAGGCCACCGAGCGCCATCACCAGGCAGCCGCCCCAGATCCAGTCGACGAAAGGCTTCACGTACACGCGCACGATCCAAGCGCCGCCGGCCACCGGCTCGCCGAGCGAGACGTAGAGGTCACGCGTGAGGCCGGGGTCGATGGCGGCTTCTGTGAGGGTGGTCTGCGTGGCCGGATAGAAGCGCTTCTCGGGCCGCAGCGTGGCCACGAGCTTGCCGTCGACGGTGGCCTCGACCACGGCCTGCGCGGCACGGTAGTTCGGGCCCTGAATATCGCGCGCACCTCGGAAGGTGAACACGGTGCCGTTGACTTCGGTGGTTTCGCCGATGCCCATCTTCACGTCGCGCTCGACCTCGCCGGTGCGCACCATCGTCACGCCGAAGATGAAGACGGCGATGCCGACGTGGGCGATCATCATTCCCACCAGGGCGCGCGGAATCAGCCGCGCCCGATGCAGCACGCCGGTGCGGATGCCGCCCGCGGGCTTCAGGCGCTCGACGAGATCGGTGGCGACCGAGGCGACGATCCAGAACGCCATCATCAGGCCGACGACGCCGACGATGCCGACGCCGCCCTTGGCCCATACGGCGACGAGCGTCGCGACCACGGTGGCGCCGGCTGCCCACTTGAGCCGCGAGGCGAGGTCGGGCAGCGCCGCTTCCTTCCAGCGCGCGATCGGGCCCACGCCCATCAGGAACACCAGCGGCGTGAGCAGCGGCACGAACACGATCTCGAAATACGGCGGGCCGACGGAGATCTTGCCGAGGTTCATCGCGTCGAGCGCGAGCGGATACAGCGTGCCGAGCAGCACCGCGCCGCAGGCCACCAGCAGCAGCACGTTGTTCGAAAGCAGCAGCGTCTCGCGCGAAATCAGGGCGAAGCGCGCGCCCAGGCCCACGCTTGGCGCGCGCCAGGCGTAGAGCGCGAGCGAGGAACCGATCACGATGACCAGGAAGGCGAGGATGAACAGGCCGCGCCGCGGGTCGGTGGCGAAGGCGTGCACCGACGAAAGCACGCCCGAACGCACGAGGAAGGTGCCGAGCAGCGAGAGCGAGAACGCGAGGATGGCCAGCAGCACCGTCCAGTTCTTGAAGCTGTTGCGCTTCTCGGTCACGGCCAGCGAATGGATCAGCGCGGTGGCCACCAGCCACGGCATGAACGAAGCGTTCTCCACCGGGTCCCAGAACCACCAGCCGCCCCAGCCGAGCTCGTAGTAGGCCCAGCCGCTGCCGAGCGCGATGCCGAGGGTGAGAAAGATCCACGCCGCCGTCGTCCACGGTCGCGTCCAGCGGGCCCATTGCGCGTCGAGGTTGCCGCCGATGAGCGCCGCCACCGCGAAGGCGAACGCCACCGAGAGGCCGACGTAGCCCATGTAGAGCATGGGCGGGTGAATCACCATGCCCGGGTCCTGCAGCAGCGGGTTCAGGTCGCGGCCCTCGGCCGGCACAGGAAAGAGCCGGTCGAAAGGATTCGACGTGACAAGGATGAACAGCAGGAAGCCGAACGCGAGCCAGCCCATCACGGCAAGGATGCGCGCCGCCACCTTCTCGGGCAGGTGCTTGCTGAAGCTGGCCACGGCGAACGACCAGAACGTGAGCATCAGCAGCCACAGCAGGATCGAGCCCTCGTGGCCGCCCCACACCGCGGTGACGCGGTAGTGCAGCGGCAAAGCGCGGTTCGAGTTCGAGGCGACGTAGAGCACCGAGAAGTCGTTGCCGACGAAGCTCGCCGCCAGGCACAGGAACGAGAACGCGACCAGCGCGAACAGGACGCGCGCAGAGGGCCGCGCGAGGGCCATCCAGTCGAGGCGATTCTTCGCTGCGCCCAGCATCGGCATCGTGGCCATGACGAGCGAGACGCCGAGCGCGAGCCAAAGCGCGAAGTGGCCGAGTTCGGGGGTCATGCGGGGGCTTTCGTCGCTGCTCTGGTCATTTCGGGGAAGGCGTGGCGCTCATCGATTCGGCCAGCTTGGGGTTGCCCTTCTGCGCGCGCTTGAGCGCCTCGGCGGCCTCGGGCGGCATGTAGTTCTCGTCGTGCTTGGCGAGCACCTCGCGCGCGACGAACACGCCGTCTTTCAGCTGCCCCTGCGCGACCACGCCTTTGCCCTCCTTGAACAGGTCGGGAAGGATGCCCTCGTAGCGAACCGAAATCTCTTTGGCCATGTCGGTGACGACGAAGTCGGCGCGCAGCCCGTCTCGCTTGAGCGTGCCCTCTCTCACCATGCCGCCGACGCGGAAGGTGCGCGCCTCGGGTGCTTCGTGCGCAGCGATCTGCGAGGGGGAATAGAAGAACACCAGGTTGCTCTGGAAGGCGTTGAGCACCAGCGCGACGATGGCCGCCACGGCGCTCACCACGCCGCCCGCGATGGCGATGCGCTTGTAGCGTGGCTTCATCGCGCGGCCCTTCGGAGGCGCAATGCGGCGAGCACCGGCTCCGCGACCATGCACAACGCGGTCACGCCGTAGGCGCCCCAGACGAAGAGGCCGTAGCCGCCCATGGCGAAGAACTCGGAAGCGCTGTGCCAGTTCACGTCGAGACCTCCGGGCCGACGCTGCCGCGCGTGGCCGGCGCACGTGCCGGGGCACCGGCCCACTGCGCGTGCCGCTCGCGCTCGAGCACGATCGCTCGCGTGCGTGTGAACACCACGGCGAAGGCGTAGGCCCAGAAGGCCAAGGTCATGATCAGCATGGCGGCGAGCATCGTCCTGGCCATTGTCGGGGCGGCCGTGAGGCTGATGCTGGCACCCTGATGCAGCGTGTTCCACCACTTCACCGAGAAATAGATGATGGGCACGTTGACGCTGCCGACGATGGCCACCAGGGCGCCCGCCTTGTCGGCCCGGCGCGGTTCGTCGATGGCCGAGACGATGGCCATGAAGCCCGCGTAGAGAAAGAGCAGGATCAGCTCCGAGGTGAGCCGCGCGTCCCACACCCACCACGCGCCCCAGGTCGGCTTGCCCCAGAGCGCGCCCGTCCACAGAGCGAGAAAGGTGAACATCGCTCCGGTGGGCGCGATGGCGCGCGCCACCATCGACGCCAGCCGGGCGTTGAAGGCCCAGCCGATCGCGGCCCAGAACGCCATCGCGAGGTACAGCACCATCGACATCCATGCCGCAGGTATGTGGATGAAGATGATGCGATAGGCGTCGCCCTGCGTCGCGTCGACCGGAGCCCGGAAGAAGCCCGTGTACAGGCCGGCCGCCGCGAGCACGATGGCCGCAGCCCAGAACACGGGCACCAGCCGGCCGGCCAGCGCATAGAAGCGGGAGGGCGCGGCGTAGTGAAAGAACGAGAACGGAAAGAGGGACAAGGGCAAGGGGCCAGTTCATCGAAACGTCGAGGCCCCTGATTGTCGGGCGAGCCGCGATTCGGGGTCGTCGGGCGGAAAAGGTTTCATTCGGTTGCGATGCGCAGCGCCGCAGCCGTGGCCAGCGGCGACAGCAACGCGGTGAAGAGGAGTAAGGCGCCGAGCAGCGAGAAGTGGCCGCGCGCCGACAGACCGGCGTCGACCGCGGCCACCGCGCCGGCGCCGAAGATCAGCGCCGGGATGCACAGCGGCACGATCAGCACGATCAGCAGCACCGCGCCGCCGCGCAGGCCCAGCGTGAGCGCCGCGCCCAGTCCGCCGAGCAGGCTGAGCACCGGCGTCCCGAGCAGCAGGCTGGCCGCGAGCGCGCCGATGGCCGGCAGGCTCATGTCGAACATCACCCCGAACAGCGGCGCCGCGATGGTGAGCGGCAGGCCGGTGAGCACCCAGTGCGATGCAGCCTTGGCGGCCGCGATGCCGATGCGCGACCGGTCGGCGATGAGCAGCTGCTCGAGCGAGCCGTCGGCCATGTCGGCGGCATAGAGCTGGCTCACCGACAGCATCGCCGCCAGCAGCGCCGACACCCACACGATGCCGGGCGCGATCTGGCGCAGCGTCTGCGGCTCGGGGCCGACGCCGAGCGGGAACAGCGCGATGGCGACGCCGAAGAAGGCCAGCGGCAGCAGCGCGTCGGTGCGGCGCCGCGCGGCCAGGCGCAGGTCGCGCGCGAACAGCGCGGCGAAGGCACCCGTCATGCGGCCACGGGCGCGAGGCCGACGAGCTCGACGAGCTGCGGCCGCGGCTCGGCGATCGCCAGCGGCAAGTGGCTCGTGAGCACGACGATGCCGCCGCGTTCGGCGTGCGCGGCGAGCACGGCGTCCAGCCTGGCGCTGCCTTCGGCATCGAGTGCGTCGTAGGGCTCGTCGAGCAGCCAGAGCGCGGGTGCGTCGCTCGTCGCCAGCCGTGCCAGGGCGACGCGTCGGCGCTGCCCTTGCGAGAGCGTGCGCACCGGCGCGTCGCGACGGTCGGCCACGCCGAAGCGGTCGAGCGCCGCGTCGATGCGCGGTGCCGGCAGATCGTGGCCGCCGAGGCGCAGCAGGAAGCGCAGCGACTCGAACGCGGTGAGGTCGTCTTTCAACCCGTTGGCGTGGGCGAGGTAGAGCAGCGGCCAGCCGGCGACGACGCCGGTGCGGCTGATGCGGCCGGCGATCGGTGCCGAAAGCCCCGCGAGCGTGCGCAGCAGCGTCGTCTTGCCCTGCCCGTTGGCGCCGCGCAGCCAGGCGATGCCGCCAGCGGCCACGCACACGTCGAGCCCCTCGAACAGCACGCGTTCGCCGCGCGCGCAGGCCACGCCTTCGAGCCGCAGCGCATCGGCCGCCACCGGGGCTTGCCCGCGGTTGTCAGAGCTGTCTGACACTCTTAAGATCGGCTCATGTTGACAGTCGAGCCGAGCCCGGCACGGGCGGCGAAGGACGATTCCCGGCCGCACGCGATTGTGATCGGTAGCGGTTTCGGCGGGCTCGCCGCCGCCGTGCGCCTCGGTGCGCGCGGCTGGCGCGTTACCGTGCTGGAGAAGCTCGATGCGCCCGGCGGCCGCGCCTACGTGCATCGCCAAGACGGGTTCACGTTCGACGCCGGCCCCACCGTGATCACCGCACCGTTCCTGCTCGAGGAGTTGTGGGCTCTCGCCGGCAAGCGCCTGGCCGACGACGTCGATTTGCGGCCGGTGGCGCCGTTCTACCGCGTGGTGTTCGACGACGGCACCGCCTTCGATTACAGCGGCGACGCCGCCGCCATGCGCGCCGAGGTGGGCCGCCTCTCGCCGAATGACGTCGAGGGCTACGAGCGCTTCCTGAAAGCCAGCGAGGCGATCTACCAGGTGGGCTTCGAGCAGCTCGGCGACGTGCCCTTCGACGCCTGGACCGACATGGTCAAGGTCGCGCCCGACCTGATTCGCCTGGAGGGCTATCGCACGGTCTGGTCGCTCGCGTGCAAGCACGTGAAGAACCCGAAGCTGCGCGTCGTGCTCACGTTCCAGTCGCTGCTCGTCGGCGGCAACCCGTTCGCCACGACCTCGGTCTATTGCCTCATCGCGTTCCTCGAGCGGCGCTGGGGCGTGCACTTCCCGATCGGCGGCACGGGCGCGCTGGTGCGCGGCTTGGTCGGGTTGATCGAAGGGCAGGGCGGCTCGGTGCAATGCAGCCGCGGCGTCGCGCAGATCTCGGTCGAGCACGGCCGCGCAGGAGGCGGAGTCGCGAGAGCGCGCGCCACGGGCGTGCGGCTCGAAAGCGGCGAGCACGTCGCGGCCGACGTGGTGGTCTCGAACGCCGACTCGGCCTGGACCTACAAGCACCTGCTCGCACCCGAACACCGCAAGCGCTGGACCGACCGGCGAATCGCCAAAGCTCGCTATTCGATGAGCCTGTTCGTCTGGTACTTCGGCACCAAGCGGAAGTACGACGATGTCGCGCACCACACCATCCTGCTCGGGCCGCGCTACAAGGAACTGCTCGGCGACATCTTCGACCGCAAGGTGCTGGCCGAAGATTTCAGCCTCTACCTGCACCGCCCGACCGCCACCGACCCGGCGCTCGCGCCCGAAGGATGCGACGCGTTCTACGTGCTCTCGCCGGTGCCGCATCTGCAGAGCGGCACCGATTGGGAAAGCGTGGCCGAGCCGTATCGCCGCGCCGTCGAGGCGCGGCTCGAAGAGCGTTTGCTGCCCGGACTTTCGCGCGAGGTCGTGAGCTCGCGTCTGCTCACGCCGCAGCATTTCCAGGATCGGCTGTCTTCGTATCGCGGCGCCGCCTTCGGGCTCGAACCGGTGCTCACGCAGAGCGCCTGGTTCCGTCCGCACAACCGCAGCGAAGAGGTCGAAGGGCTCTTTCTCGTCGGCGCGGGCACGCACCCCGGTGCCGGCCTGCCCGGCGTCCTGTCATCGGCCCGCGTACTCGACAAGGTGATCCCGCATGCAGATGCTTTCGATGGCCAGAGCACTCACGGTCACGCCCGCAAGGGCCGAGTTCAAACGAGTGCCTGAGGCCGCGCTTCTCGCCATGCACGCCGACGCGATCGCACCGGCCGACCTGGCCGCCTGCAAGGCCACGCTCGCGAATGGCTCGCGCACGTTTCTCGCCGCTTCGTACCTGCTGCCGCGAGCGGTGCGCGAGCCGGCCTGCGCGCTCTACGCCTTCTGCCGCGTGGCCGACGACGCGATCGATGCCGACCAGGCCGGTTGCGGCTCGGCCGGCCAAGCGCTGGCCGACCTGCGCGCACGGCTCGACCACATCTATGCCGAGCCGCATCGGCGCCTCGAAGCCAGCGCTGCCGACCGCGCCTTCGCCGCCGTCGTGCACCGCCACGCGATCCCACGCGAGCTGCCCGAGGCACTGCTCGAAGGCTTCGCGTGGGACGCTGCCGTGCGTCGCTACGAGACGCTGGCCGACGTGCACGATTACGCAGCGCGCGTGGCCGGCGCGGTGGGCGCGATGATGGCGCTGGTGATGGGTGTGCGCAGCCCGGCCGCGCTGGCGCGGGCGTGCGATCTGGGCGTGGCGATGCAACTCTCGAACATCGCGCGAGACGTGGGCGAAGACGCACGCGCCGGCCGCGTCTATCTGCCGCTGGCGTGGCTGCGCGAAGCCGGCGTCGATGTCGACGCGTGGCTCGCGGCACCGGCATTCGACGCGCGCATCGCTGCCGTCGTGCAGCGCGTGCTGGCCGAGGCCGAGCGGCTCTACGCGGGCGTCGACTCCGGCGTGGCGTCGTTGCCGGCTTCGTGCCGCATCGGCATCAACGCGGCGCGCTTTCTCTATGCCGAGATCGGCCGCGAGGTCGGGCGGCGGGGTGGCAACTCGGTCGATGCGCGTGCGGTGGTGCCGGGGTCGCGCAAGCTCGTGCTGCTCTCGCGCGCCGCGCTGCATCGCTCGCGCGCGATGGGCGACGAACTCCCGCCGCTCGCGGCGACGCGCCATCTCGTTGCGGCTGCGAGCAACGCCACCGCGGACAGTCGCGCCACTCAGGCGCGCGAGCCGTCGAACGAACGCGCCGGTCGCGTGGTCTGGCTCATCGACCTGTTCGAGCGCCTCGAGCGGCAGGACCGCGGGCACGGCGCGCTGCGGCCGAACTGAAGCGCTCGCGGCCACTTTTTCGATGTGCGCTCAGCCGCTGCGTCGCGGCATGCGGAACGGCAGCATCGCCTGCACCACCGGCGATGCGAAGCGGCGCAGGTCGAGGCTTTCGTGCATGGCCGTTACGGGTTGGCCCATGAGCTGCGAGGCGACGACCGAGCGCGTGTAGAACGGCCCGTCTTCGAGCCGTTGCACGATGCGCGGCGAAGCGCCGGGATCGCTGCGCGTGCCGCGCTGCAACCCCCACGCCGAGCGCGGCAGGGTGGCTTCGGGCGGCGGCTCGAACGCCGTGCTGCCGGCCCGCCGGGGATCGAAACGCAGCGCCAGGCCGTGCGTGCTGCCGTCCCGCCGGGTCACGTCGTAGAGCACCGCGGTGCTGCCATCTGCAGAGTGCGCACGCGACCAGTCCCAGCGGCGAAAGTCGGCTTCCAGCGGCGCGCTGCCGTCATTGCGGTCGAAGTAACCTGGACCCTGCCAGTGGCTCCGCGGCGATTCGAGGTCGACCTCGACGCGCGCGCACGGCGCGATCGGCGTCCATCGATGTCGGCCGGCCGCATCGAGCGCGAAGCTCTCGTCGTGCAGCGCCGTGGGAACGACGCGCACGGTGCCGCGAACTCGGCGCGACCAAGGCGCCGTCACTTCCTCGATCTCGATCGTGAGTGCGGTGCCATCCCACGCCACTCGGCTTGGGCCGATCTCGAGCGCGGAGGCACTGCGCTGCAACCCCGGAGCGCCGCGCTCGGTCATGGCCCAGCGGCGGCCATCGGCACCGTAGAGCGCGACGTTGAGCGCGACGTGCGAAGTCGCCTCCGCGAGACCGCCCGTGGTGCGTCGCCGGGCCCATGCGTAGTAGGGCGAGAAGACGCTGCCGATGAAGGCGATGACGGTCAGGCCGCGCGCGCCGTCGTCGCTCAGCGCATCGACATACCACCAGGCGTAGCCGCCGCGCACGACGGCGATGTCGAAGCGCGGCCCCGCGCTGCGTCGGCCAACAGGCTCGCCGCTGCCTGCCGGCCAGAGAGCACCGCCATCGGCACGCCCGGACCCGGGTGCACCGTGCCCCCCGCCAGGTAGAGGCCGGGCAAGCGGCTCCTGGCCCCCGGCCGGCTGAACGACGCGGCCCAGCCATGCGAGGCCCGGCCGTACAGCGCTCCGCCGCTGCCCGGGAACATCTGCGCGAAGTCGTTCGGCGTCGTGACCAGTGTGTGCTGCGGGCCGGCGGTCGAGATCGTCAGGCCGGCGCGTTGCAGCACATGCTTCATCCGTTGTTCGCATCGGGCGATCTCCGTGTCTGATAGCGGCGCGAGATCGGCGCGCGCGGGTGCGTTGACGAGGCAGAGCAAACGTTCCGGGCCGGCCGGCGCGGTGCCGTCGTCGCGCGCTGCACGGTCCTGCGCGCAGACGTAGACCGTGGGGTCGGCCGGCAGCGTGCCGCGCGAGAACACGGCCTCGAACTCCTCTCGGTAGTCGCTGCCGAAAAACACGCTGTGGTGGCTGAGATCGAAGCCGCTGCTTGTGCCCACCATGTTCCACGTGACAGCCGAAAGCGAGCGATGCTTCGGCTGGGGCGCGTCGACTGCACAGCGCACGCCGGCGACGCCGAGCAAGCCCGCGCCGAGCGCCGCGACATCGCCGTTGAAGACGACGGTGTCGGCTTCGATGGTCTCGCCGCTCGCGAGACGAACGCCGCAGGCGCGGCCGCCGCGCACGAGGATCTCGCCCACGTCGCAGCCATAACGCAGGCTGCCGCCGGCACGCTCGAGCAAGCCGGCGAGCACGGTCGCAACGCGATGCATGCCGCCCTCGACCTGCCACACGCCGGCCTGCTCCACGTGCGCGACGAGCTTCAGCGTGGCGGGCGCGAGGTAGGGTGACGAGCCGCAGTAGGTGGCGTAGCGGCCGAACAGCTGCAGCAGCCGCGGGTCGCGAAAGTAGTGGCCGAGGCTCGACCACAGCGTCTCGAACGGTGAGATGCGCATGAGCGATGGCAGGCCGCGCCAGCCCACGCGCGTGGCGAGCGATACCGGCGTGGGCCGCGAGCCGCGCAGGAACGGCGCTTCGAGCGTGCGATAGATCTCTTCGGCGCGCGCGCAGAAGGCCCGGTAGCCGCTTGCTTCGGTCGCGCCGGCGAAACGCGCGATGGCGTCGGCCGAGCGTTCGCGATCGGCGTGGAGATCGAGCGTTTCGCCTGAAGGCCACGCATGGCGCGCGAGCACTTGGGCGGCACGCAACTGCAGATGCGCTTCGACGCTGGTGCCGAGCGCGGCGAAAAGCTCATCGAAGACCCATCGCATGGTGAGCACGGTCGGCCCGGCATCGAGCCTCCGGCCCGCAACCTCGACCTCGCGCATCTTGCCGCCGGGTGCATGGGCTCGCTCGACGACAAGCACCTCGCAGCCCCGAGACGCGAGCTCGGCCGCGCAAGCCAGTCCACCGACGCCTGCGCCGACGACCACGACGCGCTGCGCGTCGGGCCGACGCCATTGACGCTGTTGGACCATCTGTCTATGCTACTTGACAGCCTTGCCCGTACCGTGTGCCTGACATATGAGATACGGTGCGAAAACGCGGGGCCGGCATCCGCGTCCAACACGAGGAGACGAATTTGCGAGCCTTGGAGCGTATCGGTCAGGCACTCGAAGCGGCCGTCGGCACCAGCGAAGCGCCAGGTGCGCCGCCCAAGCTCGCCGCCGCCGTGCGTCACGCGGTGTTCCCCGGCGGGGCGCGCATCCGGCCGCAGCTCTGCCTGGCGGTCGCCGGCGCTTGTGGCGACGACGATCCCGCGTTGGCCGACGCCGCGGCGGCCGCCATCGAGCTGCTGCACTGCGCTTCGCTGGTCCACGACGACCTGCCGTGCTTCGACGACGCGGAGCGCCGCCGTGGCTTGCCCAGCGTGCATCGCGCTTTCGGCGAACGCGTTGCAGTGCTCGCCGGCGATGCCTTGATCGTGCTCGCTTTCCAGGCACTCGCGGCCGGCGCGGGCCGCATGCCGGCTCGCCTCGCACCGTTGCTCGGCACCATCGCACGCGGCGTGGGCCTGCCGTTCGGCATCGTCGCCGGGCAGGCATGGGAGTGCGAGCCGCAGATCGTGCTCGGCGACTACCAGCGCGCCAAGACCGGCGCGCTGTTCGCCGCTTCGACGATGGCCGGAGCGCAGGCAGCGGGCGCCGCAGCGCAGCCGTGGCGCGCCTTCGGTGAATGGCTCGGCGAGGCGTATCAGGTGGCCGACGACATCCGCGACGTGGTCGCCGATCCTGACGTCATCGGCAAGCCGACCGGTCGCGACGTCGCGCTCGGCCGGCCGAGCGTGGCGCGCGAGATCGGCCTGCGCGAAGCCATCTGCCGCTTCGACGCGTTGGTCGCCAGCACGGTCGAGGCGATTCCGGCGTGCCGCGGCGAGGCGCAATTGAGGGCTTTGGTCCGGCACGAAGCGGAACGGCTGGTGCCCGAGATGTGGTCGCGCACCGGCGAGCGCATCGCGGCGTGATGTCCGGCGCGGCCGCTGCCGTGGCGGAGCCCGCCCCCACGCTGCGCGACCGCTGGCTCGCGCGGCGAGACAACTGGCTCGCATCGACGGCGTTCCAGCAGTGGGCCGCGCGCTTCCCGCTCACGCGCTGGATCGCCCAGCGCCGCGCTCGCGAAGTGTTCGATCTCGTCGCCGGCTTCGTCTACTCCCAGGTGCTGTTCGCCTGCGTGAAGCTCGAATTGCTGGAGCTGCTGGCGACAGGCCCGCTCACGCTCGACGCGATCGCGCGTCGCGTCGGCCTCGATGGCGAGGCTGCGGACCGGTTGCTGCGTGCTGCCGTCGCGCTGCAGCTCGTGGAGCCGCGCAGCGGTGGGCGCTTCGGCCTCGGACCGCTCGGCGCGCCGATCGCAGGCAGCCCGGGCATCCGCGCCATGGTCGCGCATCACGAGATGCTGTACGGCGACCTCGCCGACCCGATCGCGCTGCTGCGCCGCGAGCGGTCGCAGCCATCTCGGCTCGCCGGCTACTGGCCCTATGCGGGCGCGGCCAACCCGTTGTCGGTGGCGAGCGCCGCTGTGAGCGACTACAGCACGCTGATGTCGGCCTCTCAACCGCTGGTGGCGGGCGAGATCCTGGCCGCGCACCCGATCGCGCGGTATCGCTGCCTGCTCGACGTGGGCGGCGGTGACGGCACCTTCCTCGTGGGCGCGGCCCGCGTGGCGCCGTCGCTGCGCCTGATGCTGTTCGATCTTCCGGCCGTGGCCGAGCGGGCGAAGGCGCGCTTCGCAACAGAAGGTCTCGCCGACCGTGCAACGGCCGTGGGCGGCAGCTTCCTCGCCGACGAGTTGCCGCCCGGTGCCGACCTCGCCACGCTCATACGCGTGCTGCACGACCACGACGATGCGCGCGTTGCCACGCTGCTGCGCGCGGTGCATCGCGCGCTCGAGCCGGGCGGCACGTTGCTCGTGGCCGAGCCGATGGCCGAGACGCCGGGCTGCGAACGCATGGGCGACGCCTACTTCGGCTTCTACCTGCTGGCAATGGGTCGCGGCCGACCGCGAACCTCCGAGCGTCTCGCCATTCTGCTCACCGAGGCGGGCTTCGAAGGCGTGCGCACGTTGCCCACGCACATGCCGTTGCAGACGCGGCTGCTGGTGGCGACGAAACCACCGGAGAAAACCCTGAGCGCGAAGCCGTAAAGGCAGATTGACACCATTACAAGTAAGCCTAAGATGACACCGTGTCTTGGTCCTGTCCTGCGCCCCTTCTGCTTCTCGTCGCCGCGATCGTTGCTTCGGCATCCGGTGTCAGCAGGCCGATGCGACACCGACCGGACGAGGTGAGCGCATGAACACCCTTGCCGTGGTGCTTGAGCGGCCGGAGCACCTCTCGCTGCAACGGCTCGACCTCACGCCTCCGGGCGCTGGCGACATCGTGGTCGACACCCTGTGGAGCGGTATCAGCGCCGGCACCGAAAAGCTGTTGTGGACCGGCCGCATGCCGCAGTTCCCCGGCATGGGCTACCCGCTGGTGCCCGGCTACGAATCGGTCGGGCGTGTCGTGGAGGCCGGCCCGGCTTCCGGCCGCACGGTCGGCGAGCACGTGTTCGTTCCCGGCGCGCGCTGCTTCGGCGAAGTGCGCGGGCTGTTCGGCGGAGCCGCCTCGAAGCTGGTGGTCGATGCGGCGCGCGTCGTGCCCATCGACGCGGCTCTCGGCGAGCAGGGCGCTTTGCTGGCGCTGGCCGCCACGGCCTACCACGCGGTCGCCGGCGAAGAGCGCCAGGGGGGCTCGATCACGCCGCCCGACCTGATCGTGGGCCACGGTGTTCTGGGTCGCCTGCTGGCGCGCATGACGGTCGCTGCCGGCTACGCCGCGCCGCGTGTGTGGGAGCTGAACGCGGCGCGGCAGAGCGGGGCCACCGGCTACGAGGTCGTGCACCCCGACGACGACCCGCGCCGCGACTACCGCGCCATCTACGACGTCAGCGGCGATGCCTCGATCCTCGACAGCCTGATCGCCCGCCTCGCGCCCGGCGGCGAGGTCGTGCTCGCCGGCTTCTACAGCGAGCGCCTCTCGTTCGCCTTCGCTCCCGCCTTCATGCGCGAAGCGCGGGTGCGCGCCGCGGCCGAGTGGAAGAAGGCCGACCTGCTCGCCACCAAGCAGCTCGTCGAAGACGGCCGCGTCTCGCTCGAAGGCCTGATCACCCACCGCGAGCGTGCCGATCAGGCCGCCGCGGCCTACCCGGTCGCTTTCAACGACTCGGCCTGCCTGAAGATGATCCTCGACTGGAGAACCTGCTCATGAGCGCAGTTGCCGTCACCGTGGCCGCGAGTCCGGTCACATTCATGGACCGGCTGCGGGCCGAGGCCGCCATCGAGCCCGATCCCGTGCCCACCACGTCGCCGGCCGCCAAGACCACGCAGATCATCGCCATCTACGGCAAGGGCGGCATCGGCAAGAGCTTCACCCTGGCCAACCTGAGCTACATGATGGCGCAGCTCGGCAAGAAGGTGCTGCTGATCGGCTGCGACCCGAAGAGCGACACCACCTCGCTGCTGTTCGGTGGCCGCGCCTGCCCGACCATCATCGAGACCTCGTCGAAGAAAAAGCTCGCCGGCGAAACGGTGGCGATCGGCGACGTGTGCTTCAAGCGCGACGGCGTCTACGCCATGGAGCTCGGCGGCCCCGAGGTCGGCCGCGGTTGCGGCGGCCGCGGAATCATCCACGGCTTCGAAACGCTCGAGAAGCTCGGCTTTCATGACTGGGGTTTCGACTACGTGCTGCTCGATTTCCTGGGCGACGTGGTCTGCGGCGGCTTCGGCCTGCCGATCGCGCGCGACATGTGCCAGAAGGTCATCGTCGTCGGCAGCAACGACCTGCAGTCGCTCTACGTCGCCAACAACGTCTGCTCCGCGGTCGAGTACTTTCGCAAGCTCGGCGGCAACGTCGGCGTGGCCGGCATGGTGATCAACAAGGACGACGGCACCGGCGAAGCAGCGGCCTTCGCGGCGCTGGCCGGCATTCCGGTGCTTTCGGCGATCCCGGCCAACGACGACATCCGCAAGAAGAGCGCGAGTTACGAGATCATCGGCCGCCCCGGCACCGAGTGGGCTTCGCTGTTCGAGACACTCGCCACCAACGTCGGCGAGGCGCCGCCGGTGCGGCCGAAGCCGCTCACGCAAGACGAGTTGCTCGGCCTGTTCTCGGCCGACTCCACCGGCCGGAACTACGTGCTCGAGCCGGCCACGATCTTCGACATGGTCGGCAAGAACGAGATCGTCAAGCCCACGCTCGAAGTGGTGTACGACGAGGTCTGATGGCGATGGATCGCGTCATCCCGATCGCTGCTGCTTCCGGCTGCCATGGCGGCGCCGCGCAGATGGCGGCAGCGGCCACGGCGGCCGGCAACGGGCCCCTGTTGCAGCAGCTCGCCGCCGACTATCCGCGCGATGCCAAAGCGGGTCCGCACGACCAGCCGCAGAGCATGTGCCCGGCCTTCGGCTCGTTGCGCGTCGGCCTGCGCATGCGGCGCACCGCGACGATCCTCTCCGGCTCGGCGTGCTGCGTCTACGGCCTCACCTTCACGTCGCACTTCTACGGCGCCCGCCGCAGCGTCGGCTACGTCCCGTTCAACTCCGAGACGCTGGTCACCGGCAAGCTGTTCGAAGACATCCGCGAAGCGGTCTACAAGGAAGCCGACCCGGCGAAATACGACTGCATCGTCGTCATCAACCTGTGCGTGCCGACGGCGAGCGGCGTGCCGCTGAAGCTGCTGCCGAAGGAGATCGACGGCGTGCGGATCATCGGCATCGACGTGCCGGGCTTCGGCGTGCCCACGCATGCCGAGGCGAAAGACGTGCTGGCCGGCGCGATGCTGAAATACGCGCGCAGCGAAGCCGAAGCCGGGCCGGTGCAGGCCCCCAAGAACGGCCGGTCGACCAGGCCCACGGTCACGCTGCTGGGCGAGATGTTCCCGGCCGATCCGGTCGGCATCGGCATGATGCTCGAGCCCATGGGCCTGGCCGCCGGGCCCGTGGTGCCGACGCGCGAATGGCGCGAGCTCTACGCTGCGCTCGACGGTGCCCTGGTCGCTGCGATCCATCCGTTCTATACCGCCAGCATTCGCGAGTTCGAGGCCGCGGGCCGACCGATCGTGGGCTCGGCACCGGTCGGTCACGACGGCACGGAAGCATGGCTGCAGGCGATCGGCGACGCGGCCAACGTCACGCAGGCGCAGATCGATGCGGCGAAGAACCGCTTCCTGCCCGCGATCAAGGTCGCGCTCGCGAAGACGCCGATCAAGGGCCGCATCACGCTCTCCGGCTACGAAGGCTCCGAGCTGCTCGTCGGCCGGCTGCTGGTCGAGAGCGGCGCCGACCTGCGCTACGTCGGCACCGCGTGTCCGAAGACGGCGTGGAGCGAGCCCGACAGGCAGTGGCTCGAAAGCAAGGGCGTGCACGTGCAGTACCGTGCTTCGCTCGAGCAGGACCTGGCGGCGATGCGCGAGTGGCAGCCCGACGTCGCCATCGGCACGACGCCGGTCGTGCAGGCCGCCAAGCAGGCGTCGATACCGTCGCTGTACTTCACCAACCTCATTTCGGCGCGGCCGCTGATGGGACCGATGGGCGCCGGCTCGCTGGCGCAGGTGATCAACGCGGCCATCGGCAACAAGGCCCGTTTCGACACCATGAGCGAGTTCTTCGGCGGCACCGGCAAGGGCCATGCTGCGGGCGTGTGGGAAAGCACGCCGAAGGATCGTCCCGAGTTCAAGGCCGAGACGCGGCGCCAGATGGACAAGCTGGCGAAGAAGCGCAACGCGGAGCAGATGATTTGATGAAGCCCCCACGCTCATTTCATTCGCTGCCCGCGGAGGGCGCGCATCAGTGCCTTCGGGCGGCCGGGCGGCACTGATGTTCGTCATCGACCACGATCGTGCCGGTGGCTACTGGGGAGCCGTCTACGTCTTCACCGCCATCAAGGGCCTGCAGGTCGTGATCGACGGCCCGGTCGGCTGCGAGAACCTGCCCGTCACCTCGGTGCTGCACTACACCGACGCGCTGCCGC
>Ga0209724_1001957_pt1 | contig 18092 bp, 15 predicted proteins | sample grotaG_FD_184143 | JGI IMG/M metagenome (GOLD analysis project Ga0209724, IMG submission 184143) | Glacier valley bacterial and archeal communities from Borup Fiord, Nunavut, Canada, to study Microbial Dark Matter (Phase II) -... | ecosystem: Environmental > Aquatic > Freshwater > Ice > Glacier ...
CGCCCCGAGTTCGTCTTCGTGCTGCTTGCATTGCAGCGCCTCGGCGCCATCGCGGTGCCGGTCGGCATCCGCGAGCAGCGGCCGGGCCTGGCCTACCTCGCCGGCCAGTGCGAAGCCAAGGCGATCGTCTTCGACGACGAGCTCGCCGAGCGCCTCCCGACCGCGGCCGACGCGCCGTTGCTCGTGCTTCGCCTCGCCGCCGGCTCGCTCTCGACCTGGCCCGATCCGGGTGGCACGGCGCCCACCGTCGCGGCGACGCGTGAGACCGATGTCGCGGTGATCCTCTACACCTCGGGCACCACCGGCCGTCCCAAGGGCGCGATGCTCACGCAACTGAGCATCGTCCACTCGGCCATGCATTTCGAGGCCTGCATGGGCCTCGGGCGCGGCGACCGCGCCGCACTCGCCGTGCCCGCGAGCCACGTCACCGGACTGGTCGCGATCGTCGCCGCGATGTGGCGCGTCGGCGGCGCGGTGATCGTCGTGCCCGAGTTCAAGGCCGAAGCCTTCGTCGCCCTGGTCGCACGCGAGCGTGTCACCTACACGCTGATGGTGCCGGCGATGTATCGCCTGTGCCTGCTCAGCACGGCCTTCGCGCGCGCCGACCTGTCGGCCTGGCGCGTCGGCGGCTACGGCGGCGCGCCGATGCCCGTCGCGACGATCGACGAGCTCGCCGCGCGCCTGCCCGTCCTCGTGCTGCAGAACGCCTACGGCGCGACCGAGACGACGTCGCCCGCGACGATGATGCCGCCCGGCCTGACGCGCGACCATGCCGACTCGGTCGGCGTCGCGCTGCCCACGGCAGAGATCCGGGTCATGGACGACGACGGCCGCGAGCTGCCCCAAGGCGAGACCGGCGAGCTCTGGATCGGCGGCCCGATGGTCGTCCCGGGCTACTGGGCCGACCCGGAGGCGTCGGCGCATGAGTTCAGCGCCGGCTTCTGGCACTCGGGCGATCTCGGCTCGATCGACGCCGACGGCTTCGTGCGCGTCGTCGACCGCAAGAAGGACATGCTCAATCGCGGCGGCTACAAGGTCTACTCGACCGAGGTCGAGAATGTGCTGCTGGCCTGGCCGGGCATCGTCGAAGCGGCTGTCGTCGGCACGCCGTGCCCGGTGCTCGGCGAGCGCGTGCTCGCCGTCGTGCACGCGCCCGACGCCGCCCGCGACGATGCAGCGCTGCGGCGCCACTGCGCCGAGCGCCTCGCCGACTACAAGGTTCCGGAGCGCTTCGTCTGGAGCAACGCGCCGCTGCCGCGCAACGCCAACGGCAAGGTGCTCAAGAGAATGCTGCGCGAGTCATCAACAGCCGCTCCCGAAGAGCGGCCCACCGTGGGGACACCCACACCATCAAGGAGAACCGCATGAACACGATACAAATGGCCGTGCTGGCCGCCACTCTGGCGACGAGCGTCGGCGCCGCCGCACAGGCCAGCTGGTACCCGAGCAAGTGGGGCCCGAACGACGAGATCGGCGCCGCCAACTACCTGAGCGCCGAAGGAGCCTTGCAGGCGGCGCGGCTGGTGAAGACCGGCAAGGTCTACTCGCTCGGCATCACCGTCAGCACGACGACGCCCGCGTACCCACCGCGGACCTGCTCGCTCTACATCGTCCAGCCCGGCCAGACCGGCTCGTCTGAGGGCCTCGGGCCGACCCACACGACTTACAACGACGACATCCTCAACTGCTGGAACGGCATCGGCACGCAGATCGACGGCCTTGGCCACATCGGCGTCGGCGATCGCTACTACAACGGCAACAAGTGGGGCGAGTTCGCCCAGATGGGCGGGCTGAAGAAGCTCGGCACGGAGAAGATCCCGCCGATCGTCGCTCGCGGCGTCGTTCTCGACATGGCAGGCTTGCTGGGCGTCGACGTCGTCAAAGAGGGCACGGCGTTCAACCGCGCCGAGATCGACGCCGCGGCGAAGAAGCAGGGCGTCGAGATACGCCAGGGCGACGTCGTGATCTTCCACACCGGCTGGCTCAGCCTGATCGACAAGGACCCGAAGCGCTTCGGCACGGTCGAGCCCGGCGTCGGCCGCGAAGGGGCACGCTACCTCGTCTCGAAGGGCGTCGTCGCGGTCGGCGCCGACACCTGGGCGGTCGAAGCGATTCCGTTCGAGCCGGGCGCTGGCATATTCGAGGTGCACCAAATCCTGTTGCCGATGAGCGGCACCTACATCCTCGAGAACATCAACACCGCTGAGCTGGTGAAGGACAAGGCCTGGGAGTTCATGTTCGTGCTCGGCCACAACAAGTACCAGGGAGCAGTGCAGTCGATGATCAATCCGGTCGCGATCCGCTGACGACTGACGGCGCCGGCCCCGATCCTGCAAACCGCGAGGCGCCGCGGACGCCTCGCCTGCACACTGGGAACCCGCTCCCTCCACCTGATTGCGTCCGGTTCTGGCAGCACGAAGCGATGGGCCGCTCGGTCAACGCACTCGTGCTGGCCCTGGCGGTTGCGGCGATCGGCATCCTCGGCGTCGCCACCGCTCCGGGAGCCGAGCTCGAAGAAACCTATGGCCTGGGCTGGCTGTTCGCCGCGCGCGGGCCGGTCGATCCGCCTGCCGACGTGGTCGTCGTGGCCATCGACGAGCAGTCGTCCGGCGAGCTGGCCCTGCCCGAGAATCCGCGCGCCTGGCCCCGCATCCTGCACGCCGAGCTGGCGCATTACCTGAGCGCGGCGGGCGCCCAGGTCGTCACCTTCGATCTCACGTTCGACACGCCAGGCGCCTCACCCGCGCACGACCAAGCGTTCGCCGACGCGGTGCGCTCGGCCGGCAACGTGCTGCTCGCCGAATCGATCCGGCGCGACACGGTTCGCCTGCAAGGGAGCGACGGGAAGGCCAGCGGCAACGCCACGATCGAGCGGCGCAACCGGCCGCTGCGCATCCTCGACTAGGCCGCCGTCGGCAGTGCGCCGTTCAAAGGAAAAGGATGGACGCAAGCTTCGTCACGACTCGCTCGTTTCGTCGATCAGTATCGGCAGCGCCGTCTCTACGAGGGAGACGAGGAGGCTAAACCTCGCCTTGGGTCGTGTAAGGGGGACGTCCGGGCACCGCGGCCAAAATCGCTCAGCGTGTCTGGCGTTGTCTGAAGCGAAATGGCGTGCTCGTTCTAGTGGCTTCGGGCTGCGGCGCGCCGCCGACGCGCGGCCAAATTTACCAACATCAAACCAACGACCAGAAGACTCCATGTTTCTGGTTCCGGGATGGGCGCGGCGACGACTGCAATCGAACCGTCGGCGGCGAGGCGGATGTTGCTGATGTCAAAGGAGGACGAAGCGGCCGTGATGTTGCCCGCGCCGACAACGTTGAGCCAGCTTTCTCCTGCAGCGAACAGCGTGGACAGACCGCTTAGTGCACCACTGGCCTCGTCATAGGCCTGCAGGAAGTTGTCGAGATCAAGCCCTCCGGATGCGGCGAAGGCCGTGGGGTCAGTATTTCCTAGGAAATTCAGCAGGATGTGCAGGCTATGCAAATCAAACGTGGAGGTATTGCCGATGCGAAGGTGATCGATGTCGAAGCCAACGCCGGTGGAGAGGACATCCAGGATCAAGAGACTTCCGGGCAACGTGACGATGTTGCAGTCGATCAAGAGCGCGCCTGGGCTGTTGCCAGGGCTCAACGTGCCGCCAATCAGGACTCCATCGGCAATATGCAATCGCCCGCCATTGCCCGTAAGCAGGCCACTCGCGCCGAGCTCAAACGACTGGGCGTTGATCGTACTGTTGTTGAGGATGAGCGTTCCACTCCCTCCGGGTCCAGACTGGGTTGCACCGACGCCCACATAGTTCGCGTTGACGGTGGACCCTCCGTTCAGCGAAAGAAGACCCGTGCCTGTTGCCTGTGCCCCGATCAACAGGTTGCCATCGGCGCCGCTCGCAGTTGCGTTGCCGATGTTGAGCTGGCTGTTGTTGAAGATTGCAGTGCCCGCACCGTCATAGCCGATTCGGACCACCGACTGACCGGAGGCGGCGGCAAGGTTGATCTGCGAATTCGTGACAGTCAACACTCCAGTTCCGCCCGCGCCTGGAGGGTCGGGCCTTCCGCCAACGTTCAAACTAGCACCCAAAGTGCCGAGATTCGAAATCGTCACGACGCTTCCGTTCGAGATCGAGGCGGAACCAATGCCATTTGCAATGCCAATTGAAAGGTTTGCGCCGCTCAAAGTATTCGCCACGGTCTGCTGACCCGATAGGCTAACGACACCTTGATTGACGGCCAAGGTTCCGACGCCACCGGCATCGCGACCGACACTGAAGGAGATCCCCGAGACCGCGCCCTGATTGCTGACGGTCAGTGAACCGGTGCCTCCTCGTCCGACGGCAATTAAACTGCCTCCGCCACTACCGATTAGCCCGCTGCCAGCTCCCGTGACCGTGACGGTACCCGTGCCGCCTGCAGCTGTGTCGCTGCTACCTCCAATATTGATGACGTTGGCTGTAATGGAAGACCCGGAGGCGATATTGAGCGTTCCGCTGCTTCCCACCGTCGCTCCGACCGATGCGGCTCCTGTTGCGCCGACGTTGACATTGCTCGCATCGGTCATCGACATGAAGCCGGTGCCGTTCAAGCCTCCAACCTGCAGCGATGCGTTCGACGCTGTGCCGGTGAAGGTGATTGACGAGCCCCCGGACATATTCAAGTGCCCGGTGCCTCCGGCGAGCGCGGCCGTGCCGCCGAGGATGACGCTCGCGCTGTCTGTCGAATTCGCAATCGTGACCGTCGAGCCGTTCTGAAGATTCAACGTGCCATCTGCGCCGACCCCGCGACCAACGCGTAGACCTGCCCCGATCAAGCCATTGAAGTTCACGACGCCGTCAAGCTGGATCGAAGAGTGATCGATCGTCGCCGTGCCGGAACCTCCGTTATCGGCGACGGCAAAGCGCGACGCGATGACCGACGCGTTGTTGCTCATCGTCAGCGTGCCCGATCCGGTGCCCGAGTTGTTGACCGTGAAGTCGCGCTCACCGAGCCCCAGCAGTGAGACGGTCGCGCCGTTGCTGATGGTCATTTGACCGATGCCGCCGTTGCCAACGACAAAGGTTGGTGTGGTCGTCGCACTGCCGCTCGACGTGATCAAGATTGACGAACCCGCACCCGACACGGTCACGTTGCCAACAGCACCTGTTGCACCGATCCGCATTCCCATGCCGTTGGTCACGGCGACGCCGCCGTCCGAAATCGTCACCGAGCCGGAATTGGTGATGTTGAGTGTGCCGTTGCCGCCGGTATTGCTGCCTACCCTGATCAAGCCACCCACGCCGTCGAGCCCCTGCGTGTTTTGGCCGCCAACGCCCGACACCGCTAGCAGGGACCCGGCACCACTCACGTTCACAGTGCCAGTGCCATCCAGCCTGCCGATTCCGACAAACACCAAACCGTTAGCGCCTGTGCCGGCTACGGTGCCGCCCCCGGTGATGTTTAGCGTGGCCGTGCCGCCGGTTGATGTGTTTGTTCCCCCGACATTGAGGACGCCCGTGTCGCCGCCGATGCGCACCATGCCGCCAGTGGTGACGGTCATGGTCGTCGTGGCCCCGGCATTGGTACCAAGACTCAAGTTGGGCAGGGAGTTGTCTGTGGCTGGTGATGACCTCGAGCCTACGATTGAAAGCAAACCGCCGTTGCTGACAGTAGCGGTTGCCGTAGCGTTTGCGTTGCGACCGATTGTCAGCCCCGCCTGACCGCCGCCGCCGGCTAGGTCACGGCCGATGGTCCAGCGGGAGCCCGCACCGTCAATAGAGACGCTGCCGCTGACGGCACCGGTGAGGCCGCTGTTGCTCGCAACGGAACTGAAGCCGGATGTCGTCAGAATGCCGCCGTTGCTGATCGACAGTGTTCCGGTGGTGTTCGCACCTGGCGTCCCAAACCCATTAATAAGAGTCCCTTGGGCGATGCCGAGCGAGCCTAGGCCGGTGACCGAGCCGCCGTTGATGACCAGCGAGCCAGTTGACCCTGCGCCGTTGCCAATGGCGCTGAACGCGCAAGCAGCGGCGCTGGCGCAGGCGACCGATCCCCCGTTCGAGACGGTCATCGTGCCCGTGCCCCAGCTGCCGATGTCAAGTCCGTTAGAAGCTGCGCCGCCGGTGAGATTGACGATGCTGCCGGTGCCGGTGACGGTGACGAAGCCAATGCCCTGACCGCCGTAGCCAGCCACGAGCTGGGCCGCGGTAAGGACGCCGCCGCCCGTGACGCTGACCGTACCAACCTGCCCGACGCCTGCGACCGTCGAGCCGATGAGAATTCGCTGGCCGGACAGATTCACCGCCGAAGCCGCCGCGAACGGGGGCTGGACGTCCCCGGTGGCCGTGACGGCTGCGCCAGCATGCTCCGAGGCGGTGGTGAGGATAAATATCGCTGTCGCGACGGCAGAAAGATGCGAGAAGAAAACAGCAACCGAGCGAGCCATCCTGATCTCCTTCGGACGGCTTATCCCGCACGAATGCAAACGTAGTAGACGCAACCGGTATTACCACTGGTTAACTCGTCGATGCCAACCCCCGTGAACGCGGGGGTTGGTTATCCCGTGTTCGAATCATTCAACAGCGACGCGCCTTTGGCCGGCGATGGGTCGCGCAGCTGCTGTAGTAACTCGAGGGTGGCTTCGCTGGCAGCTTGGGCCGTGTTGCCAAGTTGGCTTTGAATGTTCAGTGCCTGGCGCAAAACAGTGTCGGCGTCGGCACGCCGCCCGGCGGCTAGCAGCGCACGCCCTTGCAGGTAAAGCGTCGAGCCGAGTGCTGCGTGATCGGTGCCGAACAAGTTCATGAGAATGCGCGCGGCGCGATCAGCGCCATCTACAGCCTCAGCCGCAGCGCCGAGCGCAAGGCGCACTTCGGCCAGGCAGACCAAGCCCCATGCGGTCCACTCGTGCTCCGAACCAAGGCGTCTCTCCCAAAGATCAAGCGAACGCCTTGCCAGCACCTCCGCCTCGTTGAACTGGCCCAGGGCGCGCAACGTCTCGGCCAAGTGCCAGGCCGTGAGGCCTGTGTCTGGATCTTCCGCGCCCTGCCCCTCTTCCTGCACCGACAGCGCACGCCGCAGCAAAGGCTCGGCCTCGTCGTGCGCGCCCTTCTTTGCAAGTACCTCGCCCACCATGGCAATGGCACTTACCGTGGCCAAGGCGGCTTCGCCGGCCGTGCGTTGGTGTGCCTGCCACAAACGCCGCCCAAGCGCCTCGGCCTCGTCCAGGTTGTCGAGCTCTTTCAGTACATAGGTAAGTAGTCGAAGGGTGCCGAGCGTGAGAGGGTGGTCCGTCCCAAGCGCTCGCTCGCGCACCTCAAGCACCCGCCGAAAAAGCGGCTCGGCCGCGGCGTAGTCGCCACGGCCTTGGTAGAAACCGCCTAAAACAGCAATGGTGCGCACAGTATCGAGATGCTCGGCGCCCAGTTCACGCTCCTGGATGGCAAGCGCGCGTCGAAGCGTCGGCTCGGCGACGTCCATGTCGCGCTGCAAGACGGCGATCCGCGCCAGGTTTGTCAGGGCACGCGCAGTCTCGATGTGCTCAGACCCGTGATGGCGCTCGCAGAATTCGACTACGTTTTGCGCGAGTGGCCGCAGGGTCAGCGTCGCGTGCGCGTGGAAGTAGTTGAAGAACTGCGCATCAAACCAGGCCGCCACGGTTGCAGGGTCGGCGCGACGGCGATGGTCGTGCGCTTCGGCAAGCGCGCGACACGCCGCCGGTGTCACGTGCCGTGGCGACGCGACCTCGGCAAGCTGGCTCCAGAACGCTCCAGCCAGCTCATGCCCCCTGCGTCGCGGCTCGCGCAGCACTCCGTCATAGGTCACCTGATGCAACAAGTGATGCTGGAAGGAGTATTCCCCAGTATCGAGGCCAGCGTCTCGATGGATGACAAGTTGCTTTCTGAGGAGGACCGGGATAGCCGCCAGTGCGTCCGGATCGATTGCCGCCAGCGCCTGATCCCAAAACACGTGGCCGACGATGGCGGCGTTCTGGAGCGCGGCGCGTTCGGCTGGCTGGAGGGCGTCGAGCCGAGCCTGCAAAACGCCGGTGAGTGTGGAGGGAACACGCGCTTTGTGCAGCCGGTCAGCAGAAACGCGCCACCGATCGCCCTCGATCTCAATCACGCCGTCATCGATCAGCATCTTCACCAGCTCTTCCATGTAGAACGGATTGCCTTCGGCGCCAGCGGTGACGACAGCACGCAGGGTTGAAGGAATCTCGTCCATGCGCTGCAGAAGCGCGTCGGCGAGCTGGCGACTGAGTTCGCCGTCGAGCGGTTTCAGATCGAGGCGCCGATGCAAGCGATCGCCTTCGAGCCAGTCGATATGCCGCTCGAAGACGATTGGTCGGGTCATGATCAGGCTAAGCAATGGCGTATCGCGATTTGCCTCAAGCAGCCGTCCCATGAAAGCGAGTGTCTCGGCGTCGGCCCAATGAAGGTCGTCGAGGACGACGACCACCGGACGGCTCTCGCCGAGCCGGCGCAGGCAGAGCACGCAGGCGTCGAGCGCGCGATCCGTGAAGCGGCGCTCATCGCCGAGCAGCTCCTGCACATGCGGGCTGGCCGAGAAGTCAAGGCCGATCAAGTGACCGATGACATGGATCGGCGCCTCGCCCTCGGCGGCAAAGAGCGGAACCAGCTTGGACACGAGCTTGGCACGTGCCGCGTCGCCAGAATCGCCTTCGCCGATCTGCATCTGGCCGAGCAGCATGTCGCGCAGCACGCCATAGGGATGCAGCGCACTGCGCGGATGGGCGCGGCCGAGTAACAGCCAGCAGTTGTCAAGATCAAGTGTTTGCTGGAATTCGGCAAGCAGCCGACTCTTGCCCACACCTGCCTCGCCGACGATGGTGAGCGCATGCGACGAGCGCTCGGCACTGGTTGCGGCAAAAGTGCTCTTCACGACCTCGAGCTCGCTTTCTCGCCCGACCATTCGGGGACGCACGCCTTCGATGCCGCGGCTTGCGAATCTGAACGCGCGCGGTTTGGCGCGCTCGACGACGTAGCTGCGCAGGGGATGCTCGACCCCCTTCACGGTGACCATTACCGGCTCGCTCACCTCGAACAGACCCCGAATGTGGCGATAGCTCTCATGGCTGACTCGCAGCTTTCCGGACGGTGCGCTCTGCTCCATGCGCGCAGCGATGTTGACCGTCGCGCCGCGGATGCTTCCTTCGGCGTCGACGCCGCCGCCGAGCAGAACAGTACCGGTGTGAAGACCGGCCCGAACCATGAAGTCGGCAATGCCCAATCGCCGTTCAATTTCGATGCCTTGCGACTTGCTGTCCTCAATGATCGCCAAGCCCGCGTGAACGGCGCTCTCCACGTCATCCTCGTGAGCGGCCTCAGAACCGAAGGCGGCCAGCATGCCGTCGCCGGTGTACTGGAGAACCCGGCCAAAGTGCGTTTCCACAATCTTGGTGAAACGAGCTAAAGCTCTGTCCATCACCGTATGGATGTCTTCGGGACCGAGGCCTTGGCCGATCGCAGTCGACCCGACGACGTCGACGAAGAGAACGGTCACCTGCTTCAGCTGCTGATTCGGCTGAGCCGACGCTAAGCCGGCCAGCTCGCGCAACAACGGCTCAAGTACGACGTCGACAACGGAATCACCCAATAACCGGCGCTGGGCCTGGAGAGAGGCGATGGCCAGAGTCAGTTGTTCACGTCGGTCGTTCACGTGTTGGTTGGCAAGTGGTGCCGAAACGGCAACCTCATTGTCCGACAGCACGATACTCGCGCATCGACAACTTCGAGGGCTCTCGTGGCCTAATCCAATCAAATCGGTTCGCGAAACGCGGGGCCAAATAGAATCAGGACGCTCAATCAACGCTGCGCAACGCGCAACTTCTGCCGGACCAAGATGCTGTCGAAGTGGCAATTTTATGTATTGAACGCGCTCGGTCTGGTTGCCATCGCTCTTGTGATGGCCAACGGCATCCTGTTTAGACAGAACCGCAGTGACCAGATCGAGCTGAACCAGCGTCAGCAGTTCATCCAGCAGACCATTCCGCTGGAAGGTCTGTATCGAGAAATCATTAAGGCGCTCGCCGATCTGGCCATCAAGAGCAACGACCGTACCGTACTCAACATGCTCAGTGCGCAAGGTCTAAGTGTCACTGTCAACAGCCCCTCTCTCGCGGCCTCATCGGTTCCCAGGGCCGCGCAAGTCGACGACGCGAAACAAGGGAGTGGAAAGTGATGGATGACGAGGTGTTCACTGGCCCGGGCGATTTCGTGACCGGCGTTGGGCATGCACCTGACGTGCGCCGCGGCGTCTTCGTTCCGGCTCTGTTACTTGCACTCGCGCTAGTGGGCTGGCTGGGCTTTCAGTTCTCGCAGTTGTGGTTCGAGCGACAGCAACTCGCGTCGGTCCAACAAAGCCTGGATCCACAGGAGGCTGCCGCAAAAAAAGTGCGCCTTTCCCTCGAGTCCGTCGCCACGTCGACCGCAAAGCTTGCCAACGACGGCAATGCCAACGCGCGGGTGATCGTCGAGGAGTTGCGCAAACGCGGCGTGACAATCACCACGCCTGCGGGGCCCAAGACGCAATAGGCAAGGCCGATAAATGTTGGCGCGGCCGCACTCGAGCCTTCCACCCGTGACAAGACGCCTTGTCCACGGGGTCGTCAGATGCTTCCCAAGGACCGACGATTCGCGCCGGGTGTCGCCGATCCCACGGGTCGGAATTGCTCGACGGGCGTCATTCGATAGGTTGATATTTCTTGTTATCAACCGTGATGGATTGAAAGTCTCGTGACCATGAACGGACTTTGCCGGGCGTCACGTGCGCTCGCCCTGCTCCGAGCGCGCCGGCTACGTTGGACCAGGCGCCTCTTAACTTCAGCGACCCGCCGAGCATCAGTGGAGCGCTCGCACTGAAAGCCTCGACCACCTTTACGCTCCCGTTCGGAGCCAGGTACGGGACTGGATCCGACCTTCGAAAGAGCGCTGGGCCGATGATCGATTTCTCGTCGACGCCGACGTTCGATACGACGTCGATGAATACGCAAGCATTCACGCTGAGAATGATTCAACCGGTGTCGCCGGTCTACATCGAGAGTCTCTGGAACTCGGGTATCCCGAAAGAGCTGCTTCTCTATCTCTTTGTCGAGTCGATTCAGCCTGCGGGTGGGGGCAAGCCGATCCGAAACGATCCTGACGCTCCGCAAGACGAGTTCGAAACGTTCAGGACGCTGGTCTCCAACTAAATCACGAGTGAAGCAGAGCTTCGCTCATTCACGGTCGTTGAGCCTTTGGGGCTCCCTTACGCGATACAGGAGTGTGAATCCGCATCCGCGCCGCGCCCCGCTGCGGGTCATCCCGCACTTGCTAACGTTGGTGCCGACAAATATCTGCCTCTCCTGCGAGTCGACCCGAACCACTTCGAGACAGCCGTCATCGACAGCTAGGGCGGACTGTCCGCGCTGCAGATCTACCGGCGCTACCCATCGCAGATCGCGTTCTGCGTGCGCCCCTATGTTTTTCGCGACGCGAGGTTCTGGGCAACGGCCGGGCAGTCGCTACTGAAGGCAAACAACCCCGCGGCGTTCCCGTTGTTGGGAAGCCTCGTCGGCTCTCGCAGGTCTGCAATCCTGGATGGCGCCAGCGCGTTGAAGGGCGCCCCCACGGCGAACGGGGCCAGCGTCTTGCTGGACAAGAACGACTGCAAGGGCTTCGAGAAATTCGCGAAGCAGCAAAGTCCGACCGAGATCGAGAAGGGACAGGACGGCCTCGGGTACGTGCGTTGGCGGGGTACTGTCGACGTATTCCGATATCTGGGTTCGGTCCTTCGAAAGAATCGCATGAAGGCACCCGTGGCCTGGTGAGACTCCGGCGAGCTTCAGCACGAGTTGTTCGACATCGTCAAGGCAGAGAAAATGCAAGCGTCGCGAGTTGCGCGAATCACCGTCAACTACCTCGGCTCACCCTACTCGGTCGCCAACCTGGCCGAGAAGGCACCGTCGTCACCGGAACGGCACGACCACAGCCTGCAGGCATTGGCTCTTCTCAACCAACTCGTCAACGCATCCAAGCACTCGGAAGACCTCCCCACGCCGCGCACGCTTCAAGTGCTGCCCTAGCGATGGCAGTGTCTGATCGACGTCTTCATGTCGATCAGCTCGAACGCTGGTTGGCTGCAACGGACAGCGGCCACCGCACCGGCACCTTCGCCAGTCCGACTCTCTGTAACAACCACCCCAACGCCGCCGCATTGAACCCCTCCCCGTTCTCGATATTGCTCAGGTGCCCCGCCCTCGGCAGCACGCTCACCGGCGCGTTCCCGAGCTTGGCCGCCATCTCGACATGCATCGCCGGCGGCGTCAGCGGATCGTCTTCGCCGACGATGAAATGCGCCGGCGCCGTGATGGCGCGGAGGTCACCGACGTCGACCTGATCGACCGTCGCCTGGAGCGACTTGATGTACGACAGCTTGTGCAGCGAGGCGATGCTCTCGACCAGTTCCTGCAGGTGCTCCGCCGTCGCGTGCGGGCCGACGAGCGAGCGCGCGACGGCGTCGGCGATGTCGCGCGGCTCCTTGCCGGCGAGCAGCGGCGCGCGGCGGCTGTCGACGAAGGCCTGGCGCTGCTCGGGCGAGAACGCGGTGAAGCCCTCGTGCGTGTCGACCAGCGTCAGCGTCGCGACCCGGTCCGGGTGGAGCAGCGCCGTGCGCATCGCGATCCGCCCTCCCATCGACAGGCCGACGAGGTGTGCGCGCTTGGCGCCGAAGTGGTCGAGCACGCGCAGCACGTCGCCGACGAAATCGTCGAACGAGAGCGTCGTGCCGTAGTCGTCGCTCGCGCCGTAGCCGCGCGCGTCCCAGGCGGCGCACGAGAAGTGCGGCGCAAACGCGGGCAGCTGGCGGCGCCAGTTGCTGCGGTTGCCGCCGATGCCGTGCATGAAGAGGACGAGGCCGCCGCTGCCGTCGCCGGCGAGATCGAGAGCGAGGGCCGGCGCGCCGGGGACGCGGTAGGGGGCGGTGGCTGTCATGGTGGTCGTCACAGTCCGAGGTAGGCCTGGCGAATCTGCGGGTCGTCGGCGAGCGCGCCAGCGTCGGCGTGACGCGCGACGCGGCCGTTCTCGATCACATAGCCGTAGCCGGCGACGGCGAGCGTGCGCCGCACGTCCTGCTCGGCGAGCAGCACAGTGATCGACTCGGCGGCGAGCGTCTGCACGAGATCGAACATGTGCAGGGCGACCAGCGGCGCGAGGCCGAGCGTCGGCTCGTCGAGCAACATCAGCGTCGGCTCGGCCATCAGGCCGCGGCCGATCGCGAGCATCTGCTGCTCGCCGCCGGAGAGCGTCGCGGCGAGCTGGTGGTCGCGGTCGCGCAGGATCGGGAACAGGTGGTAGACGTGCTCGAGCCCGCGCCGCACGTTCGGCCGCGCACGCGGGTTGACGCCGCCCAGGCGCAGGTTGTCGCGCACCGAGAGACCGGGGAACACCATCCGCCCTTCGGGCACGAGGACGAGCCCGGCTTCCACGCGCTCCGCGCACGAGGCGCGCGTGATGTCCTCGCCGCGCCAGCGGATGCGGCCACCGGCGACGGGCAACAAGCCGCACAGCGTCTTCATCAGCGTCGTCTTGCCGGCGCCGTTGGCGCCGAGCAGCGCAGTCGCGCCACCAGGCTGCACGGCGATCGTGAGGCCGTGCAGGATGCGCGTCGCGCCGTAGCCGCCGACGAGATCGTCGACCTCGAGCAGCGCGCTCACGCAGAGCTCCCAAGGTAGGCAGAAAGCACGCGCGGGTCGGCGCCGATCTCGTCGGGCGTGCCGATGGCGATGCACTCGCCGTGGTGCAGCACGACGATGCGCGCGCAGAGATCCATGAGCGCGCGCATCACGTGCTCGATCACCAGCAGCGTCAGGCCGTGCGACGCCCGCAGCCGCCGCAGCGTCTCGAGCATCTGCGCGACCTCGGTCGGCGTCAGGCCGGCCATGACTTCGTCGAGCAGGACAACGCGCGCGCCGGTGGCAACGGCGCGCGCGATCTCGAGCCGCTTCTGACCCGAGAGCGTCAGCGTCCCCGCGGGCTGGTCGGCGGCATCGGCGAGCCCGAGTGCATCGAGCACGGGCTGCGTGCTGCGATCCGCGACAGCGGCGTTCGGCATCGCGGCGCGACCGAACATCGCTGCCGTTCGCAGGTTCTCGCGCACGGTGAGCGCCGGGAACGGCTTGACGATCTGGAACGTGCGGCCGACGCCGAGCCGGCAGACGCGATCGGGCGAGAGCCCCGCGGTCGAGCGGCCGTCGACCTCGATGCGCCCGGTCGTCGGACGCTCGTTGCCGGCGATCAAGCTGAAGAGCGTCGTCTTGCCGGCGCCGTTGGCGCCCATCACGCCCACGGTCTCGCCCTCGGCGACGTCGAAGCTCACGTCGGCAAGCGCGACCAGGCCGCCGAAGCGCTTGCCGAGTCCGCGCACCGACAACAGCGGTGCGCTCACGACGCTTCCTTCGATGCGGCGACGCGCCGTCGCCCCGACCGGTCGAAGAGTCCGACGAGGCCGTCGGGCACGAGCAGCACGAACACGACCAGGATCGCGCCGAGCAGGACCATGTAGAGCAGCGGCGCGCGCGCCCAGAGCAGCTCCGAGAGCAGCGCGAGGAAAACGACGCCGAGCAGCGGCCCGCGCGTGTCGTCGCCGCCGCCGAGCACGGCCATCGCGATCACGGTCACCGACAGCATCGGATCGAAGACCTGGCCGACGACGAAGTAGGTCGAGCGCAGCGCCATCACGCCGCCGACCATGCCGGGGATCGCTGCCGAGAGCACGAAGGCGGCCAACTTGTAGCGCACCACCGGCACGCCGAGCGTCTCGGCCGCCTCCTCGTTCTCGCGCAGCGACCTGAGGCCGTGGCCGAAGCGCGAGCCGCTCACCCACGCGAGCAGCAGGGTCGCCGCCAACGCCAGCGCGAACATCGCGAAGTAGATCGTCGCCAGGTCGGGCGCGCCGAACAGGATCCGGCTCGCCGTGCCCGCTGCCGACTCGGCCGCGATGATGCTGTACTTGACGAGTTCGGCCAGCCCGTACGTGAGGATCACGAAATACGGCCCGCGCACGCGCAGCACCGGCCCGCCGACGAGCGCCGCGAACGCCGCCGCGACCAGCCCCGCCGCGGGCACGGCGACCCAGAGCGGAACCTTCTGCCAGGTGACGACGACCAGCGTCGCGCCCAGCCCGTAGAACACGACCGAGCCGAGGGAGACGTAGCCCGTCATCTTCGAAAGCACGCACCAGCTCTCGGTGAGCGCGAGCCACATCAGAAGCGCGAGGCCGACGCCGATCGAGTAGTCGTCGGCAACGAAGGGCAGCGCGGCGAGGACGGCGAAGCCTGAGACAAGCGCCGCCGTCCAGACGCGGCTCGCGAACAGCCCGCGCATCAGCCCTCTGCCTCAGCGCCTGGCCGCGCGGCGCGCGAACAGGCCGTTCGGGAAGAGCAGCAGCGCGCCGACGAAGCTGCCGTAGAGCAGCACCGAGCGCAGGTTCGCCGACGTCAGCGCGACGCCGTAGGTCTCGATCGCGCCGAGCAGCAGCGCGGCGAGCAGGCCGGCCTTCACGTTGCCCAGGCCGCCGAGGATGATGACGATGAAGCCGGCGATCGTGAACGGGAAGCCCGAGAACGGCGAGAACTGCTCGAGCATCGAGACCAGCGCGCCGGCGAGCGCGGCGCTCGCGAAACCGAGCACGAAGCTCGTCCGCTGGACGCGGTCGACGTCGACGCCGACGATGAATGCGGCCTCGCGCCGCTCGATCACGGCACGCATCGCCAGGCCGGCGATGTTGCGCGAGAGAAACCAGGCGACGCCGATGCAGGTCGTGCCGGCGACGACGAGCGAGACCAGGCGGTTACCGGTCATCGCCACGTTGCCGAGATGCCAGACGTCGCTCAGGGACGCGACGCTGCGCGTGTTCGGCGTGAACGCCAGCGCGGCGATGTTCTGGACCAGGATCGACAGGCCGAAGAAGAGCAGCAGCGAGTTCGCCTCGAGCCGCCCGGCGCTCGCCGGCGTCGACGACGCGAGCAGGCGCCGGAATACGCCGCGGTAGAGGCCGTAGCCGACGAGCCCGCCGAGCGCAGCCACGAACGGCGCCGCCACGATCGGCGAGACGCCGAGCAGGGCGAAGGCGCCGTACGCGCCGTAGGCTCCGAGCATGACGACGTCGCCATGGGCGACGTTGAGCATCCGCATGGTCCCGTACACCAGGTTCAGCCCGAGCGCGATCAGCGCATAGAGCGAACCGGTGACGAGCGCCGCGAACAGGAACTGCCCCGAGAGCAGCGTCTCGAGCAGCGACATCGAACGGCTACCAGCCCTTCTTCGGCTCGTACTTGCCGGTGGCGATGCTCGCCGGCCAGACGATCTGCAGCTTGCCCTTCTGGTACTGGACGAAGGCCGTCGGCGTGATGCTGTTCTGCACGCCGTCGAACTTCACCTTGCCGTTGATGGTGTCGAAGGTCGTGCTCGAGACGTAGGCGCGGATCTTCTCCTTGTCGAGGCCGTTCTTCGCCACGGCCTGCTCGAGGATCTCGAGCGACATCCAGGCGAGCGCCGAGTTGAGGAAGTCGGGGTCCTCGCCGAACTTCTTGACGTAGGCGTCGTAGAAGGCCTGCGAGCCCTTCCAGTCGGCGCGCGGCGCCCAGTGGGCGATGCTCACCACGTCGTCGGCCGACGCCGCGCCGACAGCCTTCGGGAAGAAGGCGTCGGTCGGGCCGATCGCGATGAACTGGAACGGCGCGTTGACGCCGAGCTCCTTGGCCTGCTTGGCGTAGAGCACCGAGTCGCCCGGGTAGGCGAGCGCGAGCACGGCGTCGACGTTGGCGCTCTTGATCTGCGTCAGCACCGGCGTCATGTCCTTGATGTCGGGCGGATATTCGCTCGACACCGTGATCGCGATGCCGGCCTTCTTCAGCTCGGGCTCCAGGGCGTTCTTGATCTCCTTGGTGAACGGCAGCACGTTCGAGAGCACCGCCACCGACTTCACGCCGTTGGCCTTCAGCATCGCCGTCAGCTCGGCGCCGATGCGGTCGGGGATCGCCGACGTCGGGAACCAGATGTAGCCGGGCTTGACCTGGCGCAGCGCCACCGATGCGGCGGTGTTTCCGATCATCGGGAACTTGTACTTCTCGAGCACCGGCGCGATCGAGATGTGGAACGGCGTGCCCCAGGGCGCGAGCAGCAGGTCGACCTTGTCGTCGGTGATGAGCTTCTCGTAGATGCGCACGGCCTGCTCGGGCTTGGACTGGTCGTCGTAGGTGACGAACTCGACCTTCCTCTTCGTGCCGCCGACGTCCATGCCGCCCTTGGCGTTGACCTGCTCGCGCCAGAGCTCGTAGGTGTTCATCTGCGACGGCGTCGCCATCGCGAGCATGCCGGTGCGGGCCATCGAGAAGCCGATGCGCAAGGGCTTGTCGGCCTGGGACCAGGCCGGAGCGGTGGCGAGGGCCGCGAGCGTGGCGAACACGATCGCGCGGCGAGTGGAAGAACGTGTCATGGGTGACCTCCTGTGTGTTGTGGTGTGGTCCGGCCGACCGATCGCATCCAGGCCGCGGCGCGCGCGGGCCAGCCCGATCGCGCATCGCCGCAGGCCAGGCTGGCCTCGAAGTGGTCGCAGTCTTCGAGGACGTGGGACTCTGCCGGCACGCCGGCTGCGCGCAGGGCGTCGTGCATCTGCGCGGCCTGCGTGACGAGATGCGGGAAGTCGCGGCCACCGTGCGTGATGAGGTGCGGCGCGGCGACCAGCGGATCGATGCGCAGCAGCGGCGACGCGTCGTAGGCGCGGTCGTGCGGTTGCTCGGGACCGAGGAAGCGCGGCCGCGCGGCGAGGCCGCTGGCGGCGTCGAATCGATAGACTCCGGACACCGGCAGGCAGCCGCGCACCACGTCGCTCGGCAGCGCCCGCACCTGCCGCCAGGGCGCCGAGACGGCGAGCCCCGCGGCGTAGTGCCCGCCGGCCGAATGGCCGCCGACGAAGAGGCGCGTCGGGTCGCCGCCGTGCTCGCCGATGTGCGCATGCGCCCAGGCGACCGCGTCCGCGGCGTCGTTGAGGCCGACCGGGAACGCGTGTGCCGGCGCGAGCCGGTAGCCGGCGGTGACGAAGGTGACGCCGAGCGCGTTGAGTGCC
>Ga0209724_1001965_pt1 | contig 18070 bp, 13 predicted proteins | sample grotaG_FD_184143 | JGI IMG/M metagenome (GOLD analysis project Ga0209724, IMG submission 184143) | Glacier valley bacterial and archeal communities from Borup Fiord, Nunavut, Canada, to study Microbial Dark Matter (Phase II) -... | ecosystem: Environmental > Aquatic > Freshwater > Ice > Glacier ...
AATTCTGCTACCGGTTCAATCGCAGAAGTTTGGATACACCTGTTTTTGATAAATTGCTCAAATGCTGCACTACAGAATCTTATTTACGAGTATCTGAGCTTTGTATATAATCATTTATCATAAATTAAATAATATTGTATCTATATTATTACCATAAGTACCATTGATTATGATAAATGATGTAATGTAAACAAATTTACTTGTTTATAATGAAGCAGGCTAAAGTTGAGCACGAGATTCTCCTTTCGCCTGTTTTCATTTATTCTAAATTAACTGACTTAACTTATCCTCTAGTTTGTATTTAATCAGCTGGGTCGTATCCAACAACAGACCAGATACCAGTTTCATCCTGACGAATTAAACGTTTTAAGTAAACATATCTTGCCGGTGTAATGTCACCATTGACTTTTGCAATCGCTTCTGTTCCAGTATTCAAAGTAATTTTAACATCTTCATAGGGTATGGGGTAATCCCCTTTTATACCCTCCGGTGAAATAAGTAAATTAACAAACACCTGCGCTACAAATGCAGGGTCCAATCTCCATGGAGAATGCCCTGCATCTACACTATTCTGATCATTTTTTTCACTAACAAGATCAACTGGAACTTCTATCAGTGGCTGCCCTATGATTTTCCCTTCTCCAGTAGGGATTTGCCCTTCTCCCTTAATTACATTAAATATAGTAAGCAATACAATAATAGCAGCAACTGTAACCATCCTTGAACTTTTGGTTCGTTTCGTAGATTCTGGCGTATTCCTAACCTCCTTCCTGCAGACTTATTATTTATATATATAGGCAAAAAAAGATAGGAAATGTTATTTAATGCATTGCAAGTTGAATTTGTTTTTCTTTTCATCTTGTATACGTAACATTTCCTATCCCTATATAATTCTATTTTATTTTTTATATTTTTAGTGCTTGGGTTCGTTTATTTTTTATATTCTGGTGGCAATTTCATCCATGTTCTTTCTATTCTTATCCGGTATTTTATCATCTGGATACCCCATGGGAATTAGTGCAATAACCTCATAATTTTCCGGCAACGCCAATATATCATGGCAAAGTTCCGAATTAAAGGAACATATCCAGCAAGTGCCTAGTCCTATGTCAGCTGCAGCTAGAGTCAAGTGATCAATCGAAATTGCAACATCAATATCACAATGGTCCTTGCCGTCTCTCCTCTTCCACGATTTGGAATGATCCCCACAGACAGCAATCAAAATCGGTGCCGCCTGTAACCAATTCCCCGAGAATGCTTCTTTTGAAATTGTATTTTTTACTTTTGGATCTGTTATGACAATAAATCTGATTGGTTGGTAATTACAAGCAGATGGTGCCATCCTGGCGGCTTCCAGTACCTGTTGTATCTTTTCTTCTTCCACTTCTACATTTTTATAATTTCTAACCGAATGTCTTTTCTTCGCAATATCTAAAAAGGTCATAGAACTCTCTCCTTTATCTTTCCCACCGTCCGGACGCTCCACAGGGTAATATAAATCCATTCTTCGTTACCGGTAGTCCAATTTCATCTGCAGTAACCTTACCACCGTATTTCTTACCTATCTCTTCTGAAATCATATAGGACAGCACTCCTGGCTGGAGTCCTGTGGTATATGAATTTAAAAGAAAAAATAATGGTTCCTCGGACATTAATTGTATACATAGCTTAATAAATGGATGAATGCTATCTTCCATCTTCCAAATTTCTCCCTTTGGCCCTCTGCCATAAGAGGGAGGATCCATGATAATAGCATCATATTTAATTCCACGGCGGATTTCCCGTTCAACAAATTTTACACAGTCATCAACGATATAGCGTATTGGTGCCTCGCCAAGTCCCGATGCTGCTGCATTTTCCCTCGCCCAGTTTACCATGCCCTTCGATGCATCCACATGGGTAACTGCTGCTCCTGCCTTTGCAGCTGCAAGAGTTGCTCCCCCTGTATAAGCAAATAAATTTAACACCTTAATCTGCTTACCCTTTTGGGCACTTATTTTTTCTGAGAACCAGTCCCAGTTAACTGCTTGCTCTGGAAAGAGACCTGTATGCTTAAAATTGAAGGGCTGCAGATGAAAGGTCAAGTCCTTATAAGTAACGTCCCATTGCTTGGGCAAATCATAAAACTCCCATTCGCCACCGCCTTTTGAGCTTCTGTGGTAATGGGCATTGGGGCTTTTCCATCCCTTATGCTGTCTCGGAGTATCCCAAATAACTTGGGGATCAGGCCGCACTAATATATATTTACCCCATCGTTCCAACTTATCACCTTTTGAGGTATCTATTACTTCATATTCTTTCCAATCGTTTGCAATCCACATAAAATTCTCTCTTTCCGCTTATCGTCTGAATATTTCTTTCCTATTATAAACCAGGTCATTTACATTTACAATAAAAACTACTTTATTAGCATTTCTTTATTATTCTAACCATTTTTTAACTTGACGTTATATTGATTTAATAATAAACTTATAATTGAGTTAAACAATGAAGGTCTGCTACCGGATAATCCCGTGTACTTATTAAGTAACCTTAAGAATAAAATCTAGGGTAACTACTTAAGTAAGTGGTTTGGCGAATAAATGCAGCCTAAAAAGTAATATATATGGAGGGAAAATAATATGGGAATTTTAACAAGATTTAGAGATATCATGTCAAGTAACATCAATGCGCTCTTAGATAAAGCTGAGGATCCTGAAAAAATGATTGATCAGTGTCTTAGAAATTTAAACTCCGATCTTGGTAAGGTTAAATCAGAAACCGCTGCAATTATGGCAGAAGAGCAGAGGGCAAAAAGAGATTTAGATGATTGCAACGAAGATATTACAAAGATGCAGTCATATGCTGTTAAGGCATTGGAAGCAAATAACGAAGAGGATGCAAGAAAATTCTTGGAGCAGAAAGCATCCCTTGCAGCAAAGCAGCCCGGACTACAAGAAGCTTATTCCCTATCTCATACCAATGCAACTCACATGCGTGAAATGCACGACAAGCTGGTTGATGATATTAATGAACTAGACTCCCGTAAGGACATGATTAAAGGGAAGCTTGCTGTTGCAAAAACCCAGGAACGCATTAATAAAATGGGCTCTTCCGTAGTTAGTGCCAATGATTCCATGGCTAGCTTTGAAAAATACGAGGATATGGCTGATAAGGCTCTCGATAAAGCAAATGCTATGGCAGAGTTAAACCGCTCTTCCTCCAAGCAATCCATTGATGATTTATCAAAGAAATATGCTGCTGATACTAACGTGGAGGATGAACTGGCAGCCCTCAAAGCTAGCTTAAATAAGTAAAGAGTCTGGGTTGGTTTCTGATAAATGTAACCCGTTTTGACATAGAATAAATGTCCGCAAATGAAAAGGTAACAACTTTCTTGTTTGCGGGCATTTTGTCGAAAGGAAGTAAGGAGGTAAAAAAGGTAATGGTAGTACAATATAAATGTCCCAATTGTGGTGCTGATATGGCATTTGATAGTACAACAGGAATGCTGCGCTGCGGAAGCTGTGGAAGGACCGACAATATAGAGAAAATGGCAGGCGGAAATAATTCTTCTGAGGATGGTAACACCTCCTATGAAATGGACGAGGAGGATAAAAAAGCTTCTAACTCTGCTTTTGAGAAAGATTATGAAGATGCTTCAGATACCGACGAGCCGTCAAACCACAGCACTTTCGCAGAAAATGAAGTACTTGAGTATCATTGTAATAATTGCGGGGCTGTTCTAATCACGGATGCACAAACTACAGCAACCACCTGCAGCTTTTGTGGAGCCGGTGTTGTACTGGGTGACCGATTATCCGGCAGTCTAGCTCCCGCAAAAGTAATACCGTTTACAATCAATAAAGAGCAAGCCCAAGAAGCATTTAAAAAATGGTGTAGGAAAGGTCTGCTGACTCCTAAGGATTTTATGAATGCTGACCGCATAAAAAATATCACTGGCTTATATGTTCCTTTTTGGCTCTATGATATCAATGGACGCGGTGAGGCGGAAGCTAGTTGCACCCGAGTACGTGTCTACCCCTTGGGTGATTGGATCTACACAGAGACTAAGTTCTACCAAGTATATCGAAAGGTAGACTTAAATTACATGAGAATTCCCTGCGATGCATCACAAAAAATGGATGATAAGCTGATGGATAAGCTGGAACCATTTCAATATGGGGACTTAAAAGATTTTAATATGCCCTACCTGGCCGGTTACATTTCTGAAAAATATGATTTTGATGATACAAAGCTCCTACCACGTATTAAGGACAGAGTTGCTCCCTATGTAGACTCCTATATAAGGTCTACAATTTCCGGCTACTCTACCGTAAACTTTGGGCGTAAAGATATCAATCTTAGGCAGAAGCGTGCTGACTATACTCTCCTCCCCATTTGGATGGTTTGCTATGATTATAAGCAGGCGGAGCATACCTTTGCCATGAACGGGCAAACCGGTAAAATTGTTGGAAAACCTCCACTTAGTAAGGCAAAAATTGCAACCTGGTTTATGGGCATCTCTGTAGGAACCTTTATTATCTTAAATATTATTACCTTATTGTTAGGGGGTAGATAGACATGAGAAAACTTAAAAAAGCAACTTCCTTTTCATTGATTGCGATACTTTTAATATCTGCTATTATGCTATTTCTCCCTCTTACACTAGCTGCTGCTTCAGAAACAGCAGTAAGTAATCAACATATATATGATAATGCAGAGCTTTTATCCACGTTTGACCGGGAAGCGCTGGAGGAAATGAGTGAGGAATATGGAAATAGTGCTGGAGTTGAAATTATGATATTAACCCATAATGATTCCTCAGCAGTAGGTGCAGAAAGATATATCGAGGATTTCGAAGATAAAATGCCCCTCGGTGACCGGGTTTACTTTCTTTATGATGTTGCCAATGGGGAAATATTCATCGAGGGTTATGGCCTTGCCGAAACATATATACATTCCAATAGAATTAATTCCATCTTAGATGAGATGGAACCACTAATAAGAACAGAAAATTATTATGATGCTTTTGCGGCATATATCAAACTTTCGTCCTCATATATGAAGGATGACTCTGAAATAAATACAGATCATGTTTATACCTATGATAGTCCTTCCTCCACGTCAAGTACAGATAATATATTGACTAACATATGGTTCCAATTGCTTGCTTCGTTAATTGTAGGTGGAATTGTCGTAGGAATTATGGCTTATAATTCGAGTGGCAGAATGTCTGCCGGTGGTAGTACCTATATGGATCAGAGCAATTCCGGCCTAATTGGCCGAAGAGATGATTATGTCAGAACAATTGTGACCCGAGTTCGAAAACCGCAGCAAACTAATAACAGACCGGGTGGAGGTTTTAATGCCGGGGGATTTGGAGGCGGCATGTCAGCAGGTGGCCGTTCCCATAGTAGTGGAGGCAGAAAATTATAATAGCATTTATATTCGTATCAGCTTATAATCATTATTAGTAACAAATGAGTTTCATTAAATAACAAATTATGTTATACGAACTCAGATGAATGGGAGGAAATATTTATGGGCTTATTTTCAAAACAATTTGCCAACGTTGTTGAGTGGCAGGAATTCCGTGAGGATATGATTTTTTACAAATGGAATAATGATGAGATTAAAAAAGGAAGTCGTTTAATCATCCGTCCGGGGCAAGATGCCGTATTCCTTTATAACGGGAAAATAGAAGGTATTTTCAAGGATGAAGGAGATTATGATGTTGAGTCTCAGATTATTCCATTCTTATCAACTCTGGCAGGTTTTAAATTTGGTTTCAACTCAGGTATGCGAGCAGAAGTTCTTTTTATCAACACAAAGGAGTTTATAGTAAAATGGGGTACCCAAAATGCTATCAATATACCAACACCGCAATTACCCGGCGGGATGCCTATCCGTGCGAATGGTACGTTTAACTTCAAGGTTGCAGATTACGTGAAATTGATTGATAAAATAGCAGGAGTGAAACAAAGCTATTTTGTGGAGGATGTACGTCTGCGTATCGTTGCCATTATGGACCAGCTCTTAATGAAATGGATTTCGAAAGAAGGCAAGGATATGTTTAACCTTCAGGCGAATTCTTTTGACATCGCAAGCGGAATTCGTACAGACCTGGATATGCAGCTCTTTGCTACCGGGCTATCGGTAACCGGATTTAACATTATGAGTTTTACTTACCCAGAAGAGATTCAGGCTATGATTAATAAAAATGCATCACAAAGTATGGTGGGTGACCTAGGCAGATATCAGCAGATAGCTATGACAGAGGGTATCTCCTCCGGTAAAGTAAAAGGCGGCGGTGTTGCTTCCGATATGGCTGGTATGATGATGGGCATGACGATGGCAAATCAAATGATGCAGAACGTCAATAGCAATACACCTAATCAAGCAGGTGCAAATAATCAAGCAAATAGCACTTCCGACCTTCAGGCAGGAGCGAAGCCAAAATTTTGCCCCAACTGTGGTCAAAAAACAAGCGAGGCAAACTTCTGCCCTAACTGTGGTCAAAAATTAATTTAATTATTCTATAATCACTTAAATTATAAAACCAACCATTTAGTTAAAGGAATCTATAAAGTCAGACCATTTTAAGAGTCTAATTTATAGGTTCCCTTTGATATGGAAAATGCATCCCCAAACATTTGTTTGCATTTATATTTATTATATGGTATAATATCCCATATAACTATATACTATGCATTATTAAGGGGGATTATTTTTATGGATTTCTATTCTGCAATCGAGCAAAGACGTACCATACGCGATTTTGAGGATAAAGCAGTAGATCCGGATATCATTCATCGAATAATAAACGCAGGTTTAAAAGCTCCAACTAACGACCATATGCGTAATTGGGAATTTGTAGTTATTACTGATAAAGAGGAAAGAGCAAAAATTATTAATAAAATTCCAAAATCTATATCTAACGCTAAAGTCGAAGGAATATTAAAATCGTGGAAGATGACAGATGCCTGCCAAAGTAATATGTATATCGATGCTATTCCAAAGCAGTATTCCATGCTTTATCATGCAGGATGTCTGATTCTACCCTTCTTCAAACAGGATCATCCTTTGTTGAAACCGGAAACTCTAAGTTCGCTAAATGCCTTTGCTTCAATTTGGTGTTGTATCGAGAATATATTACTTGCCGCTACCGCAGAAGGCTTATATACAGCAATTAGAATTCCGTTTGATAAAGAACTTGGATATCTTAAGGAAGAACTTCAACATCCTGATAATTATATAATGCCCTGCTATTTGGCAATCGGCTATGCAAAAGATAATGCTGTAACAAGTATTCAATATCAATATGACGCAAAGGATAAAATACATATCAATAAGTGGTAAGTTCGTCGGAATAACTTCTATGAGCAAGATTGATGAACTCGGTAAAGGTAAATTGGTAAACCAATTCACTTATCATATGCAAGATGAAATAGCAAACCAATTCACTTGTCATGAATTAAAAGGGATATTGCATAGCATTTAAGTTTTTTCTCAAATGTCGCACAATATCCCTCTTTTTATTATTCATATAGGATAGACTTTTAAACCTGCACATAAAGTATAGGCACCCTACTCGTAACTATGGGTCCGCAATTCACCAAATCTATTTTTTCTAACTTACCTTAAACACATCATCCTTTGTTAACCTATCCAATTTAGCTTTAGCATCCTCTGCACTGACGCCTTTTACCCCAAAATAAAACTTAATCTTTGGTTCCGTCCCGGATGGCCTGATTGCACACCATGCATCGTCATTCAGTTCAAAATACAGTACGTCAGAATTTGGTAATCCGGTTGGTAACACAACACCAGTTGCCAAATCTGTAATTGTATCTTCTTTATAATCCCTTATCTTAAGTATTTTGTAATCACCGGCAGCCTTAGGAGGATTCATTCGGTACATTTTCATTATTTCATGAATTTTCTCCATTCCCTCAATTCCCTTTAAAGTGACGGAAACCAAATCCTCTTTAAAATAACCATATTTCTCATAAATCCGGTTCATCTGTTCATATAGTGTAATCCCCTTGGACTTATAGAATGCGGCTGCTTCACATAATGCCATAACAGCCACTACGGCATCCTTATCTCTTGAGTGGGTTCCTATAAGGCACCCGTAGCTTTCCTCAAAACCAAATACATACTCATAGGAGCCGGTTTCCTTAAAAAACTTAATTTGCTCGCCTATATATTTAAAACCGGTAAGTACTTCAATTAATTTCGCATGATAATTAGCTGCGATAAGATCAGATAGATTACCTGTAACAATGGTCTTTATCAGTGCCGCATTCTTTGGTAAAATCCCTTTCTCTTGCTTTTGAGAAAATTCATACTCTGCAATCAAAGCACCGGTCATATTTCCATTAAAAAGAACATATTCCCCTGTTTCATCTTTAACCTGTATACCCAGGCGGTCAGCATCCGGATCTGTTGCCAAAATAATATCTGCTCCTACTTCCTGTGCCAGCTTTTTTCCAAGAGTAAACACCTTAGGATCTTCTGGATTTGGATAACCTACTGTTGAAAATTCAGAATCTGGAAGCTCCTGTTCCGGTACGACATACACATTATCAAAACCCAGTTCACTTAATATTCTGCGCACTGGGAGATTTCCGGTTCCATGAAGGGGTGTATAGACAATCTTTAGGTTCTTCCCCTCATCGCTGATTGGGTTTACTACCAGTTTCTTAAGTTCAGCTATATATTTATCATCAATTTCCTTGCCAATGATAGTAAGATTTCCTTGCTTTATAGCATCTTCCTTATTCATTGTTTTTGCTTCTGAAAAATCAATAATGGCATTTACTTCACCAATGATTTCCTCGTCTTTTGGAAAGGTAATCTGTGCACCGTCCTCCCAGTAGACCTTATATCCGTTATATTCAGCCGGATTATGGCTTGCTGTGATTACAATACCCGAAATGCAACCTAATTCTCTTACCGCAAAGGAAAGCTCCGGTGTTGGTCTAAGTGTTTCAAATAAATAAGCGTGAATCCCATTCGCTGCCAGACATACTGCACTGTCAATCGCAAATTCGGGTGACATTCTTCTTGAATCATATGCGATAGCAACACCTTTGCTCTCACCACCCTGTTTTATAATGTAATTTGCAAGTCCTTGTGTGGCTCTGCGCACGGTATAAATATTCATCCGGTTGACACCGGCTCCTAAGATACCTCTTAACCCGCCAGTACCAAATTCCAAATCTTTAAAAAATCGTTCTTTTATTTCATTGTCGTTTCCTTTTAACGCTGCAAGTTCTACTCTGGTTGCCTCGTCAAAGTATGGATTTGATAACCATTCTTCATATTTTTTTAAATATTCCATGTTCTTAAAATCCTCCATCCCGTTACTAATATATCCCTATATAAACTCATAATCTGTCGAGCATACTTTTATAAGTGGTACATATTGATAACAAATCCGCCTTCCGTCTTAATACAGCATCATATTACAATGCTTTATATTGAATAGCAATCTTTTTTGTAAATTAACATCTTTAAAAAAGCCACATAAAAGCTAGGGGGAATACTGATTCCTTTGCTTTTATGCGGCTATTTAGTTTAACAACCAGATATGAAAAGACATCCTAGGCTTAAGTAATATTATAATCCATCACTATAATCGTCTTCATCAATGCCTTTCAGGTTAAATTCCGTCTCAGTCCAATCACCATCATTATGAGAGTTCTCACCATAACCAACATGCGCATCATCTACCCCCGGGATACTGTTTTCCCTTTGGAGATTATCTTCATCCTTATCATGCTTATCTTCCTCATATACTATCTCGGCAATTCCGTCTTCTGCTTCGTAATAACCTTCTTCGTATCCATCTGCAGCGTATTCTTCTTCGTTAAAATCCTCATCGGTATATTCAAAGTTATTGAATTCTTCAGGATAATTTCCATCTCCTTCAAAGTCTTCCGAAAGCATGTATTCGTCTTGTGTATCCGAGTCAAGTTTTACCGAGCGGTATCTCTTCATACCAGTTCCTGCAGGAATCAGTTTACCAATAATTACATTTTCCTTCAAACCAATCAGTGGATCAACTTTGCCCTTAATAGCTGCTTCTGTTAACACCTTAGTAGTTTCCTGGAAGGAAGCTGCTGATAAGAAGGAATTGGTTGCAAGGGATGCCTTTGTGATACCAAGCATAACCTGCCTGCCATCTGCTATTTCCAAGCCTTCCTCTGCCAATCTTTCATTCACATCATTGTATTCTAATATATCAACCAAGGTACCAGGAAGGAAAACTGCATCACCATTTGTTTCAATACGAACCTTCTTCAACATCTGACGAACGATGACCTCGATATGTTTATCATTGATTTCAACGCCCTGTAGACGATAAACTCTCTGAACCTCTTGGATCATATAATCCTGAACCGCACGTACGCCTTTTATCTTTAAAATATCATGAGGATTAACACTACCTTCTGTCAACTCGTCTCCAGGCTCCAGCATATCGCCATCTGCTACCTTAATTCTTGATCCATAAGGGATTAAATAGGCTTTCGCTTCCAAGGTTTCGTTGCTGGTAATAACTACCTCACGCTTCTTCTTTGTATCCTTAATCGCTACCACACCAGCGAATTCTGCAATAATTGCGAGTCCCTTTGGCTTTCTAGCTTCAAAAAGTTCCTCGACACGTGGAAGACCCTGTGTGATATCATCACCTGCAACTCCACCGGTATGGAACGTACGCATTGTAAGCTGTGTACCTGGCTCACCGATTGACTGCGCTGCAATAATACCAACTGCTTCACCAACTTGAACTGCTTCACCCGTTGCCATGTTTGCACCATAGCATTTAGCGCAGACACCGATATGTGATTTACAGGATAATATAGTACGAATCTTAACTTTATCAACGCCAGTTGCCATAATTCTTGCGGCACGCTTGGGTGTAATCATATGGTTTGCTTTCACTATCATGTTGCCGTCGGCATCATAAATTGATTCGCAGGAATATCTTCCTGTGATTCTTTCTTCTAAGCCTTCGATTACTTCTTTTCCATCGGTAAAAGCTTTAATCCACATACCTGAAGGTTCTTGATTCTCGCAGCAATCAACTTCACGTATAATCAAATCCTGTGACACGTCAACCAATCGACGGGTAAGGTACCCTGAATCTGCTGTACGTAGTGCTGTATCGGATAGACCCTTTCTTGCACCATGGGCAGAAATAAAGTATTCCAGTACATCAAGTCCTTCACGAAGGTTTGATTTAATCGGTAATTCGATAGTACGTCCAGAGGTATCTGCCATCAATCCACGCATACCTGCAAGCTGTTTAATCTGCTTATCAGAACCACGGGCTCCGGAGTCAGACATCATCTTAATATTATTAAATTTATCCAATCGATTCAGCAATGTCTCAGTCAAAATCTTATCTGCTTGCTTCCATGTCTCAATAACGGTATTGTATCTTTCTTCCTCCGTCATTCTACCACGTTTATATTCTTTGGAGATTTCTTCAATTGTTTTCTCTGCGTCGGCGATAATTTTCTTCTTTTCATCCGGTACTTCCATATCGGAAATTGAAACTGTTATCGCTGCAGTGGTAGAGTATTTATAACCCATGCTCTTTACATTATCCAAAATTTCAGCAGTTTGTGTCGAACCATGGACATTAATGCATTTTTCAAGAATCTGTTTACACTGCTTCTTTGCAACTAAAAAGTCTATTTCCAGTTTCAAGAAATTTTCTTCTTTGGTTCGGTCAACAAAACCTAAATCTTGAGGTATAATCTCATTGAAAATAAAACGTCCCAACGTAGATTCAATCATTCTATATACTTTTACGCCTTCTTCATTAAGGCTATATAATTTTACCTTAATCTTTTCATGAAGGGAGATTACGTTGTTTTCATAAGCTAGAATTGCTTCATTCACACTCTTAAAAGCATGAACATTACCAGTTTTATTTTCTTTTTCTATTGTCAAATAATAAATACCAAGTACCATATCCTGTGAAGGAACCGTTACAGGTGCTCCATCGGAGGGTTTTAGTAGGTTGTTTGGCGAAAGTAGTAAGAAACGGCATTCTGCCTGTGCTTCCACAGAAAGAGGAAGATGGACAGCCATCTGGTCACCATCAAAATCTGCATTGTAAGCGGTACAAACCAATGGATGCAGTTTAATTGCCTTACCTTCTACTAGTATCGGCTCGAAAGCTTGAATACCAAGTCTATGAAGAGTAGGTGCACGATTTAGCATAACCGGATGATCTTTTATAACCTCTTCAAGTACATCCCATACTTCCGGCTGAAGTCTTTCTACCATTTTCTTTGCTGATTTAATATTATGAGCAGTTCCTCTTGCTACTAATTCCTTCATAACGAAAGGTTTAAATAGCTCGATTGCCATTTCCTTAGGTAGTCCGCACTGATAAAGCTTAAGTTCAGGACCAACAACAATAACCGAACGTCCGGAGTAATCAACACGTTTACCAAGTAAATTTTGACGGAAACGTCCCTGCTTACCCTTTAACATATCTGAAAGGGATTTAAGAGCACGGTTACCAGGGCCGGTTACCGGTCTTCCTCTTCTGCCGTTATCAATCAGTGCATCCACTGCTTCTTGCAGCATTCTCTTTTCATTACGAACTATAATATCAGGAGCTCCAAGCTCCAATAGTCTCTTTAAACGATTATTACGGTTGATAATTCTTCTATATAAATCATTCATATCAGAGGTCGCAAAACGTCCCCCATCTAATTGTACCATAGGTCTTAAATCTGGCGGAATTACTGGAATTACAGAAAGAATCATCCATTCCGGATGGTTACCGGATTCTCTGAAAGCTTCTATTACTTCTAGGCGCTTGATTATTCTTGCGCGTTTTTGCCCGGTAGAATCCTTAAGTCCTTTTTTTAAATCCTTTGATTCCTTTTCAAGATTTATTGCCTGTAAAAGTTCTTGAATTGCCTCTGCACCCATTCCAAGACGAAAGCCATTATAGCCGTATTTTTCAACAGCTTCTTGCTTTTCCTTTTCATTTAAAACCTGCTTGTACTGTAACTCAGTGTTACCCTTTTCCAGTACTATATAGGAAGCAAAATATAATACCTTTTCCAAGGTTCGTGGTGATAGGTCAAGAATTAGCCCCATACGGCTGGGAATCCCTTTGAAATACCAAATATGAGATACCGGTGCAGCCAGTTCTATATGTCCCATTCTTTCACGACGTACACTGGCTTTCGTTACTTCAACACCGCACCTGTCACAAACAACACCCTTGTATCTTATTTTTTTATATTTCCCACAATGACATTCCCAATCTTTGCTAGGTCCAAAGATTCTTTCACAGAATAAACCGTCTTTTTCTGGTTTAAGAGTCCTATAATTTATCGTTTCCGGTTTTCTAACTTCTCCTTTAGACCATTCTCTGATTTTTTCAGGTGAAGCCAAACCAATTTTAATGGCGTCATAGGTTGTTTCTTGACCACTATTCATCATTTCAGGCATCCTAATGTCTCCCTTCGTTAATACATGATTACAGAAACAGGGTTTTTGCTCCTGTAATACTTGATTATAGGAACAGGTTTTTTGTTCCTGCAATACTTGATTACAGGAACAGGTTTTTTGTTCCTGCAATACTTGATTACAGGAACAGGTTTTTTGTTCCTGTAATATACTAGAAATGAAATCGCATAATTACCTTACTCGGTTAATGCCTGCCCGCAAGCCTTACACTTTTTGCTACCTTGTGCTACAACTATGCCACAATTAGGGCAAACTTCCTCTGCAGGTTCCTCATCTTCTTCATCGTCGAAAATTTCTTCTTCCAGTATATCCTCCGATTCTTCTTCATAAACATCGAAAACTTCGCTTTCGATATCCTCAACATTCGTTTGAGTGAAACCGACATCTTCATAACCTTCATCATATCTGAAATTATTGTCGCCTTCAATTAATGGAGTTAAATCCGCATCACCAAAATCAATACTTTCAGTCATCTTTATTTCATTACCGTTCTCATCTAGTACCGTAACGTCAAGTGCTAAGGACTGAAGTTCTTTCAAAAGTACCTTGAAGGACTCAGGAATACCAGGCTCTTGTATATTTTCACCTTTAATAATTGCTTCATACGTCTTAACACGTCCTGTAACATCATCGGATTTAACCGTTAATATTTCTTGAAGAATGTAAGCTGCACCGTAAGCCTCAAGTGCCCAAACTTCCATTTCACCGAATCTCTGTCCACCAAACTGTGCTTTACCACCAAGCGGCTGTTGTGTTACTAAGGAGTAAGGTCCTGTGGAACGAGCATGGATCTTATCGTCAACCAAATGATGAAGCTTCAAATAGTGCATAAAGCCTACCGTTACTGAACCATCAAAATAATCTCCGGTTCTTCCGTCACGTAATCTTACTTTACCGTCACGATTAATCGGTACACCCTTCCAGTCTTCTCTGTATTCCGGATGTTTTCGTAAATGCTCCATAAAGTCAGCATCTATTGCATCTTTATATTTAACCTCAAATTCTTCCCATGAGGTATTTGCAAAATCATTAGCAATCTCCAAGGTATCCATAATATCATACTCATTAGCACCATCAAATACAGGTGTTGCAATATCAATACCTAGCACTTTAGCAGCTAAGGATAAATGGATTTCAAGTACCTGTCCAATGTTCATACGTGAAGGAACACCTAGCGGATTTAACACAATATCAAGCGGTCTTCCGTTTGGTAAGAAAGGCATATCTTCTGCCGGTAATACACGGGAAACAACACCCTTATTACCGTGACGTCCAGCCATCTTATCACCAACCTGAATCTTTCTCTTTTGTGCAATATAAACACGAACTGTTTGGTTTACACCGGGTGACAAATCGTCCCCGTTCTCTCTTGTAAATACTTTTGCATCAACAATAATACCATATTCTCCGTGAGGTACACGAAGTGAGGTATCTCTAACTTCTCTTGCTTTCTCTCCAAAAATAGCTCGAAGGAGGCGTTCTTCTGCCGTTAACTCGGTCTCACCCTTTGGAGTAACCTTACCAACTAAGATATCTCCTGCGCGAACTTCAGCTCCGATACGGATAATTCCTCTTTCATCAAGATCCTTCAGCGCATCATCGCCGACACCTGGAACATCTCTAGTGATTTCTTCCGGTCCAAGCTTTGTATCTCTGGACTCTGCTTCATACTCTTCTATATGCACTGACGTATAAACGTCTTCTTGAACCAATCGCTCACTTAATAAAACAGCATCCTCGTAGTTATAACCTTCCCAAGTCATAAAGCCAATCAAAGGATTCTTACCTAATGCTAGTTCACCCTTTGATGTGGAAGGACCATCTGCAATTACCTGTCCTGCAGTAATCTTTTCCCCTTTGTTTACAATCGGTCTTTGATTGATACAGGTTCCCTGATTACTTTTAGCAAATTTAATTAATCGATAGGAGGACTTTGTATTATCATCATTCTTAATTGTTATTTCTTTTGCTGTAACTCTATCAACTACACCGGACTTCTTCGCAAGTACACAAACCCCGGAGTCGATAGCAGCCTTAGCCTCAATACCTGTTCCTACAACAGGAGACTCCGTTACTAATAACGGAACTGCCTGACGCTGCATGTTGGCACCCATAAGGGCACGGTTCGCATCATCATTCTCTAAGAACGGGATTAATGCAGTAGCGACGGAAAATACCATCTTCGGTGATACGTCCATTAAATCTATTTTATGCTTTTCATATTCTGAAGTTTCTTCCTTGTAACGGCCGGAAACAGTGTTTCTGACAAAATAACCGTCTGCATTAAGCTCTTCATTTGCTTGTGCAACAACGAATTTGTCCTCTTCGTCCGCTGTTAAATAAATTACATCATCCGTTACTTTCGGATTCATAGGGTCTTTCTTATCTACCTTACGGTATGGTGCTTCGATAAAGCCGTATTCATTAATTCTTGCATAGGTTGCAAGCGAGTTAATCAGACCAATGTTAGGACCTTCAGGTGTCTCAATGGGGCACATTCTTCCATAATGAGAATAATGAACATCACGTACCTCAAAACCAGCTCTATCACGGGACAAACCACCAGGTCCCAATGCAGACAGACGTCTTTTATGTGTTAACTCACCCAGTGGATTATGTTGATCCATAAACTGGGACAACTGGGAACTTCCGAAGAATTCCTTAACAGCCGCAGTAACTGGTTTAATATTAATTAAAGATTGTGGGCTGATGCCCTCTAAATCTTGTGTTGTCATTCTTTCTCTTACAACACGTTCCATTCTGGACAACCCTATGCGGTATTGATTCTGTAACAACTCACCGACTGCTCTGATTCTTCTGTTTCCTAAATGATCAATATCGTCTGCGTTACCAATCCCGTATTCCAAATGAATGTTATAATTAATGGAAGCTATAATGTCTTCCTTTGTAATATGTTTCGGTATTAACTCACTTATATTCTTTTTAATTGCTTCTTGGATGTCTTCAATTGATTGATTATCCTCTAAAATCTTTTTTAGAACAGGATAATAAACTTCTTCTGTAACGCCCAGTGCTTTTTTGTCTACGTCTACATAGCAAGCGAGGTCAACCATCATATTGGAAAGAACCTTAACATTACGTTCCTCCGTTTGTACCATTACGAATGGCACTGCTGCATTTTGAATTTGTCTAGCCAACGCATCGGTTACCACAATTCCTGCTTCCGCAATGATTTCTCCAGTTGATTTATCTACAACAGCCTCTGAAAGTGTAAAGTTTACAATTCGGTTGCGGAATGCTAGCTTCTTATTGAACTTATATCTTCCTACTTTCGCGAGATCATATCTTCTTGCATCGAAAAACATACTGTTTAATAAAGATTCTGCATTTTCAACTGCGAGAGGCTCGCCCGGACGAAGTTTTTTATATAGCTCTAGTAAACCGTCCTGGTAACTACCGGTCGGATCCTTTGCAGTACTTGGGTCTTTTGCTAAGCTGGCAAGAATTTTAGGTTCTTCTCCAAATAACTGTTTAATTTCTTCGTTTGTTCCATATCCTAAGGCTCTGACAAATGTAGTAATCGGAACCTTTCTGTTTCGATCCACGCGCACATAGAAAACATCGTTGGAATCTGTTTCGTACTCCAACCATGCGCCTCTATTCGGAATTACTGTAGATGAATATAATCTCTTTCCGATTTTATCATGATCTACTGAATAATATATACCAGGGGAACGTACTAACTGGCTAACAATAACTCTCTCTGCACCATTGATAACAAAGGTACCTGTTTCAGTCATTATTGGTAAATCTCCCATGAAAATATCGTGTTCATTAATCTCGTTATTTTCCTTATTGTGGAGTCTAACCTTAACTTTGAGCGGAGCTGCAAAAGTTGCATCTCTCTCTTTACATTCTTCAATTGTATATTTGGTATCGTCTTCACACAGTGCAAAATCTACGAATTCCAAGCTCAAATGTCCGCTATAATCCGCGATTGGAGAAATATCATCAAATACTTCTTTAAGCCCTTCGTCTAAAAACCATTGGTAGGAATCTTTTTGAACCTCAATGAGATTTGGCATCTCAAGGACTTCCTTTTGTTTGGAGTAACTCATTCTAATGTTATTACCAACATGAATTGGCTGCATTCTGTTTTTATCCATTAACGTTTTCACCCCTTGAATTTAATTGTATCATTCTTGAATAAAAAACTTCTTTCCATTTTGATGTATATATGCTATAATAATAGTAATTAGGCACATAATACCACAAAAGTGCATCTTTCATACTATCACATTTATTTTTTGCTGTCAACTCAAATTTGTTGATTTTTTTTATTTTTCGTAAACAAATAGATACAATTTAAAAAAATTAGAATAAGCCTGCTCGATGAGCAGGCTTATTCTAATTTTTTTAACGAACGATTTGCTGGTTTTGCAAATTGTGAGTCTGTGTGAATATTATAATTATTGTGAAAATATTCTAATATAATTAAGCATAAAAAAAGTTCATAAAACCTAAATTATGGTTTTATGAACTCCTTAATTCAAAATAAATTACTTTAATGTAACCTTAGCGCCTTCTGCTTCAAGCTTAGCTTTGATATCATCAGCTT
>Ga0209724_1001967_pt1 | contig 18055 bp, 13 predicted proteins | sample grotaG_FD_184143 | JGI IMG/M metagenome (GOLD analysis project Ga0209724, IMG submission 184143) | Glacier valley bacterial and archeal communities from Borup Fiord, Nunavut, Canada, to study Microbial Dark Matter (Phase II) -... | ecosystem: Environmental > Aquatic > Freshwater > Ice > Glacier ...
AAATTAATTTTACGACTTAAAGTCCATTTATTCAACTAAATTTTGTACGTTCGATCTTCGATTAAAACTACTACCAATGAGCACATTTACCCGACGAAATTTCATCAAAACTTCAGTAATCGGATCAGTTGCAGTATCCGGAATATCAACATTATCTGCATTTACCAGCTCACAGGAACTTGTTAAAAAAGAGGCTTCTGTTGCGCTGACGACCGGCGATAACCGTGCCGATCTTGCATTTCGTGCTTTGGAGCCATTTGCAAAAGAGATCCGACATGCAATCGGAAATCGTCGGGTAGTGCTCAAACCCAACAACGTACTCACAAATGTTCCGTTGACATCCACGCACGTCGATACGCTCGAAGGTGTACTGGAATTTCTGAAGTCGATTAAAAAGCTTGACAATGTGATTATTGCCGAATCGGCAGCAAACGGACCAACTTTCGATGGTTTCGATAATTACGGCTATTTCCGCTTGGTGAATAAATACCCCGTGAAACTGGTCGACCTTGATAAGCAACCCTATGACCTACTGCATGTCTTCGATGAAAAAGACTTCCGGCCACATGCCATGCGGATGTCGCGCGTGTTGCTTGATCCTGATTCCTATATTGTTTCTGTTGCAAGAATGAAAACACACGACCGTGTGCTGGCAACACTTTCTCTGAAGAATATTGTCTTCGGCGCTCCGATTAAAGATGCCGGATTCAGCTGGACTTCAAATCGCAAAGCAGGAGCTCAGAGTGATAAGGCCATTGGTCATGGCAGCGGATTTCGTGGAATTAACTACAATCTTTACGCGCTTTCCAAACATTTGCATCCCCATCTTGCTTTGATTGATGGTTTTGAGGGAATGGAAGGAAACGGTCCGAACAGCGGAACGCCTGTTGATCATAGGGTTTGCGTTGCAAGTACCGACTGGCTGGCTGCCGACCGTGTTGCTATTGAGCTCATGGGAATCGATTTTGCAAAAGTAGGTTATCTCAATTTCTGTAACCAGACAGGCATGGGAATTGGAGATTTAAGCAAGATTGAGATCATCGGGGAAACACTTTCGAATCATATTAAGCAATACAAGCTAAACGACAACATTGACAAACAACTGATCTGGATGAACCCCGTGGTATGATGATAAATCATTACAGAATAAGACAAACAGTATTTCTGTTGTCCCTGCTGATCTTTGAATTATTTTGTGACAGCTATAGTTTGAAAGCACAACCTTTTCAAGATGTTGCGCATTATAGTCAGGTTTTTGGCAAGCAGAAAACTTACAGACTCTATCTTCCAGATAATTATAAGCTTTCAGGTAAAAAATATCCTGTTATTTATTTTTTTCATGGCTGGGGAGGAAGGTATTATAAAGATGACAGTGCCAAACTTGCATACGATAAACTTGGCGAACTGGTAAATAAATACCAGGTCATCCTTGTGATGTGGGATGGAAATATGGATGAGTCGGAACCTCGCCCCTACAACATCGGCAATCACAACGATGTTAAGTTCGATATCCAGATGAAAGATTATTTTCCGGAACTGGTTACCTGCATTGATTCGACCTACAGGACATTTACTGACCGGAATCATCGGGGAATCATAGGATTCAGTATGGGTGGAATCATGTCGTTCTACATTGCCGGGAAATACCCTGACAGGGTATCTGCAGCTGTTAACATGGTAGGCAGTCCTGAGTTTTTTATAGGCCTTCCCAAAAACCATACACTTTACCAGGTCCGATATACATTTGATAACCTGCGTGATGTCGGGCTACTATTTCACAACCGCGATTCTTGTCAGATGACAGGTCTCAACGATGAAGTAAACCAGGGTGCTATCTGGAGCGGGTTGAAAAATTACGAATACCATAAATTAAAAGGTGGTCACAAAGTTGATGATCCGGGTGAAACGAAGGTATTTGAATCGGCCATTCGATTTGTAACCAACCAGTTTGAGAAACCTGCTCCCTTAAATCCAAATTGGTCGCATTATGACCTTTGTCCTGATTTTTCGCTATGGGGCTATTCCGTAAAGAGTAATAAAGCTGAACCGGGATTTTTGTTCCTTCGGCATGTGGATGCGAATGGATTCGGATTTTATACTAAAAAGTGGCTTCCCGCTGGTCCTGAACTTAAAAATATCAAGGCTGAAATCTCAACTGCACCGGTTTACAAACCAAACGTTGTTTATCAGATTCGAATTTACAATCAAAAAGATAAGCACTTAGCAACAACCGAAACTTCGGCGGATAAAAACGGGAGATTACATCTGCAGCTAACAGGTGAAGGATTTGAAATCGGGATTTCAAAAAAAGGACAGCAAGTCAGTTTTGCTGCGCTCGGTTATCAACTTCCTAAAAACCAGAAATTTCTCAGGGCTAGTGTGCAAGATGAATTATCAGTCAACATTTTCAAACAAGGTGGGACAAACAGGGATAATACCAAATTAAGCGTAACACTTTCCTGCGCAGACAGTTCTGTAATAGTTTCAACTCCGAAACAGGAAATCAGTTTTCAGGAAGGTGAAGATATATTCCAAACCAAACCCATAAAAATTTATACCGATAAAACTCCACCCTCAGATGGTTCGACTGAAATGCTCCGGATTCAGGTTGGCATGGATTATAACTCTCTTCACTTCAATGATTTTTTCCTGCTTCCGGTTTTCTATGATGTACCGTATTTTACAAATATTCAGGTTGATGATGGCCGCCAGATTGCCAAAAATGAAATTGAAAAAAATGCTAACCAAACCGCCGCCGATTCTATTCACGGTATTGGAAATGGAGATGGAATGGTCACTGCCGGGGAGCAAATTATGCTTTACGAAAACGGTCATCGCCTTCGGTTATATACCGACGATCCATATGTCATTGCCGGTGATGAAAAGTTGGTTGATGAAGTTTTACCGGCTGTCTGGCCAGACGGTTACACATTAAGTTCGGTTGTGAAAATTGCTGATAATTGTCCGGTGGGCCACGAGATCGAGTTTATGGCTCATTATGAGACTAAAACATTCATGCCGATTCACCGAATCGTAAAATGGGGGAAGGTGAAAATCAAGGTAATGCCTTGACAATCTAATTATTATTTAATACAAAAAACCAAAAAGCCATAGCGGAATCTTATTTTGCTGCGCGTATTCAATATTGTCAGCAGCCACATATGCGTTTTCAATTCCTGTAATTTGTTTTTGGGTTTTGTTTTTACCGCCAATTTCAAAAGTATATTTATCGTCCACCAGAAAATCACTCTTTTCAGATCCATTTACTGAGTGAAGCACCTGAAGTTGATTTAAAAAAAAGGTTTCCCGCAATGTCCCCTGATTTGACTGATTATCTGCCAGTGAATTAACAAGATTCGGATTGTTAAGATATATCTTTTCAGGTTTATTCATTTTACTGATTCCATGTGTGTTGGATTGCAAAAGCATTAGCAAATCAGCTTTCTCAAGTAAATATAAATAGCGTAGGAGAGTTTCCCGACTTACCCCAACCTGCTGACTAAGGTTCACAATATTAGGTTTGTATGGAACAATTTCTGCCAATATAGCGATTAGCTTTCTTAAATAGTGAACAGCGTTAAAATCAATTTTTTCAACCGAGGGTAAATCACTGTCCAACAAATGATTTACTGTTTGTTTAAGTCTGATTTGAAACTCAGCCTCTCCTTCTTTAAAAAATGGATAATACCCGATTTGGAGATACTCCCCGAAAAATTTCAGCGGTTTTATTTTCTCAAGAATTGGAGGAATTAATTGAGAGGCATTGTTCAAAAGATCATTCAGCTCAAGAACTGGAAAATGAAGATTGTATTTTAATTCGATAAACTCACGAAAAGACAAGCCCTGTAATCTATAAAGTATGGCTCGTCGGCTTAGATCTGCTTTCCCTCTAAAAATATCCAATGCGGAGGAACCAGTCACAACAATATTCAGACCAGGGAAATAGTCATAAATATTTTTGATCTCCTGCGACCAGTTTTTGTATTTATGAATCTCGTCCAGAAAAAGATACTTTCCTCCCTTTTTTACAAACTCATCTGCAAAATCGACAAGCGTATTTTTAGCGAAATACAAATCATCCATGTTAGCATAAATGACTTCATCAGGTAACTCATTTAGGTTTTCCTTTATATATTGAAGCAGCAGCGTTGTTTTGCCAACACCTCTTGCACCTGTTATCGCAATTAATCGATTGTCCCAGTTAATCTTATTCCATAAATAACGTTTGAAGGATGTATCAATGGCATTGATCCTTAATGCTGAAAATTGGAATAGTTTTTCCATTTTGTCATATGCTTTCTACAAAAATAACAATAAATTGTCAGATGCATCTGTCAATTTCGATTTTTTTTAATATTACTGTGTTTCTTCTTCATCTTTTATAACATCAATCTTCCACTTTTAAGAGGACATAAATATTTTGATAATTCTATCAAATAATTTTAATGCTCTGATATATTGCATTTAAATATTTACTATTATTGCATAGTACTACCCAGAGGTTAGCAAATGCGAAAAACAATTGATATTCAGTTTGAAGACAATCTTCCGATACCTAAATACCGGCAGATTATTGATGCGATTCAGCAAAAGATCAAAGCGGGCGACTTGAAGAAGGGCGATAAAATCCCGTCGCTGAACCAACTTTGCAAACAGTACGGACTTTCGCAGGACACGGTTTTAATGGCTTACAACGAATTGAAATCCAAAGGAATCATTACTTCACAGGTTGGGAAAGGGTACTATATTCAAAATGAAAATACTGCTTTCAAGCACAAGGTTTTACTTGTCTTCGACCGGCTAACTGCCTATAAGGAAGAGTTATACGATTCATTTAAGGAAGCGCTGAAAAAGGATGGCAATGAACAAATCTTTTTTCACCACAATAACCTGAAAATGTTTCAGACAATTATTGAAGGTGCGGCTGGTGAGTACTCCGAATATGTGATCATGCCCATCGATCAAGCCGATACTGTTAGTTTAATTGATAAACTGCCATCAAACAAGGTCTTCATCCTCGACCAGGGACGAAAGCAGTACAAAGACGTTTATCCTTATGTCTGTCAGGATTTTGAGCGCGATATTTATCGGATTCTGAAAATGAATGCCTTGCTGGTCGACAAATATCAAAGGATGGTTCTTGTCATCCGTCACCTGAAATCTCACTATAAAGATATTGCCACAGGATTCCGGGATTTCTGCAAACAGCATCCCATTGACGCTGAAGTGGTCACCGATATTAAATCATTCGAAATAAAACCGGGTGACGCTTTTGTGGTGGTCGATGATCGGGATCTGGAGTTCCTGGTTCGTTATTCGATTGATAAACAACTGGTTTTTGGGTCTGAAATGGGAATTGTTTCCTACAACGAATCGCCTCTGAAAGGAATTGTTGCTTCAGGAATTACGACCATTTCGACCGATTTTGCACAAATGGGAAAAAGTATGGCCGAAATGATCCTCAACCATCAGAAGTTGAAAATTGATAATCCCTTCTTACTAAATAAAAGAGCTTCATTCTAAAACTGTTGAACTATGAAACAAATTCTATTTCTTGCGCTCATCTGTATTCCATTTCTGGCAAATTCTGCCAACGATGGGGAGCGCACAGTGATCAACTTAAATGGTACCTGGCAATTTGATCAGACGATCAACGCTTTTCCGCCTGTGAAATTTACGCGAACCATTCCGGTTCCGGGGCTTGTGCATATGGCCGTCCCAAAGATTGATGATTACGACAAGTTCTTTAAACGTGCCGATAAAGTTGAAGCCAAAGATCAACACAATCTCTACAACATTGATTATACACCACGATACAGTTGGTACCGGAAGTCCGTTCTTATTCCCAAAAATCTGGAAGGCAAAGAGGCGATGATCACGATCAAAAAAAGCCAGTATGTGACGCAGGTTTATGTGAATGGAATTGATATGGGAACTTCAATGGCTTGCTATACGCCGGTTGAATTCCCAATTACGAATGCATTAAAGTTTGGTGCAGAAAACGAAATCCTGATAAAAGTTGGCGACCGCGTCTGGCTCCCGAGTGAAGCTGCCGGTGGAACAGACAAGGAGAAAGAACACTATCTTCCGGGAATTTGGGACGATGTTTTGGTCTCATTCACCGGAAAGGTAAGGGTAAACCGTTTGTTGGTGTTGCCATCCGTTGCCGGGAAAAAAGTTACAGTGAAGGCTCAGCTCAGAAACTTAAGTCCTGCCCAGATTTTTTATGGCGATGCGATGAGTGATTCAGTGACGCTGGATATTTTGATTGTTGAAAAACTGACAGGAAAAGTGGTTGCAAGTAAAAGTGGCAGGTTCTCTTCCAAACGCGACAATTTATCCGAAGCGATTCTGGAAATTCCGATTAAAGAGTTTACCAATTGGTCGCCCGACAAACCTTTCCTATATATGGCCAAGGCAACGTTGAAAACAGACAATGGCGTTTCAGATGAAATAAATAAACAGTTTGGAATGCGCGATTTTACCCGGAAAGGGAAATTCTTTTATCTGAATGGCGAAAAAATTATCTTGCGGGGAACCAATGTTACGCTTCAGCGGTTTTTCGAAGATCCTGATTGCAGCAATCTGGTTTGGAACAAGGAATGGGTGAAAAAACTGCTGGTCGATTATCCGAAGAAACTGAACTGGAACATGATGCGCATTTGCGTAGGCATTGCTCCCGATTTTTGGTACGACATTGCCGATGAATATGGGTTGATGTTTCAGAATGAATGGCTTTACTGGCAGAACCATGGATGGGACGATCAGATCAGAAAGGAATATACTGATTGGGTATGGACCGATGGAAATCACCCGAGCATCGCCATTTGGGATGCCATCAACGAAAACACCGACAATTTTATTGGCAATTCGCTGATTCCTGAATTAAAAAAGCTGGACCCTACACGCGTGTGGGATGCAGGCTATATGTCTGGCGAGCAAATGAGTCAGGACGAAATGGACGAACCGCACCCCTATCAGGGCGTAGTGAATTGGATTCAGCCCGGAGCAAACCGCGATGTTTATCCATTGGGCGACCTCGATTACAATCCAAAGATTAATCAGGAAATGAATAATGCTAGTTCTGCACAGCTGGTCAATGAATACGGCTGGATCTGGCTTTGGAGAAATGGTTCGCCGAGCAAACTGACGGTCGAAACCTACGAACATTATCTGGGTAAAAATTCCACTCCGGAACAGAACTGGGAATTGCAGGCTTACTGGATGCAACTTGAAACCGAATGGCTGCGGAGCAATCCGAACATAGCTGGTGTGCTGGCTTTCTGTTATCTTGCTAATAATTACGGATATACGGGTGACTGGTTTGCCGGAAACATCAAAGATCTGAAACCGACGGCCACTTTAGATTGGTTTCAGCATGCTTTTGCTCCGGCAGGAACATTTATTAATATGACTGATGAGCGATATGTTCGCATGACTAAACCACATGAACCCGGTTCCACAATGTTATTTAACCTGGTAGGAATCAACAATAATCCTGCAACTTCTTCAGGAACAGTTAAAGTTAAGTTGCTTGACTCCAAAGGAAAAGCTGTTTCAGAACAAACAAGTTCGGTGAAATTACAGCCTTATTTACGAACCGATTTGCCTGTTTCCTTCGTATTGCCAACACAAGCAGGCGGTTACGTGCTGGTTGCAGAATTTACTCCAGAAAATGGATTGCCTGTTCTCAGTCGCCGGTTCCTCAAAGTTGGAAAACTGGCTGAATATTCATACTACAATTTAAATCCAAATACAAAATGAAGCATCTTGAAATACTGAAATCTCCGGTAGATCTTAATCTTGTGAATTTCGCCATGATTGGTGAACCGATCATCAATCAGGTAAGGAAAATAAAAGATATTCCGGGAATATTTGGAGATGAAAAAGCATATCAGAAAATGGATCAGGAACAACTGGCTTACACTGTTCAGTCATGGTTGCCGGTTGCGGATGGTACTCCGGGCGGACTGTTTTTCGGAGTATCAACCATTTATCCGGGCAAAGTGGGAAACGAATATTTTATGACAAAAGGCCATTTCCATTTAAAATCTGATCGGGCAGAATTCTATTGGGGTGTTCAGGGAAAAGGGATGCTGATACTAATGGATCGTGACCGGAATACCTGGGCAGAAGAAATATATCCAGGCAGCCTTCATTACATTGGAGGTGAAATTGCGCACCGGCTGGCAAATACAGGTTCTGAAAACCTTGTAGTTGGCGCTTGCTGGCCATCGGATGCAGGGCATGATTATCAGGAGATTGCCGTGAAAGGATTCTCAGCACGATTAGTTGAGAATGACGGTAAACCTGAATTGGTGTAAACAGGAAGGTGAATTCTGTAGAGACGCACGGCCGTGCGTCTCTACAATCGGACCATTTATATATTACCATAAAGCTAATAAAAAACGAAAATTACCCTTAAAAACAAATTATTAACCAATGAGAAACAAACGATTTAATTATCTGGCTATCAGTTTCATTTTAGCAATGTGTCTGATGACATCTGTTTCTGTGGCTCAAAAGCCATCAAATCAAAAACTTGAGATTACCGGAGTTAAGGCTTTGCCATTTCTTCTGGAGAAAAACAGCGCAGAATTCCAGCCGATTCTCGTAAAAGCTAATTACTCAGGCGATTCATGCCTTGCCGTCGCATCTATTGATGGGAACGAACCTTTTACAATGCACCTTAAAAAGGGGGAAAACAGTATAGAGATTCCCGTTAAAGCGGTTGCGACGGAACAGAATATTGCGTTGAAAATTGAATCCAAGGGGTTGCCAACCTACCAAACCAAGGTTATTTTGCGACCCGTTAAAAAACTGGTATGCTACCTTTTGAATCATTCGCATACTGATATCGGCTACACCGAAATTCAAACAGCAATCGAAGACAAGCAGGTACAAAACCTTATAAAAGGGATGGAGATTGCCAAACGAACTGCGCAATATCCGGTGGGATCCCGTTTTGTATGGAACGTAGAAGTTGGCTGGGCTGCTGATTTATACCTCAAACGAATGAACGAAATTCAGAAGAAAGAGTTTCTGGATGCGGTAACACGTGGTGAAGTTGCTTTAAACGGCATGTACCTGAATGTTTTAACGGGACTATGTCGACCGGAGGAACTTTCAAGGTTGTTTAAATTTTCTACCGAACTGGCAAAAAAATGCAAGGTACCGATCACTGCTGCAATGACCAGCGATATTCCCGGTCAAACATGGGGAACGGTAACAGCGATGTCGCAAGCCGGCATCAAATATTTCTCAACGGCACCCAACTATTTCGATCGTATCGGCGACATCCTGGTTAAATGGGAAAACAAACCATTCTATTGGGTTTCGCCATCCGGAAATGAAAAAGTATTGGTTTGGGTTCCATTGAAAGGATACGCCTTGTCGCATATGATCAAAAAACTTTCACCCGAATTTGTGGAGAAATTTGCAAATCAACTGGATAGCACCAATTATCCGTATGAGATTGCTCACCTTCGATGGAGCGGTCATGGCGACAATGCCGAACCTGATCCGGCAATACCTGAGTTTGTAAAAGGCTGGAATTCAAAATACACCTATCCTAAGTTTATTATCTCCTCAACGAGTGAAGCATTTGAAGCATTCGAAAATAAGTTTGGAAGTCAGTTACAAAGTGTAAAAGGCGATTGGACACCTTATTGGGAGGATGGTGCCGGCTCTTCTGCCCTCGAAACAGGCATGAACAGGGCAAGCTCCGACCGTTTGTCGCAGGCTGAAGCGTTGTGGGCAATGAAAGATCAGTCAAGCTACCCTGTTGCGGAATTTGAAGAAGCATGGAAAAAAGTGTTGCTTTACTCCGAGCATACCTGGGGAGCATGGTGCAGCCTCACTGACCCCGAAAACAAAATGACCAAAGAACAGTGGGACATCAAACAATCGTATGCGCTTGATGCCGACAAACAATCGCATCAATTACTCGATAAAGCATTGGTTTTAAATGATAAATCAAGTTTAATCACGACCATTGATGTGTACAATACGAGTTCATGGCCACGCTCAGAGGTTGTTTTGGTTCCTGCTTCTTTATCTAAAACAGGCGACCGCATAATGAATTCTGATAAAAAGCTGGTACCATCTCAACGACTTTCGACAGGTGAATTGGCGATTCTGGTAAAATCACTCCCTCCCTATTCCACAAAAAGGTTTTCGATTTCAAAAGGGAAAGCCTTTACTGAAGGCATTGTGAAAATTCAGGGTACAACGATCGAAAACGGTCTCGTTTCGCTGCGTATCGATCCCCAAACAGGCGCCATCGCTGAATTAAAATCCGTAGCCACCAAAAACATTAACTTTGTTAATACCTCATCAGGCTACGGTTTGAACGACTATGCTTTTCTTGAATCAGATAAAATCAATGATATCCAGAGAATAAATGAAGTTAAAATATCTGTCAAAGAAAAGGGACCACTGGTTGCCTCACTTTTGATTGAATCAGCAGCTCCCGCTTGCTACAAACTTGTCCGTGAAGTGCGTTTATTGGCTGGTCAGGAACAAGTGGAACTGGTAAACATTTTAGATAAAAAACGGGCCCGGATCAACCCAAAACCAGGGGACTGGAAATTTGCCCAAACAGGAGGAAAGGAAAGTGTGAACTTCGCTTTCCCGTTCCAGGTACCCGATGGCATTGTAAAACTGGATGTTCCTTATGGTGTGATGCAACCAGAAAAAGATCAGATTCCAAGTGCCTGTAAAAACTGGCTGACGGCAAATCGTTGGGCCGACGTTTCCAACCAGGAAAATGGCGTTGCGCTGATTACTTTGGATGCACCTCTTTTCGAAGTGGGAGGAATTACGGCCGTTATGCTTGGATCTCAAACCAATCCGGACATCTGGAGAAAACACATCGAACCAACGCAGACACTGTTTTCATGGGCTCTTAATAATCATTGGGGAACCAATTACAGGGCCTACCAGGAAGGATTAATTACATTCCGCTATGCACTTTGGCCTCACAAACAGTTCAGCGCCAGCGAAAACTCGCAGTATGCCATTGGATTAAGTCAGCCATTACTTGTAAAACTTGCTACAGAAAATACCCCGGTAACTTCAGGCATTTATCCCGATCAGTCACAGGTAATCGTGACCGCTTTCAAACCTTGCGATAATCATAAAGGACTTATGTTAACCCTCTACAATTCATCCGAATCACCGGTTAAAACCAACCTGGTTTCAGATAATAAACCAATTCAACACATTTGGCTGACGAACTCGGGTGAAGATAAAACCGAGGAAATAAATAGTGATATTGAGATCCCGGCATGGGGAGTTGTAATTATCAGGGTAGAATAATACAAAAACAGTTTTAATGAAAGGATACGTTATTTTAATTTCGATTGTAGCCGCTTTAGGAGGACTCCTATTCGGCTTCGATACTGCAGTTATTTCAGGGACTATTAATTTTATTCAGCCCAACTTCGGTTTATCCGAAACCGGTCTGGGCTGGACGGTGAGCAGCTTGCTGTTTGGCTGTATCGCCGGAGTTTTTCTGGCGGGGAAAATGGGAGACCTGTACGGCCGCAAAAAGGTGTTGATGCTGGCAGCATTGCTCTTTTTTATTTCAGCAGCCGGAAGCGCTTCCTCCCAGTTTCTTGCATTTTTTATTGTCGCACGAATTTTGGGAGGTTTAGCAGTTGGCATTGCATCAATCCTTTCGCCCATGTATATTGCGGAACTCGCGCCTGCAAAATACCGCGGGACGCTGGTTTCATTGAATCAACTGGCCATCGTAATCGGTATTCTTGTGGCATTTTTCAGCAATTACCTTTTAGTCGGATCCGGTGAAAATAATTGGCGATGGATGTTGCTGGTGATGGCGGCTCCCGCGGTATTATTGTTTTTCAGCTTGTTTCTGGTTCCTGAAAGTCCACGATGGCTGGTTGCCCGTAACCGGAATGAGGAAGCATTGAAAGTGCTGATCAAAACTTCAGGCCCGGAATTGGCTCGATCGGAATTGAAAGAAATTCAGCAAACCCTGAAAAATCAGGAAGAATCAACATTTAGCGATTTGCTGGCGCCTAAAATCAAACCTCTGCTTTGTATTGGGATCATTTTGGCTGTATTTCAACAGATAACCGGAATCAATACCATCATGTATTACGCACCTAAAATATTTGCCAATGTTGGTCAGAGCAACGATTCAGCTTTGTTGCAAACCATCCTTATTGGCGGAACCAATCTGATTTTCACTTTAGTGGCTATGGTTTTGATCGACCGTTTTGGACGGAAACTCTTAATCGTGGTTGGCTCAACCGGTATGATGCTGATGCTTGCCGGATTATCAGCTTTATTTTTCACCAATCACACTTCAGGAGTTTTGGTATTGGTATTTATTCTTGGATACATTGCTTTTTTTGCCGCGTCATTGGGGCCTGCACTTTGGGTTATATCAGCAGAGTTGTTTCCGAACCGCTTACGCAGCAAGGGAATGTCAATTGCCATTGTTTCGCTCTGGATTGCCTGCACCATCGTAACCATCGCATTCCCAATCATGCTCGAAAAACTGAGCGGAGGTTTGACCTTCCTGATTTTTGCGCTGATTTGTCTGGCCAATTTGGTGTATGTACTGAAATATGTTCCTGAAACCAAAGGCAAAACACTGGAAGAACTGGAAAATGAATTTACCATGTAGAGACGCACTGCCGTGCGTCTCTACATAAAAAACAGATAAAATGAAACATACAATTGCAATCGATTTAGGCGGAACAATTATTAAAATAGGATTACTGAAAAATGGTCAACTGATTGACCGGACTGAAATCAAAGCGCAATCTGCATCCGGTTTGAAACCACAGCTTCCAGAGTTGGAAAATACGATTGATAAAATGCTTCAAACCAATCAACTGTTGGCATCGGAGGTTCTGGGAATCGGATTTTCTTTTGCCGGGTTGGTCGACTCCTCAAGGAACCGGATTCTCTCGACCAATCAAAAGTACGATGATGGTCCTGATACGGATCTGGTTGGCTGGGCATTGGAGAAATGGAACTGGCCGCTTTTTGCGATGAACGATGCACGAATGGCTTTATTGGGGGAGTGGCAGCATGGCGCTGGACAAGGTTCTTCTGACTTGGTGATGGTTACTATAGGTACAGGAATCGGATCGGCTGTTTTAATTGATGGAGAATTGCTGATTGGTAAACATTTTCAGGCCGGGAACCTGGGTGGACATTTTACGGTGAACCACGAAGGATCTCCCTGCACCTGTGGAGGAAAAGGGTGTGTTGAAGCTGAAGCATCCACCTGGCGGTTGCCTTCTTTGCTGAAGGAGCATCCGGAATTTAAAAATAGCACCATAAGAGATGAGAAAGTGCTTGACTTTAAAGCACTTTTTCATCATGCAGGAAATAACGATCTTGTGGCTAAAGAGGTACTTGCTCATTGTTTGTCTGCCTGGTCGGCAGGAATCATCACGATGATTCATGCGTTCGATCCGGAGATGATTATTCTAAGCGGTGGCATTATGAAAAGCGCATCGGTGTTTTTACGAGTCCTTCAGGAAAATGTAAACAGATTTGCCTGGACGCCATGGGGTAAAGTGAAGTTGGTGGAAGCCAGATTCCCCGATTCAGCCGCTCTTTATGGGGCAGATTACCTGGTGCGATCATCGATAATTGAAATATAAACCACATAGTCACATAGAAAAAATAGTAATACAACTAATGTGAACTCTGTGTCTATGTGGTAATTAAAATAGAATTATGAAGAGAAAATATTTAAATAAACCATCAAAATTCAATAATCTCCCAGTTGTTGAAGTCAAAAACGATCTCTACAAGGTCGTAAATGGCTGGGAAGCCATTTGTGCCCGCTTAAACAAGGAGATATCTGCTCTTGACGGAAAGAAAAAAATCGTGGTTATTGAAACCTATCAGGGAGTTATCCACGAAGAATTGATTGCCAATCTGAAGAATGAATTGAATCATACCAGGTTTATTCAGGCAGAAGACTATCTATTGTCTGAAGCAGAAATCAAAAAACTTGTATTTCAGGATGTAACCAACGATCGCATTTTTGGTTTCCTAACCAGATTGACAATGGATCACTTTTTTGATATGGATAAAGTTACGGCTATTCAGGCTGAAATTGAATCTCAGAAAGAAGGAGTAATCGTGATTTATGGTTACGGTGCTGCACTACTTTGTCCAAAACCTGATTTGCTTGTATATGCAGATATGGCCCGCTGGGAGATTCAGTTGCGGATGCGCCAACATTTGGTGGACAACCTGGGTGTAAAAAACCGGGACACAACCGATTGGATGCTGCTTTATAAACAAGGGTATTTTGTGGACTGGCGTGTTTGCGACAGACTAAAAAAGACATTGTTCAATAAGTGGGATTTTCTACTCGACACGAATAAAATTGGACATCCTAAAATGGTTGAAGGAAAGGCAATTCTCGAAGGGATGGAAATCGCCACCAACCGGCCATTCAGTGTAGTTCCGTTTTTTGATCCGGGGCCCTGGGGTGGTCAGTGGATGAAAGAAGTTTGCAATCTTGATGCTTCAGCTCCAAATTACGCATGGTGCTTCAACTGTGTGCCCGAAGAAAACAGTCTTTTGCTGAAATTTGGTGAAGACATCATCGAAATTCCGTCCATAAATTTGGTATTCAGCCATCCGCATGAGTTGCTTGGCGATCCTGTTCACGGGCGTTTTGGAGATGAATTCCCGATCCGATTCGATTTTCTGGATACGATGGAAGGTGGCCATTTAAGTTTACAGGTTCATCCGCTCACCGAATATATCCAGGAGAAATTCGGAATGCATTACACGCAGGATGAAAGCTATTACATGATGGATACCGAAGCGGATGCGATTGTTTACATTGGTTTGCGCGAAGATGTAAATCCGGAAGCTATGCTGGCCGATTTGGAAGAAGCCCAGGCGGGAGGAAAACCGTTCGATGCCGAAAAACATGTGCAAACCTGGCCAATGAAAAAGCATGATCATGTGCTGATTCCGGCAGGAACTGTACACTGTTCCGGGGAAAACAGTATGGTCCTCGAAATCAGTGCCACGCCCTATATTTTCACCTTTAAACTTTGGGACTGGGGACGATTGGGGATGGATGGCAAACCGCGACCTATCAACATTGAGCATGGAAAGCCTAATATTCAATGGGATCGGAAGACAAAGTGGACGAAAGAGAATCTGATTAACAATGTTCATATTGTTGCTGAAGGCGATGGCTGGGTGGAGGAGAGCACCGGGTTGCACGAACGCGAGTTTATTGAAACGCGCCGCCACTGGTTCACTAAAAAGGTCGAACATCATACCAACGGCGGTGTTCAGGTGATTTGCCTTGTTGAAGGCGATGAAGTGATCGTCGAAAGTCCGATGAATGCTTTTGAACCGTTTGTCGTCAATTATGCCGAAGTATTCATTGTTCCCGCCAAGGTTGGAGCATACACGATTCGCCCTTTCGGAACAAGCGAAGGACAAAAGTGCGGCACATTAAAAGGATATGTGAGGTTTTAACGAAATGTAGAACCGCACGGTTGTGCGGCTTAAAACAAAAAAATGAAATTTTACCCCGGATTTGATATCAGACCTACGACCCAACCTATGGGTTTCGAATACGGGCCAAATGTTTTTGGCCCGGTTGTCGAAAACCGCACGCTCGATTCAATTCGAAAAAGCCTGCGCGACCCACTATGTTCAGGTCCCGATCCGGTTTATGCCATTGCGATGGACGTTGGGAAATCAGAACACCACCTCCAACTAAAGCAACATCACTTGTTATATGGTGCAGTGACTTATGCCGCAGGACAACTTGGTGATGAGCCTGTTAGAAGTCAGGGCCATATACATAAAATATCGCCTCTTTCAGGCTGGTCGACACCCGAGGTCTACGAGATCTGGTCGGGGAAAGCTATTATTTATATGCAGGATACTGCTGAAGATCAGCCAGGACGATGTTTTGCAGTTATTGCCAATCCGGGTGATGTAGTGATTGTACCTCCAAATTGGGCGCATGCAACAATTAGTGCCGATCCGGAACAGCCACTTACTTTCGGAGCATGGTGCGACCGCGAATACGGATTTGAATATGAAGCAGTTCGCAGGCACAAAGGCTTGGCATGGTTTCCGGTTATTACGGAGAATGAGGCCATTGAATGGCATAAAAACCTGAATTACCTTGAATGTGAATTGATTATCAAAAGACCGGAAATATACACTCAGTTTGCCTTTGAACCCGGAAAGTCTATTTACTCACAATTTGAAGAAAATCCGCTCAAGTTTGAATTTGTACCTAAACCACAAATCGTTGCAGATAAATGGAAAGGATTTACACCTTAATGATCACGATCGACTGATATCTGATTATCATTTAATATATTTACAATGGTTATTGAATCACAATAAAAACTCCAAACAAATTAATTATGAAGAAGGTATTTCTATTTTCGACGATCTTTATTTGTTTCTCGCTGTTGACATCAGCCCAAACAAGTAAAGTATCCGACAACCTCACAATTGCCAGTAAAATTCTGAAAAGCGACCGGAAATATGCCATTTACCTGCCAGCGGGTTACGAAACATCGCAAAGAAGTTACCCAGTGCTCTATCTATTGCACGGAGCTACTGACAATCATACCGGCTGGGTACAATTCGGAGAAGTACAACGAATTGCAGATAAAGCCATTCAGGATGGAACAGCTACTGCGATGATCATTGTAATGCCCGATGGTGATACGGGTAGAATGGGATATTTCAATAGTATTGGAGGTGATTGGAATTACGAAGACTTTTTCTTCCAGGAGTTTCTACCCACAATTGAGAAAACGTACCGGATAAAAGCCGAAAAGCGCTATCGTGCGATTGCCGGTTTGTCAATGGGTGGAGGAGGAACATTTATGTATGCACTGCATCATCCTGAACTATTTTCATCAGCCTGTCCTTTAAGTGCTTATATAGGACCGTTGAGCATTGAGGAGGCCAAGACGCGCATGAGTAAAAGCGATCCCGGAATTACAGATGAAGCGCAGATTAAAACCTATTTCGAAAAGCACAATGCGCTGAACCTGATCGACAAAATACCTGATGATCAGAAGAAGGCGGTCCGCTGGTACATCGACTGCGGGGATGACGATTTTCTTTACGAAGGTAATTCACTGGTTCATATAGCTATGCGTAAAAAGGAGATTCCACACGAATTTCGGGTTCGAGATGGTGCGCATAATTGGACTTACTGGCGCGAAGCATTGCCCACGGTTTTGGGATTTGTTTCAGAGACTTTTCATCAAAAATAGAACATAATTTAAAAATCGCAATAAAAGAATAGCTGGCATCGCATCGATACCAGCTATTCTTTTATTACCAAAATAGGATGATGCTTAAAAAAAACCTCACGGCTTTCATTTTGCCGCACTCTTTAACAAATCCCTTATTTCTGTCAATAATTTTTCCTCATTCGATGGTTCAGCAGGAGCTGCAGGAGCAGGAACCTCTTTTTTATTCATCGAATTCATCAATTTAATCATCATGAAAATTGAAAAGGCTATGATTAAAAAATCGATGGTGACCTGAATAAAATTACCGTAATTAAGCGTAACAGCCTGCGCCACTACCTTATCTGCTTCCATTACCTTGTCCTTTAGAATAATCTTAAGTCCTGTAAAATCTGTCCCTCCCAGCAGTGCCCCGATCGGAGGCATTAAAACATCTGCTACAAAAGAGGAAACAATCTTTCCAAAGGCACTACCGATGATCACACCGACAGCTAAATCAACCACATTCCCACGCATGGCAAATTGCCTGAACTCACTTAACATACCCATATTGATTCTGTTTTAAGTTTTATATCAAACAATTATAACGACTTACATTAAAATTAAGTTTCAACAGATTGCGAGAAAAAATTGAAATGTAGTTGTATATCTATTCAACCTCGATTGTGCGAGTTCTTTCACATGGGAATTCATGCCATCAACAGGTTGTGTCCCTGTAAAAGTAACCGATGCGATCCAGAAAAGCGGATTAGATTACCATATCCATGGCGAAGTTGCAAGAGGGATATAGTTTTGAA